>Ga0265314_10002703_pt1 | contig 17751 bp, 13 predicted proteins | sample 4126metaG_FD_203106 | JGI IMG/M metagenome (GOLD analysis project Ga0265314, IMG submission 203106) | Rhizosphere microbial communities from Carex aquatilis grown in University of Washington, Seatle, WA, United States - 4-1-26 metaG | ecosystem: Host-associated > Plants > Roots > Rhizosphere >... | reverse complement strand
GACGATCATCTCTATGTCCGCGAACAGGAATGGGAGGCCGCGCATACGGTGTGGCTGTGGCCGGACCGTTCGCCCTCGATGGCGTTCGCATCGAAAACCGCGCGCGACAGCAAGCTGGAGCGCGGGCTGATCGTGAGTTTCGCGCTGGCGGAGTTGCTGGTCGCCGGCGGCGAACGCGTCGGCATTCCCGGACTGATGAATCCGACCGCGAGCCGCAGCGTGATCGACAAGATTGCGCAGGCGATGCTGCATGACGACGCCGCACGGCTGAGCCTGCCGCCGTCCTTCGTGCCGTCGGCGCTGGCCGAGATCGTGGTACTGTCGGACTTCTGGTCGCCGATGCCGGAGATCAAGACCATGCTGGCGGGGCTGTCGGCTTCCGGCGCGCATGGCACGCTGATCCAGGTGGTCGATCCCGCCGAAGAGAGCTTTCCTTATTCCGGCCGCGTCGAGTTCGTCGAGCCGGAAACCGGCGGCGTGATCACCGCCGGCCGCGCCGAGCGCTGGGCCAATGACTACGTCGCCCGCGTCGCCCTGCACCGCGACCAGATCCGCAACGAGACCAACACGCTGGACTGGCTGTTCTCGATCCACACCACCGACCGCTCGGCCGCCGAGCTGCTGCTGTTCCTGCACAGCGGCATGATGGTGAGCAAGGCCACTGCACGCACATCGACTGTCAAAGCGGGGCACAGCGCATGATCGCAGGCCTGCCGCTGACATTCGCCGAACCGCTGTTGCTGCTGGGCCTGCTCAGCCTGCCGCTATTGTGGTGGCTGTTGCGGGTGATGCCGCCGCGGCCGCGGCGCATTGAATTCCCGCCGACCCGGCTGTTGTTCGACATCGCGCCAAAGGAAGAGACCCCGTCGCGCACGCCGTGGTGGCTGACCGCGCTGCGGCTGACCGCGGCCGCGCTGATCATCCTGGCGGCCGCCGGGCCGACCTGGAATCCGCAAACCGGCGTCAGCACCGGCAATACGCCGCTGGTGATCCTGCTCGACGACGGCTGGAGCGCGGCTGCGAGCTGGGATATCCGGGTCAAGGCTGCCGACGAGTTGATCACGCAGGCCGACAGCGCCCGCCGGGCCGTGGCGCTGGTGCCATTGTCGGAGCCTGCGCGCGACATCACGCTGATGCCGGCGGGCACCGCGCGGGTGGCGTTGCGGCAATTGACGCCAAAACCCTATTCGATCGAGCGGGTTGAAACCCTGCTGCTGATCGCACGCTTCCTGAAAGCCACCGGCGACTGCGAGATCGCCTGGTTGTCGGATGGCGTCGATACCGGGCGCGGGCCGGAATTTGTCGAAGGCCTCGGCAAGACGATCGGGGACCGCAATTTGACGATTTTCAAGGACGGCACGCCCTCCACGCTGGCGCTGGCGGCGGCGGAAAATGCCGCTGCCAAAATGACGGTGAAGGTGCTGCGTACCGATAGCGGCATCGCCGCGGGCGTCGTCCGCGCGCTCGACCTCAAGGGTTCGCCGATCGGCGAGGCCCATTTCAGCTTCGCGCCGCAGGACCGCGAGACCGAAGCCGCGTTCGACCTGCCGGTCGAACTGCGCAACGACATCGCGCGGCTTGAAATATCCGGCGAACGTTCCGCCGGCGCCGTGCAGTTGCTCGACAAGCGATGGCGGCGGCGCGCGATCGGCGTGGTCAGCGGCGCAACGACCGACACCGCGCAGCCGCTGTTGGCCTCGACATTTTATCTGACCCGGGCGCTGGCGCCGTTCGCCGACGTGCGGCTCGGCGATCGCGGCGCGCCGCAACAGGTGATCACGCAATTCCTCGACCAGAAGCTTCCGATGATCATACTCGCCGACGTCGGCAGCCTGTCGCCGGAACTCCGCGAGCGGTTGAGCGCCTGGATCGAACAAGGCGGAGTGCTGGTGCGGTTCGCCGGCCCCCGGCTGGCCCAAGCCGACGACGATACGTTGGTGCCCGTAAAGCTGCGCAGCGGCGGACGCACGCTCGGCGGCAGCCTGACCTGGGAGAAGCCGCAGCATCTCGCCAGCTTCGCGCCGGATGGACCGTTCGCCGGCCTTGCCGTGCCGAAGGACATTACCGTCAACCGGCAAGTGCTGGCCGAACCCGACGCGGCGCTGGCGACCCGGAGCTGGGCGTCGCTGGAAGACGGCACGCCGCTGGTCACCGGCGAACGCCGCGGCAAGGGCGTGGTCAGCCTGTTCCATGTCAGCGCGGATATGCGCTGGTCTGATTTGCCGATGTCGGGCACCTTCGTCGAGATGCTGAGGCGGATCGTCGACATGTCCGGCTACACCGCCAATCCGGGCGCCGGCCCGGAAGGCGCGGCCGCCACGGAGACGGTGGCGCCGCTGCGCACGCTGGACGGTTTCGGCGCCTTCGGCCCGCCGCCCTCGACCGCAAAGCCGCTGCCCGCGGACTACCGCGACCGCGCCAGCGCGGATCATCCGCCGGGCTTCTACGGCCCGGCCGACGGCCCGCTCGCGGTCAATACGCTGGCGGCGGCCGATCGCATCGCGCCGCTCGACGTGTCGGCGCTGAAGGCGCGCAGCGGCAGCTACACCAATTCCGAGCCGCGCGACCTGCGCGGCATTCTGCTGTCGTCGTCGCTGCTGCTGTTCCTGGTCGACGCGATCATCGTCGCATTGCTCGGTGCCGGGCTGGCGGCGCTGCTGCGGCGGCGCGCCGTCTCGGCCGCGCTGGCGTTCGCGGTGATCTCGGCGGCGCTGATGAGCGCGCCGGCGCCGTCGCATGCCGACGAGAAGGATGATTTCGCGGTCAAGGCGGTGTCGCAGACCCGCCTCGCCTATGTCGTCACCGGCAACCCCGACGTCGATTCCATCGTCAAGGCGGGGATGGCGGGGTTGACGCTGTTTCTCGCCCAGCGCACCGCGCTCGAGGCCGGCGATCCCGTCGGCGTCGACCCCGCCCATGACGAACTGGCGTTCTTCCCGCTGATCTACTGGCCTGTGGTGCCGGGCGCAGCCAAGCCGGAGCAGGACGCCATCAACCGCATCGACGCCTACATGAAACAGGGCGGCACCGTGCTGTTCGATACCCGCGACGCCATCGAGGCCCCGCCGGGCGACAACGGCGCCTCGCAAACCCCGGGCATGCAGGCGCTGCGCGAATTGCTGGCCTCGCTCGACATCCCCGAACTCGAGCCGGTGCCGCGCGATCACGTGCTGACCAAGACGTTCTACCTGCTGCGGGATTTTCCCGGGCGCTTCACCTCGGGACAGACCTGGGTCGAGGCCCTGCCGCGCGAGGAGGACGACGAGGCCGCCTCTAAACCCGCGCGCGGCGGCGACGGCGTCTCGCCGATCATCATCACCTCGAACGATCTGGCCGGCGCTTGGGCGATACGGCCCGACGGACAGGCCATGCTGCCGCTGACTCCCGGCGAACCGCGGCAGCGCGAATTCGCCTTCCGCGCCGGGGTCAACATCGTGATGTACACGCTGACCGGCAACTACAAGGCCGATCTGGTGCATGCGCCGGCGCTGATCGAACGGCTCGGACAGTAGGGTCATATGCAGTACGGCATCGCGTTCACTCCACTGGTTCCATCGATCGTGCTTTGGCTTGCGCTCGGCGCGATCGCCATCATCGCGGCGTTGCTGCTGCTCGGCCGCTCGCGTGGCGCGGCAGTGCGGGTGACCGCATTGGCGCTGATCGTACTTGCGCTCGCCAATCCGTCGTTCACCCGCGAGGATCGCCAGCCGCTGCCGTCGGTGGCGGTGGTCGTGGTCGACAAGAGTCCGAGCCAAAATTTCGGCGATCGCACCAAACAGACCGAGCAGGCGCGCGAGGCGCTGGTCAACGAGTTGAAGAAGATCAAGGGACTTGAGGTGCGGGTGGTTGAGGCCGGCCAGGCCGACGGCGAAACCGACGGCACCCGCTTGTTCGGCGCGCTGGCCTCGACGCTGTCGGACGTTCCGGTCGACCGCGTCGCCGGCGCTTTCATGATCACCGACGGACGGGTGCACGACATCCCGGCGAATGCCGCGGCGCTGGGATTCCAGGCCCCCGTGCATGCGCTGATCACCGGGCGCAAGGACGAGCGCGACCGCCGCATAGCGATATCCGCCGCGCCGCGCTTCGGCATCGTCGGCCAGACCCAGACCATCACCTATCGGCTCGACGACCAGGGCGTCACCGGCGACCGCGCCAAGGTGACCGTGCGACGCGACGGCGAGGTGATCAACGAGCGCACGGTCGCAAGCGGACAGACCGTCAATGTCGATATCGACATCAAGCACACCGGTTCCAACATCGTCGAGATCGAGGCTTCCCCGCTCGCCAACGAATTGACGCTGGTCAACAACCGCGCGGTGGTCGCGATCGAGGGCGTGCGCGACAAATTGCGGGTGCTGCTGGTTTCCGGCGAGCCGCATTCCGGCGAGCGCACCTGGCGCAACCTGCTGAAATCCGATCCCAGCGTCGATCTCGTGCATTTCACCATTCTGCGTCCGCCGGAGAAGCAGGACGGCACGCCGATCAACGAATTGTCGTTGATTGCGTTTCCGACCCGTGAACTGTTCCAGCAGAGGATCAACGACTTCCAGTTGATCATCTTCGATCGCTACGCCCGCCAGGGCGTGCTGCCGATCGCCTATTTCGACAACATCGCGCGCTATGTGCGCGGCGGCGGCGCGGTGCTGGTCTCGGCCGGTCCCGATTACGCCTCAACCACCAGCATCTGGCGCACGCCGCTCGACTCGGTGCTGCCCGCCGAGCCAGTCGGCGTGACCGAGAAACCGTTCTATGCGCACTTGAGCGACGCCGGTAAGCGCCATCCGGTGACGCGCGGGCTGGAGGGCTCGGCATCCGAGCCGCCGCATTGGAGCCGGTTCTTCCGCACCGTCGATACGCGCAATCCAACCACGCCTCCGGTGATGACCGGCGCCGACGGCAAGCCGCTGTTGCTGCTGGCGCGCTATGGCGAGGGACGCGTCGCGCTTTTATTGTCCGACCAGATCTGGCTATGGGCGCGCGGCTACGAGGGCGGCGGCCCGCATCTCGATCTGTTGCGGCGAACCTCGCATTGGCTGATGAAGCAGCCCGATCTGGACGAGGAAGCGCTGCGGCTGCAGGTCCATGGCAAGGATCTGGTGGTGCAGCGCCAGACCATGGCCGACACCGTGGCGGCGGTGACGGTGACATCGCCCTCCGGTGCAACGCGCGAATTGACGCTGACGGCCGGCGATCCCGGATTATGGAGCGCGACCATCCCGGCCAGCGAACTCGGACTGTGGCAGGCCACCGACGGCACGCTGAAGGCCCTGATCAATGTCGGTCCGACCAACCCGAAGGAATTTTCCGAGGTCACCTCGACGACCGACATGCTCAAGCCGCTGCTGCAGACGACCGGCGGCGATGCGCAGCGTGTGGCTGATGGCTCAAGCGTCGAACTGCCGCGCATCGTTCCCGTCCGTTCGTCCGGCATTTTCCACGGCGACGGCTGGATGGGCGTGCGGATGCGCGACGCCAGCGTGGTCAAGGGCGTCGGCGTCCTGCCGGTCTTCGCCGGATTGATCGGCCTGCTGCTGCTGCTCGGCGCGTTTGCCGCGACCTGGCTGCGCGAGGGACGCTGAGCGTCATTTAATGTGATGCTGGCGTTGCCTGAACTACACAGGCGAAGGTTTTTCGCCGGCGCGCAACCGCACTACGGTTGACATCCGCCCGACATCCCTGATGTTATAATATAACATTGGACGGCCGGGATGCCCGGGCTATCCGATGTGGGGTGCGTGTCGGCATGAAGTGGTTCCGCTCGAACATCAAACAGGGGTCGAGGCTCGCGCTGTTGGCGCTGGCGATCCAGTTTGTGCTGTCGTTCGGCCATTTCCACGGCGTCGCACATGCGGCGCCCGCCATGCAGTCCGCCATTGTGCAGGCTGCGAGCCCGCAGCAAGCGCCCGGCTCCGACCGGGATTCCGATCGCCATGCCAACGACGCCTGCGCGATCTGCGCCGTCATCGCCATGGCGAACGCCACGTTGTTTGCCACGCCGCCGCTGTTGCGGCTGCCGGAAGCCGTGGAATTCCTGTACCGGACCACGGATGCCGAGTTCATCCATCTGGACTCCCTCCGCGTCGCGTTTCAGCCCCGCGCGCCCCCGATCTCCTGATCTCGATTGATTGACGAGCCCCCATCGCCGCCCCGTGCGCGATCCCGGCGGGATTAATCGAAATCGGTCCGCCTGATATTGGCGGCAAGGAATCGGAAGTTACGTCAGTGTTGAAAAAACAACTGCTCGCCGCCTCCAGCGCAGCTTCGCTGCTGCTGTGTGGCTCGGCCTATGCGCAGACGCCGGCGACGCCTCCGGCGGCTGCGCCCGCGCCGGCCGCTACACCTGCGCCGACGCCCCCCGCGGCAACACCCGCTCCAGCAACGGCCGCTCCCGCCGCGCCACAATCATCGCAGGCCCCGGCAGCCACGGGAGATGCCATCGCACTGCCGAACGTCGAGGTCACCGCCCCGAAACGGGTTCAGCCGGTTCGTCCTCCGCCCACTCGGGTCGCAACCGAGAGACGCCGCCAGCCGCCGGTCACGCCGCCGCCGCAGTCCCCCGAGAAGCGCGTTGCCGATACCAACGACCGGTTCGACGCCGCGCGGCAGGCCCTGGTGGCGCCTGCAGGCGCGAACGCCTACCAACTGAACCAGCAAGCGCTCGAAGCTCTGCCGCAGGGCACCAACACCCCGCTGGACAAGGCGCTGCTGCAGGTGCCGGGCGTGTCGCAGGATTCCGCCGCCAGCGGCCAACTGCACGTGCGCAACGAGCACGCCAATTTGCAATACCGCATCAACGGCATCATGCTGCCCGACGGCGTCGGCGCGTTCGGACAGATCATCGATACCGGCATTGTCGGCAGCCTGGCGCTGATCACCGGCGCGCTGCCGGCGCAATACGGCCTGCGCACAGCGGGCGTGCTCGACATCGAGACCAAGGCGGATGCCTTCAACAACTCGGGCAGCGTCAGCGTCTATGGCGGCAGCCACGGCAACATCACGACCTCGGCCGAATATGGCGGCACCGTCGGACAAACCCAGTATTACGTCTCGGGCCGCTATTTCGGCAGCAGCGTCGGCATCGAAAATCCGACGCCGGCCTACAACGCCATCCACGACAACACCTCGCAGGAAAAGGGATTTTTGTATCTCTCGACGGTGATCGATCCGACCAGCCGGCTCACCTTGATCAGCGGCGTATCGAACGGCGCGTATCAAATCCCCAACAATCCCGGTCAGCCGCCGCAATTTACCCCGTTCGGGATAACGAGCTTCGATTCTACGCTGCTCAACGAACGGCAGCAGGAGTTCAACCAGTTCAACGTGCTGGCCTACCAGAAGTCGGTCGAGGACTTCGACTTCCAGCTCTCCTACTTCAACCGCTACAGCTCGCTGCACTTCATGCCCGACCCGATCGGCGACCTCGTCTTCAATGGCGTGGCCTCCGACGTCTACCGCCAGAGTTTCATCAACGGCATCCAGGAAGACACGTCCTATCGGCTCGGTTTTGCCCACACTCTGAAATTCGGCTTCTCGGCCAGCACCGAAAATACGCTGGTGAACAACGGATCGACGTCGCTCGCGCTCGATCCCGGCAGCGGCTTACCGACCGACACGACGACGTCGGTGTTCGATTCCAACACCAAGACCGGCTACCTCTTCAGCACCTATCTCGAAGACGAATGGAAGGCCACCAACAACCTGACCATCAATGCCGGCCTGCGCTTCGACCAGATGTGGCAATTCGTCGACGCCAACCAGCTCAGCCCGCGCGTCAACGCGACCTGGAAGCCGTATGACGGCACCACTTTCCATGCCGGCTATTCCCGCAACTTCACGCCGCCGGAACAGGTACTGGCCGCGCCGACCAATCTCGCGCTGGTGCAGGGTACGACGGCGCAGCCCGCCGTGGCGCAGAACGATCCGGTGCAGCCTGAACGCTCCAACGTCTACGACATCGGCGTGGATCAGAAGATCTACGCCATCCCCGGCCTCGAAATGGGGTTGGACGCCTATTACAAGACCGCGACCGACTTGCTGGACGACGGCCAGTTCGGCCAGGCCTATGTGCTATCCGCGTTCAATTACGCCCGCGGCCAGAATGCCGGCGTCGAACTCAAGGCAAACTACACCAACGGCAATTTGCATCTGTACGGCAACATCGCCTGGGCCCGACAACGCGCGACCCAGATCGTGTCGAACCAGTATCTGTTCGCGCCCGACGAACTTGCCTATATCGCCAACGCCTACGTCTATACCGACCACGCCCAGCTGCTGACGGCGTCGGCCGGCGCGTCTTACTTGTGGAACGGCACCAAGTTCTCGGCCGACATGATCTACGGCAGCGGCCTGCGCAACGGCTTCGCCAACACCACGACTTTGCCTTCCTACACGCAGGTCAATGTCGGGGTGTCGCACGATTTCAACTGGGTGTCGGCGACAAAACCGACCACGCTGCGCTTCGACGTCGTCAACCTGTTCGATACGATCTATCAAATCAGGGACGGCTCCGGCATCGGCGTGTTCGCGCCGCAATTCGGACCGCGCCGCGGCTTCTATTTCGGGATTTCACAGAAGCTGTAGATCAACCGCTTAGCGCGCAAAGCTCCAGTCCGGGCGGATCGCGCCGGACACGTCGGCGAACGCGCCGTCGACAAGCTCGGCGACCAGCAGACGCTTGTAGTCGACCGGTCCGGGCATGGTGGCGCGCCCCTTCGGAACCGGCTTGAAGCCGACGCGGCTGTAATAGGCCTCGTCCCCGACCAGCAGCACCAGCCGGTGGCCTTGTGCCTTTGCGTCTTTCAGCGCGCGATCGAGCAGAGCCCGGCCGACGCCGCGGCTGCGAAATGGCGGCTCGACCGTCAATGGTCCGAGCAGCAACGCCCTGGTGTCGCCGACGCAGACCGGCAATTGCCGGACCGATCCCACCAGCAGCGTCCCGATCCGGGCGGCGAAGGAGAGATCGAGCAGATGATCGACGTGCTCGCGAATCCGGTACGCGCTCAGCACGAAGCGGCCGGGCCCGAAGGTGCGCTCGTGCAGCCGCTCGATCGCCTGCGCGTCGTTGGCGGTTTCCGACAAAATGGTCAGGGAAAGATCGTTCATGCGAAAGGCGGGATAGCATCAAGTAGCAGTGCGGTCCATCGTCCCGGCGGCCGCAAATGTCAGCGAATTCAGCCGGTGCGGCCGGGCGGTTGGGACAGATAGGCGAGAAGCTTGATCTCGCGGCGGCCGCGCGTCACGGTATCGAGCACCAGCCCGGACGATACCGCCAGCACCGCCATGATCATCAGGCCCATCGACAGCACCGCGGTCGGCAGCCGCGGAACGAGCCCTTGCTCAAGATAAGTGACGATGACGGGGATCGCGAGGCCGATCGAGATCAGCATCAGGAAAATCCCCATCGCGGTGAAGAAGCGCAGCGGCTTTTCCGACCGGTAGAGTTTTAGAATGGTGCCGAGAATGCGAAAACCGTCGCGCCAGGTGTTGAGCTTGCTGAACGAACCGGCCGGCCGGGCGTAATATGGCGTTTCGATCTCGGCAACCGGCAGCGCCAGTTCGAGCGCATGAACGCTCAGTTCGGTTTCGATTTCAAACCCGTCCGACAGCACCGGAAACGATTTGACGAAGCGCCGCGAGAACACCCGATAGCCGGACAGGATGTCCTTGAAGGCCTCGCCGAACACCGAGGACAAAAAGCCTGTCAGCATCAAATTGCCGGTGCGATGGCCGGGCCGGTAGGCGGCTTGCGCCTGATCGACCCGGAAGCCCACCACCATATCGAGGTGATCCGACAGCAGCGTATCGATCATGCGCGGCGCGCTGGCGGCGTCATAGGTTGCATCGCCGTCGACCAGCACATAAATGTCGGCATCGATGTCGGCGAACATCCGCCGCACCACATGGCCCTTGCCCTGGCGGCGTTCGCTGCGCACCTCGGCGCCGGCCGCCCGCGCGACCTCCGCGGTGCGGTCCGACGAATTGTTATCGTAGACGAAAATCTTGGCGGTCGGCAGGCTGTTGCGGAAATCGGCAACCACGGTCGCAACCGCGGCTTCCTCGTTGTAGCAGGGCACCAGGACGGCGATCCGGACCTCCGCAGCTTCAGCTTGCGGAAATTCCCGCTGCGCGAACTGCGCCAGCGCTTCCGCCATGCCGGCGAGATCGCCGCGCGGGGCGCGCTTTGGTTCGGGAATGGCGCTCATCGGCAATCCTTAACGAATATTAGGGATTTTGACCTCCGATCATAGGGATCGAACGCTAACGATCTCTAACGCGAAACCCTCTAACGCCAAGCCTTCTAACGCCACGTCGTCATCGACGCCTTGCCCTCCAGCGCTTCGGCGATCCGCAACCGCGTTCCCTGGGTCGTCTCCGGCGGCAGCGCTGAGGCTGCGAAAAAGCCGCAGGCGACGATCTCACGATTCGGTTCGGGGAGCCGGTCCTGGCTGTAATGCCTGACCAGATAGACCGCGACATGGTCGCGCCGCGACACATGGCTGTTGAGGAAGATGCCCCACAGCATCGGCTCGCCGGTCAGCTGGATACGTCCCTCCTCCATCAATTCGCGCCGCAGTGCCTCGACAAACGTCTCGCCGACCTCGACCCCACCGCCCGGCAGATGCCAGCCGGCGACGTAGCTGTGCTTGACCAGGAACACCTTGCCTTCGCCATCGAGCACGACGGCGCGGACGCCAAGGGTCATGCCGCGGGCAAAGCGCCAATAGAGGTGAAACAGCTGCCGCAGCGCCGGCTCGAATTTCTGCCGCAGGCCGTGCCGGTTCATCGAGACCCAATCCATCGAAACATCAGCCATGATCCTTGCGTCCCGGCGCCGGCCTTGCCAATACACCAGCCAGCCCTGATGAGGATAACACGAGATGATCGCGCCGCGCTTCACTCGCGCAATCAACCCGGCCGGACCCGTGTGATGGCGGCGTTTGCGCTGGCCCATCTGTCCGACCCGCATCTGCCGCCGTTGCCCGCGCCACGGCTGCGCGAACTCATGGGCAAGCGCGCGCTCGGCTATCTCAACTGGGCCCGCAATCGCCATAGATACCAGCGCCGCGAGGTGCTCGACGCGCTGATTGCGGACATGCACGGCCAAAATCCGGACCATGTCGCCATCACCGGCGATTTCGTCAATCTCGCGCTGGAGGCGGAATTTGGACCGGCGCGGACCTGGCTTGAGGGCGTCGGCCCGCCAGACCGCATCAGCATCGTGCCCGGAAATCACGACGCCTATGTCCGTGCGACGCGGCATCGTTTCGCCGAAACGCTCGGTCAATATTTCGCCGGAGACGATGCCAACGCCGGCAACGCATTTCCGTCGCTGCGCCGGCGCGGCCCACTGGCGCTGATCGGCGTGTCGTCGGCGGTGCCGACTGCGCCGCTGATGGCGACCGGATGGCTCGGGCGCAGCCAGTTGGAGGCGCTGGAGCGGCTTTTGGTCAGCCTTGCCGGCGAACCGCTTTTCCGCGTGCTGCTGATCCATCATCCGCTGCGCTCGGACGCGCGTGCCAAACGGTTGACCGATTCGGACGAATTGTGCGCGCTGCTGAAGCGGCATCGCGTGGAACTGGTGCTGCATGGCCACGACCATGTGCATTCGACCATCTGGATCGATGGCCCCGATCGCGCCATCCCCGCGATCGGCGTGCCGTCGGCTTCCGCGCTGGCGCACGGCCGCTACCCCGCCGCAGCCTATAATTTGTTTGCGATCGAGCGCGACGGCAACGGCTGGCGGTGCGAACAGACCGTTCGCGGGATCGACAATGATTTGCGGGTGCGGCAACTGAGTACCACGCGACTAATTTGAGGGCATACGGAACCAGATCCGACCTAAGGCGTTGGTTCCGCCGTGCGGCGGCGGGCAGGTCAAAATCACTTCTGAATCCACGTTGGCGTAACGATCCTTCTTATTTTCCGGCAGGACTTGCCGCTGTCGAAATGTTCATCCTAGCTATAGGCAATTGAACAACGGGGTCAGCGCTTGTCGTCCATCGCTTCGCTTTATATCGCCTCCGGCTTTGGCGTCGGCCTTTTGGTCGGCCTGACCGGCGTCGGCGGCGGCTCGCTGATGACGCCGTTGTTGATCCTGCTGTTCGGCATCCACCCCGCAACCGCCGTCGGCACCGACCTCTTGTACGCCGCGGCGACCAAGACCGGCGGCAGCCTGGTGCATGGGCTGGCGCGCAGCATCCATTGGCCGGCGGTATTGCGGCTTGCCAGCGGCAGCATTCCCGCCAGCATCCTGACGCTGCTGGTGCTGTGGCAGCTCGATCTCAACAGCGGCGCCGCGCGCAGCCTGATCAATGTCGTGCTTTCCTTGGCGCTGGTTCTGACCGCAACCTCGCTGATCTTCCGCAAGGCGCTGCTCGAGCAGTTTCGCGAGCGCCTCGAGCGGCTGGAGGACCGCACCATCGCACGCGCGACCGTCGTGGTCGGAATCGTCCTCGGTGTGCTGGTGTCGATCTCGTCGGTCGGCGCCGGCGCGATCGGCGTCACCGCGCTGCTGCTTTTATATCCGCGGTTGCCGATGGCGCGCATCGTCGGCTCCGACATCGCGCATGCGGTGCCGCTGACGCTGGTGGCCGGCATCGGACATTGGGCGATGGGCGCGATCGACTGGCAGTTGATGGGCGTCCTCCTGGCGGGCTCGCTGCCCGGCATCATTCTCGGCAGCTATTGCGCGACGCGGGTACCGGAAACCGCGCTGCGGCTGCTGCTCGCCGCGACGCTGTTGCTGGTCGCCGGAAAACTCGGCTCCGAGGAATGGCACAAGGCGCTGCCGGAGATCGCGGCTTCAACGCAGGACACTTCAACTCAAGACCCGGGCCACCGGTAGCGGCGACGCCTCAGAACTCGGGGAAATTCCCGAACAGCGCGAAGGCGAACAGCGCCAGCGCGCCGAGAATGAATCCCAGCACGAAAATTCCGAACCGGCCGCGGCGGCGCGGCTTCTCGGCCACCACTGCGGCCGGCGGCGCGGTTACCGGCATCGCCACCAGCGCATGCTCGCGCTCGATCATCCGGCGCGCGACATAGTTGGTCACGGCTTCGACAACAGCCGGAATCTCATGCGATTCGGCGAGCACGATGCGGCCGAAGCGGGTGTCCTGCACGAAGCGATAGATCCGCTTGTCACGTCCCATCATCACATGCGCCACCACGTCGATCCACAGCCGCGGCGTATCGCCCTGGCTGATGCCGCGGTCGAACAGATCGACATGATCGGGGATCTGGCCGAACAGCGGATCGAGCGCCTCGTTGAGAATTTCAAGCCGCGCCACTTCCGCATCACGCAGATCGACCACCACGCCGGTGCGATCGGCGGCCTCGATCCGCGCCTGCCGCAATGCGTCGCGCAGCCGGACCGGGCGCGAATCACTGCTGGCGGTGTTTTGCGGCTCTGACATTGACCGACGGCCTTTGCTGCTGGCGAGTTCGCCGTTAACCTATCAGTAACCACGTTTACCCGCAAAGCGCCTTTAGTTCCAAAGGCTTGTCCCCCCGAAACGGCCTGCGGCCCCGACCGGATAACCGGAGGGGGCCGCAGACTCACCTTGGGGTCGTTTCTTCTAACTTGCCGTCCGCCGATCAGGCCGGCACCCGGCTCGGCTCTTCCACGATCGAGAAGCGCACGCCGGCCTTGTGACGGTTCTCTTCCGAGATTCTGCGCCAGGCATCCTCTGCCTCGGTGCGGGTCTTGAACGGGCCTTGAACCTGGGCCGAGCCTTCCACCAGCTTGTGGAAGTTCATCGAACCGAACTCGCCGCCAATCACCCAGAAATTGCTTCCGATCGTCATGGTCATCTCCTGCTGTTAAGCCGTTAGCCGAACTGGTTCATCGTGTTGTGGGCGCCGCCCGCCTTCAGCGCGGCTTCACCGGCGAAATATTCCTTGTGATCGTCGCCGATATCGGAGCCGGCCATGTTCTGATGCTTGGCGCAGGCGATGCCCTGACGGATCTCCTGGCGCTGAACACTTTTCACATAACCGAGCATGCCCTGGTCGCCGAAATATTCCCTGGCGAGATTGTCGGTCGACAGCGCAGCCGTGTGATAGGTCGGCAGCGTGATCAGGTGGTGGAAGATGCCGGCACGCTTGGCCGAATCCGCCTGGAATGTGCGGATACGCTCGTCGGCTTCGATCGCCAGCGGCGTATCGTCGTATTCCACCTTCATCAGTTCGGCGCGGTTGTACTTGCTGACATCCTTGCCGGCTTCCTTCATCGCGTCGTAGACCTGCCAACGGAAGTTCAGCGTCCAGTTGAACGACGGCGAGTTGTTGTAGGCCAGCTTCGCGTTCGGAATCACTTCACGGATGCGGTCGACCATCTTGGCGATCTGCTCGATATGCGGCTTCTCGGTCTCGATCCACAACAGGTCGGCGCCGTTCTGCAGCGAGGTGATGCTGTCGAGCACGCAGCGGTCTTCGCCGGTGCCGGCACGGAACTGATAGAGGTTGGAAGGCAGCCGCTTCGGACGCAGCATCTTGCCGTTGCGGTTGATGATGACGTCGCCATTTTTAGCGTTGGCGGCGGTGACTTCCTCGCAATCCAGGAAACTGTTGTACTGGTCGCCGAGGTCACCGGGCTTGTGGCTGACGGCGATCTGCTGCGTGAGACCAGCGCCGAGCGAGTCGGTGCGGGTCACCACGATGCCGTCTTCGACGCCGAGTTCGAGGAAGGCGTGGCGGCAGGCGCGGATTTTTGCCAGGAACACTTCGTGGGGCACCGTGACCTTGCCGTCCTGGTGGCCGCACTGCTTTTCGTCCGAAACCTGATTTTCGATCTGCAGCGCGCAGGCGCCCGCCTCGATCATCTTCTTGGCGAGCAGATAGGTCGCCTCCGCATTGCCGAAGCCGGCATCGATGTCGGCGATCACGGGCACGACATGGGTCTGGAAGTTGTCGATCTTTTCGATCAACGCCTTTTCCTTGGCCTGGTCGCCGGCCTTGCGGGCGGCGTCGAGCGCGCGGAAGGTATCGTTGAGTTCACGGGAGTCCGCCTGACGCAGGAAGGTGTAGAGCTCCTCGATCAGCGCCGGCACCGAGGTCTTTTCGTGCATCGACTGATCGGGCAGCGGTCCGAATTCGGAGCGCAGCGCCGCGATCATCCAGCCCGAGAGATAGAGATAGCGGCGGTCGGTCTTGCCGAAGTGCTTCTTGATCGAAATCAGCTTCTGCTGCGCGATGAAGCCATGCCAGCAGCCGAGCGACTGGGTGTATTTGGTGGGATCGGCGTCATAGGCCGCCATGTCGGCGCGCATCAGCGCCGCGGTGTAGCGGGCAATGTCGAGGCCGGTCTTGAAGCGGTTCTGCAGGCGCATCCGCGCCACGGCCTCGGCGGTAACGCCGTTCCAGGTCGGCTGGGTTTCCAGCATCGCCTTGGCGGCTGCCACCTCGCCCTGATAGGAGGCCGGTCCCTGGAGTGCCTGGTCGATGCCGCGTGGCTGGTAATTCATGATCAGATTCCTCAACATTCATGACAGTGCATTGCGAAAAGCGTGTCAGGAGCTAAACGCCAAACTGTTTAATTCGTACAGATAGCTTGTCATCGAATGGTGATGTGATGTAACATAGCGACTTGTAATAGATGTAATATTGTCAATTTTGTCACAAATTGGCGTGTCGCTCTCCCTCTCCCCGTTCTTACGGGGAGAGGGTTGGGGTGAGGGGCAACCGCATGTTCTGACTCGAGGAGACGCCCCCCCACCCGTCGCTGCGCGCCGACCTCTCCCCGCAGGCGGGGAGAGGCGAACAGGAAACCGCCATGGCTGGAGACTCCGGAAAAAAGCTGTTCGTCGGACCCCGGTTCCGGCGCATCCGCCAGCAATTGGGGCTGTCGCAGACCCAGATCGCCGAGGGGCTCGGCATTTCGCCGAGCTACATCAACCTGATCGAGCGCAACCAGCGCCCGGTGACGGCGCAGATCCTGCTGCGGCTGGCCGAGACCTACGACCTCGATTTGCGCGACCTCGCCACCGCCGACGAAGATCGCTTCTTCGCCGAACTGAACGAGATCTTTTCCGATCCGCTGTTCCGCCAGATCGACCTGCCGAAACAGGAGCTGCGCGACCTCGCCGAGCTCTGCCCTGGCGTCACCCACTCGCTGCAACGGCTCTATGCCGCCTATACCGAAGCCCGCCGCGGCGAGACCATGGTGGCGGCGCAAATGGCCGACCGCGTCGAAGGCACGAGGTACGAGGCCAATCCGATCGAACGGGTGCGCGACCTGATCGAGGCCAACCGCAACTATTTCCCGGAACTGGAGACCGCCGCGGAAAATCTGCGCGATGAACTGAATGTGCCCGCCGAGGAATTGTTCGCCGCGCTGGCGGCGCGTTTGCGCGAAAAACATTCGATCGTAACCCGCATCATGCCGGTCGACGTGATGCGCGAGACCTTGCGGCGGTTCGACCGGCATCGCCGGCAACTCCTGGTCTCCGAACTGGTCGACGGCCCCGGCCGCGCCTTCCAGCTCGCCTTCCAGATCGGCCTCGCCGAATGCGCCGCGCATTTCGAGACCATTACGGGCCGCGCCGGTCCGCTCGACGACACGCCGCGACGGCTCTATCGGATTACCCTTGCGAATTATTTCGCCGCCGCCGTGATGATGCCCTACCAGGCGTTTCATGCGGCCGCGGAAACGCTCAGCTACGACGTTCACGTGCTGGCGCAACGTTTCAATGCCGGCTTCGAGCAGGTCTGTCACCGCTTGACTACCTTGCAACGTCCGAACGCGCGCGGCATCCCGTTTTTCCTGCTGCGCGTCGACAATGCCGGCAATGTCTCGAAACGGTTTTCCTCCGGCACGTTTCCGTTCTCGAAATTCGGCGGCACCTGCCCGCTGTGGAACGTGCATTCGACCTTCGATACGCCGGACCGGCTGCTCAAGCAGATCATCGAGCTGCCCGATGGCGCGCGGTATTTTTCCATCGCCCAGATGGTGCGCCGGCCGGTGGCGCCGCACCCGCAGCCGCAGCCGCGCTTTGCCATCGGTTTGGGCTGTGAAATCCGCCACGCCGCCAAACTGGTGTACGCCACCGGCATGGACCTGGAAAAAGCCGAGGGCACGCCGATCGGCGTCAACTGCCGGCTCTGCGAGCGCGAAGACTGCAGCCAGCGCGCCGAACCGCCGATCACGCGGACGCTGATCCTGGACGAGAACACGCGGCGAGTGTCGTCGTTTTCGTTTAGCAATGCGCGGGAGTTGTGAGAAGCCGTCATTCCGGGACACGCCCCTTGGCGTGGGCCCGGAATCCATAGCCCCTGTAGACATTGTCATGCGATGAATCAGTCCGAGCTGAACACAAACACAGGGGTTATGGATTCCGGGCTCGCTCGCTTTGCTCGCGCCCCAGAATGACGAGTGGGTGTGAGTCTTCATTCTCGCGACAGGCGTTGCCCGAGGTTTGCCAGGAAGCTCCGCCCCAAAAGTAAGAGGGCGCAGGGAAGACCGGGTGCGCGCTGCACCCGCGGTCTCGTGTGCAATTGTGCATCAAAGAAATGCGCACACGAGCATACAGGTTCAGCGGAAACACTCCGGCCTTCCCTGCGCAATGGCTTTACGACTTATATCGCGCTCTCCCTGGTGAATCGGAGCTTCTTGCCACCATCGCCCCCGAGAGGCGTTAGCCTCCCAAGGACTTGACGCCAGCATTCCGGGCGTCAGGACCACACGACTTCGCCGTACGCTTCAGCACCGCTCGTCCGCGCGCATAAAGCGCGCGACGACGCTGCCGCGTC
>Ga0265314_10002701_pt1 | contig 17762 bp, 16 predicted proteins | sample 4126metaG_FD_203106 | JGI IMG/M metagenome (GOLD analysis project Ga0265314, IMG submission 203106) | Rhizosphere microbial communities from Carex aquatilis grown in University of Washington, Seatle, WA, United States - 4-1-26 metaG | ecosystem: Host-associated > Plants > Roots > Rhizosphere >... | reverse complement strand
ATCAGTCGGCGCGCTTCCAGGTCTGGCCCTTGCACAGAATTCCGAGCACGCAGCCCTCGACCTTGGCGGTGTCATCGCCCTGCAATTGCATGTTGGCGGCATAAGTCTTGCCGTCGTCGGCGTTATAGATCTGGCCCGACCAGCGGTTCGTGCCGCTCGGCGCCAGCCCCTGGACGACTTGCAAGCCGAGCATGGGCCGCGATTTCTTCGCCGGATCGGGATTGAGGGCGTCGGTTTTCGGTTTGCCGGACTGATCGGTCGGCTCCTGCAACCACACCACCTTGCCGCACAGCTTGCCGCCGCAGTTGGTGATATGGACCTTGGTTCCACCGTCGCCCGATAGCCATGTGCCTTCCGGGTTGGCCGCAAAGGCGGCGGTCGACAGCAACGAAACGCCGACGGCGATTGCACAAACAAGTTTCTTCACAACAAGCTCTCCGTTCAAGTTTCGATAGCGTTCGCGGACATATCACGTCAATCATATGACCTGGTGGTTAGTTCCGACTGAACGGTCGCGGTTAGCGTTTTATGACCGGGCAGGCGATGGCGATTTAAGGGCGATTTTACGACGCTTTTTAAGCGTCAGGCAAACTCCCGCCGCGGTCCGTTCATGATCGATTCATCGCAATGCTTAAACAGCTATTCAAATTTTATCCCGATGATCGTTCATGCCGGGACAAATAAGTCCGGGCGACAGGGACCAAAGCGGCGACCGCCCGATGGCGGATAGGCCGCAACAACGGGGAAGCCAAATGGCTTATTTTGAATTGGCGATGGCAGAGCTGGACACCGCGACCGCCGACGACTTTTTCGCCCGCGGCATGAACTATTCGTCGGGCGCGGGCGTCGCGGTCGATCTGGTCGAGGCGCACAAGTGGTTCAACATCGCGGCGATGCGCGGCCACAAAGACGGCGCGCAGATGCGCAAGGAAATCGCCGGGCAGATGGCCGACAGCGAGATCGGCACCGCGCAGCGCGCGGCACGCGATTGGCTCAAGAGCCATCCGCAGGCGCCGCTCGCCGTCGAGCCGATCCGCGTCGCGGCTTAAGCGAAGGCCGACAACGCGTCGCACAATTGTGCGACGACGCCCGGCCAGTCGCCGGGCGCGGGCTGACGGAAAAGCCGTAACTGCGGATACCAGGGGCTATGCGCGCCTGAAATTCCCCAACGCCAGTCCGGCGCGAAGGGCAGCATCACCCAGGCCGGGCGCGCCAATGCGCCGGCCAGATGCGCCACCGACGTATCGACGGCAATGACGAGGTCGCACAGCGCCAGAACGGCCGCGGTGTCCGCCATGTCGTCGAAATCGGCGCCGACCGCCGTGACATTGGAATGCTGCGCCAACAGCGCCGCGTCGCCGTCGCGCAGATCGCGCTGAATGCCGAAGAAAGAAATGCCATTCAACGCCAGCAGCGGCTCCAGCAATTTCAGATCGACCGAACGATTGCGGTCGTTGGCGTGGTTGGCCTGGCCGGCCCAGGCCAGCGCGACGCGCTTGCCGGGCAGCGCCGCGATGCGGTCGCTCCATTGCGCGATCCGCGCCGCGTCGGCGTGGAGATAGGGAAGTTCGGCCGGAATGGTCGCGGCCTCGGTCTTGAGCGCCAGCGGCAAGCTGCCGAGCGGACAGTGCACGTCGTAGGGCGGTAAAGCCTCGCCGCGCGCATGGCAGGATGTCACGCCGGCGAGGCCGCCGAGCAAAGTCTTCAGGGCCGGCTGCACTTCGAGCACGATCTTAGCGCCGCTTTGCGCCAGCAGCGGCACATAACGCGCGAACTGGATGGTGTCGCCCAAGCCTTGTTCGGCGTGCAACAGAATGGTCTTGTGCCCCAGCGCAAAGTCGCCGAGCCACAACGCGCCGCGATAGCCGCGCCGCGTATCGGTCATGCCGCTGCGCTTCCAGCGCCATTCGTATTGTTGGAAGCCTTGCCTGAGATCGCCCAAGGTCAGCAGCGACAGCGCGCGATTGCTGTGCGCGTCGGCATAATCTTTGTCGAATGCGATCGCCTTGTCGAAACTCGCCACCGCCTCGGCGTGGCGGTTGAGCTGCTGCAAAGCGCGGCCACGGTTGTTCCAGGCCCGCGCATGAGCCGGCGCGGCGAGGAGCGCGCGGTCGAAATCGGCCACAGCCTCGGCATAACGCCCCAAGTCCGACAAGGCGTTGCCGCGATTGTACAAGACATTGGGATGGCCCGGCATCAGCGCCAGCGCGGCGTCGAAGTCGCGCAACGCCTCGGACGGTTGTTCGAGCGTCGCCTTGGCGACGCCGCGGTTGAGCAGCGCCTCGCCGTTGCGCGGCTCCAGGCGCAGCACGGCGTCGAAATTCTCGAGCGCCTGTTGCGGCCGGTTGAGCGTGAGCAAGGCCGAACCGCGATTGGCCAGCGCCAGAGGATCGTCGGGCTTGATCGCCAGCGCCTTGTCGAGACAGTCCAGCGCGTCCTGGTCGCGCTTGAGCGCATGCATGACGTTGGACAGATTGACCAGCGCTTCGGCCGAGCGCGGATTGATTTTCAGCGCCGCCGTGATCAGCCGCAGCGCTTCGCCCATCTGCCCGCTTTGCGCCTTGAGCGAGCCGTAGATATGCAGCGCGTCGAAATAATCCGGCGCCGCCTTGACGATACGGGCATAGATCTTCTCCGCCTCGCGCAGGCGGCCGGCGCGATGCAGGCCGACCGCTTCCTGCATGGCTTGATTGACGTCGAAGCGCGGTGAGGGCACGGGCGGCGGTTCCAGCAGGACGTCCGCATGAGGCGGACGCCGCGACATTCATGCCGTGGCGGCCATTGTCAATGCGCCGCGAATGCCTAGCCGTGGCTCGGCCGCTGTCGCGGCTGCGGCCGTTGTTTCTGCTGATCGGGATAGAACAAATTCGGCTCGCAACTGGCGCCGGCGCCGCGCGCCGTCATCATGCACTGCTCATAGCTGACAAAGCCGCAGTTGCGGCCGCCGCCGTCTTCTCCGCCGTTATATTGGGCGCACCACGGATACTCGATGGCTTGGGCTGGTTGCGCAAAGCCGAACAGAGCCGCGCCGGCGGCCCCTGCTAACAGCGTCATCTGAAATCTGGTCATCGTCATTGTCCTGGCTGTAGCGAGTACTTGGGACTTATACCCCTGTCCCGGCGTTTTATTGCCCTGGCGCGCTGAATCTTTTCGCGCGGCGCGGAACCGGCAATGCGCTAGGCGGGCTTTTGCACCCAAAACTGATACATGGTCGAGAAGGTGTCCGGATATTGGGTCTCGACAGCATGCCAACGGTCAAGATCGGTCATCGACCAGCCATTTTGCGCAAACAGGGTCCGAAAATTCGATGCTGCGTTCGCGCCGAGGTCGAAGCCTATGAAGGACAGCCGGTTGGCCTCAATGAACGCTTTGATCGCCGGAATCGTCAGCCGGCTTTCCTGCACATGCAACAGCAAATCGCGGCATTCGCTGGTGCTGAAAAAATCGCTGAAACGCGACACGCCGCCGAGTGGCGTTTTCAACAGGTCCTGCCGGCAGCGGCGGATATCGGCGGGGCTTGATGTATAGCCGCGCTCGGCGATGTAGGCCCGCGCCTTCACCACGTCCCGACGGCCGAGCTCACTATAGAACCCCAGATGCATGATGCCGCCAGGTCGCAACAGCGATAGAAGGACGCGCCAGCCTTCGGCTGGATCGGCCATGTGATGCAACACGCCGGCGCAATCGATCATATCGAAGCTGCGGTCGACGCTGCCGAGCTTGAGGATATCGCCCTGTAGATAGTCGATTTTTGCGGCGAGCGACGGCGGGGTCATGCGTTTGGCAAAACAAAGGCTGCTCAGACTGAGATCGACGGCGAGCACGCGTGCGCCGAGGTAGCCTTGTGCGACGCCTGTCGACTGCGAGCCGGTTCCGCAGCCGGCAACCAGAACGTCAAAACCCTCGGTCTTGCCGAGCGGCGTAAATTCGCTTGCCGGAAACTTCTCGCGCAGGTGCCGATCGATGCTGATCGGCGTGACAAAGCCGGGCGCGTGCACCCAGCGCGGATAAGGGTTTTCCTCGTATTGCTGGCGCACGCGCTGCGAAACCTCGTCCTCGATCGCCGTCAGGCGCGGAATTGAGGCGCGCAGCGCCAACTCTTGTAGCGGTTCGCGTAGCTGCTGGGTGAGCACCGCCTCGACGACCGCCGGCCACGGGCGCCCCAACAGCGCCGGCGCGAACGGCAACTGATGCAACGGCCGATACATCGCGATCGCCGCTAGCAGCGAAGGCAAATTGGCCGGCGAGGGGGCCGCGCCGGCGGACAGTGTTTCGCCGAGAAGCGCCGTGAGCCGTTCTATTTGCGCTTCTTCATCGGGCTCGGCGGCAAACACGAATTCGTTGATGAAGCATTGGCGCGCGAGCGCGCAACAGAAAGCAAGCTCGATCTCGTTCCAAGGTCTGCCCGTCGCGGCATCGGCAAGCAGCGAGGCACGCAACGACGTCAGCACGCGTTCGATCGGCGTGCTGCGCGCGGGCACCGACTGCAACATGCACAGCAGCATCGGATCGCCGGCAATCGCGCCAAGGCCGGCGCCGGCGAGCAATTGATCGAGCGGCAGAAGTTTCGGCCATGCGGCCATTGCGCGCCGCGCGGCTTCGGCGATCGGCGGCAGTATCGCGGCAAGCGTGGCGGCGACCCCGCCGAATTGCTCGAAAAGCTGCGGCATCAACGTCAGCGCGCGCGCGAAACGCTCCGAGGCTTCAGCGGATTTGCCCTGCATGAGCAGAACGCAGCCCAGATTATTGTTGGCCTCGGCATGGTCGGGTTTGATTGCAAGCAGCCGTCTGTACAGGCGGACGGCGTCCGGAAAATTATTCTGCTCTTGGCTGCGAAGCGCTTGCTGGAACAATTGAGCGAGCGGATCGCTCGCCGGCGGATGGTGGCCGGCCGGGAACCGGCTCTGCTTGGGTGCGGCGCGGCGCTGTTTTCGGTTCATCCGCTTACGGTCCGAGAATTCGCCGGGACGGCACTGACATTTCAAGTGCATTTTGGTGATTGGATTGCAAGGCGGTCGACGGTCAGTTTGACGGCGAAATACCAAAAGCATAAGCATGCCGCATGCGGAGCTGTGGCCGAGTGGCTGAAGGCGGCGGTTTGCTAAACCGTTATACGCTCCAAAGGCGTATCGAGGGTTCGAATCCCTCCGGCTCCGCCAGCCTTTCCGACTGATCCAATTCGAACCCTCGATCTTCCAGCGCGCGCCGCCTCGCGCCAGGACGGGTCCGAATCCGAGCGCGCGGCTCGTGACGCCGGGTTCCGGCGCCACATTTTCGTACCAGAATGGGATATATTACCTAGAATCGGCCCCTGTCGGTTTCCCCGGAATCGGGTAGCCGAGGTGCCTGCCAAATAGGCTCGGCCCCGCGTAGCGGACGGGCAGCTTGCCGCGAGAAATGTCTCCACGATCCCCTTTTGAAGAGCATCCGAGAGGCCGCCGCGCCTTCGGGTTGCAGCAAAATATACCTGTAACTATCTGAAAATATTAGATAAATATAATCCATCCGGCTCGTTCGATAAAGCCGCATATGACCTATCTGGCCGCGCATAGCATGCGTGTTTTTTGCGCAACACTTCCTTGGAAAGCGCCCTTGGACGCTGTGGGGAGGGCGCTTCTTCGTTGCGCAGTAATGGTCAATCGCTAATGTCCGAATTGCGACGGAGGGGGCATCCCCGTGTCGTGCTTTTTGGCCGGTCGATTACACCTTCGGGGTAGGGCCGTTCGGATAGCGGGGAGCAAGGGGAAGTTCCATCGGTGCAGTCGCACTGGGCGGATACCGAACCCTCTCAAGAGAAACAATGTTTGGAGGTTCAAGATGAAGATGGTGAAAAGCCTTCTCCTCGGCACGGCAGCGGGTCTCGTTGCTATGACTGGGGCGCAGGCTGCCGATCTTCCCGTCAAGGCCAAGCCGGTCCAGTACGTGAAGATTTGTAGCTTGTACGGTGCGGGGTTCTATTACATCCCGGGCACTGATACCTGCATCAAGATTGGTGGTTGGGCCCGCATTTACGACATGTGGGGCGTCAACGGTAACTCCACGAACGCCGGCGTTTCGACCGGTAACGTCAACACCCGCGCCACGACGAACTTTGCGATCAAGAGCCGTGGCTACATCACGGTCGATGCTCGCAACCAGACCGAGTGGGGCACCGTCCGCAGCTATATGGCTGTTGGCTATAGCAGCAACGGCGCCAACGGCGGCTCGGCTGGCGGCGTTACGTCCGGCAACGTGTCGGGCATCAACACCCTGTCGGCCTACGACGCTTCTTCGGGTGCGACCGGCTTCAGCGCCAACCGCGCGTTCATCCAGTTCGCTGGGTTCACGTTCGGCGTCACGCAGTCGTTCTACGACTTCTACTCGCAGTCGGCGACGTCGTTCTTCGGCGGCACCGTCAACCCGGCTTCGGATACCGGCGACGCGGGCAAGTTCGTCACCTCGTATACCGCTCAGTTCGGCAATGGTTTGTCGAGCACGATCGGCATCGAAGCCCAGCGCAACGTTGGCATTCTCAATACGAACAACGGCATGGGCGTCAACTCGCTTGGTACCCTCAACACCAGCCCGCTCGGCATTCAGCCGGCGTCGGCTCAGGAAGGTACGCAGTGGCCGGATATCGTGGCCAACCTGCGCATCGACCAGGCTTGGGGCGCTGCCCAGGTCATGGGTGCGTTGCATGACGCGACGGGCCAGTACTACGGCGCCAACACCTCGACCGGCAACCCGAGCACTGCGGTTGGCTGGGCGGTTGGTGCGGGCATCAAGCTGAACGCCCCGATGATCGGACCTGGCGATTACTTCCAGGCTCAGATCAACTACGATCAGGGCGCTGGCGGATACGTGAATGCTTCCTACAACAACATGTATTCGAACGTGCAGGCGAGCAAGTACAGCTTCGGTTTCCTCACCGACGCCGTCTACGGTGGCACCGTTGCTGCCGGCACCGCCACGAGCATGCAGCTGACCACGTCGTGGGGCGTCAACGCGGCCTACGAGCACTTCTGGAATAAGGCGTGGCAGACGTCGCTCTACGGTGCGTACACCGGCGTGAGCTACAACAGCACCGCCAATGGTCTGCTGTGCACGATGGAAACCGCTGCTGCTGGTGGCATGGCCTTGAACGGCACCACCTGCAACAACAACTTCAGCTACTGGAACATCGGTACACGGACCCAGTGGAACGTCGACTCCCAGACCTACATCGGTGTTGACGTGATGTACACGACCCTCAAGACCGCCAACAGCGGCATGCTGAGCACCCTCGGTGCCGGCACGCAGCCGGCCGCGGTCCGTACGATCGGCGACTCGTCGCAGTGGATCGCGCAGTTCCGCGTCCATCGCAACTTCTATCCCTGATCGGATAGTCGTTTCGAGCTGACCTAAAGAACCCCCGGCAGGAAACTGCCGGGGGTTTGTCTTAACAAGCGAACCGGATTGTCATGCAGCTAGTTCCGGGCTCCCCGCGCCATCTCGCCCACATCATGCGCGTCGATTGTCGCGCCTTTGCGGCCAAGATTCGCATGGCCCGCGCGCTGCTGGGCTGGAGCCAAGCGAATTGGCGGTGCGCGTCGGCCTGACCCAAAGAGCCATACACAAGCTCGAGCAGGGTACCATCGAACCGCGCCGCGCGACGCAGCGCGCGATCGAAGCGGTCTGGGACGGCAAAAAGGCATCGAATTCGAAGACCTACCCGACGGCGGCTTCCGCGTGGGCGTCCGCGCGACGGTGTTGAACAAAGCCGAGGCGGCAGCCCGGCCGCGTCGTTCGCCCGCTTACCGCACCTGAAATTTTAGTCGTCACCGCTTCGTCGCGCGCGCTTCGAGCAGGCGCGGCTCTAGCCGGACCACGAGCCGTCGCAGCGATCGGCAAAGCCGGCAATGCGGGCGATCGTGTCGGTTTCAGCCAGGAGCGGGGCGTGACCTTGATCGGGGATATCGAGGCTTTCGAGGGCGGGGTGGCGCGCCCGCATGGCCTCGACGGTGGCCGCCGACAGCAGGTCCGAATTCTCGCCGCGAATGACCATGACCGGGACGTTGGCGAGCGCGTCGAACTGCGCCCATAGCGGCGGAAACGGCTTCTCGAAATCGACGCCTTCCAGCGTCTTGGCGAGCTGGACGTCATAAGTCGGCACCAGCGCGCCGTTATGCGGCTTGAAAGCGCGCCGCGCGCTCGCCAGCCAATCCTCCGGCGTCAGCTTGGGGAATTGCGCATCGAACAGCCGGCGCAGGATCTCGGCGCCTTCCTCGTAAGTCCGCGGCTGCGGCAGCTTGCCGACATAGCCCTTGATGCGCATCAGGCCCTTCGGCTCGATCACCGGCCCGATGTCGTTGAGCACGCAGCCGGCGATCGCGGTCGGACGCAAGGCGGCGAGCAGCATCGTCAGAATGCCGCCGCGCGACGTGCCGATGAAGATCGCGGGCAAGGCATCGAGCGCGGCCAGCGCCGCCAGGACGTCGGCCAGTTCGGTCTGGAACGAGTAATTGGCCGGGTCGCGGTCGTAATCGGACAGGCCGCGGCCGCGGTAGTCGAGCGCGATAACGCGCCGGCCATGCTGCTCGGCGAGCGCGCGAGCCAGCGTGTCGAAATCCTCCACGGTGCGGGCGAGACCGGGCAAGCACACGACGGGCAGGCGCGGCGCGGCCGCAAGGCCGTGCAATCGCGCGTGCAGCTTCAGCCCATCAGGCGCGGAGAGGAAGGTCGATCGTGGGGTGGGAGCGTTCATGGGCGGCGATTGTCGGGGCAGGCGGGCAGGGCCGTCAACTGGCCGCTAGTTGGCGCCGCCACGCTTGAGGTCGGCCTCGATCGACAGCTTGCTGCCGCCGCCGAAGCGGGCACGGTAGACCTGCAAATTTTCCATGATCCGCTGCACGTAATTGCGGGTCTCGGCGATCGGGATGCGCTCGGCCCAGTCGACCGGGTCGACTGAGGGATCGCGCGGGTCGCCATAGGCGGCGATCCACTGCCGCACGCGGCCGCGCCCGGCATTGTAGCCGGCAAAAGCGAGGACGTAGGAACCGTTATAGGTCCGCAGCAGCATGGACAGCTCGGCGGCGCCCATCTGCATGTTGTAGATCGGATCGCTGAGCAAGCGGCCTTTGTCGTACTTGGCCTTGAACAGCTTGGCCGTATCCTGCGCCGCCGCCGGCGTCACCTGCATGAAGCCATAGGCGTTGGCGCTCGACACGACCTTCTGGTTGAAGTGGCTTTCCTGCCGCGCGATCGAATAGGTCACCGCCGGGTCGACCGGCGGCGCGATCGGCGCATAGTCGGGCAGGCCGACGACCGGGTAGGCGTAATAGTCGAGCGGCAGGCCGCGGCCATAGGCGCCCTTGCCGAGCAGCAGCATGGCACGGCCGTCGCCGCGCTTGGCGGCGGTTTCCGCCAGCATCGCCATGCCGGCGACGTCGGTGCCGCTTTCGCCGAGTTCGGCGAACATCGACGCCAGCATGTCGCGCTCGTCGAGGGCGTAGAGGATTTCCGCGGCGCGCACGATTTCGAGGTTGCCGAGGACGTTGTGTTCCTCCGCCGTGAAAGTCGGCGGCCCGCGCAAACCCAAGTCGGGCAAGCCCAGCCGCGCCCGCGCCAATTGCCCGTAATAGGTCGCGGTGTGTTGCGCCGCCGCCTCGTAGAAGGTCCGCGCCTGCGCGTGCTGGCCGAGGGCCTCGGCGGCGCGGCCCTGCCAATAGCCGCCGCGGGCCAGGGCGTGCGGGTTATCCGTATCGACGCCGATTTGGGCGAAATGCTGCGCCGCCGTCGTCGGATCGTGCAGGAAGCGCAACGCGATCCAGCCGGCGGTGAAATGCTGGTCGACGCGGTAATTGCCCTTGGGCGCCAGCGGCGCCTCGCGCGCCACCCGGTAAGCGGTCTGCGCGTCGTGGTCGTCGAGCAGCTTGCGCACCAGAAGCCTGCGCTCGACCCACCATTGATCGAGATCGACCAGCGCCGCCGGATCCTTCGGCGCGGTCAAGATCAGCTTGCCGGCTTCTTCGGTCTTGTCGTTTTTGCGCAGCCACTGCACGCGCGCGAAAATATAGCCGGCGTCGCCGCGCGCCGCTTGCGGCACGCCGTCGAGCAGCGCCTTGGCGTTGCCGGCTTTCCTGATCACCGCGGCGCGGGCGCGCGCGATCAACAAATCGTTGCCACCGAGCCGTTCGGCGGCGCGCAAGCCGGCCTCGACGTCGTCGACATAGAAACGCTGCTCCATGCGCGCCTTGTGATCGGCGGCCGTGAGCATGCCGGGAAACATCTCGAGCACGCGCTTTTCGACATCCGCACTGCAATCGTCGCTGCGCCAGGCGTGACGCACCAGCGCCTCTGCGCCGGCGCGATCGCCCTGCGCGAGCAAGGCGCGCGCCAGCACGTAGCGGCCTTTGGCGGTGGTCGGCTGCCGCTCGGCGAAGAAGCTGCGCACGGTGCTGTCGTCGAGCTTGTCGTTCGACAGCGCGTTTTCGGCGCGGCGGCGGAACAGCGGCGAATGCGGCCAGCTCGGATTGGCGGTGACGAAGGTGGCATAGCGCTGGAAGGTCGGCCGCGTGTTGTCGCTGCGCAGGATGATCCATTCCGCGAGCTTCTTGGCTACCGGATCGGTGATCGAATTCTTGGCGACGTCGGCGACCGGCTCGCTGTTCTTGCGCGTGGCGTCAATCACCTGCTTGACCAGGGCGATATCGGCGGCGGAGGTGGCCGGCGTCGGCGCCACGGCGAAGGGGCCGGAGGTGGGGCGGATCAGCGGCTTGAGCGCCGCGCGCGTCGAAAACAGCGAACCGCGCAAGCCGACGCCCGCCTGGGCGAAAGACGACAGGCCCTTGGGATCGACGTGCTTGGCCGGCGCGGGGGCCGCCGCGGCCTTGCCGGCCGGCTTGAGAATATCCTTGGCAATCTGGACCGCGGCCTTCGCCGAACCGGCATCGCCATGGACCGCAGGGCGCGGCCGCGGCAATGGAACTTTTTGCGCCCCGGCCAGAGCCGTCCCTGCGCTCACGGCGGCGGCCGCCGCGACGCTGAGACCGAGACCCAGGCGGTTCCAAAAAGTTCCGTTCATTCAATCCCTTGGCGGAATCTTGCGGTCTTTTCTAAGCGCCGTTTTGCGCTTATTCGGGCGCCGACTCAAGGGCGCTGCGTCCCCCATTTAGGCCGATTTCCTTGATGAAGAGATACCGGGAAATCTGCGCCCGCCGAGGGCCTGAGGCAAGGCGGGCCGCGGCACGGCCCGCAACCATCACGGCAATTCATGAGCCCATTGGCGTGAAGGGCTTTCATCGGTCCAAGCGACCCGATATTGGTAGCGCATGATCCCGAAAAGCGGGAACCGGTTTTCGGGTAAGATCATGCGCAAGAGTAAGATTTTGGAGCGTGTCATGCCTGCCAAGACCAGCTTTCGAGGATCGTTCACCGCGCTGGTCACGCCGTTCAAAAACGGCGCGGTCGACGAGAAGGCGTTTCGCGATCTGGTCGAATGGCAGATCGGCGAAGGCACCAACGGCCTGGTGCCGGTCGGCACCACCGGCGAGAGCCCGACGCTGTCGCATGACGAGCACAAGCGCGTGGTCGAATGGTGCATCGACCAGGCCGACGGCCGCGTGCCGGTAATCGCCGGCGCCGGCTCGAACTCGACCGCCGAGGCGATCGAACTGTCGAAGCACGCCGAGGAGGCGGGCGCCGACGCCGTGCTGATCGTCACGCCCTATTACAACAAGCCGACGCAAGAGGGCATGTACCAGCACTTCAAGGCGATCAACGACGCCATCGGCATCCCGATCATCATCTACAACATCCCCGGTAGGTCAGTCATTGATATGTCGGTCGACACCATGAAGCGGCTGTTCGACTGCAAGAACATTTCCGGCGTCAAGGACGCCACCGCCAGCATGATGCGGGTGTCGCAGCAGCGCGAAGTCCTCGGCCCGGATTTCAACCAACTGTCCGGCGAAGACGGCACCTGCCTCGGCTTCATGGCGCATGGCGGTCACGGCTGCATCTCGGTGACCTCGAATGTCGCGCCGCGGCTCTGCGCCGAATTCCAGAGCGCGTGTTTGAAAGGCGACTTCGCCGCGGCGCTCAAGCTGCAGGACAAGCTGATGCCGCTGCACCAGCATTTGTTCGTCGAGACCAACCCGTCCCCGGCGAAGTACGCGTTGTCGGTGCTCGGCAAGATTTCGGACGACGTGCGCCTGCCCATGGTGACGCTGTCCGACAAGTCGAAGGCCCTGGTGCGCGATGCCATGGTCCATGCCGGGCTGATCAACTAGGGCCGGGTGGCCTTGAGGCGCGACGCCATGCTTCAGGAATTCAAGAAATTTGCCTTGCGTGGCAACGTCGTCGACCTCGCGGTCGGCGTCATCATCGGCGCGGCCTTCGGCAACATCATCTCGTCGCTGGTCGGCGATATCATCATGCCGCTGATCGGGGCGATTACCGGCGGCCTGGACTTCTCGAACTACTTTTTGCCGCTTTCGCCCAAGGTTACTTCCGCCACCCTTTTAGAGGCAAAAAAGCAAGGCGCTGTATTGGCTTGGGGCAATTTTCTCACCATCACGCTTAACTTTATCATCATCAGTTTCGTGCTGTTTCTGGCGATCCGGGCCATCGGCCGTTTCATGGCCAAGGAGGCCGAAAAGACGCCGCCGCTGACCAAGCAGGAGCAGTTGCTCACCGAGATCCGCGACCTGCTGAACAAGCCACCCGCCTGATCGAGTACGGATCACGGCCGACAAATGACTATATAAGGGCCGCATGGCCGCCAAACCCGAACGCAAGCTCAAGTCCGTCGCCGAGAACCGCAAGGCGCGGTTCAATTATGAAATCGGCGAAGTCGTCGAGGCCGGCATCGTGCTGACCGGCAGCGAGGTCAAATCCTTGCGCCTCGGCAAGGCGACCATCGCCGAGTCTTACGCCGACGCGCGCGACGGCGAGATCTGGCTGATCAACGCCAATATCCCGGAATATTTGCAGGCGCATCGCTACAACCATCTGCCGAAGCGGCCGCGCAAGCTGCTGCTGCACCAGCGCCAGATCAACAAATTCGCCGGCGCGGTCGAGCGCGAGGGTATGACGCTGGTGCCGTTGAAGCTTTATTTCAACGCCCAAGGCCGCGCCAAGATCGAGATCGCGCTCGGCAAGGGCAAGAAGATGCACGACAAGCGTGAGACCCTGAAGAAGCGCTCCTGGGATCGCGAGCGTGGCCGCCTGATGCGGGACAAGGGCTAATCTCGGATAGGGCTTCGCGCTATTGCGCGCGGTTGCAAACGGCTTCGACGTTGTTGCCATCCGGATCGATGACGAAGGCGGCGTAATAGGTCGGCGTGTATTCCTTGCGCAGGCCGGGTTGCCCGTTGCTTTTGGCGCCGGCCGCGATCGCGGCCCGATAGAAAGCATCCACCTTTTTGCGGCTCGTGGCAGTGAAGGCGATATGCACCGGGCCGGCGAGCTTGGCCGTTACGCCGACACTTTTGCCGATCCACAGGCAGGTCTTGCCGATCGACGTGCCGTAGCCGACGAAGCGCTTCTTCGAACCGACGGTGAAGTCATATTGTACGGTCAGGCCTAATGGCTTGAGCGCGCCGTCGTAGAACGCCTTGGCGCGGGCGACGTTCTTCACTTTGATTCCGACATGATTGAGCATGAAACCTCGCCTCTGTGGCCGGCGTGCGAAAGGGCCGAGCGCAAAGGATACTCGGCAGGCGCCTCGCTAACAATTATTGAACGCGCCGCGGGCTGATGCGGCCGCGCCATGCGCACCTTTGGCGCCAACATGCCGTGCCTCATGCGGGCGGCAAGGTTCCGGCCCTTGACTGGAAACCCGCACTCGCGGTGATGTAGCGTCCCGCCGCCGGATCGATCCCTATGCCGCCCACCAAACTCGATCATTGCGTGATCAAGGTCACCGACTGGGACCGCTCCAATAAATTCTACGCCGAGGTCATGGGCGCCGAGTTGGTGCAGCGGCCGGCGGGCTTTGCCTATCGCTTCGGCGACAAGCAGCTCAACGTGCACGGCCCTGGCGTCGCGCCGGCCGAGGTGGCGCGCCTGCCGGTGCAGCCCGGCAATTCCGACCTCTGTTTCGAATGGGGCGGCCCGATCGAGGACGCCATCGCGCATCTCAAGGCCCACGGCATTGCCGTCGAGCGCGGTCCCATGCAGCGCTTCGGCGCCAAGGGGCCGGGCACGTCCGTTTATTTCCGCGACCCCGACGGTTCGCTGATGGAATTCATGAGTTATGCGTGACGGCTAATGTTTGTTCGCTTCACGCGCCTGTCACAGGGGAGAGCTAGATGACCGAAGCGCCCGGCACGCACGATCCGAACACTTTGCCGCCCAATATCCCGGCCCCGCAGGACGACGGCGCGGCCCGCCATTTGACCGGCCTGAAGCTGCCCGATCTGGCGCTGCCGGCGACTGACGGCGCCCACGTCAATTTGTCGAAGCTCAAAGGCCGCACGGTCGTCTACATTTATCCGCGCACCGGCGTGCCGGGTGTCGATCTGCCCCCGGGCTGGAACGAGATCCCGGGCGCGCGCGGCTGCACGCCGCAATCCTGTTCGTTCCGCGATCATTTCGGCGAGCTGAAGCGCCTTGGCGTCGCGCAGTTGTTCGGCTTGTCGACGCAGGATACCGCCTATCAGCAGGAAGCGGCGGCGCGGCTGCATCTGCCCTTCGCCATTCTGTCGGACGAGACGTTGGCGCTAGCCCAGGCGCTCAAGCTGCCGACCTTCGTCACCTCCGGCATGACCTTGCTCAAGCGCATGGCGCTGGTGATCGACGACGGCGTCATTACGAAGGTGTTTTACCCGGTGTTTCCGCCGGATAAGAACGCGGCAGAAGTTGTCGCGTGGCTGCGGGCGACGGCAAGCCCCGTGTGATCAGCGGCAAATCGGGATGCTCGGGACGCGCTGTTGCGTGCAGTCCTGCGTTCCCAAAAGCTATTTCGCCACCACAGTGAAGTTCTGCTCTGCCATCATCCGGCTGCCAATCCATAATTGGAAAGTCCATGTGCCGGGCACCAACTCCCACGCATGATCAAACGAATAACCGATGTAATTTACTTCCCCGATCTTTCGCGTGCGCCGGTCGCTGTACTTTAGCAGGGGCTTGGTGGAATTCGGCGACTTCAATCCGGGCGGTGGAAAAAGGTCGAGTTCGGTGACGTCGACGATTGCTTCTTTTCGGCCACTCACGCGGTAGCGCATGCCGAATTCGGCTCCGAGTTCAGCAGGGACTGTCGTGGTCGTCGCGACATGTTGAATGTTATCTACGTCGTGTGGCCGCAAGGGGCCAGCAGTGTTTGTGCGCACCCGTTCGACGGTGTAAGTTCCATAATCCACAATCTCAATCGAAATTTTTTGCTGCGCTTGGGCGCTAACGCAGGTGAGCGCTACCGCGAAAAAGATCATCATTACTTTAGGCAAAATTATTCTCCAAGTTTTGGGGAGACCTCCGCAGATTGTCAATGGAACAGCAAAACGTTGGGTTTTGCCTTGCGCCAAATCAACTTGGCAATCGATTAGTGTGGTTTAGATCCATCGCCGGCAATTTGAGGGTGCTAGCGAACCGCGCCCATAACTGCGGAGACGGTTATGTTAAAGCATCTTCAATGCCTGGCTTTGGTTCTCACCGCATCGTGCATCATGTTTCCCGCTAGCGCACGAGCGCAGCTTTTGGGCATTTACCCTGAATGTTCCGGGAAGGGGAAAGCATACTACAGGGAGTGCGCCCACCGGCTACGACAAGGCGGGCAGCCTCCGGCGAGCCGGGAAGAGCCGCCGATGCGCGCTACGCCGAAGCAGGCCGGTCACGGTTCGTGCGCGAAGTTACCCGGCGTCTGGGAGTGGTTCATGGGTGGTGATGTGACGATAAATTCAAACGGCACAGTGCACCAGCCCTCCACCTCCCTGACGGGAGCATGGACCTGTAGTAATGGCCAAGCGGTCATTCGATGGAGTTTCGGAATAACAGACACCGTCAAGTTGTCCGGCGACGGAAATCATTTGACGGGGGGGAATGGTCTTACTGCCGTTTGGGGCAATCGACGGCCTAAAGCTAGCGCAATCCGAAATAGGGACTAGTGTTGGTATCGTGGCGCTTTCGCGCACGCGCCCGACACACTCATCGCTAGCAAGTATGTCCGCTATTGGCACAAAGCTTCGTTCCGAGCGCCACGATGGCGCGCAGGCTCTTCATCTCGGCAATGGTGGGTTTGGAGAAAATCGCGGCAGGTGTTGATCTCGACCGGCAGCGGCTTGTTCTCCGGCGGCACGCAGCGCACGGCGTTGAGTCGCTATCGGTATAACAAGGACATTGGCCGGTCATGGTGCCGAATTGCCAGGCGGCTAATGACCCGAAGCGAGATCGATATTAGAGCTGTGGAATGCTTGACGATTAGGGGCAGTCCTCACAGCTTTTTAGAAATTCCGACGAAGTACCCGCGACGCATTCCATATTGCGGCGCGAACACGCCGATCCCCGAGCCGTCTCTGATCTGGTAGACGGCGTCGAAGACGTTCACGATGTCGAAGCGCAGCGTCACCGGCTTGCCGTCTGGTATTTCGATTTCGCGCGAGACGCCGAGATTGGCGGTGGCGTAGGGCGCGACGTGGTCGGTATTGGCAAAACCGCTGCGCAGCCCGCTGCCGTAGACCATGCTGGCGCTAAATCTCGTGCCTTGCCACAAATACGACGCGCCGCCGGACCCGGTCCATTGCTGGGCATGATCCGTATTGACGTAATTATTTGCGATGTAGGCGAGTTCGTCAGCGCCGAACAGATATTGGTTTGACACCACGTTTTTCGCGACCTGACGCGCCCAGGCGAGATTACCGTAGGCACTGAAATTACCATCCTTGTAGGTCGCGTTTAGCTCGATCCCGGCATTTTGGCCGATTTCATAATTGAAGCCACTCAGGATCAACGCCGCGCCAAATTGTCCGTCGTCGAGCAGATTTTTGGCGATCTTGTAGTAGGCATCGACGCCGACCTGAAGATTAGGTGTGATCTGTTGCACTACGCCGACATCGAAGTAATGCGAACGTTCTGGCTGAACTGGGCTTTGCTGAAAGGTATCGGGCTGGGCCGTGGTGTTGGCAAAGGGAGCGATGTTGGTCGGGGCCGCAATCGCCTGCGGTGGCGGCGTGAAATAGCGTGCATAACCGGCGTGGACCGTCGTCCCATCGAGCGGCTTGTAGATCACATTGATGCGAGGGCTGAACTGGTCGGCGTTGACGTATTGCCACATCTGATCGAACCGCAGACCGGCGTTCAGCGTCAGTCTGTCGGTGATCCGCCACTCGTCTTGCACGTAGGCACCAGCAACCCATCCGAGCTTTGAACTATTGTCGACCACTGCGAATGGCGCGTCGATAGGATTGCCGAAGGCATCCAGCGGGATGACGCTGGAAACATTGCTGTTTTGCGTGCTTTCGCCTGTGACTGTAAAACCAGCTCGCAAAGTGTGGGCGTCGTCGAGCTTATAGGAGGCGTCACCCTGTAGGCCGTTCGCAAAGCTACGGCGGTAGACATCGGACGCAATGCCATTAAAGACAAGATCGCCAACTGTATCCGGGACAAAGTGAAGTGTGCTGTATCGAGAGAAAGCGGATAGCTGTAGGTCGAGACCGTTGACCGCTTTTTGGAGTGCAATCACACCAAAGGTGTTCTGTTCAGCCTGTTTCTCGTTAAGCGTCGCCGAATTAAAATCGCTAACGCCGAAAGCAGAGAACCCCGGCGTTTGCCCGGGATTATTGGGGATTTGAAAACGATTTGTGGTGTCG
>Ga0265314_10002700_pt1 | contig 17767 bp, 15 predicted proteins | sample 4126metaG_FD_203106 | JGI IMG/M metagenome (GOLD analysis project Ga0265314, IMG submission 203106) | Rhizosphere microbial communities from Carex aquatilis grown in University of Washington, Seatle, WA, United States - 4-1-26 metaG | ecosystem: Host-associated > Plants > Roots > Rhizosphere >... | reverse complement strand
TGCGGCTCGCGCTTGAAACCCTCGATGATCACCAGATCGACCGGCGACATCTTTGCCAGCAGATCCGGCAGCCGCGGCTCGCCTGCGCCGCGCAGTTCATGCATCAGTGCCCAGCGCCGGGTCGAGGACACCAGCACCTCGGTCGCGCCGGACTGCCGATGCACCCAGGAATCCTTGCCCGGCACGTCGACATCGAACTCGTGATGGGCGTGCTTGATCACCGAGACGCGCAAGCCATGGCCGAGCAGATGCGGGATTACCCGCGCCAGCAAGGTGGTCTTGCCGGCGCCGCTCCATCCCGAGAGGCCGATCACTTTCATTCCACGCTCCGGAACCCGCCATTCCGCCGTCATTGCGAGGAGCGAAGCGACGAAGCAATCCAGTCTTCCCTTGTGGCTCTGGATTGCTTCGCTGAGCTTGTCATCGGGCGCGCATTCGCGCGACCCGGTGGCTCGCAATGACGGGTTTGGCGATATCTCGCTATCTCGTCAAAATGCTTATATCGGCGAAGCCAACTTGTCATGCTAACCTGCCGGTATGATGAAGATCGACAAGGCGCCTGTCCCGCTGATCGTGCCCAACCCTGATGATCCCAGGCTGACCGAACGCGTCGCCGGGACCGACCAGAGCGGGGCTGTGGTGGAGATCAAGGTGCCCGTCGAGCGGCCGCTGACGCTGTATTTGAACGCGCAGGAGATCGTCACCATGATGACGATCGGCGATTATCCGGAATATCTCGCGCTCGGCTATCTCCTGAACCAGAACATGCTGAAATATAACGACGTCGTCACCGAGGTCGAATATCACGACGATTTGCAGGTGGTGGTGGTGCGCACCGAGCATCACACCAATTTCGAGGCCAAGCTGAAGAAGCGCACCCAGACCTCGGGTTGCGCGCAGGGCACCGCGTTCGGCGACTTGCTGGAGGCGGTGGAAAGCGTGGCGCTGCCGCAGGCCGAGTTGCGCACCTCCTGGCTCTACCAGATGACCCACACCATCAACACCATGCCCTCGCTCTATCTCGAGGCCGGCGCGATCCATGGCTGCGTGCTGTGCCAGCAGGGTACGCCGGTCTGCTACACCGAGGACGTCGGCCGGCATAACGCGGTCGACAAGATCGCCGGCTGGATCTACCGCCACGGCGTCGATCCCGCCGACAAGATCCTCTACACCACGGGACGGCTGACCTCGGAGATGGTGATCAAGACGGTGCGGATGGGGATTCCGATCCTGATCTCGCGTTCGGGCTTTACGGCGTGGGGCGTCGATCTGGCGCGGCAGGTGGGACTAACCCTGGTTGGCCGTGCGCGCGGAAAGCGCTTCATCGCGCTGTCCGGCGCGGAGCGGATCGTCTACGACCAGAATCTCGCCTTTGTCGAAGAGGAATCCGCGCGGCACAAGCGCAAGGGAGAAGATAAGGGCGAACACCGTGACGAGTGATATCCCCGGCGTCTTGCTCGCCGGCGGGCTGGCGCGGCGGATGGGCGGCGGCGACAAGCCGATGCGCCGGATCGGCGGCCGCACCATCCTCGCGCGCGTGATCGCGCGGCTGAAGCCGCAGTGCGGCGAATTGATCCTCAACGCCAACGGCGATCCGGCGCGATTTGCCGAATTTGGACTGCCTGTCATCGCCGACAATGTCGAGAATTTCCCGGGACCGCTGGCCGGCATTTTGGCGGCGCTGGATTGGACCGCGGCCCATCGGCCGGGCGTATCCTTTGTGCTGAGTGCCGCCGCGGATTGCCCGTTCCTGCCGCGCGATCTGGTGGCGCGGCTCACGCGCGCGCGCGCCGAGCAGGACGCCGAGCTTGCGGTCGCCGCTTCCGGCGGGCAATCGCACCCGGTGATCGGGTTATGGAGCGTCGCCCTGCGCGGCGAATTGCGTGACGCTTTGGTCGAGCAAGACGTCAGGAAGATCGACCGCTGGACCGCGCGCTATAAATTGGCCACCGTGAGCTGGCCGACCGAACCGCTCGATCCCTTCTTCAACGCCAACACCATGGACGACATCGCCGAGGCCGACCGGCTGGCGACGCTGGATGGCGATTAGGGCCTCATCGCTTCTGCCCCAGGAATTTCAGTGCATCCCAAGCACGTGTGGAAGCCACAGCGTCAGCTCGGGCCAATAGGTCACGATCCCCAGGAATACCAGCATGGTGAGCAACCACGGCATGACGGCCACGGCGAGGTCGGTGATGCGCATGCCGGCGATCATCGACGCGACGTAAAGGTTGAGGCCGACCGGCGGGTGGCACAGGCCGACCTCCATGTTGACGTCGATCACGATGCCGAAATGGACGAGGTCGATGCCGAGCCGCTTGGCCGCGGGCGCCAGAATCGGCGCCATGATCAGGATGATCGACGTCGGCTCCATGAAATTGCCCGCCAGCAGCAGCAGCACGTTGACCAGCAGAAGAAAGCCGACCCAGCCGAGATCCTGGGCCGTGATCCAGTTGGCGAGCGCCGAGGGGATATTCTCGTTGCTGAGAACGAACGAGAACAACACGGCGTTGGTCACGATATAAAGCAGCATCGCGCTGGTATTCGCCGCCCTCAGCAGCACGCGCGGCACGTCCTTGAAATCGAGCGCCTTGTAAACGAACACCGATATGAAAAACGAATAGACCGCGGCCATGGCGGCGGCTTCGGTCGCGGTGAACAGGCCGCTGTAGATGCCGCCGATGATGATGACGATCAGCATCAATCCCCAGATGCTTTCCTTGAAGGCGTACCAGGTTTCGGCCCAGCTCGCCCTCTTCATCCGCGGATAGTTACGGTTTTTGGCGAGAAACCACGTGACCACGCACAGCATGATCGTCAGCAGGATGCCGGGCAGCAGACCTGCCACGAACAGCGCGCCGATCGACGTATTGGTTGAAATCGCGTAGATGATCTTCGGGATCGACGGCAGCATCAGGATGCCGAGCGAACCGGCCACCGTGATGATGCCGGCGCCGAATCGCATCGGGTAGCCGTTCCTCACCATCTCCGGCAGCACGATCGCCCCGATCGCAGCGACCGTGGCGACGCTCGATCCGCAAACCAGTGCAAACATCGAGCACGCCACGATTCCCGCCAACCCCAGGCCGCCGTGCCAGTGCCCGATCAGGGACGTCGCGAAATTGATCATTCGCCGCGCGACGCCGCCATGGGTCAGGAAATTGCCGGCCAGAATAAAGAACGGGATCGCCATGATCTCGAAGCTTTCGATGCCGGTGAACAGCTTCATCGACACCGCTTCAATGGGGACCGTGGTCAGCGTGAAGAGGAACGTCATGACGGTCAGGCCAAGCGCGATCGAAACCGGTATTCCGGTCAGCATCAGCGCGATCAGCAGCGCAAAGATCGTGGCCGCGCGAATTCCTGGCGGCAAGGCGATGATGCCGGCCTTTTCGCCGAGACAGACCGCGAGAATCAGGATCGGCGCCAGGATCAGAATCAGCGCTAGCGGGCTCACCTTGCGGCCGGTGGCCTCCGCAGCCGAACCGGCCTCCAGATGCAGCCCCGGGAAATCAGCGTCGAGGCCATCCACCTGCGCTTCATTGTGGTGCGGCAATTCGCCGGTCCAGTAGTAGAACCATGCCACCTGCAGGAACCGGAAGCACATCAAGCCGGAGCCGAGCGGGATCGCGAGGTAGACGATCCACATCGGCGCTTCGAGATCGTTCGATTGCTGGCCGGTCTTGAACATTTCGGACACGAACGAGCCGCCGAAGGTCGCAATCATGCCGGTGAAAAACGCACCGCACAGCAGGCTGAACAGGATGACCTGCTTGCGCGACTGTACCGGCACCCTGTTGACGAGCAGGTCGACGCCGACATGGATGCCGGTTCGCACGCCATAGGCGGCCCCGAACTTGGCCATCCAGATAAACATGTAGATGCACAGTTCCTGCGCCCAGGAGAGATCGAGGCTGGAAAGAAAGGAATAGATGTCCTTGAAAAATCCGGGCAGCAACGGCACGCCGTGTGCGGCTGTCCATTTCGACACGTCGATCGACAGGCCGGTGCCGTAGCGGTGCAGCACGGCAACGAAGATCAGTATGGTTGCCGCCGCAATGAGGGCAGCGATCAGCCATTCTTCCAGATGCTCAAGCCCCCGATTCAATACCTTAAGCAAGAAAATCCCCCCGTCTCAGACCGAAGCGGCCGAGAGTGCGATCACTCTCGGCCGCTCTCTTTTTTGGTGCAGCAGCCGGCTATCAGTTCATCTTGATGTCGAGTTCCTTGGCGATCAGGTCGAGCACCTCTTGCCCAACGCGGCCCTTGGCCCAGGCATAGGTCGGGCGCATGGCCGTTTGCCAGGCCTTGCGCTGGTCGTCCGTCAGATAATGCAGCGTGGTCTTGCCCGACTTCTTGATCTCGGCCAGCGCATCCTCGTTTTCCTTGACCGCGATCGAGTTGGTGTAGTCGGTAGCGTCATTCATCGCCTTCTCGAGTTGCGCGCGGATGTCGGGTGGCAATCCGCTCCAGAACTTCGAGTTGACGATAACAGCGTATTGCAGGTGGGCGTGGTAGGAGACCGTGATGTCCTTCTGCACCTCGTAAAACTTCTGGGTCAGATAGTTCGACGGGGTGTTCTCGCAGCCGTCGACCACGCCGGTCTGCAGCGCCTGATAGACTTCCGAGAACGCCATGATCTGCGGGATCGCCCCGATGTCGCGGAAATACCGATCGGCGATCTTGGAGCCGGAAATGCGGACCTTGAGCCCCTGGAAATCCGCCGGCGTCAGCAGCGGACGGTTGGCCGAAGCCATGTGGAAGCCGTTGTCCCAATAGGCAAGGCCGGTGATGCCCTTGGCCTCGAGCTTCTGGAACAGCCACTTGCCGATCGGGCCCTTCATGGCCTTGGCATAGGTGTCCTCATCCTTGAACAGCCAGGGCAGATCGAGTGCCTCGAACTCCTTGACGCCAAGGGGAGCGAATTTCGCCGTCGACGGCGCCAGCATCTGCACCGAGCCGAGCTGCAGCGCCTCGATCTCTTCCTTGTCCTTGTACAGTGAGGAGTTCGGGTAGATCTCGACCTTGACTTTGCCGTTGGTGTATTTCTCGGCCAATTCCTTGAACTTAAGCGCGCCTTTGCCCTTCGGCGTGTCCTCGGCGACGACATGGCTGAACTTGATGACGATCGGGCTCTGGGCCATCGCGGTCCCAGGAGCCACCAGAACGGCGGAGACGGCCGCCGCCAAAATCAGTTTATGCACGAGATTCCTCCTCCCAAATCGATGCTGAGGCCTTCGAGGCCTTCAGCTCGGCGGGATGTTGCATTAGGCCGCCATTCCAACAACTAGACCAAAGCCGAACTGGCATGGCCGGCGTCAAGCGGTCAGAACGACGCACTCTCGCCTGCGACCGGCGACCTGGCCATATCGGGGGGTGTTTCAGGCTTTTCGCTGGGCCACCATGAACAGGCGCCGGAACGGAAACAGCGTTTGGCCCGCTGAATTGCGCGGATAGGCCTTTGCGACGCGCTCGCCATAGGCCGCTTCGAACGCCGCCTTCTCATTGCCTTCCAGAAGGTCGAGATATCGCATCAGCCAGGTGCCCTTGGTCCATTCCTTGACGGGATTGTCGCCTTCGAGGACCTGAAGATACTCCGTCTCCCAGATATCGAGGTTGGCGGAATGTCGCGCGAGCAGTTCATGATAGAACGCAGGCCCCTGGACGGGGGGCGGCGTCACCAGATGTTCTACTTTCGCGCGCCACGGTCCGTTCAACGCCGTTTCCGCGATCAGGATATGCGATGGCGCCTCGAAATTGCGCGGCATCTGCACGGCGAGAAATCCGCCCGGCGCGACCTTTTCCATCAGTGACGGAAACAGCCTGTCATGAGCGGGCAGCCAATGCAGCGCCGCGTTGGAGTAGATCAGATCATAGTGCCGCGCCGGGTGCCATGACCCCAGGTCGGCGTGCTGCCATTCGACCTCCGGCGCCTCCTTCTTGCCGGTTGCGACCATTTCGGCCGAACTTTCAACGGCCGTCACGGCGGCGGCCGGCCATCTTTCCCTGAGCATTTTGGTGACGTTGCCGGCTCCCGCACCGAGGTCGGCAGCCTTGCGCACCGAAAAATCCGGAACGCGGATCAGGAGATCGAGCGCCGGTCGCAGCCTGTGCCCGGAAAATTTCAGGTATTGTTGCGGATCCCACGCCATCTTCGATATCCCTGCTTTCCGTCGGAAGGCGCACCGATACACTGACGGTGCACCACTTCAAGAGACGATGCATAAGAAAATCCCGGGATTGGGGTGCCTAATTGGCGCGTCAATCCCGGATACTGGCGCAACAGCGGGCATTTCCCTAAGATTTGGCATGAACGCCTGCGGCCGGCCCCGGCTGACATACAGAACAAAGAGAAAGACAACAAACATGGATCTGCAGCTCAAATCCAAAACCGCCGTCGTGTCCGGAGCCAGCATCGGCATCGGCCGCGCGGTCGCCAAGGGCCTCGCGCGGGAGGGGGTGCGCGTCGTCGCGGTCGCCAGGCGCAAGGATTTGCTGGAGCAGCTTGCGCAAGAGGTGAAATCGGAGGGCGGCGGGGTCGTGATTCCCGTGGTCCAGGACATCATGCAGCAAGATGCGGCGAAGACGCTGGCCGCCGCCGCGATCGCCGAGCTGGGCCACGTGGACATCCTGGTCAACAACGCCGGCGGCAGCCGGCCGTTGCCGGTCGATGCGCCTGACAGCGCCTGGGACGAGGCGATCGAACTGAATTTCACCCGCTACCGTCAGGTCACTCACGCGCTGCTTCCGCAGATGATCAAGCGCGGGTGGGGACGCATCGTCAATGTCACCGGTAAATCCGAACCGGAGGGCTTGAACGCCGCGTTCGCCGCGAAGGCAGCGGTTCATGCCTGGGCGAAGGGACTGTCGCGCGAGATCGGCGAGCACGGCATCACCGTCAATTCCATCCCGCCGGGCCGGATCATGAGCGAGCAGATCCGCCGCAACTATCCGGAAGATTACCGCAAGCAATTTGCAGAAGAAGAAATCCCGGTGGGCTATTGGGGTGAACCGGAAGATCTCGCAGCATTGGTGGTGTTTCTGGCTTCACCCGTCGCGCGCTACATCACCGGCGCGGTGATCCCGGTCGATGGCGGGTTGCGGCGATATCAGTTTTAAAATGCCGGTGTCCCGGACGCGGTGCGGCCTAGGCGATGCGAAGCATCGTCCGGTAACGCCGCTCCGCAGAGCCGGGACCCACCTACGCGGATAGACCCCGGACCAGCAGCGCACCACGTCGCAAGTGCGACGCCATAGCGCGTCAAAGACGCCCGTGAACGCGCTTGAGGCGCAGCATCCGGGGAACGCAGACAACGTAGGGAATCCACAATGAAGCGGTCAGCATCGCGGTATAGACGCGATATCTGAGGTCGATCGTCATGATAGCCTCCACGTGGGTTTTCCCGACCCTCGCGGTTGCGAGATGCCGGTCATCCAAGACGTTCGGGCCGCTCTGAAATCAACAATGCCGGGAACCTTTTTGGAAGTGCTGCCCGGCGCTACGCCGGCCGGAAACCCGCCTGCGTCAGCGCCGCACGGCCTTCCCTAGAGGCCAGCGCATCTAAAAATGCCTGCACCGCCGGGCGCGCTTTGCGCGCGGTCACCAATGCAAAATCGTAATGCTCCTCAGCGAGCGGGATGAAACCGAGACTTGCTGCTTCCGCGACCGGCGCGATCGTCATGCCCCAATCGGCGCGGCCCTGCGCCACGGCGGCCGCCACCGCATTATGCGAGCGCGGCTGATTCCAGTAGCCGTCGGGGCGTGCGTCGCCGAGCAGCCGGTCGATCAGGATGCGGGTGCCGGCGCCCTGGTTGCGGTTGACCATGATGCAGCCGGGATCGGCCAGCGCCGCGCGCACCGCCTGCTGCGCGCTCAGGCCTTCGAAGCGCGCATCGCCCTTGCGGAACACGATGCCCTGCATCCGCCGCCAGCCCGGCACCAGTTCGAGCCCGCCGGCCAGATATGGCGTGTTGTAGGTCCCGGTCTTTTCATCGAACAGATGGATCGGCGCGAAATCGCACTCGCCGCGCTTGGCCGCCGCCAGCCCGCCGAGGCTGCCGACCGCGATCGAACGCACCAGAAGGCCGGCGCGCGCCAGCGGCGCGGCGACGAGATCGAGCCCGGTGCAGTGGCTGCCGACGATCACCAGATCCGGCACCCGGACATGCGGCGTGAACAGCGTCACGTCGGCTTCGGTGCCCGCCGGCATCTGGTCGGCGAGCGCATCGATGCGCAGAAAACCGTCGGCCTGCGCGAACGACGTGATCGCACCGGAGCCCTTGCCGGTCGGGTACGCAATCAGGCCTTCGTCACCCTCGACCAGCGAGACCATGACGAATTCGGTGCGGCCAAGCTCGGAGGCGATCCGCACCGGGACCTTCGCGCTGACCTTGGCGTCCGAGCGCGGCGGCAATCCCGCCATCCGCCGCAGCACCGGCACGATCATGTCGTGGAAGGTGAACATCGCGGAGGTCGGAAATCCCGGCAGGATGATCACCGGCTTGCCGTCGCAGACCGCGAGGCATAACGGCTTGCCCGGCTTCAGCGCGATGCCGTGGGCGACGATGCCGGGCGAACCGAGCCGCGCGATGATACGATGGGACACGTCGCCCGCGCCTTTCGAGGTGCCGCCCGACAGCACCAGCATGTCGTTGTCGGCAAGCGCCTGCCGCATCGCCGATTCCAGTTGCGACTCGTCGTCGGGAATGGCGCCGAGAAATTTTGCCTCGCCGCCGTTTTCCGAAATCGCCGCGGTGACGATCGCGCCATTGGTGTCGAAGATCGCTGCCGGACGCAGCGAACCGCCGGGCTGCACCAGCTCGTCGCCGGTCGAAAGCACCGCGACGCGCGGCCGCCGCGCCACCGGGACCTGCGCGACGCCGCAGGCGGCCAGCATGCCGATCTCGCGCGAACCGACCATGGTGCCGGCGCGCAGCAGCGCCTCGCCGCGCGCGATGTCGGAACCGGCATAGGACACGAACTGCCCGGGTGAGGCGGTGCGGCGAACCTCGATCGCACGGTCGCCCACTGGATCAGTATGCTCGACCATCACGATGGCGTCGGCGCCGCGCGGCACCGGACCGCCGGTTGCAATCGAGGTCGCCGTTCCCGGCAGCACGGCTCTCGCCGGCGCGACGCCGCAGGCGATCATCTCGTCATTGAGCGCCAGGCGCACCGGCGCGGTTTCGCTCGCCGACGCGAGGTCGGCGGAGCGCACCGCAAAGCCGTCGACATTGGAACGGTCGAACGGCGGCACGTCGATCGGCGCCACCATGTCCTGCGCCAGCGCGCGACCCAGCGCATCCTCAAGCCGCCGCATTTCGCTCGGCACGGTGCGCGGAAACAGCGCGGCCTCGAACCGCAATAGCGCATCCTCGCGCGACAGGATGGTCAGGAACTGGTCCTGATCGATGTTGTCGGGGCTTTTCGGCATGTTGTTCATCGGGGAACCCGTGTCAGTCGCGCAATAGATAGGCATCGACCGGCGTGCCTGCAGCGTGACCCTCGGAGCCGCCCGGTATCGCGAGCCAGCCATCGGCGCGGGCGATGGTCGAAAGCGGCATCTCGCCGACCGCAAGCGGCATCCAGGTCGCGTCCCTTCGTTCGAGCAGCACGATTTCGGCAATCCCGACCAGCGATGCCAGCTTGCGCGCCAAAGGCAGCATGAGCGGAATTCGCGGCAGCCGGCCGGACAATCGATCGAGCGCGGGCCGCGCCAGCGTCCACCATGCCGCCAGCGCCTGGTCCGGCGCGCCCGGCAACACGATGACGGGGATTTTTCCGATGCGGCCGACCGCTGCGGTCCGGCCCGGCTGCAGCGCGATGCCGTGGGCGAGAACTTCGCCACGCTGCGCCAGCGCAACGACGCTGGCATCGCGGCGACCGACGCCGCTGCCGCCGATGGCGACGAGGAAGTCGCAGCCCTCGGTCACCAGCGCGGCAGCGACCGATTTCGCATCGCGACCGGTGGCTTCCGTCAAAACAACTTCCGCGCCGGCGGCGCGCGCGTTTTCCGCGATCAACTCCGCCGTGGTGCGCTCGCCCGAAGCAGAGGGGATGTTGACGATGCGCAGCCGGGGACGGCAGACCCGAACGCTTTCCAGCCCGGCCGCGCGCGCGACCAGCGCGTCGGGCACGCGGATCGGCCGCCCTGCCGCGACAAAACTTCCCGCGGGGATATCGCCGCCGATGCGCCGAACCCCCTGCCCCGGAATGGCTTCCGCCAGCACCTGGACCAGCGGGCCGGACCGCTCGACGGCATCGGAATCGACCACGCAATCGCAACCGTCAGGCATCGCGTCGCCGGCCTCGACCCAGACCGGCCCATTTGTCAGCGGCAGCGGCGTATAAGAGGACGCACCGACCAGATCGCGCGCCCGCAATGCCCAGCCATCGGCGGCGGCTACGTCGCGCGGCGGAACCGCGGCGAGCGCGGGCATCTCGGCCGCGATGCAGCCGAGCGCTTCCTCGAGCGGCAGTTCGAGCGGCGGCACGGCCGTGAGGTCGCGCAGCAGCCCGGCCAGCGCCGTATCAAGCGAAGTAAGCGAAGTCGGCAGGCGCTGAGACGATGTCATGCGCGATGGTGGACCACGCATCGCCCCCTTGGCAACCGTTCCCAACCGTCCCGGCCGCCCTACTTGGCCACGCCGATCTCCCGCAAATATTTCAGCACGCCGGGATGGATCAGGTCCTGCTCGGGCGCAGCGGCGACGGTGTTGGCCGCGGTGGTTTCGCAGGCCTGCGCCAGCTTCCGACAAAACGCCGCCTCCGCGCCGTGCAGCGTTTTCGCCAGCCGGTAGGCGAGGTCATCGGGCAGGCTGTCGCGCACCAGCACAAAACTCCAGGAGCCGACCGAGTTGATCGCGGCGTTCTGGCCCGGGTAGCTGCCGGCGGCCACCGTCAGCGGTTTCAGGAAATTATGCTTGGCGCGGATGCGTGCAATCTCCTCGGCATCAGGCGCGATGAAGCGGGCGCCGCCAGGGCTGGTCGCGATCGCGGTAAAACCCGGCCAGCCGATGCCGGCGCCCCACAACGCGGCGACCCGGCCGTCCAGCACCATCGCCGGCCCGTCGCCGGCATGGTCGAGATAGATCGACTTGAAGTCCTCGTCCTGCTTCAGCCCGATGCCGTCGAGGATATAGCGCGACAGGATCGGCAGGCCGGAGCCCTTGGCGCCGAACGCGACCGGCTGGCCGACCAGGTCGCGAATGGTTTTGGCCGGGCTGTCGGCGCGCACCACGAACATGCCGGGACTGGAATACATCGCGGTCAGGATTCTCACGTGCTCCACGCGGGGCCGGCCGATCCCCTTGAAAGCCTCGTAGGAAGGCTCGCCCGCCACTGTCGCGATATCGACCTGGCCCGCTTCCAGCAGCGGAATGTTCTCGTTGCTGCCCTTGGTGTTGCGCGGCTCGATCGAAAGGGTCGGATCGGCCGCGTTCATGACCTCGGCAAAGGCGTTGCCGTAGAGCGGAAAACCGCCGCCCGGCGTGGCGGTGGCGAAACTGATGCTGGTCTTGCTGGCGGGGTTTGAAATGGCCTTGTCTCCGTTCTGCGCCGCGGCACTCGCGGCGATCAATAGGGTGGCGACGCCAAGCCAGCGGGCAATCTTCATTTTACGGCCTCAAAAGCTCGTTCTCGCGAGGGATGACCTATGGTCGCGCCGGGGACGACCTCCGGTCGCGCCGGGATGTCGCAGGCCATGCCGTTGTAGGCAAGGTACGTATTTTATGAAAGCATGGCTTTTGACAACAAGAACAAAAGTACGGGAAACAAAATGATTGCCAAGATGACTGCATTGTTGCGCGCGGCGCTTTTCAGCCTGGTCTGCCTTTTCAGCCTTGCAGCCGGCGTCGCGCCCTGCGCCGCCGCCGGTTATCCGGATCGTCCCGTGCGCTGGCTGATCGGCTTTGCCGCCGGCGGTCCGGTCGACATCGTGGCCCGGATCATGAGCCAGTGGCTGTCGGATCATTTCGGCCAGCAATTCGTGGTCGAGAACCGCGCCGGTTCCGGCGGCAATATCGCCGCGGCCGCCGCCGTCAACGCAACCCCGGACGGCTATACGCTGTTGTTCGTGGCACCCAACAACGCGATCTCGACCTCGCTCTACAAGCACCTGTCCTACGACTTCATCCGCGACACCGTGCCGGTCGCCAGCATCATGCAGCTGACCAACATGCTGGTGGTGTCGAACGCGATGCCGGTCAAATCGGTCCAGGAGTTCATCGACTACTGCAAGGCCAACCCGAACAAGATCTCGTACGCCTCCTCGGGCCTCGGCACCTCGGTGCACATGTCGGCGGAATTGTTCAAGGCGATGACCAAATGCGAGATGGTGCATGTGCCCTATCGGGGCTCTGCGATCGCGTTTCCCGATATCATGTCGAACAAGGTGCAGCTGATCTTCGACAATCTGCCCTCGGCGCTGGAGCAGTCGCGGGCCGGCAGCGTCCGCGCGCTCGGCGTCACCTCGCCGCAACGCTGGCCCGGCGTGCCTGACGTGCCGGCGATCGCGGAAACCGTGCCGGGCTTTGAATCGGTCGGCTTCTACGGCATCTCCGCGCCGAAGGGCACGCCGCCGGAAATCGTCGAGACGCTGAACAAGGCGGTCAACGAGGCGCTGCACGATCCCAAGCTGATCGCAAAGCTTGCCGATTTCGGCGGCATCCCGAAGCCGATGACGCCGGCCGAATTTGGCAAACTGATTTCCGACGAGACCGAGAAGTGGCGCAAGGTGGTGGCGTTCGCCGGAGTCTCGGTCGACTAGGCGTCTCCGTGGACTAACCGGACCAAAACAAAAAACAAAACGGGGTGGAACATGCTCGGACTCTTGCGCGCGACGGCGTTTGGCTTCGCCTGTCTGTCGATCATTGCCGGCGGCGCCGCGCCGGCGCTCGCCGCCTATCCCGACCGCCCGGTGCACTGGCTGATCGGCTTTGCCGCCGGCGGCCCGGTCGACACCGTGGCGCGGATCATGGCGCAGGCGCTGTCGGAACGTCTCGGCCAGCAATTCGTCGTGGAAAATCGCGCCGGCTCCGGCGGCAATATCGCCACCGAAGCCGCGATCAACGCGACCCCCGACGGCTACACGCTGCTGTTCTCCGGCGCCAACAACGCCATCTCGGCCTCGCTCTACAAGAAGCTGCCGTTCGATTTCATCCGCGACACCGTGCCGGTCGCGGGGTTCATGGCGGTGCCCAATCTGCTTGTCGTGTCGAACGCCTTTCCGCCGAAGTCGGTCCAGGAGCTGATCGACTATTGCAAGGCCAACCCGGGAAAAATCTCGTTTGCCTCCTCCGGCAACGGCACCACCGTGCACATGACGGCGGAGCTGTTCAAGGCGATGACCAAATGCGACATGGTGCACGTGCCCTATCGCGGCTCGGCGCTGGCCTATCCCGACATCATCTCCAACAAGGTGCAGCTGATGTTCGACAATCTGCCGACCGCGCTTCCTCAAGCCAAGGGCGGCACCCTGCGCGCGCTCGGCATCACCTCGCCGCAGCGCTGGCCCGGCCTGCCGGAAATTCCCGCGATCGCCGAGACCGTGCCCGGCTACGACGCGTTCGTGTTCTACGGCATGTCCGCGCCCAGGGGCACGCCGCCCGAGATCGTCGCCATCCTCAACAAAGCCGTCAACGAGACGCTGAAGGACCCCGCGCTGGTGGCGCGCTTCGCCGGCCTCGGCGGCACCCCGCGGCCGATGACCTCGGCCGAATACGGCCAACTGATCGCGGAAGAGACCGCGAAATGGCGCAAGGTGGTCGAATTCGCCGGGGTTTCGGTGGAATAGGACGGTGGTGCGCAACGCTTGGCTTCTCCGACGCTCGCCGTCCGCGCCAATCCATCCACGCCGTCATTGCCGGGCCCGACCCGGCCATCCATCTCTTAAAAAAGCTCTATAGTTCCAAAACGATACATGGACCGCGCCCGAGGCACGCGATCCGCCTCCCCGCCATTGCGGTAACCCTAGCCGGATTGTAAGCAGTGTCCGCACCGTTGCTGCACCGCGCATTTCAGCGGCAGCCCGCGGCGGGGCCTGTAGCTCAATGGTTAGAGCCGGCCGCTCATAACGGTCTGGTTGCAGGTTCGAGTCCTGCCGGGCCCACCAGCGGTTTTAATGGGTTGCGGTACTTCCCGACGGTTCGATTTTCGGCCACCAATCGATCAACCAATAGCCCGGCAAGGCGCGCCGCAGAGCCGAACCCTGTTTTGACGGATGCTACGGGTTTGCCGTTCCATTCAACGAAGTGGCTGTTCGCTATCCCAAGCTTTGCCCACTGTCGCAGATGAGTCAGAAGCCGATTTGGTAGCGGTATGGGAGTTTGCCTCTTTGTACTGGCCCGTCTTCCAATCGCCAACCGATTAAAAATGCCGGTCTCTAAATCAACAAACGATTTTCCTTCTGCGCGATGGTTGCAGCAGATTTCCGAATCGAAAAGCCCGGCGCTGGAGGATGCCGGGCTGATCGCAAGTATCTCATATAAACAATAGCGCCAGCTAACCCGATGGGCCTCCGGTTGTCTGTGCAGATGTGGACAAAGGAACCCCGAAGGTTGGCGGCACGACTCTCAGGCTGGCCGGGGCGACCTCTTTGTCTATTCGCTGGCGTCAGAAATGCAAGGTGACGGTGGGCTGCGTTACCGGCTGGTGAACGGCGTCCAGCAGACGCTTGCCCAAAGCCTCATAGGCATTTATGGCCGCGTTGAGCGCCATATCACCGCCGCATGGTATCGAGTTGGTCGATGTCCAACTCGCCGATCCGTATTCGATCTGGCCACAGCGCGCCAAATGCCGCCGAATTCGGCAGGGCAGCCTTTGGCTCCAAGCCGACTCCGAATGAACGAGCGGCCCCCGATCGGGACGAGAAGCAAAGGTCGGGGACCGCAATCGACAGCGCGCAAACCAGGCTAGGGCGTGCACTCATTAACGCTATGAGAACGCGCCCTAGTCCTAACCCAACAAGCGGTCAGTAGTCCCAGAAGACCGGTACCCAACGAAAGGCGTCGCCGTCGACCACCACATGGCCCACGGATGGGAACGGCAGGTGAGTGGCCACCAGCAGCCCGCCGGTCGCCGCCAGCTCCCGCAACAGACGGACCCGGACGCGCGCCGCCTCCTCGGGGTCGTGCTCGAAGCCGTTGTACCACCCGGGATGATCGAACCCGACCGAGAACACGGCATCGCCGGCGAATGTCAGCCGATCGCCGCCGGACGCCAGGCGGACCACGCTGTGTCCGGGGGTGTGGCCGCCGGTGCGCTGGACAACCACCCCCGGCGCCACCTCGTAATCCTCCTCGAACGGCCGCAGATGGCTGCGGTACTCTTTCATGAACCGCGTGGCGGCCGACCGAAGCGCGTCCGGGAATCCAGGCGGCATGGAGACGTGGGAGAAATCGGGCGCCTCCCAGAACTTGACTTCGGCGGCCGCCACGTGGATCCGCAGGTCCGGGCGCAGCCGGTCCTTCACTCCGTCGACGAGCAGCCCGCCAACGTGGTCCATGTGCATGTGGGTCAGCACCACGTCGGTCACGGACGCGAGATCGATGCCGGCGGCCTCCAGTCGCATGATCAACTGCCCCGCCCGCGGCAAGTGCAAGTCCGGGTCGAGCCCTAACCCAGCGTCGACGAGTATGGTCTGGTCGCCGCTGCGCACCACGACCACGTTCAGCGCCCAATCGAACGCGTCCGGCGGCAGGAACATGTCATTCAGCCAAGCCGCCCGGATGGCCGGATCGGCGTTGTGCCCTAACATCTTGGTGGGCAGCGGTAGTACCCCATCGCTGACGACCAGCACGTCAATCTCGCCGATCTTAAGTGCGTAGCGCGACGGAACCAATTCGTCGGGCTTCAATCTAACGGGGTATGCGGTGATATCTAGGCTCATGTTTGTCTCCTGCTGAGCGTTGTGGATTATCGGATTCATTTTTGAAAACTCCTGCGTTCGACTTGGCGCCCGATCCTCGGCGGACCGCGCTTGCCGCCTGGGAAGAGCGGCCAATGCTGGTGAGGCGCCTGGAGATCGGTGACACGCTCCGGATCGGCCGACGCGAGGTGCCGGCACGACATCAACGCGTAGTTGCCTACATCGTCACTTGCGCTTTGCGCGGCGTTTGGATTTTTCACTCCTGCTGGGGACGTCACCCGAACGGCCAACGAAAGTCCGTACATAAGGGCGCTCGCGACGACTCTGTGTCGCGATGTAAATGCAAACGGGCCAGCGAAATTCTTCCAGGCCATATTTTGTCTCTCTCTGTTGCTGCTTGAGCATGGCGACGGTTTAGCGGACCAGATATGTGACTGCCCCAGAGCGATTGATGTCGCTGTAGAGCGATTGCTGCTAACGCGCACGCCGCCGCCAAACACTCGGGGTTTCGCCGGTGAATGTCGCAGCGGGAGCTGGAGCCGGCCGTGATCCGAAATGGTCAGATTCGTTTCGACGCTCGGGACCGACAACGGACAGCGCGACATGGTGCCGCACTTTGGCGGTAGTCTCGGCAACGAGAAGATTGTGGCCCGAAGTTTCGAAGAATTTCAAAGCCGCGCGATCTTCAAACGAAGGCGAGTTTGCGACATCGACGACGACTCCGGCGCCTGATAAGACCCTGTCCAAGCCTTCGCCCGTGATTGTGTTGACTCCCGTGCTGCGGGCTGCCTGGATCACTTCGTGGCCGTTCTGGCGAAGCTTGCTCGCAAGCTTCGTTCCGATGAGACCCGTACGGCCTATGATTACGATCTTGATGACTTTCCCCCGGTTTTGGAGGCCATCCGCGGCCCTGCTCCTGAAAGCGAGGCCAGAATGCGCTTGTGCAGGCCGGAAAGCTTTGTAGGCATGCTAGATTGCGGTTGAATTTTTCTTGGATTTTTGTCCAACCGGAGCGCGGAAGTGCAGTTTTCATTCGAAAATTATTGCCTGGACGCCGATCGCCGCGAGCTCAGGCGAGGCGCTGAGCTCATCGCCGTTGGACCCAAGGTGTTCGATCTGCTGTTCTTTCTGATCCAGAACCGGGAACAGGTTGTGACCAGAGATGATCTGTTGCAAGCCGTGTGGACCGGACGGATCGTCTCCGAGTCCACGCTGACGAGCCACATTAACGCGGTGCGCAAGGCGATAGCGGATACCGGCAAGGAGCAACGTCTGATCCGGACCGTCGCGCGCAAAGGCGTGCGGTTTGTCGGCGAGGTTCAAGACGAGGAATTGTCCGCGAGCGCCTCCGTCACACGCCCGAACATCAGGGGTGAGTTGGCGCCCTGTCTCCGAAGCGGCGAAGAAGATGCGCTCTCGCCATGGAGCCTCGAGCGGCGGCGTGGGGCCATAGGTCGGGTGCGTCAGACTTCCGACGGCGTCAGCGGCGGTCGCCGTGAAGCGATGGCTTTACCAGTCCTCATAAAGCACGCTCTTCGGGAGACCGCGTATCGTGAGCTGGATGCGCAATATGGGGCGCTATACCGCACTGAGGATTTTCTGGAGCGGAAGGCGGAGGCCGAGGGGCGGCTGCCGGTCTATCTCGGCAAATGAAGGGACACTGCTAAATAAAATTCCAGCGGCCGAGCCCGAGAACACTGCGCGGTTCAGTAAAACCGGGTTCAGCCGCCATCGTCGGCTAAATGGCAGACATCGATCAGCGCCCCAGGATGGCTAATCTAGTCATCGACTCTCGATTCCTTGGAATACTGCAAAATCGACTCGCCATTGGTTTATCGACCCGCGAATTTTTTCGGCACCAGATGAGAATCAATGACTTAGTCGACTCGCACTTGTTTGGT
>Ga0265314_10002699_pt1 | contig 17774 bp, 17 predicted proteins | sample 4126metaG_FD_203106 | JGI IMG/M metagenome (GOLD analysis project Ga0265314, IMG submission 203106) | Rhizosphere microbial communities from Carex aquatilis grown in University of Washington, Seatle, WA, United States - 4-1-26 metaG | ecosystem: Host-associated > Plants > Roots > Rhizosphere >... | reverse complement strand
GAGTTCGGCGACCGACGCAACCGGCAGCCTGGCATTGGCGACCAACACCTGGGGCGACGTCACTACCTGGGTTACCGGCGCGAAGTCGCGCACCGCATCGTACGGCAATTTGGGCGTCAGCAACGGCAGCGTCACGAGTTGTCCTGGTGTGCCGAGGAGCAGCGTATAGCCATCAGCCGGCGCACGCGCAACGATTTCGGTCGCGATCACGCCGCCACCGCCTGCTCGATTGTCGACGATCACCTGTTGGCCGAGAGCATCCTGCAGTTTGGCCCCCACCGCACGGCCCACGAGATCGGTGGGTCCGCCCGGCGTGTACGGGATTACCAGACGCAGCGGTTTCGACGGAAATTCATCCGCGGCGAGCGCAGCGCCGGGCGCAAGCCATGCCGCGATCCACGGCAGGAGGAAGCAGGCGAAGAGTGGACGATGGTTTTGCATTTGCGCTTTCGACGATGCCGGTGAGATCGCGCCGTCGAGGGGTTCGATGATGCCGCAAAATCCGGTCGAGACCAATAGCACCTGCTGTGCCGCGTCGCTATAATGTCCTCCAGCATAAGAAGCCGCGCCGGGCGCGGCTGACAAAATTCCGTTCTGGAGGAGATTTGCGATGAAGAGGTTGACCGGTTCGACACTGCTGTTGACGTTCGTGCTGATGCTCGCGCATGCAACCGCATTTGCGCAGGGTCGCTGGATCAAGCTGGCGCCATTTCCCGAGCCGGCGGAAGAGGTGTTGGGCGCGGCGGCGGGCGGCAAGCTCTACGTGTTTGCGGGGCTTGCGCCGGGCTGGAAGCCGAAAGCCATGGTTTACGAATACGATCCGGCCACCGACAAGTGGACCAAGAAAAAGCCGATGGCGCTGCCGTCGCATCACGTGGCGATCGCGGAACTCAACGGCAAGATTTATGCGTTCGGCGGCTTCGTGTTGCCGGCCGCGGGCCCGGCAGCATGGCAGCCGATCGACAATGCGTTCGAATACGATCCCGCAGCCGATACGTGGAAGGCGCTCGCGCCGATGCCGACCAAGCGTGGCGCGGCAGTTGCGGCGGCGGTCAACAACAGACTCTACGTGATCGGCGGCGCCACCATGTTGCCGGGTTCCAAGGACACCGGCATTCATCCGACCCGCGCGCACCGCTCGCTCACGACCGTCGAGGAATACGATCCGGCGGCGAATGCCTGGCGCGAGCGCAGCATGATGCCCACGCCGCGCAACCATCTCGCCATCGGCGCGGTCAACGGCAGGATTTACGCGATCGGCGGGCGTGTCGGCGGCGCGTTTATTTCGGGCGGCGGCAACCGGCTCGATCTCGTCGAGGAATACGACGTGGCGGCGGACAGCTGGAATCCGGTGCGCGTACGCATGCCGACCGCACGCAGCGCGGTGGCGTACGGCGTGCATGGCGGCCGCGTATACGTCGTGGGCGGCGAACATCAGGACTACAACCTGTCGACTGCATTTCGCGCGTTCGAAGGTTTCGACGCCGCCAAAAAAGAATGGTTTGTAATGCCGCCAATGCCGCTGCAACGTCACGGTCTGGCCGCCGCGGTACTCGGCAATCGTTTTCACGTTATCAGCGGCGACGTGCAATCGGCCGGTACCGGCCTCGAGATGCACACGGACGCGCACGACGCATACGAATTCGAGAGCACCGCCAAGTAACTGCCAGACTGCACGCGGATGGCCGGTTCAGCGGCCTTTCGCGCGTTTCCTTTTTCATTCCCTGCGGCCGGTCGCAAAGCGCGTACCGGCCGCTTTCCTTTAAACTAGGCGTTTTACTCAACGGACGATACCGCTCATGCAAACCAACACCGATAAACTCATCGCCACCAAAGACCACGGCATCGGCTGGATCACCTTCAACAATCCTGCGCGGCACAACGCCGTCTCGCTTGAAATGTGGCAGGCGCTCACCGCTACGCTCGAAGCCTATGCGGTCGACCCTGAAGTGCGCGTGATCATCCTGAAAGGGGCGGGCGACAAGGCGTTCGTTGCGGGCGCCGATATTTCCCAATTCAAGGAAAAGCGTTCGAGCCCGGAAGCGGTTGAACTGTACAACTCGACAGCGGACCGCGCGGGACAAACCCTGCAGACGAGCCCGAAGCCGACCATCGCGATGGTGCGCGGTTATTGCATCGGCGGCGGCACCGCACTGGCAGTTGGCTGCGATATCCGTATTGCGGCGGACGACGCACGCTTCGGCGTGCCTGCGGCGAAGCTGGGACTCGGTTACCGGTTTCCCGGCATCAAGCGCCTCGCTGACGTGGTAGGGCCGGCATTCACGGCGGAAATTTTCTTCACCGCGCGCCAATTCAACGCGCAGGAAGCGCTGCAAATGAATCTGGTTAATCGCGTGGTGTCGGCGGCCGAACTTGAAAAATACACTCTCGACTACGCCAAGACGATAGTCAACAACGCGCCGCTGACGATAGCCGCGGTCAAGCGCAGCATCATTGAATATCTGCGCAATCCGGCCGAGCGCGACCTGGCGTTATGCCAGAAGATGGTCGACGACTGCTACACGAGCGCCGATTACAAGGAAGGCCAGACGGCGTTCATGGAGAAGCGCAAACCCGCATTCGCGGGCCGCTAGACGCCCGATTCGGGAATGATCGAAAGCGGCTTGTTGCCGGATTGACGCCGGCTCGTTTAATCCGGCGACCGCACAGATCTTGATCCCGGCAAACGGAGAACCGATGTGATACGCGTTCAGCAGCAAGGCGCCGTATGCGAAATCATTCTTGACCGTCCGCAGCAGCGCAACGCGCTGACCGTCGATATGATCGGATCGCTTGCCGCAGCCGTCGCGGCTGCCGACGCGGCAGCGGACTGTCACTGCGTGGTGATCAAAAGTTCGAGCGAACATTTTTGCGCCGGGCGCGAGCTTGCGCCGGGGCGCGAGCGCGATCTCGATTCGGTGCTGGCTTACGATGACGCCTATGGCGCCATTTTTGAACGCCTGCGCGTATTGAACAAGCCATCGCTTGCGGTTGTGCGCGGCTACGCGGTCGCGGGCGGTTTTACGCTGGCCATGGGCTGCGATTTCGTGATCGCGGACGAGTCGGCGAAATTCGGCGCGGTTGAAATGAACAACCGTTTCCCCGCGGCAATCAACACCGCGCTTCTGTCGCACTTGCTCGGTCCACGGCGCGCCCTCGAACTTTTATTGCTGGGCGAAATGACCGGTGCGCGCGCATTGCACGACATGGGCCTCGTCAATCGGCTGGCTGCCGACGCGCCGGCACTCGCCGTATTGGAAGCGAAGCTCTCGGCGCAGTTGGCGGCGCTGGACCCGGCCGCGGTGCGCCTGACCAAAGAGACGCATCGCGCCGCCTGCAATATGCCGCTCGCCGATGCGTTGGCCGTGGGCAAACAGCTCAACGCGCTGCTGCTCGCATCGGGCCGCATCGACGAGGCGAGCCGCGCATTCGCCGACCGCCGAAAATGACAGGTTGGCAGGGCGCTGTCCTGCGATGGAGCGCGCATTTCTGGTATACTTTTCGGCACAGATGGAGCGGTTGAGCTCCACTTTCTTCCGCGCTTTTTTCCGCATGTCCGCACGGTAATGCCGGTAACCGGCGGGCTGCAGCATTTCAATCACGCTCCGGCGACAAAGGACGACATGAAGTTTGACGCAAACCGACCCGATCTCACGATAGGCGTATTGGGCACCGGCGCAATGGGCCGCGGAATCGTGCAGGTAGCTGCCGCCGGCGGCATGAATGTATTGATGATGGACACGCGCGCAGGCGCGGCGGACGAGGCACGCGAATTCGTAGCCAAGATGCTCACGCGCGCCGCGGAAAAAGGCAGCATGAGCAAGGAAGATGCCGCGGCCGCCACGGCGCGCATCAAGGTGATCAATGCCTTGACCGAGTTCAGGTCCTGCCACGCGATCATCGAAGCGGTGGTGGAAAACCTCGACGTCAAGCGCCAGGTGTTCGGCGAACTGGAAAACATCGTCTCCCCCGATTGCATACTGGCCACCAACACGTCATCGATGTCGGTGACCTCGATCGCGGCGAAACTGAAAACGCCGCAGCGCTTCGCGGGATTTCATTTTTTCAACCCGGTGCCGCTGATGCGGCTGGTCGAGGTTATTTCCGGCCTGTTGACCGAGGAGTGGGTGTGCGAGGCGCTCGTCGGCATCGGCAAGCGCATGACGCGCGAACCGGTTCGCTGCACGGATGCGCCGGGTTTTCTCGTCAACCAGGTGGGACGCGGTTTTTCTCTCGAAGCCACACATCTGGTTTACGAGGGCATCTCGACGTTCGCGGACGTCGATCGCGTGATGCGGGACGTCGGCGGTTTTCGCATGGGCCCGTTTGAATTGATGGAGTTAACGGGCCTCGATGTGACGCAACCGGCTTCGCACCTGATTTACAACCAGTTTTTCCAGGAACCGCGTTACCGGCCGAATCTCATCATGCAGTCGCGCTATGAAGCGGGGGTGCTGGGCCGCAAAAGCAAAAAAGGATTCTACGATTACGACGCCGACATGAAGGCGATAGTCCCGCCCGAAGCGCCGGCGCCCGCAGCGCGGCCGGATAGCGTGTGGGTCAGCCCGGCGGAGCCTGCCGGGCATGCTGCATTGACTGAATTGCTGAACAAGCTTGGCGCAAAAATCGAATCCGGCAAAACGCCGAGTGCCAAGGCATTGTGCCTCGTAACACCGATCGGCGACGACGCAACGACTTGCGCGGTGGAGCAGGGCCTCGATCCGAAACGCACGGTTGCGGTCGACACGCTGTTTCCGCTGGCAAAGCGCCGCACGATTATGGGAACGCCGCTGACCGATATGGCTTATCGCGATGCTGCGCATGGCCTGCTTGCATCGGACGGCGTCCCGGTCACCGTGTGCCGCGACAGCCCCGGCTTTATAGCGCAGCGTATCGTCGCGATGATCGTCAACATCGGCTGCTCGATCGCGCAAAGCCGCACCGGCACGCCCGCCGACATCGACAAAGCCGTAACGCTCGGACTCAATTATCCGAACGGCCCGTTCAAGTTCGCAGACGTGCTCGGCGTCGAGCGCATCTATCGCGTGCTGACGGCAATGTATCGCATCTACGGCGATCCGCGTTACCGTCCCAACATCTGGCTCACGCGCCGCGCGAAGCTCGGCGTTTCCGCTCTCACCAACGAACCCTGATCGAGAAGGAACTCACATGCTGAATGCCTATATATATGATGGTAAGCGCACCCCGTTCGGCCGCTACGCCGGCAGCCTCGCCAAAGTCCGGCCCGACGACTTGCTCGCAAGCGCGATCAAATCCGTACTCGCCGGCAGCAAGTTCAAGGCCGAGCAGATCGAGGACATAGTGGTCGGTTGCGCGAACCAGGGCGGCGAAGATGCGCGCTGCGTCGCGCGCCACGCCGGCCTTTCGGCGGACCTGCCGATCGAAATACCGGGCACCGTGCTGCAGCGCAATTGCGCGAGCGGCCTCGGCGCTATCGCGCACGCCGCGCATTCGATCACCGCGGGCGAAGGCGATGTTTTTCTCGTCGGCGGTACCGAAAGCATGAGCCGTGCGCCGTTCGTGTTTGCCAAAAGCGAAAACCCGTTCGCGCGCGACCTGCGCATTTACGACAGTACGATCGGCCCGCGTTTCTCGAATCCGAAGCTGACCAAGCTGTACGGTGACGACCAGATGCCGCAGACCGCCGACAATCTTGCCAAGGAATACGACATCAAGCGCGAGGAAGCCGACCAGTTCGCGCTTTCGTCGCAACAGAAATATTCAATTGCCAAAGGCGAGGGCTTTTTCACCGGCGAAATCGGCCCGGTCGAGATGCCGGCCAGCCGCAAGGGTCCGGTGCCGCCCGTCGCTGATGACGAGCATCCGCGTCCCCAGACCGACATGGCAACTCTCGCCAAAATGAAGGTCCTCTATGAAGGCGGTGTCACCACCGCCGGCAATGCATCCGGCGTCAACGACGGCGCGGTCGCCATCCTCATGGGCAGCCTGCAGGCCGGTGAAAAAGCCGGCATCAAGCCGATTGCGCGCGTGATTGCCACTGCGTCGATGGGCGTACCCCCGCGCATCATGGGCATAGGTCCGGTCGCAGCGTCCAAGAAGGCGCTGGCGCGCGTGGGGTTGACGATCAAGGATATGGACATCATCGAAATCAACGAAGCGTTCGCCACCCAGGTACTGTCGTGCCTCAAAGGTCTCGGCGTTGCGTTCGACGACAAGCGCGTGAATCCGAACGGCGGCGCGATTGCGCTTGGTCACCCGCTCGGCGCGTCCGGCGCGCGGATTGCCCTGACCGCTGCGCGGCAGCTGCAGCGCACCGGTGGACGTTATGCGCTGGTCAGCCTGTGCATCGGCGGCGGACAGGGCATGGCCGCGATACTCGAAAGAGTTTGATCGACGATAATCGTATCGCAGGCCGGTAGCGTCAACGCTGCCGGCCTTTTTCTTGTCGGAATGGACCCATCATGGCTGAAACTTCTTCAGTAACGCTAACCGGCGGCCGCTTCGATTGGCAGGACCCGCTTTTAATCGAGCAGGAATTGACCGATGAAGAGCGGCTTATCCGCGACACGGCGCGAGCCTATGCGCAGGAAAAGCTGATGCCGCGCATTTTGATGGCGAACCGGAACGAGACATTCGATGTCGAGATCATGCGCGAGATGGGGGCCCTCGGATTTCTGGGTTCGACGCTCGAAGGATACGGCTGCTCCGGCATCGGCTATGTCGCATACGGTCTTATCATGCGTGAACTCGAACGCGTCGATACTGCCTATCGCTCGGCCTGCTCGGTGCAAAGCGGACTCGCGATGACGCCGATCTATGCGTACGGCAGCGAAGCTCAACGCGAGAAGTACCTGCCGAAGATGGCGACTGGTGAATTGATCGGCTGTTTCGGTCTGACGGAACCGGATCACGGCTCGGACCCGGGCAGCATGACCACGCGCGCGCGCAAGGTCGATGGCGGTTATGCGTTGAGCGGCGCCAAGCTTTGGATAACGAACGCGCCGATCGCGGACATCATGGTGGTATGGGCGAAGGATGACGGCGGCGTGATCCGCGGCTTCATACTCGAGCGCGGCATGAAGGGGCTTGCGACGCGCAAGATTGAAGGAAAATTTTCCGTGCGCGCTTCGCCCACCGGCGAGATCTCGATGGACCAGGTGTTCGTACCCGAAGAAAACCTGCTGCCCAACGTGTCGGGACTCAAGGGCCCGTTCGGCTGCCTGAACAACGCGCGCTTCAGCATTTGCTGGGGCGCGCTCGGCGCGGCGGAATTCTGCTGGCACGCGGCGCGCCAGTACTCGCTCGACCGCAAGCAGTTTGGGCGCCCGCTGGCGGCAAACCAGTTGATTCAGAAAAAACTCGCCGACATGCAAAGCGAAATCGCGATCGGCCTGCTCGCGGTCCTGCACGTGAGCCGGCTGCGCGAGCAGGGCAGGGCGACCCCGGAGATGGTCTCGTTGATGAAACGCAATTCGACCGGCAAAGCGCTTGAAATTGCGCGCGTCGCGCGCGACATGCATGGCGGCAACGGCATTTCGGACGAATATCACGTGATCCGTCACGTCATGAATATGGAAACCGTCAATACGCTCGAAGGTACCAGCGATATCCACGCACTCGTGCTCGGACGCGCGCAAACCGGCATTTCCGCATTCAATTAGAAACTGCAAGGAGGAGAAGATGAATATCGCGCTGCGTTGCGCTCTGGCGACTTTGTTGTGCGTGCCATTCGTTGATGCGGGCACGGTTGCCGCGCAGAATTATCCGGCCAGACCCATACGAATAGTCGTTCCCTATGCGCCCGGTGGCTCCACCGACGTCGTGTTCCGGATACTCGCGCCGAAGCTGACCGAGATACTCGGCCAGACGGTGGTGGTCGAAAATCGACCCGGCGGCTCGTCGACCATAGGGCTGGATGTCGCCGCAAAAGCGCCGCCTGACGGCTACACGCTCGGCATACCCAATATCACGTTCGGAGCGAATCCCAGCCTGATGAAGAAAATGCCGTTCGACACGGAAAAAGATCTCGTGGCGGTGAGCCTGGTATCCATCGTCACGCTGGTGCTCTCGGTGCATCCCTCGGTGCCGGCGCGAACGGTAAAGGAATTGATCGCGCTTGCGAAATCCAAACCGGGCAGTCTCAACTACGGCTCGGCCGGCAATGCGAGTGCGAATCATCTTGCAACCGAACGTTTCAGTTATATGGCCGGCATCAAGATGGTGCACATTCCGTACAAAGGCGGCGGCCCCGCGGTGGTGTCGATCGTCGGTGGCGAGACGGCCATCCTGTTCGCCACCATCCCATCCGCGTTTCAGCATTTCCAATCGGGCAGGTTGATTCCGCTCGGTGTAAGCAGCCTGAAGCGCAACTCGGCGCTGCCGAACGTGCCGAGCATCGCGGAAGCCGCAATTCCGGGATTTGAAGCCATCGAATGGAACGGCGTGGTCGTTCCCGCGGGAACTCCGGCGGCGATAATCAACCAACTCAACCAGGCGCTGTCGAAGGCGTTGTCGATTCCCGATGTGAAAGAACGCATCATCGGCCTCGGTGCCGACCCCGTCGGCAATTCTCCTGAGGAGTTTGCGGCTTTCATCAAGAAGGAAATCGCAACGTGGTCGAAGGTCATCAAGGAAGTCGGCATCACGATCGAGTAGCGAACCGGCGGTGATAACAACAAGGACAGGTTGATGGCAAGCGGCACATGGATCGAACAATTTCCGGGCAACATGACGTGGTCAAATGCTGCGTTGGTGACGAAGGGCATGGCGCCTTACGGTGCGGTAGCGCTGGGCGAGATCGACGAAGTCTGCGAACGGCTTAAATCGCGTCAGAGCGAGCCCGACGCATGGCAGGAGGAATGGTGCGCGATGGGCGGGCGGCTCGAGAAGGTCGCCGACCAGGCCGCCACGGAAGGGCGCCAGCACACGGCCGGCAATTATTATCTGCGCGCCGGCATGTACTACTTCACCGGCGAACGCTTTATTTATCCCGGACCCGCCAAACTGGAAGTCGGCCGCAAATCGCTGCAGTGCCAGCGCGCGGGCCTCGAGCGCCGCTATCCGACCATGGAATTCGTCGAGGTTCCATTCGAGAAAACGACGCTGCCGGCCATATTTCTGAAGGCGCCCGGAGTAACGGGCCCCGCGCCGACCGTTGTCGTGTTCGACGGCATGGACAACTGCAAGGAAATGAGCATCCTGTTCAACGGGCTGGAATTTGCCGCACGCGGGTGGCACACGCTGGCGATCGACGGACCCGGGCAGGGTGAATCATTGCGTTTGCGCGGGCTGTACGCGCGGCACGATTACGAGGGGGCCGGCACTGCCGCTTACGATTACGTTACGCGCCGGCCCGACGTCGATCCGAGGAAAGTCACCGTGATGGGATATAGCTTCGGCGGTTACTACGCTTCGCGCGTGGCCGCATTCGAAAAGCGTTATGCCGCCGGCGTCGCATTTGCGGCGCTGCACTGGGACCTGGCGGGCTGGCAACGCGAGATCAAGCGCAGACACGAGGTCGATCCCAAAAACACCGCGCAGTCGGCATTCCATTTCCGCTGGATCATGGGCCATATCGATGACGGGGATGCGGCCATCGAAAAGGCGAAGAAATTCTCGCTGGCGGGCGTGGCGGAGCAGATAACCTGCCCGTTTTTGATCGTGCACGGACAGGACGATAAGGTGGTGCCGGTGGCGTCCGCGCACAAACTCTATGAAGCGGTCGGTTCCAAGCGCAAGACATTGCGGATACTGACCGCCGAGGACGGCGGAACCTACCACGCACAAGCCGATAACCGGCAGGTGGGGGTTGATTACATCGCGGATTGGATTGCGACGAATACCTGAGGTGTGGTCTCAGGACCAGCTATTTACGATATTACATAATATACATTATACGAAGTACAGGTTCGGAAAAGCTCGCCGCTCATACATCCCGTTCGTCGCTTACTTAGCACCTCTCGCCAGCAGCTCGGCGATATCCGGGTGGTTCTTTTCCCGGGCAATAGACGCCGCAGTGGCCCCGGAATCTGACTTCTGGTTCGGGGCCGCACCGCTCGCGAGCAACAGGCTCACCATCGCGGCATGGCCTTCGCGCGCTGCCATCATCAGCGCCGTTATCCCGTTCTCCGCGACTGCGTTCGTCTGGGCGCCGTAGGAAATCAACAAGCGGGCAACGCTGGTGTGCCCCATGGTTGCCGCATACATCAGCGGCGTCCAGCCGTCCCGGTTGACCTCCGCACCGCGCTCAAGCAGGCTCCGCGTGACATCGACATGGCCCTGGACCGCGGCCATCATTAACGCGGTTTCCCCGAATTCATTGCGGGCGTTGAGCTTGGCCTGGGCTGCCAGCAATTGCCTTACCGCGCCGTTGCTGCCTTCCTTGGCCGCCATCATGAGCAGTGTATTGCCCTCGCGGTCGCTCGTGTTGGGATCGAATCCGCGCTTAAGCAGCGCGCTGACGACCTCGGTTTTATCCTGCTTGACCGCATCGAGCATCTCTTCATAGGAGCTGGCGGCGTTTGCGAAGCTGGCTGCCAACATCAGTATGAGCCCCACGATTAACTTATTGCTTGACATTAGATTATACTTTTATAGTATTGAATAATTTATAGAAATTACAAGTAGTGACGTCGCACACCTGCTCAAAAGCCACGCCTTTCAGGCGGGCAATTTCCTCGGCTACATGCTTCACGTAGCCGGGCTGGTTGGTGCGGCCGCGATAGGGCACCGGCGCCAGATAAGGGGAATCGGTCTCAACCAGCATCCGTTCCATCGGCACCGACACGGCGACCGCCTTGATATCCTTGGCGTTCTTGAATGTGACTATTCCCGAAAACGAGATATAGAACCCCAGGTCCATGGCCGCTCTCGCGACCTCCACGGATTCGGTAAAGCAGTGCATGACCCCGCCGACTTTGCCGGCACCCTCCTCGCGCATGACGCGCAACGTGTCTTCCGCAGCCGCTCGCGTATGAATAATCAGCGGCTTTCCGCACTCACGCGCTGCGCGGATGTGCGTGCGAAAGCGTTCACGCTGCCATTCGAGATCGCCTTTGAGCCGGAAATAGTCGAGACCCGTCTCGCCGATCGCGACCACCCTGGGATGGTCGGCGAGTTCGAGAAGTTCCGCGACGGACACGGCATCGACCTTTTCGTAATCGGGATGCACGCCGACCGAGGCGTGGACGTGCTGGTAAGTTTCCGCGATTTTACGCACGCGCGGAAAATCCTCGAGCGTTACCGACACGCATAACGCGCGTTCGACCTGATTTTCGCGCATCAGCGCGAATACCGAATCGAGCTGGCCGGCGATTTCGGGGAAATCGAGATGGCAGTGCGAATCAACGAGCATAACTGGCAGTCAGATCCTCGCCGCGCAGCAATGCCGTGTAGGAAAACAGCAGCTGTTCAATATAAAGGCGGGCGTTCAGCGGATGGTGAACGCTCCGCTGCTGGCGCACAAGCGTGCGATGAAAGCGCGCGATATCGATGGCGCGCAACCGTCCGGCGAGCTGGTTCAGCGTTTTTGCGTAATCGGGGTTATAACGCACCTGCCCTGCGGATTTCGCGCTCAAGAGATCGTAACTCCAGCGCTGCATCCAGCCCAGCAGGCGCGGGATCGGAAAATCGCGCACCTGCTCGGCAAGCGCGAATGCATCGACCGACGACGCGGCCAGCCCTGCGAGCAGCGATTTACGCTGCTGCCAGAAGGCGCCGTCATCGAGCGCCAACGCCGCCAGCGGCGCGTTGCCGGTTTGCGCGAGGCTCAGCGCCGGCTCAGCGACCCCTTGTTCACTCAACCATTGCACCGCCAATGTTACGGACGGAGTCGCCAGCACGACTTGCTGGCAGCGGCTGATGATGGTGGCGGGCAGATAACTGGGCCGGTGCGCGACCAGCATGAACCGCGTGTTCGGCGGCGGCTCCTCGAGACTCTTCAGCAATGCGTTGGCGGCGTTGACGTTCAGCGTTTCCGCGGGATAAAGCACGATCGTTTTCCCGCCCGTCTGATGCGCCGTCAGATTGATGAAATCATGCAGATCCCGGATTTCGTCGACGGAAATCTGCTGGCTCGGCTTGCGCTCGCCAGCGGTTGGTCCTTCAGCGTCCGCAGGCTGCAGGGCTTCGGGAATGATTTCACGATAATCCGGATGCGCGCCCGCCGCGAACCACCGGCAACTCTGGCATTCACCGCAAGCAGCATTTGCCACGGACGACGCACACGCGAGTGATTGTGCGAGCTTGCGCACGAAATCGAGCTTGCCGATACCTTCCCTGCCCCGAAACAGCAACGCATGCGGCAGGGCGGCCCGGCGCTGGAGCAGTTCCTGCCATTGCGCCTGATGCCACGGGTAGACGGCTACCGGCACAGCGGCTCCACGATGTCGCGCAACTCACGGCGAATTTGCGCAATGGGCGCGCCGGCATCGATAACGCGCATACGCGCCGCGTCTTCGCGTGCGCGGCGCAGATAGCCGTCACGAACACGCTGGAAAAAGTCGTCCCGCTCCTGCTCGAAGCGGTCCGGCGCCTTGATGTTGCCCGCCCGCTGGCGGCCGACTGCGGGCGCCACGTCGAACAGCAACGTGAGATCCGGCTGCAACGGTCCTTGCACCCATTGTTCGAGCGTGCGCAGGCGTGCCCAGTCGAGTCCGCGTCCGCTGCCTTGATAAGCGAACGTCGCATCGGTAAAGCGATCGCAAAGCACCCACTCGCCTCTCGCCAATGCGGGTGCGATGACCTTGTCCAGATGCTCGCGGCGCGCGGCAAACATCAGCAATGCTTCCGTTTCGAGATGCATGACCTGCTCTTTGTCGAGCAGCAGTGCGCGCAGCTTTTCTCCCAGCCCCGTGCCGCCGGGCTCGCGTGTGACGACTGCCTGGATGCCGCGGTCCTGGATAAAAGCCGCGAGCCAGGCGAGATGCGTGCTTTTGCCTGCGCCGTCGATACCTTCGAGAGTGATGAATTTTCCGTGCATGATTTCAGCGCGTGCCGCGTCGCTGGTATTTTGTCACGGCGCGCTCGTGATCTGCCAGATTATTCGAAAAATGCGAAGAGCCGTCTCCGCGCGCGACGAAATACAGCGCTTTGCCAGGTGCCGGATTTAATGTCGCCGTCAGCGCTGCAAGGCCCGGCAATGCAATCGGTGTCGGTGGCAAACCCGGCCGCACATAGGTGTTGTACGGCCCGTCGGCGAGCAGGTCGCGTTTGCGCAGGTTGCCGTCGAATTGCGGGCCCAGGCCATAAATCACCGTGGGATCGGTTTGCAGCTTCATACCGATTTTGAGGCGGTTCTCGAACACCGCGGCGATCAGCGGACGCTCGGCCGGCTGACCGGTTTCCTTTTCGACAATCGAGGCGAGTATCAGCGCTTCATAGGGATTCGTCAGCGGCAGGCCGGTGCCACGCGCAGTCCACAGCGCGTCCAACTGCGCACGCATGGCACGGTGCGCGCGCTGCAGCAACGCGACATCGCTTGCGCCATTCGGAAAAAAATAAGTGTCTGGAAAAAACCAGCCTTCTGCCGAAGGTTCCGCGATGCCGAGACGCACGATCAAATCCACCTCGGCTACCCCGCGCGTATCGTGCCTCAGGGCCGGGTGGTCATCGAGCGCCGCGCGCAGCTGCGCGAACGTCCAGCCTTCGACCAGCGTGATCTGGTCCTGCCCGCGCACGCCGGACGTGATCATCTCGAGCAGTTTGAATGGGCTCACTGCGCCGCGAATTTCGTAATTGCCCGCCTGCACGTGGGTCGCGTGTCCGCTCAAACGCGCCAGCACTTCGAATTGCCATGGCGTTTTGAGCACCCCTGCCTCGTTCATTTGACGCGCCGCACTGCGTAAGCTGCTGCCTTGCTTGAGACTGAATTGAAGCGGCGCCGGCACTGCCATGTCCAGCCAGCCGTAACCGGCCAACCACGCGAGTAAGACCGCGGCGAGCGCTGCGCTCAGCCAGAACAGCCGTTTGATAAAACGCTTAAGCGCCCTGAACATCTGCGATCCAACGCTGCGTTTGCGCACCGAGCGCACCCGCTTTCCAGTTTTTGCGGTCGAGTGCGATGACCGGCCACAGGCCGATGACGCTGTTGACGACGAAGACCTCGTCGGCGGCGAACAGGTCATCGAGACTGATCGCCGCGACTTGCAGCGGAACGTTGTGTGCGTGCGCGAGTTCCATCACCAGTTCGCGCATTACCCCGGCCACGCCACAACCCGCAAGATCCGGTGTGCGCAGGGTGCCGTCCTTGGCGATGAAGACGTTGCTCATGGTGCCGCCGATCACATTGTCGCCGGTATCGCAAAGCAGGCCTTCGGCAATGTCCGGATCGCGCCATTCGGCGCGCGCGAGCACGTTCTCCAGCCGGTTCAGATGCTTGATGCCGGCGAGGACCGGTTGCGCCGCCAGGCGCAGGCGGCATAGATGAACGCCGACGCCTTTATTCGAATAATCCGCCGCGTATGCCGGCACCGGGCTGGCGATAAGCACGCGTGCCGGCGCGGGTTCGGGCGGCGGCGCATAACCGCGCGCGCTGTCACCGCGGGTGACGATGATTTTGACCACGCAATCGGATGTATCGAGTAGCGCAATATCGCGTTCCAGCGTTTGCTGCGACGGGCAGTTTATTTTCAGTGCGCGGCAATCGTGCGCGAGCTTTGCGTACTGGCGGTCCCACAACACGGGCTTGCCACCACGCACGGGAAAGGTGCGGAACACGCCATCGCCGTATGCGAATCCGCGATCGCGCACACTGATCGCTTCGCCGGCGGCGCCATTGATGAGATTCATACCGGTGCAGATGTTGCGGCCGGCGCGCGGGGCCGGGATTGCGGCAAAATCAGACGGCGCGGAATACCAGGGTGCCGTTGGTGCCGCCAAACCCGAACGAATTCGAGACGGCGACCTTGATCGGCATTTTGCGGGCTTCGTTCGGCACGAAATCGAGATCGCATTGCGGATCCTGATTGACGAGATTGATCGTCGGCGGCGCGATCTGCTCGTGCAGCGCGAGCGCGGTAAATACGGCTTCGATGCCGCCCGCGGCTCCGAGCAGATGTCCGGTCATGGATTTGGTGGAACTTACCGCCAGCTTCTTCGCATGATCGCCGAAACAGCGCTTCACGGCGACAGTCTCCGCGATATCGCCGAGCGGCGTCGATGTGCCATGAGCATTGATGTAATCGACCTGATCGGGATTGACGCTGCCGTTGCGCAGCGCGTTGACCATACAGCGCGAGGCGCCTTCCCCGTCTTCGCAGGGCGCGGTGATGTGGTGGGCGTCGGCGCTCAATCCATAGCCGGCGAGCTCGCAGTAAATGCGCGCGCCGCGCTTTTTCGCGTGCTCGTATTCTTCAAGCACGAGCACACCCGCGCCTTCGCCCAGCACGAAACCGTCGCGGTCCTTGTCCCATGGACGGCTGGCGTGCTCGGGATCGTCGTTGCGCGACGACAGCGCGCGTGCGGCGCAAAAGCCGCCCACGCCCAGCGGTGAAACGCACGATTCGGCGCCGCCCGCGATCATCACGTCCGCATCGCCGTACTCGATAAAACGGCCCGCTTCGCCGATGCAATGGTTCGCCGTCGTGCACGCCGTTACCACCGCAATGTTCGGCCCCTTGAGACCGTACATGATCGACAGTTGCCCCGAAATCATGTTGATGATGGTGCCGGGAACGAAAAACGGCGAAATCTTGCGCATGCCGCCCGCGAGATAAGCGTCGTGCGTATTCTCGATCAGCGGCAGGCCGCCGATCCCCGAACCTATGCAAACGCCGATCTGCTCGCGGTTTTCCTGCTCGAGATTGAGCCCGGAATCCCTGATCGCATCGATGGCGCCGGCGAGACCATAGTGGATGAACGTGTCGAAACGCCGCGCCTCCTTGGGCGCAAGCCATTTCGCCACTTCAAAGCCCTTGACCTCCCCGGCGATCTGACTCGGATAAGTCGAGGTATCAAAGCGCGAGATGCGGGTGATGCCCGACTTGCCGGCGACGATATTCCCCCACGCTTCTGGAATGCCGATGCCGACCGGGGAGATGATGCCGAGTCCGGTTACAACTACTCTGCGTCTTGCCAATGGGGTTCCGCGGCGTAAGCCTGGTGGAAGTTACTTGAGGTGGGATTTGACGTAGTCGGTCGCCTGTTGCACCGTGGTGATTTTTTCCGCCTCTTCGTCCGGAATCTCGCACTCGAACTCCTCTTCGAGCGCCATCACCAGTTCCACGGTATCGAGGGAATCTGCGCCCAGGTCGTTGACGAACGACGATTCGCTTTTGACATCGGCTTCGTTGACGCCCAGTTGCTCGGCCACAATCTTCTTGACACGCTGCTCTATGTTTTCCATCTAGTTCCCCTTCAGGAGTCGTCCGGTTTTTATGCAAAAAGTATTTTACCAAATCCCGCGCGCGCCACCTAACCAGCGCAATTCGCGCGTCAATCCATCAGCATTCCGCCATTGACATGCAGCGTGGCGCCGGTGATGTACGCGGCCGCCGGCCCGGCCAGAAAGGCGACCGCGCCCGCGATATCCTCGACCGCACCGAGCCGCGCCAGCGGGATTTGCCCGATCAGGGCGGTGCGCTGGGCTTCATCCATTTTGCGGGTCATGTCGGTGTCGATAAAACCGGGCGCCACGCAGTTTACCGTAATGTTGCGGCTGCCTATCTCGCGCGCGAGCGATTTGCTGAAACCTATCATGCCGGCCTTGGCGGCGGCGTAATTCGTTTGCCCGGCGTTGCCCATCACGCCGATCACCGACGTAATGTTGATGATGCGGCCGTGGCGCGCTTTCATCATGGGACGGATGACCAGCTTGGAAAGCCGGTAAACGGACTTCAGATTGGTCGACATGATGTCGTCCCACTCCTCGTCCTTCATGCGCAGCAGCAGGTTGTCGCGCGTGACCCCGGCGTTGTTGACCAGGATCGCGATATCGCCGCACTGCTTTTGCATTGCGGCAATCGTCGCCTCGACCTGCGCCGCATCGTTGACGTTCATGGCAAAGCCGCCACCTTTGATTTGTGCGGCGGCGAGGTAAGCGCCAATTGCCTGCGCGCCGGCTTCGGTGGTCGCGGTCCCGGCGACGACGGCGCCCTGTTTGCCGAGCTCCAGCGCAATCGCCTTGCCGATGCCGCGCGACGCGCCCGTAATCAACGCTACTTGTCCGTTAAGCATCACGCAGCCTCCCGCAAAGTCTGCACCGACTGCGCGAGCGTTGCCGCATCGGCGATCGCGAATCCCTGCAGCGCATTGTCGATACGCTTGGTCATCCCGGCCAGCACTTTGCCCGGCCCGCATTCGCCGACATGGGTCACGCCGCTCTTCGCCATGTGCCGGATGACTTCCACCCAGCGCACGGGGCTGCACGCCTGGCGCGCCAGCGCGGCCTTTATTTGTTGCGGATCCGTGACGACCGCAACGTCTACATTGTTGACGACCGGGATTTTCGGCGCGTGAAACGGAATGCCTGCCAGCACCTGTTCGAGACGCTGGGCCGCGGGCTTCAAGAGCGACGCATGAAATGGCGCGCTGACCGGCAGCATCACCGCACGCTTGGCGCCCCTGGCTTTGGCGACGGCAGCGGCGCGCTCTACTGCCGCTTTGTGTCCCGCAATCACGACCTGGCTGGGCGCATTGAAATTCACGGCTTCGACAATTTCACCTTGCGCGGCTTCCACGCATGCCGCGCGCACGGCATCATCGTCGAGTCCGAGTATCGCCGCCATCGCGCCTGTGCCCACCGGCACCGCCTCCTGCATCGCCTGTGCGCGCAAGCGCACGAGCGGCAGCGCATC
>Ga0265314_10002698_pt1 | contig 17781 bp, 14 predicted proteins | sample 4126metaG_FD_203106 | JGI IMG/M metagenome (GOLD analysis project Ga0265314, IMG submission 203106) | Rhizosphere microbial communities from Carex aquatilis grown in University of Washington, Seatle, WA, United States - 4-1-26 metaG | ecosystem: Host-associated > Plants > Roots > Rhizosphere >... | reverse complement strand
GTGCTCGCCTCCGACGGCAACCTGTGGATCGCCTACAACAGTAGTTCCGGCCCCAACAGTATTTCCAGCGGTGCGGTTTGGAAGCTGAACACCGCCACCGACGCGTGGACCAACGTCAACCCCGCGGGTCACGGCGGCGGCATCGGCGGCATCAGCGTGTCGGCGAGCGACCCCAACTATGCGCTGGCCTCGACGCTCGACTGGTGGGCTCCGGATGAGATGTACCGAACCACGAACGGCGGGACGAGCTGGACGGCCATCGGCCGAAATGCCACGCATGACGTGAACGGCGCCCAATACTTGTGTTTCGGTCCCCCCAATTGCACAAGCCCGAGCGCTGCAGGTTGGGCTGGCGATATCGAAATCGATCCGTTCAACCAAAGCCGCGCGTTCTATGTGACAGGCCAGGGCGTCTGGTCAAGCAAGAACTCGGACGCGGCCAGTGGCATTGTCTGGAGTTTCGAGGACAAGGACTTCGAGGAGACGGTCGGCCTTGACCTGACGAGCTCGGTGAAAACGGCGCTTTTTGCCGTCGTGGGCGACATCGGCATCCAGCGCTTCTCGACCACTGCGCTCGACACACCGTCGCCGACGGGCATGGTGACCAATCCCAAGTTCGGCAATGGCAATAGCGTGGATTTCGCCGGGCTCAATCCCAGCATCGTGGCCGATACCGGAACCGGAACGCAGTCGGGAGGCTATTCGACGGACAACGGTCTTACCTGGAAGCCCTTCGCAAGCCAGGCCGGGGGCTCGAAAATCGCGGTGGGGGCCGACGGCTCGGTCATTGTCTGGGGCACCAACTATTCCACCAACAACGGCGCCAGCTGGACCGCCTGCGCGGGACTTTCGGGCAGTCCGCGTATCGGTTCGGATCGGGTCAACCCGAAGAAGTTCTATGCTTTCACAGGCGGAACGCTCTACGCCAGCAGCGACGGCGCGGCGACCTTCACGGCGGCCACCACGGGACTTTCTGGCAGCGGCCGCGCCGCCGCGGTTTTCGGAATGGAAGGCGAAGTCTGGGTGGCGGCCAGCGCGAACTTGTACCACTCGAAGACTTCTGGCGCAGGCGCAACCAAAGTAGCGGCGGTCTCGCAGGTCTATTCGGTCGGTTTCGGCAAAGCCGCAGCCGGGGCAACCTATCCCGCGGTCTACATCATCGGAACGGTGGGCGGCGTCTCCGGCGTCTTTCGCTCGATCGATGAAGGGGCGACCTGGTTGCGCGTCAACGACGATCAACACCAATACGGCCAGATGGACAACGTTGCTGGAGATGAGGACTATTACGGTCGCGTCTTTGTCACCACGCAGGGCCGTGGCATTCCTTACGGCCAGCCCGCAGCGTCGGGGCCGTAGTTGATGACTTTCCGAGAGCAAACATCGTTCGCCGTTGGAGGACATGAATGGATAAGCAGTCGCCTCGTTTGATTTTATGGTCAGCGCTCGCTCTGGCCAGTCTGGCTTGTTCGGGAAGCACGACGAAATCCCCCAATGGTGCTGGTGGCGGCGGCGGCTCGGGCCAGGGTGCGGCAGCCGGTAGCGGCGGCACTGCCAGCAGTGGCGGTGTCGTCGCTACCGGCGGGACCGTCGGCGGTGGCGGCGCTGGGCCCGGTGGCAGCGGCGGTGCCACCAGCGGCGGCTCCACCAGCGGCGGTGTGGTAGCGACCACGGGCGGAACCAGCTCAGTCACCGGGGGTGCGTTGCAAGTCACCGGCGGTCGTACTTCAGGCACTGGCGGAACTTCCCCAGCCTCGGGCGGCGCCTCCGCGGGAACGGGTGGAAAAAGCGCCGGCGGCAGCGCGACCGGCGGTGTCCCCGCCGGCGGGTCGCCAGCTTCTGGTGGCAAGGTTGCAGGCACCGGCGGCACGAGTGGCACGGGAGGATCGACCACCTGCGTGAGCACGACCACCTACCCCTATCCCTTTCGAGATCCCTGCCTTGCCCTTGAAGATCGCGTGACCAATCTTCTCGGCCTGCTCACCGATCTAGAGAAGGTGTCTCTTCTCAGCGAACATCAGCCGGCTATTTCTCGGCTGAGCATCGCGGCCTTCACCACCTATACCGAAGGCATTCATGGGCTGGGCTGGGCCGCCAGCGAGCCCGCCATTCTGTCGACGCAGTTTCCGCAAGCGTCCGGGTTGGGCGAGACCTGGGATCCCGACCTGCTCACGCAAGCCTTCGCGCAGGTGGGCAACGAGGCGCGCGTCTACAACAAGAAATACAACGGGACGCACTCCGGCCTGGCGTTGCGTGCGCCGGTGGTCGATCTGTCGCGAGATCCCCGGGCTGGGCGCGCGGAAGAAAGTCTGGGCGAGGATCCGTATTTGGTGGGCACTTTGGCCAAGGCTTTGGTGCATGGCCTGCAAGGAAGTGACCCGACGTATTTGCAGGAGGCTTCGACCGTGAAGCACTTCTTTGTCTACAATCAGGAGCAAAACCGCGGCAACAACAACGTCATCGTGGATGACCGGAACCTGCGCGAGTACTACCTGGTTCCCTTCTACGAGACGCTGATCAACGCCAAGGGACAATCGTTCATGACCTCTTACAACGCCGTCAATGGCGCCCCGGCGGTGTGCTCGCCGGAGATCAAGAGCGTCGTGATCGGAGAGTGGGGATTCGACGGAATGATCTGCACCGACGCGGGCGCGATGCAGGCGGCGTATCAAAGCTACAAGTACTTCCCGACCTTGGAAGACGCCGCCGCGGGTGTGGTCAAGGCAGGCACCGCCGTCATGCTGTCGGGGAACGCCACGGCCATGCAGCAGGCCTACACCGACGGGAAGCTCACCACGGCCGACATGGACGCCGCACTCCGCGGGAACTTCCGCATGCGCTTTCGTCTTGGCGAGTTCGATCCGCCGGCCATGGTCCCCTACTCGACGGTCGACGGAACATCGACACCCTGGACCAGCGATGCGGCCAAGGCGCTGGCGCGCAAGGTGACCCAGGAGTCCATCGTGCTGCTCAAGAACAGCGGAAACCTGCTGCCCCTCAACAAGTCGACGGTGAAATCCCTGGCCGTGATCGGTCCGAATGCCGACGTGGACATCTCGGACTGGTACGGCGGCAAGCCGCCCTACACGGTCACCGCGCGGGCCGGGATCGCGGCCGCGGTGGGCACCGGCGTGAACGTGCAGTATGCCCTGGACAACACCGGCGGCCAGGCAGTGAACATCGCGACCGGCGCGGACGCGGCCATCGTGGTGGTCGGGAACAATCCGGTTTGCGGCAACACGACCTTTGGTAGCTGCACCGGCGGCTATGACAGCAAGGAATCCGTGGACCGCACCTACATCGATCTGAAGCCCGAGCAGCTGACGCTGATCCAGGCAGTGTTCGCCGCGAACCCGAAGACGATCGTGGTGGAGATGTCGAGCTTCTCGCAAGCCATCAACTGGGTCCAGTCCAACGTTCCGGCCATCGTCCATATCACCCACTCCAGTCAGGAACTGGGCAATGCCCTGGCCGATGTGCTATTCGGCGCCTACAACCCGGCCGGCCGGACCTCGGTGACCTGGTACCAGGCGCTGACCGACATTCCCGCCAAGACCGACTACGATATCCGCAAAGGCCGGACGTACATGTACTTCACGGGCACACCGCTCTATCCGTTTGGTTTCGGCCTGAGCTACACGACCTTCACCTACTCGGCCGCGGCGACCTTGAGCGCGACGACGCTTTCCCAAGGCCAGCAGGTGACGGTCAGCGTGGACGTGACCAACAGCGGAACGGTCGCAGGCGACGAGGTCGTTCAGCTCTACGTGAGCTACCCGACCACGACGGGCGTGCCCCGGCCAAACAAGCAATTGCAGGGGTTCAAGCGCATCAACCTTGCGCCGGGAGCGAAGCAGACGGTGTCGATACCGCTAAGCTACAGCCAGCTCGCGTACTGGGACACGACTGGCAAAGCATTCAAGGTCCAGCCTGGCACCGTCCATATCATGGTGGGAAGTTCGTCCGCCGACGTGCGTGCCACGGCCGACCTGACCGTGCAGTAGCAGCGCCTGACGCGGGCGCTTGAAGAGGCCGGCTCGCATCTTTCTTGAGCCGGCCTCACTTCCTCAGTCACTGCCGGGTCTGCTACTCTGGAGACCATGCGCATGTTGCACCCCGTTCGCGTCACCATCCTTGTGCTCGGTATCGCTTGGACCGCAGGTTGCTCGTCGGATACTTCACAACCCGCCGCAAGCACGACAGGCGGAGCAACATCCGCTGGCGGCGCGTCTGGCTCAGGCGGCGCCACGCCATCCGCGACTGGAGGTGAAGCGGGCAACTCGCAAACCGGTGGCAAAGTCGCGGCCGGCGGAGCCGTCATGGGCGGCATCGCGAGTGCGAGTGGAGGCGCAAGCGGCGGATTGGCAACCGGAGGCGCCGTGGTTGGCAGCGGTGGCCGAAGCGGCACGGGTGGCGGCGCAAGCACAGGCGGCGTAGCCAGCACTGGGGGGGCTAGCGGAACCGGTGGAACGACAAACGCAGGCGGATCGGCCAACGGAGGAGGCACCGGGTCCGGCGGAGCGACAAGCACGGGCGGATTGGGCAGCACAGGAGGCAGCCGAACCAGTGGAACGACAGGCACGGGTGGGGGGATCGGCTCGGGCGGAACGGCGACAGGAACCGGAGGCCTGACCACGTCAGACGCGGGAACCTCGACGCCAGACGGCGCCAAGCCGGATACGTCGGGCAGTGGGGGAACCGATGGTGAAGTGCCACTGGACCCGACTCTCTTGGCGAAGTGTACAGGAAGCAACCCCATTAAGTGCGACCTTCCGTTCGCCAATGGCAACTACAAAGTCACCGTCGAGCTTGGCAGCGCGACGGCTTCCGCCACGACCCGCGTGCTCGCCGAAACCCGCCGCATCGTTTTGCAGCCGACCACGACGGCCGCTGGCGCCTACACCCGCTTCACCTTCGCGGTCAATGTTCGAGCCGAGCAACACGACGGCTACAGTGCACCCGGCGGAATCCTGAATCTCACCTTCGACGGAACAGCGCCGGCCGTGCACGGCGTGGGCGTCGCCGCCGCTAGCATTCCAACGCTTTACGTCGCCAGCGATTCCACCGTCTGCGATTGGGATCCAGCCGCCTACAACCCGTTCGCTTCCTACGGCGCGACCGACGTCTCGGGATGGGGTCAAGAGGTTTCGCAATACTTCAATGCTGGATTGGCCGTGGCCAATTACGCGGATTCGGGGGAAACCGCGGGGACCTTCTACACCAAGTTCTATCCGCCAGTGAAAGCCGCCATGAAGCAAGGGGATTTCCTCATTGTGGAATTCGGTCACAACGATATGAAGAGCGATTCGTCGACGAACTATCGAGCCAACCTCATGAAATACCTAACGGACGCGGCGGCGAAGTCGGTCACCCCCATTCTCATCACGCCCGTTTCGCGCGAAAGCGGAGCTAACTTTGTTTCCCAGATTGACAACGTGGCGCTGGATGCAACCATGCGCCAACTCGCGAGCGACCAAAAAGTTGCCTTGGTCGACCTGACCAAGCTGTCCTCGACCTACCTTGGGACTCTGTCCTCAAGCGCGAAAAGTGCGCTCTACATCGACGGGACCCATTTCCACGAAGCTGGAGCCACGCAGATAGCCAATCTGGTGGCTCAGGCGCTGAAGGGCGCGACCACGGGACTCGAAAAGTACGTTCGCTAGCGAGCGTTAGGGGCGGCCAAGCACTGCCCACGCCAGATGCCCTTGCACGCACCACTCAGCGTGCTACATACGGTCCCGTCCCTATGCGCAATCGAATTCTGTGCTCAGTGTGCCTGCTCTCCCTCGCCTGGCTTTCACAAGCCGAGGCGAAGGGCAGCGCCAAAACGCCAACGAACGATCATTCGGAAGAACAAGCCAAGGCGGCCAAGAAGGCCTGCGCCACGGGGGACTTTCGCACGGGCGTGGACATCCTGGCCGAGCTGTACGTCGATACCAACCAGACCACGTTCATCTACAATCAGGGGCGCTGCTACGAGCAGGCGGGCAAGTTTAGCGAAGCAATCCTGCGCTTCCGCGAGTACCTGCTGAAGACCAAAGACATCAGCTCGGAAGACAAGGCGGACACCGAGGCGCACATCGCCAACTGCAACCGCTTTCAGGGCGAAGAGCAGGCGAAAACGGCCTCAGCGCTGGTGGCCCCGCCGCCGACCGGGCCCGAACCAATCCCATCGCCGCATACCCTAGACGTGGTCCCGCCTCCGGCCCCCGAGCCGAGGATCTCGATCCTGCCGACAACCGGCATCGTGGTCGGTAGCGTGGGCTTGGCCTCCCTTGCCACGGCAATCAGTCTCAATCTCAAGGCCAATCAAATCATCGACGACGCCAAGGGGCACCCTACTGCTTCCCAGAATTCGAGTCAGAAATCCTACGAGACGGCGGCTTGGGTTTGCTACGGCGTGGGCGGCGCTGCTGTGGCCACTGGCATCGTGCTTTACTTGGTCGGTCGCCACAACGACAGCCGGACCAACTCGACAATATCCATGCTGCCAGTGTTGCTGCCCGACGGGGCGGCCCTGGCCGCTAGAGGGCAGTTCTAGTTATGAAAAAGAAGCTTACTGTTGTTGCGCACCTTGCGCTTCTGCCGGCGTTGCTTGTCTGCGCCGGGTGTTTCAAGCATGGGTCATTGGCGCCCAACGTGGATGCCAATCCAAGCCAAGGCGAGGCTGCTACGCCGGATGTGAGCCATCCGGACGTGCCATTTGGCCTCGATTCTTCCGCAAAGGATATTGCCGGTCTTGATGCGCCGGCTGGCGTGGGCGGCGCAGGCGGCGGACCGAGCGCTGATGGTGCCACCGGGACAGGCGGCAGCGTAGGCGGAGGCGGTGGAACAGTCAGTGCCGGCGGCAGTGCTGGAAATGCATTCGATGCCGCCAGCGCCGATGGCGGGGGCATTGTCAGCGGAGGCACCGTTGCCACCGGTGGAAGCGCCAAAGGCGGCACGACCAGCAGCGGTGGAACAGCCAGCGCTGGCGGCACCATCTCATTGGGCGGCACCGCTTCCACAGGCGGCGCGATCTCGACTGGCGGAACTTCTTCAACGGGCGGCAACACCACGCTGCCCGATGCAGCCCCGGACGCGGTGCCTGACGTGGCTCTCGGCCCGGTCATCTCTTCATTTACGGCCACGCCATCTACGATCACCGCGGGTCGAAGCGCTATCCTCACAGCAGCGTACAGCAACGGGATTGGAGTCCTGGACAATGGCCTGGGCGCCATCGCCAGCAATGGCACGATCGGCACAGGGAACCTCAACACAACCACGACGTACACGCTCACCGTGACCGGTACGTCCGGAGCTCCTGTCACCAAGACCGTGACGGTGACCGTGGTTGAGATGCCCAGCATCACCAGCTTCACGGTCACGCCAACGCCGACCTGCGCCGGCCAGAAGGTGACCCTGACTGCGGTCTTTGTGAAGGGGACAGGCACCGTCGACAACGGCGTGGGTACCGTGACCAGCGGGCAGGCCACAACCTCGGCAGCCCTCGCCGCCACCACCGTCTTCAAGCTCACCGTGACCAACCTTGCTGGTGCGAACGTGACAACCACGGCCACGGCAACCATCGTGCAGGATGGGTTCGTTTCCGTTGACCAGATGAAGCGCACGCAGGCGAAACACGCGGCCACGTTGATCACGGCGGGCGCGAATGCGGGCAAGGTGCTGCTCACGGGTGGCGGCAATTGGGATCTGGGTACGGAGTCTCCCTGGGCCCAAATTTACGATCCCGCCACGCGGACCTTTGCCGTCACCGGCAGCATGAATGTTGGGCGAGCCGACCACAACGCTGTCTTGTTGCCGGATGGCAAGCACGTGCTGGTTGAAGGCGGCGATGCCGATCCTTCTGGCAGCGGAGGCTCAGCGCCCACCACGGGAGAAGTCTTCGATTCCGACACGGGGCAGTTCCCGGCTCAATCCTTGGTCAGCATGTCCGCCAGGCGCGCGATTCGGCACACGGCCACTCTTCTCGCAAACGGAACCGTGCTGATCACCGGCGGCGGGACAGATCTCGACACCGCATTCAACTCGGCAGAGGTGTTTCTGCCGTCGACCGGACACTTCTCGGCTCTGTCCGCCACGATGGTTTCGCCCCGCTTCATGCACGCGGCAACACGCTTGGCGAACGGCTCGGTTTTGATCACGGGCGGCTGGGATCCGAATTCCGAACTCGACATGGCAGAGCTCTTCACCTCTTCCAGCACCACGGCTGGTTCTTTTGCGAGCACGACCGGAGCCATGCAGGGCGGCGGCGCGAGCTTCACATCGACGCTTCTGACAAGCGGCAAGGTTCTTATCGCGGGCGGCGACGTCCCGGCGCAAACCTACAATCCCAGCACGGGAGCCTTCACCCCGACTGCCGACGCGCCCGTACTGTATTTATCCCGGGCGACTTTGTTGGTGAGCGGGAAGGTCTTGTTGACCGATGGGACGGTCAGCACGCCTATGCTCTACGATCCCGCAACGGACAAGTTCACTGCCACCAAGGCTCCCATGATCGAAGCTCGCTTCGATTCCACGGCGACCCTGCTCGGCGATGGAACGGTATTGATCGCGGGCGGATCGGACCCAAGCACGGGCGGCGAACTCGGCACTGCCGAGCTATATTGCCCCTAGCCTACTGGCGCCGAGGCCAGACAGCTTACGACTTCTGGCAGGCGTTCCCCGATTGCATCTCACTTCGCCGCGCGTGCATAGATCACCAGCTCGCCCGCGGCGAAGACACAAGGGTAGATGTCCAGGTGCTCGGCGATGTAAGCCGCGGCCAAGTGGTTGGGGAGATCCGGCAACGGGGGTAGCTCGCCACCCTAGCGCGATCGCGCGTGCGTTGTGGTATTGGATCCAAAGGCCCATGAAGATCGCCATCGTGACCGAATACTACTATCCCACCCTGGGCGGCATTCAGGAACACGTTCACCACTTCGCGGTGGCAGCACGCCGGCTAGGACACGACGTGCGCATCCTCACCCCGGCGGTCGGCGACCGCCTGGCCTCACCCCCCAAGCCTGGCGACCCAGCGAAGGATCTCGACCTCAATCAAGACGCACAGGACGGCGTGATTCGCATCGGCCGATCTTTCCCGTTTCTTTCCGGTGGCTCGCTCGCCCGGGCGTCCTTTGCGTTCGGCCTCTCGCGCAGGCTTAAAGAGATCCTGCGCAGCGAGTGCTTCGACATCATGCACCTGCATTCGCCGCTCATGCCTACCTTGCCCCTGGCGGCGTTGCGACTCTCGGATACCGTCAACGTGGGCACTTTTCACAGCGACATCGGCCGCAGCCTTCTGCTGGGCGCGCTTTCGCCCCTGCTTCAGCGCTACGTCGATCGCCTGGACGTGGCCATTGGCGTGTCCGAAACTGCACTGCGCAGCTTGCGGCGCTACTTCAAGGCCGACTGGCGTGTCGTTCCCAACGGGGTCGACGTTCCCGCCTTCGCCGCGGGAAAAAGGCGCCCCGAGTTCGACGACGGCCGCCTCAACGTGCTGCACGTGGGGCGTTTCGATCCGCGCAACGGCGTCGATCGGGTCATCACCGCGTGGGTGGGCGTGAGACGAGCGGGGATCGATGCTCGGCTCGTACTGGTGGGCGACGGACCGCTGCGCGAGCGCTACCAGGCCATGGTTCCCGACGATCTGTGCGCCGACGCACATTTCGCCGGGTTCGTGCCAGGATCCGAGCGCGCATCCTACTACGCATCCGGGGACGTTCTTCTTTGCCCGGCCGTGGGCGGCACTTTCGGCATTATCGCGCTTGAGGCGATGGCGGCCGGGTGCGCGGTGGTGGTGGCGGATACGCCGGGATTTCGCACCATCATCCAAGATGGCGTGCAAGGATTCATGGTTGACGTCGCCCGCGACCCCCATTGCCAGGAGCTCGCCGAACGCACCGGCCGTCTGCTGACCGACGCTGCCACCCGCGCTCGCTGCGCGGAAGCCGGCCGCCGTCGCGCCGCCGAATTCGACTGGCCACAGGTCACCGCGCAGGTTCTTCGCATCTACGAGGAGTTGCTCGGCCGACACGGTCGCACGGCCCCGCCAGGGGCCGGCCCGTGACATTGACCTGGAGGCCCTCGCGCAACGCTAGCCGAGGCTCATCGTCGATGCATCGCCCGGCGACGTTGGACATCCGCCGCTCGATGGAACATGGGCGAGGTGTCGAAACTCTGACGTCTCTCGCGAAGTGGTGAAAAGCAGACACCACGCATCCGATTCCTCTGCCTCGGTCGGCCCCGCCGATCTTTCCCGGATCCCCATCCATTCCGAGTGAATCGGGAAGTCCGTCCGCGCCGCGGTTGCAACCTTTCGGTGCCCTCCCGGCTAGGATCTTGTCTTGCAAAGGGGTTGGGCATGATGTTTCGCCTCATTCGGCAATGGCTCAAGCGGCAAGGCATGCGGTGGTCGCTCGTGCTTCACCTCGGCCCGCGCACAATCGTCGCCTACGGAAAGATCGTTTGCGCAATCATCACGGAACGACTGTGGGTCGTCCCGCCCCGCGCCCTGCGCCTCAAGGGAAATCCAACGCATCCTAACTCAATGGAGAAGGCATCATGATCGACACGGCTGGCACAGCGGATCTCATCTACCTTGCAGGTTTTGTCGCCTTCTTCGCAGTCCCATTCATCGCCTATTTAGGCCTGGTGTCCATTGGGGCGCTGACGTTGCCGCCCGCAAAGCACAAAGGCGCGGGAAGGCGGCTCTGCGGGCCACTGCTCATTGGCTACTACTACTGGCTCCTCGGACCGTTCTTCCGTCTGATAGGGCGGACCTCGCTGACGCCCAATACGATCACGGCGGCATCTCTGGTGGCGGCAGGCGCGACCGCCGTGGCCATAGCCACCGGTCACTTCGTCCTGGCCTCGGCGCTGCTGATTGGCGGGGCCACGCTTGACATCGTCGACGGACACCTGGCGCGCACCAAGAAGCTGGCCAGTCCGGCGGGCGCCTTCTTCGACTCCACCATCGATCGCATCAGCGATGGTCTGATTTTCGGCGGCTGTACCGTCTACTACGCTAGCACGCCGATGATGTACGTCTGTTTGGCCGCCCTGGTCATGACCTTCACTGTCAGCTACACGCGGTCGCGCGGAGAGGCGCTCGGCATATCGGGCGCCGAGGGACTCATGCAGCGAGCGGACCGCATCGTGGTGCTAGGAACCGCCCTGGCGCTTTCCCCCTTCTTCGGCCACCGCGCCGAAGGGTTCGTCTCGCATCCCTTCTATGCCGTGACGGCTGGCGCACTTTGTTTGCTGGCGTTGCTTGGCGCTGTCACCGCGCTTTCGAGAATCACGTGGACTATGCGACAGCTTCGCGGGTCGAGCGGCCCGCTCGAATCGACCCCTACCCCGCTGCCCTCGAGTGCAACCCCCGGTTTCGGACGCTCGGTGCCGCCGACAGTCGTCTAGCCCGGCTCACAGGGACCATGATGCGCAAGCGGTTCATTAGCGTCGCACTACGAATCATCGCGGTCATGGTGACAGGCGCCTTCGTGGTCTGGGGAGTGAAGTGGCAGGAGGTGGCGGAAAGTCTGCACAACGTCGACGGTCGCTTGCTAGCGTTGGTGGTGGTGGCCAACGCCTGCATGATAGCAGTCAAGGCAGTGCGGTTGCAGTTCCTCCTCTGCCCGCGGCGAGCATCCTTCGGCTTCTGCTTCCTCGCTTTGCTGACGTCGTCCGCGATCAACAACATCGCCCCGCTGCGCGGCGGTGACGTGGCACGGCTGTGGATGCTTTCGCGCAACGCCGGCATCACCAAGACCGCCGCGCTCGGCGTAACCGTCGTCGAGAAACTGGTCGATCTGCTATCACTTGCCGGCTTGGTCGTGACGGTTTCCTCGTTCATTCCGGCCCAGCGATGGGCGACGTACGCGGCCCCCAGCGTGCTCGCAGGTGGCACGGGTCTGCTCGTGGCCTTGTGGATCGCAGCCGGGCGTGGAGTGAACGCTGCGCACACCGACCGCGACGTCACGGAAGGTTGGGGAAGGCTGAGATCCCGCGCGCACACGCTCGGCGAACGCTTCGCCCCAGGTGTGACGGCCCTGCGCAAACCTGGAGTTTCCGCTCGCGTGGTGGCGCTCTCTCTGCTGGCCTGGGCATGCGAACTGGTCATGGTGGTGCTGTGTGCACGCTCGCTGGGCGTGCCCATTGGACCAGCGCTGGGCACAGTGGTCCTGCTCGGCATCAACCTCGCCATCGCGCTTCCAGCCGCCCCGGCCAGCGCGGGGCCCTTCGAAGGCGCCACCGTGGTGGTCCTGACCTTGGCCGGAATCGCCAAGGGACCAGCGCTAGCGTTCGGGCTCGTGTACCATGCCATCCAAGTCGTCCCGGTAACCATCGCTGGGCTGGCCGTGGTCTACCACCTTGGTATTTCGCTGGCGCCCAATGCACTGGAAAAGACCGAAGTTAATTCCGATGCTTGACGGTGTATTCTCTGCATCGATTTGAAGATGGCCGCTCCGAGCGCGAAAATAAAAATGTTCCACATCCCTATTCTTCAAAGGGTACTGAGTTACCTTCAACCCATATCGCTCAGGCAATCGGCAAGCGACGTCAGTGGTAACCTTGAGTTGCTCCTTTACCACAATCGGTTCCAGCTTTTCACCGAGGGCGCCTTCTACTCGAATGGCGACCACTATTTCCCGGCTGTTGCAGTAGCAAAATGCCTGGGTGATTTCTTGCCGGCAATCACGAGCGTGCTCGTGCTTGGCGCGGGCCTCGGCAGCATCGTGAACGTGATGCATTCACGAGGATACAACCCGCGCTACACGCTAGTGGAAAAGGACAAGACGGTGCTCAAGTGGGCGCTGGAGATCCTGGGCGAAGGCGACTCACCAGAGCTCGATCCCGTGTGTGACGACGCCGAGTCGTTCATGGCGCAGAACGAACGCCCATACGACCTGGTGTTTGTCGACGTATTCAAAGGCAGGCGAGTGCCTGAATTTGTGACCACCCCACTGTTTCTGCGACAGTGTCGGAATAGCCTCTCGCCAGGTGGCCGACTGGCCCTCAATTACATCGAAATCGACCAGCACAAATGGGCGAACGCACAGAGGGTTGTTGCCGGAATTTTCCCTGGTTGCCAATTGGTCAGCAAGGACGACAACCGAGTGCTAATAAGCTCAGGCGTCATGGCGAGTCCGCGTGACCGTGCCGCCCGCCTATAGCCCTCCGAGAGAGCACGAGCACAAGCGACGTAGCCGGCCGCTTCGTCAGATGACGGTCTCTACGGTCCCACAGCCACGGGCCAGCCGCTTGCATCCCAGACCAGATCCGCGATGCGCAGAGTGGCGGCTCCGTCGCTTGTGGCATAGGCGTGGTACACAAGATAGGCCTTTGTCCCAACGAACATCACCGACTGGCCTCCTGGCCCCGCCCAACTGCCCCCACCTTTCGCGATGAGCGTTCCACCCCCTTGCAGGGCAGTGGTTCCCGCTTTGTCGGCAAATGGCCCGGTGACGCTGGTGCCGCGCACAACGCGAATGTTGTAGGTGCTGCTCGCGCCCTGACAGCAAGTGTCCCACGAAGTAAACAAGTAATAGTACCCGCAACGGCGCACCATGAAGGGACCTTCGATTGCACCACCGTTGCTCGGGCGCGCGGCAATGGCGGTGACCGTGGTGCCCACGCGCGCGCCGGTTGCATCGAGTTGAATGATCTTGATGCCGCTCCAGAAGCTGCCAAAGACCAGCCAAGGCGTCCCGTTCGTATCCACGATGGCGTTTGGATCGATGGCGTTCCAATTGTCGGTCGTGTTGACATTCGAGCAGAGGGTGGCGGAGCCCTGGTCTGCCCAGGCGCCTGAACCGAGCGAAACGCGCGTGGCGTGCCCAATACAGGACTTGTTGGTCCCAAAGGTAGAGCCTGCATAGTAGAGGTGATAGGTGCCACCAAAGTAGGAAATGTCGGGCGCCCACAAGCTGGTCACGCCAGAAATCGCGGCGCTCATCCAAGACGGCGTAGCAAAGGGCGCGGCGGTCGCATTCCAAGACGTCAGGTTGGTGGAGGTCTTGGCGCCAAGCCCTGTGTAATAGAGGTAGTATGTGCCGTTGCTTTCGATGGCGCTGGGATCGTGCGCACCCAGGTTGCCGGTTAAGGTCAGCGCTTGCGGCGGATTGGCGGCATCGTAGATCCCGACGTCGCAACGATCGGTGGAGATCCCACCGGTGCCGCCCGTGGCAATCGCGCCCCCGGCACCCGCGCTTCCGCCCGTCGCCCTGTTGCCGCCCATGGTCGAGTTTCCACCCGTCACCGCTCCCCGGCTACCCGCGCTTCCGCCCGTTGCCCTGTTGCCACCCATGGTTCCGCCCGTCATCGTCGCCCCGCCCGTGACTACCGAGCCTCCCGTTGCCGAGGCGCCGCCGGTGCTCGTCGTTCCCCCCATCGCCGCGCTTCCTCCACCCGCGGCCGCACCGCCGGTTCCGGCCACGCCTCCCGTGTCGCTCCCTCCCATGTCGCTTCGCCCGCCGCTCGACGGCGCGCCCCCAGTCGAACTCGATCCTCCCGCGGCAACTGCCCCGCCCGTGCTCGCGCTTCCGCCAGCGCTGCTTCCACCCGTGCTCGGTATTCCGCCGCCGGTTGTGCCGCCAACTCCGCGAGACGAGCCCACGCCAGATCCTGAACATCCCCCAAGAAATGCCCCGGTCATCCCGACAAGCAGCAAGGATCGGATAACCTTCCGCGTGGTAGACATCTTCATCTCTTGAAGTGGTGAAGAGTGTGGTCTTCGGCTCACTTCCTTTGTCCGTATTTCAGTCGCTCGTCAGTTCTTGCTGGGATCCAGGACGCGGCCCGTGAACAAGATGGCGCCCGTGGGCTGATCGCGCAGGAAATAGAGGAAGGGCTGGTTCGCCAATACGTACGTGTCCACCATAGCGATACCGGCATCCTTCATGATCACAGCCGTGGCCGCCGCTGCCTCGGTGCCCTTTTCCGCGACATCAATGAAGGCCTTGTGGATGACGTCCCCGACGAAAAGACCGCCCGTGCCGTCCATGCCCGACTGCATTCCATATGCAAAGAAGTGATGTTGCGCACCTTGAGGTTCATAGGACGAACTCGCCGGCAACGCCGGCCTACTTCGCGGCCGCATTGTCTTGTGGTTGAACTGCGAATGCAAGGCAAGCCTGCAAGACATCGTTGAATTGCTTGGGATGCTCGACATTCGGGGCGTGTCGCGCGTCCTCGACGATGTGCCGCTCGGTTCGGTTGCTGGCGAAGCGAAGCAATCGGTCACTGAGTGCCAACGGGAAAATGGGATCGTTGCGCCCCCAGATGATACACAAAGGTTGTGTGATGTGAGGTGGCGCCTCCGTCAGCCCGTCGATGTTTCCACTTGAGGCAGTGAACAGTGCATGAAGCTCGTCGCGGTTTCCTGTGTAGGCCTCGGCAACCAACTGTCTTGCTGCAAAGTCCGGAATGTAGGGAGGATGCTGATAGGCCAGCGCCATCAACCGGTGAACGGCGTTCGGGGTTTGCGGGATGAAGATCTCTGACGGATCGTTCGTTGCAAGTCGTGCGGTGAGCTCGACATAATCTGCCCTTCCAAAGACTGGCCCCGGACTGTCGACAAGAACGAGGGAGCGAATCCTAGTACTATCGCTCGTGGCCACGCCGTAGGCGACGATACCACCATAGGAAAGCCCAACCAGATCCACTTGTGAAAGGCCGAGATGATCGAGCAAGGCACGCACCGCCGCGACTTGATGGCCGAGAGAAAAGTCCCTGCGGCTGGACGAGGAACCGCCAAACCAGAGCAGGTCGGGAATGATCACCCGATGCGTGCGCACCAATGCAGGTGCCTGCTCGTTCCATTGCCACAAGCCCGCCATACCCATGCCGTGAAGAAGTACAATGGGGTTGCCGGAGCCACCGTCCCAATAGGAGATCGTGTCGTCTCCCAAGCGTACCTGCTTTTCCTGCAAGCCGGCGTCTGCGAGATGGCTACGGATGCGGCCTCGCTGATACTGAATGACGTTGCAGCCACCCGACATTGCGAGGACTGCGAAGATGACTGCAAAGAGCACTCCGGCGAAGACAGGCTTTCGTTGCACCACATTCACCTCACGAACGGTTCGCTGATGTTATAGCAATGTTCTCGCGGTGGGCTCGTCCGCTGCAACGGCCTGCGCGCCCGCCAAGCGAGAGCCAGAACGATCGCGACCGACACCCACTGCGCGGTCGACAGGCCGAGGGCACCACCGCGCTCTTGATCGCCACGGAGAAATTCGATGGCGAACCGGCCCGTGGCATAGATGCCGAGGAAAAGAGCGAATGCCCGCCCATCGCGCCGGCCGCGCACAATGAGCACGGCGGCGCCCGCGGCCGCGAGCAAGCCCAGCGCGGCCTCGTAGAGTTGCGTGGGGTGCACAGGCAGGCTGGGGGCGCCCGGCGGAATGAAACCGCGGCGAGCATGATCGAGCGCCGCGAGACTGCCGGGGGGAAAACGCATGCCCCAGGCGCCCGCCGTGGGCAGGCCGTAGTCGCAGCCGGCAAGGAAACAGCCCGTACGCACGAGCGCGAAGGTCAACCCCGCGCCCACGGCCGCGTGGTCGAAAAACTGCGCGATGGGCTGGCGGGTGATGCGCAGGTAAAGCCAAGCGGCGCCGATGCCGGCCAGCAAGCCTCCGTAGGCGGCGCGGCCCGAATATAGCATCGGGCGCCAGGACCACGCGGCGAGCGCCGCGGGCAGGGCGCGCGCTGCCTCGAACAGGTAGCCGCCCGCCAGCGCGCCCACGTAGGCGCAGGCGATGGCGCGCGCGGTGTGCGCTTGCGACGCTCCGTCGCGCGCGGCGAGGCGGAGCGCGATCACCGATCCGACCAGCGCTGCCATGCCGGCCAGCTTGAAGTAGTCAGGGACGAGCCATCCCGGCAGGTCGTGACCAATCAACCAAGCGACGATCCACGGTTTCACGACCGCCGCCTCAGGAGCAAGAAAGCCAAGGGGGCGAGCAGCCACAGTCGCGTGCCGAGGCTCTTGCGTCCGTGCCCGCGCGAAATTTGGCAACTCCCGGCCCCGGCCCCACTATCGGCCCCAGCGCTGCACGCATCGCTGCTGTCGGAGCTGGCGGTACTGCACGAATCCGCGCTGCTGCCGTCGTCGGCGCTGGCGTCGCACGAGTCGCCGCCGTCGTCGCCGGCAGTGGCGCAGGAATCGCCGCTGCTTGTGTCGCATCCAGAGGCGCACGCGGAGCATGTATCCACTGGGTCCACAATCGGCGGGGTGCCTGGGCTAGACGGTTGTGGCGCGGCCCCCGCATCGCCCTGATTCGCCGAGGTCCACGCGCCTAGAATTCGCGCTGGCCTGTCGCTGCCGGAGGCGGGTTCCGCCCCGGTTGGATCTTGCGCGGCGCCGCCCGATATGGCGTTTACCGTGCCGCCAGCGGCCGGGCCGCCAGGGCTAACCGATCCGTCCCAAGCGCCTCCGTCTATTTTCTGATCGCCACTCGGGCCTGATGCCAACCCCGCGCAGCATTCCCATGGGCGCGCCTGACTGGCCTCCAGGCGCGCAAACCACTGCGGATGTGCCTCGCAGGTGCAACCTGCGGATCCCGCCAACCCCATGCGCGGGCGCGCGACTCGCGCATGCATTGGCGGTCACGGCGCAGCCGGGAAAAGCCTTCACGGCTGGGTGTGCGTTTTCGGCCCAGCCCTGAAACGAACCAGCCACCCCGGTACCCACTGCTTCGCTTCCTTGCGCGAAGAGATTTCGCGGATCTCGGGTTCAACAAGTCCCGCGTCGTCGAGGAGCCCAGCCACGTAGTCGCGCGTGTGACTGTAGCGGCCGTGCGGGTTGAG
>Ga0265314_10002697_pt1 | contig 17782 bp, 10 predicted proteins | sample 4126metaG_FD_203106 | JGI IMG/M metagenome (GOLD analysis project Ga0265314, IMG submission 203106) | Rhizosphere microbial communities from Carex aquatilis grown in University of Washington, Seatle, WA, United States - 4-1-26 metaG | ecosystem: Host-associated > Plants > Roots > Rhizosphere >... | reverse complement strand
CTAGTGTGGTGTAAGCTAAGTTCGTTTATAAAGTCTTTTTGATGCGTTCGAGGATCAGATCGGCGGAGGCCGTCCAGACGAAGGGCACCGGGTTCTGATTATTGACTTGGATGTAACTGTTTATCGCGGTCACGAGGGCTGGCAGACTGGAAAAAGAATCACGGCGGATGCGCTGTTCGGTGATTTTGGCAAACCAACGTTCCACTTGGTTGAGCCAAGAGGCGCTGGTGGGGGTGAAGTGCAAATGATAGCGCGGCCGTTTTTTGAACCAGCGCGCCACCTTGGGCGTCTTATGCGTGCCGTAGTTATCGAGGACCAAGTGCACGTCGCAGCCAGCGGGTACACTGTGGTCAATTTGATCAAGAAAACACAGGAACTCCTGTTGCCGGTGGCGAGTGTGACACCGCCCGATGATTTTGCCGGTGGCGATATCGAGCGCCGCAAAGAGTGAAGTGGTGCCATGCCGGTGATAATCATGCGTGGCTCGTTCGGGTTGGCCTGGCCGCAGGGGCAGCAACGGTTGGGAGCGCTCCAAGGCCTGGCATTGGCTTTTCTCATCCACACACCACACCAGCGCGCGCGCCGGCGGGCCCATATACAGTCCCACGATGTCGCGCACCTTCTCGACGAAAAAGGGATCGGTCGAAAGTTTGAAGTGGTCCTGACGATGGGGCTGTAGGCCGAAGGACTGCCAAATCCGACTGATGGTATCGTGACTCAATCCGGTTTCCCGAGCCAAGGAGCGGGTGCTCCAATGGGTCGCTGCCTTCGGTTTGGTTTCCAGCGTCTTGGTGATGACCGCCTCCACTTGCTTGTCGGTCACCGTGCGCGGCGGACCGCTACGCGGCATGTCGCCTAAAGCCTCCAGCCGACCAATCACAAACCGGCTCCGCCATTTGCCCACCGTCATCGCCGAGGTTCCCACCCGGCGGGCGACCTTCTGATTGTTCGTCTCTTCGGCGCAGGCAAGCACGATGCGTGCCCGGAGCGCCGCCCGCTGGCTCGTCTTCGGGCGGCGGGCAATCAGCTGCAATTTTTCCTCTTCCGCTGCGGTCAGTATCAACACTGCTTTCGGTCGTCCGGTTATCATCAATTCGAGTCTGCGCGCAAATCAGCCTTTGTCGATACTTATCTAACGAATATAGCTTACACCACACTAGCAATGCATTGGGTATGACAGGGCTTCTTTTGTTCATGCTCACTGACCAGTTGCGGCTCGTCGGGGACGACCGCGTTGCCTGATTATTACGGCAGATCCGTCGAACCCATCAGATAGCGGTCGCACTCGCGGGCGGCACCACGACCTTCATTGATGGCCCAGACGACGAGACTCTGGCCACGACGGCAGTCACCGGCGGCGAAGACGCCCTTGATGCTGGTGGTGTATTTCTCGTGCTCGGCCTTGATGTTGGAACGGGTGTCGGTCTCGACATTGATGCCTTTGAGCAACGCCTGTTCGGGCCCAAGAAAACCCATCGCCAGCAGCACGAGCTGCGCGGGACGCGTCTTTTCCGTTCCGGGAATTTCGGTGGGCACGAATTGACCTTTGTCGTTCTTGTCCCACTTGATCTCGACGGTCACGAGTTCCTTCACGTTGCCGGCGGCATCGCCGATGAACTTTTTCACCGTGGTGAGATAGATGCGCGGATCGGCGCCGAACTTCGCGGCGGCCTCCTCCTGGCCGTAATCCATCTTGTAAACCTTGGGCCACTCGGGCCACGGATTGTCGGCAGCGCGGTCGAGCGGCGGCTTGGGAAGAATTTCAATCTGGAGCAGGCTCTTGCAGCCGTGACGCATCGAGGTGCCGACGCAGTCGGTGCCGGTGTCACCGCCGCCGATGACGACGACATCCTTGTCTTTCGCCTGGATGGGGCTGTGGTCGGCTCCGCCGTTGAGCAATGCCCTGGTATTGGCGGTGAGAAACTCCATCGCGAAGTGCACACCCTTGAGCGCACGGCCTTCGATCGGGAGATCGCGCGGTTGGGTCGCCCCGGTGCAAACGACGGTCGCATCGAAATCCTTGAGGAAAGTCGAAGCCTCAACATTCGTGCCCACATTGGCATTGCAGACAAACTTTATGCCTTCGTCTTCCATCAGCTTGATGCGACGGAGAACGACCTCCTGCTTGTCCAGCTTCATGTTCGGAATGCCGTACATGAGCAGGCCGCCCGGACGATCAGCACGTTCGAAAACGGTCACCGTGTGGCCCGCGAGATTCAACTGCGCGGCGGCGGAGAGTCCGGCAGGGCCGGAACCGATGACCGCCACCTTCTTGCCCGTGCGGACCTTCGGCTGCTGGGGAACGACCCAGCCCTCATCCCAGCCGCGATCCGTGATGGCGGCCTCGATGTTCTTGATGGTGACGGGAGGATTGTTGATGCCGAGCACGCAGGAGCCCTCGCATGGAGCGGGGCAAACGCGGCCGGTGAACTCCGGGAAGTTATTCGTCTTGTGCAGGCGCAGCAGCGCCTCCTTCCACCGGCCGCGGAACACGAGATCGTTCCACTCGGGGATCAGGTTGTTGATCGGGCAACCGGAGGCCATGCCGCTGATAAGCTTGCCGGTGTGGCAGAACGGAACGCCGCAATCCATGCAGCGCGCGCCCTGGTTGCGGAGCTTCTTCTCCTCCATGTGGTGGTGAAATTCCTTCCAGTCGTGCGTGCGCTCGAGCGGAGTGCGGTCGACGGGAAGTTCCCGCAGATATTCGATGAAGCCAGTTGGTTTGCCCATGGGAGGTTAAAAAATAGCGAGTAGAGAATAGCAGGTGGTGAACGACGGCTTAGTTGCCGCCGACGCGCGAAAGGTCGCGGGCGTTTTCTTCGAACGCGGCCATGACCGCCTCGTCGCCAGTGAGACCCTGCCCTTGCGCACGGTCGATACAGGCGAGCATGCGCTTGTAGTCCTTGGGCAGAACTTTGACGAACTTCGGCAGCGTCTTGTCCCACGAGCCGAGCAGCGCCTTGGCGCGCGGGCTCTTCGTGTAGGCGAGATGCTTCTCGATCAACTGGCGGAGTCTGGCGATCTCAGCGGCAGAATCGAGTTTCTCGATGCCGACCATCTGGGTGTTGACGCGGGCGGCGAAATCGCCGCTTTCGTCGAGCACGTAGGCGATGCCACCTGACATACCGGCGCCGAAGTTGCGACCGGCGCGACCGAGAACGACAACGTGGCCGCCCGTCATATACTCGCAACCGTTGTCACCGATGCCCTCAACCACGGCATCCACGCCGGAATTGCGGACGGCGAAGCGCTCGCCGGCCATGCCGCGCAGGAAAACCTCGCCGGCGGTCGCACCATAAAGCGCGACGTTGCCGATGATCATGTTCTCCTCGGACTTGAAGGTTGCGGATGGCGACGGATAGATGATGAGCCTGCCACCGGAAAGTCCTTTGCCGACGTAGTCATTGGCGTCGCCCTCGATGGAGAGCGTCATGCCGCGGGTCACAAAAGCGCCGAAGCTCTGGCCCGCCGAGCCCTTGAAGTGCAAGCGGATGGTGTCCTCGGGCAGGCCCACGGCGCCGTACTTCTTGGTGATCTCGTAGCTGGTGATCGTGCCGGTGACGCGGTTGACATTGCGGATCGGCATCTCGGCGTGAACCTTCTCGCCGCGCTCGATGGCGGGCTTGCAGATGTCGAGCAATGTCGTGATGTCGAGCGAGCGGTCGATGCCGTGATCCTGCTTGATCGAGCAGAAACGACCGACCTCGGGACCGACATCCGGCGAATAGAGGATGCTCGAGAAGTCGAGACCCTTGGCCTTCCAATGCTCGATGGCCTTGCGGGGTTCGAGGCTGCCGACCTGGCCGACCATTTCCTCGATGGTGCGGTAACCAAGTTGCGCCATGATCTCGCGCACTTCCTCGGCGACGAACCGCATGAAGTTGACGACGTACTCGGGCTTGCCGGCGAACTTGGCGCGGAGGCGCGGGTCCTGGGTGGCGATGCCGGCGGGACAGGTGTTGAGATGGCAGACGCGCATCATGATGCAGCCGGTGGTGACGAGCGGAGCGGTGGCGAAACCGAATTCCTCGGCGCCGAGCAGAGCCGCGATGACGACGTCGCGACCGGTCTTGAGCTGGCCGTCGGTCTCGACCGCGATGCGGCTGCGAAGATTGTTGAGCACGAGCGTCTGGTGGGTTTCGGCGAGGCCGAGTTCCCAGGGCAAACCCGCATGTTGCAGCGAGGTTTGCGGCGAAGCTCCGGTGCCGCCGTCGTAACCGGAGATCAGCACGACGTCGGCATGCGCCTTCGCGACGCCGGCGGCGATGGTGCCGACGCCGACTTCCGAAACGAGCTTCACGCTGATGCGCGCGTGGCGGTTGCCGTTCTTCAAATCATGAATCAGCTCGGCCAGATCCTCGATGGAATAAATGTCGTGGTGCGGTGGCGGGGAAATAAGACCGACGCCGGCCGTGGTGTGTCGGGTCTTGGCGACCCACGGATACACCTTGGAGCCGGGCAACTGGCCGCCTTCACCGGGCTTTGCACCCTGCGCCATCTTGATCTGGAGTTCGCGCGCGTTGACGAGGTATTCGCTCGTGACACCGAAACGGCCGGAAGCGACCTGCTTGATCGCGGAGTTCTTCGAGTCGCCGTTGGGCAACGGAATGAAGCGAGCGGGATCTTCGCCGCCCTCGCCCGTGTTGGACTTGCCGCCGATGCGGTTCATCGCGATGGCCAGGGTTTCGTGGGCCTCGCTGGAGATGGAGCCGTACGACATCGCCCCCGTCTTGAAGCGCTTGCAGATGCTTTCGACGGACTCGACCTCGGAAATCGGGATCGGCGTACCGGCCTTGAAATCGAGCAAACTGCGCAACGTGCAGAGCTTGTTGCCCTGTTGATCGATGATCTTCGAGTACGCCTTGAACGCCGGATAGCTGCCGAGACGCGTGGCCTTTTGCAAATGGTGGATGGACTCGGGCGTGAAGAGGTGGGCTTCGCCCTCGGCGCGCCACTGATAGAGCCCGCCGACAGGCAGCACATGGCCGTCGATCTGGCGATCGGGATAAGCCGCGCGGTGGCGCATGAGGACTTCCTGCGCGATGACATCAAGGCCGATGCCGCCGACGCGGGAGGCGGTCCAGGTGAAATAATGGTCGATGACATCCTGGCGAATGCCGAGGGCTTCGAACACCTGGGCACCGCGATAACTCTGGATCGCGGAGATGCCCATTTTGGACATGACCTTGATCACGCCCTTCGAGGCGGCCTTCACGAAATTGTAGCAGGCGGTCTTGTGGTCGATGTTCAGTAACGCGCCTTCGCGGATCATATCATCGACCGTCTCGAACGCGACGTATGGATTCACGGCGCTGACACCGTAGCCGATGAGCAGCGAAAAGTGATGCACTTCGCGGGCTTCACCGGTTTCGAGCACAAGACTGGCGCGGGTGCGCAGACCTTCACGGATGAGATAGTGGTGCAGGCCGGCGACAGCCAGCAGCGCGGGGATGGGAGCAAACTCCTTGTTCACGCCGCGATCGCTGAGGATGATGACGTTGATATCGTCTTCCTCGATCATGCGGCGGGCCATCATCGAAAGTTCCTCGAGGGACTTGGCCAGACCCTTTTCACCGCGCGAAACACGGAAGAGAATATTCAGCACGCCGATCTTGAGACCGGGCAGTTCCATGCGGCGGATCTTGGCAAACTCCTCGTTGGTGAGGACGGGCCACTTCAGCTCGACGCGGCGGCAGGCCGTCGGACCGGGATGCAAAAGATTTCCCTCCGAACCCAAACGGGTTTCGGCGGAGGTGATGATCTCTTCGCGGATACAGTCGATCGGCGGATTGGTGACCTGCGCGAAAAGCTGCTGGAAATAATCATAGAGCAGCCGCGGCTTGTTGGACAGCACCGCGAGGGCGGCGTCGTTGCCCATCGAGCCGATCGCCTCGACCCCATCACGGGCCATCGGGGCAATGACGATACGTTCGTCCTCGTGCGTGTAGCCGAAGGCGATCTGGCGCTGGAGCAGTGTCTCGTGGTCGGGCAGCGGGATTTCGGGGGCATCGGGCAGATCGCTGAGGTAAACGAGGTGCTCCTCGATCCATTGCGCGTACGGACGCTCGGTGGCGAATTGCTGCTTGATCTCTTCGTCCTCGATGATGCGACCCTGTTCGGTATCGACCAAAAACATGCGGCCGGGTTGGAGGCGGCCCTTGCTGACGACATCCGCGGGGGCGATGTCGAGCACGCCGGTCTCGGAGGCCATGATGACGAGACCATCCTTGGTGACGCTGTAGCGGGAAGGCCGCAGGCCGTTGCGGTCGAGAATGGCGCCGATCTGCTTGCCGTCGGTGAACGCGATCGCGGCCGGGCCGTCCCACGGTTCCATCAGGCACGCGTGGTACTGATAGAAGGCGCGGCGGGCCGGGTCCATGTTCTCGTCATTGGACCACGGCTCGGGGATCATCATCATGATCGCATGCGCCATCGGGCGGCCGGCAAGCACGAGGAGCTCCAGGGTGTTGTCGAACATCGCCGAATCGCTGCCGTTCGGGTTGATGATCGGCAGGATCTTCTTCATGTCCTCGCCAAAGGCCTCGGACTCGAAGAGCGCCTCACGGGCGTGCATCCAATTGATGTTGCCGCGGAGCGTGTTGATCTCGCCGTTGTGCGCGACGTAACGGTACGGGTGCGCCCGGTCCCAGCTCGGAAAGGTATTCGTGCTGAAGCGCGAATGCACCAGCGCAAGGGCGGTCTCCATCGCGGGATCCTGAAGATCCTTGAAATACTTGTCCAATTGCTCGGTCAGCAACTGGCCCTTGTAGACGATCGTCTTGCAGGAAAGGCTGGAGACATACCAATACTGCGCGCCGTCCATGGTGGACATGCGGATCTCGCTGTAGCCGCGCTTGCGGATGAGATAGAGCTTCCGTTCGAAAGCCATTTCATCCTTCACGTTTTCGCTGCGGCCGATGAAGGCCTGGCGCATGACCGGCTCGGAAGCCTTGGCGGAATCGCCGAGGGAAGAATTGTCCACCGGCACGGTACGCCAGCCGAGGAACACCTGGCCCTCGGACTGCACGATCTGCTCGAAGCACTGCTCGAGCTTGCGCCGCATGCTCGGATTGCGCGGCATGAAAAGGGTGCCGCAACCATAATGGCCCGCTTCCGGCAGGGCGAACTTCGCCTTTTTGGCGGCGATCTTGAGAAACTCGTGCGGCATCTGGAGCAGAATGCCGGCACCGTCGCCGGTGTTCACCTCGGCTCCCGCGGCACCACGATGATCCAGATTGCGCAGGATCTGCAGGCCGTTCTGCAGAATCTTGTGGGATTTGCGTCCCTTCATGTCCACCACGAAGCCGACGCCGCAAGCGTCGTGCTCAAACCACGGATCATACAGACCCTGCTTGGCAGGCCGGCCGGGCCCGTTGGAACGGGAGGCGCTGGGGGTATCATTCTTGTTGGACATGTTAAAATGAGAGGGCCGGGCGGCGGACGACATCGTTATGGTGTGTGGAATCTGGGTGTTTGGTCTGCGCCGCAAGGGTCGCGAAAGATCAAGATTGAAATAGCGCCAGACCCGGGGTCAAGGCGATGTATGGGGGATTTGCGATAAATTATCTCATATTTGCCCCGGCAATGACCGTGGCATGCGTTAGAGGGATGAATTTGAGTGTGGCAAGCAACTGCAACCGGCGTTTTCGGCTGCACAGGTGGCGCTTTGGAACCACCCCACAGTTTCAGAGCCAGTTTCGGGCCAATTTCACCAGCTACACGCAATCGGCCCGGTCATCCTGAACAATATTCTACACGAACACCGTCCTATCACCTGTGGCAGCCATCAGCGTCATTCGCTCGTCCCGACTCTTGATCTCACCGTTCAGTACTTCGTCTGAAACTCGTCCGGCAGCGTCGCGTGCGCTTTGAACTCGTGTGTTTTGCCGCCAAATTCGTAACTGAAACGTGTTTCCAAGGAATGCAGGAAAAGCCGCTTCGTTCCAAAGGTTTTGGCGAAGGCGCGATTAAGGCCGAAATCCCCGTAAGTCTGGTCGCCGATGATCGGCATGTGGCGCTTGGCGCACTGCACGCGCAACTGGTGGCTGCGGCCGGTTTGCGGCTCCAGTTGGATGAGCGAGGTGGAGAACGCTCCCTGCTGGTGCTGGCGAAACTGAAACTTCGTGAGCGCCGGAATATTTCCCGCCATGGCCTGGGTGCGGACTTTTCCGCCCTTTTTGCTGACGGCGACGAGATCGCGCCAGATCGCGGTTTTGTCCGTGGTCTTGCCGAAGACCAGGGCGCAGTAATTTTTCCGCACCTGTTTTTTCGCGAACTGTTCCTTGATCGCCTTGGCGAGCAATTCGGACGTGGCGCACAAAATCACGCCGGACGTGGCACCGTCGAGGCGGTTGAGCAGCCAGAGCCGGCGGATCGCCCCATCAACCGTTTTCCAACTGAAACACTGGCCTTCGGTGTCGTAGCGACAGGTGAGCAACGAGCGGACTTCGTCGGCGGTCTGATTGGGATGCGAGAGCAGGCCGGCCGGTTTGTCGAAGGCCACGAGACCCTGCGGATCACGGTTGAGAATTTTCACTTCGCGCCCGAGCGGCAGCGTCTCCCAGTAGTCTGCGGGAAGTAGGCTCACTCGTAATAGAAACTGAAAGTCATCGTCTGCTCCGTGCCGAGCATCGTGATCATCTGATCCGTCCACTTGCGGTAAGGCTGGCGTTCCTGAATGGCATTCAAGCACGCATAGGCACCGGGTTTTCCAGCGGTCTCTTCCACCTTGAGCACGGAAACTTCCCCAGTCGAAGTCAGTTTAAAAGTCACATAGACATGAGTCCCCCTCGGGTGAGCAATTTGGCTGGCGTCCAAAATTCTGTACCACTGGGCCTGGATGATCTCGATCAGCTCCTGCATGTAGTCGCCGTATTCGCTCCAGCGGGCATCAATCCCAATCACGCCAACATTCGTCGTGCCCGCGATCTGGTTACTGAGGATATTTTGCCGGGCCTGCTTGAGCTTGGGGCGGGGCTTAGGCTGCGGTTTGCTGCTTTGCACGCTGTTGATCAGGCCGCCGTCGGCACCCTTGCCATCCTTTGCTCCCTCGACGGATTCGGCCGCGTGGTTGGTGGGCGCCTCACTGGAGGATTTGTTGCTGGCAATGCCGTCCGGGGAAAGGCCTTCGTTTTTTTCGATGCCGCTGAGCGGCACCTGCGCTTCCCGCGCCTGCTGGGCAGGATGTTCTTCGGCCTGGGCCTCGGGAGTGTTGGCCGCCGCCACCGCATCCTGGGGCTTCGCCATATCGCCGGCCACGATGGCCTCATTATGGTTCGGATCATCACGCCCCTTTACCGACGGACGCTTTTCCGGATCAATCACCGTAGCGGCCACCTCCTGCGCGGTCTGCTGGTTGCGATTGCTGAAATTGGCGGTCTTGTCCGGCTCGTTGGCCGGTGCTTCCGGGTTTGTCTCCACAAACTTCATCGGATCGGGCTTCACTTCCTCCGCCGGCAAGGGCGCGAGTTGGAAGTCGACGTACTTGTCCTTTTTCGCCGTCAGGTCCGGTTTGAAATGGGCGCCGCTCAGGCTGTCGACCGGCAGCAGAGGGGCCACCAAGTACAGCAAAATATGAAACAAGATCGTGCAAACGATCCCGATAATAATCGGACTTTGCCGTCCCTCCTCGCTGATGGAGTTCTTGGTCGCGGCATTTCTGGTGAGAATATCGAATTGGGAGGTGGACACTGGTGAAGGAAATCAAGCCAACAGACCCGCCCGAGTCAAAAGTTGTTTCGTCTCTTCTAGCGGAAGCCCGATAATATTTGTCAATTGGCCCCGGTAACCGGCCACAATCAGGTCGGTTTGCTCCTGGATGGCGTAGCCGCCCGCCTTGTCCAGGGTATGCACCTTGGCCAGGTATTCCTCGATAACCGCCGCTGTCAAAACCTTGAAAACCACCTCGCTCGCCACGCCTTGGTCGAGTTTCAGGCCGTCGCCCACCCGCCGCACCGCCAGGCCGGTAAACACGGTGTGCGTGCTCCCGCTAAGCAGACGGAGCATGGCCCGCGCCTCGGCCGCATCGGCAGGTTTGTTGAGCACAGTGTTACCCACAAAAACCGTCGTATCCGCGCCCAGCACCGTCGCGTCGGGGTGGCGGGCGGCGATCCAATCGGCCTTGAGCGCGGCATTGTGCAGCACCATGGCGCGCGGATCGGCATCGGGCGCCTCGTGCTCGACCACCTCCGCCGGCAAAACCGTGAACGGCACTCCGAGCTGGCCAAGCAATTCTCGCCGGCGCGGCGAGGCGGAGGCGAGGATGAGAGGTGATGGCATCTGCATGATGGAGTGGCCTTTCATCCAACAGGTCAGCCATAGCGAGAAGAGCCACGGCTGAAGCCTGGATGAAGGATGATGATGGTTGCAGTCCGGCGCTTTGCCCGCCACTTGTCTAATCCAAAAATTTCATGCGCCTCGGCCTTGCCCAGCTCAACACCACGGTCGGTGATCTCCCCGGTAATCACCGGCGGATTCTCGACGCCTATCATGCCCTTGTCGCCCAGGGCGCCGAGCTGGTGGTCTTCCCCGAACTCGTCGTCTGCGGCTATCCGCCCCGCGACCTTCTCTTCAAAAGCCGTTTCGTCTCCGATGTGGAGCAGACCACCCGCGACATCGCCGCTGAAATCGGCGCCGTGCCCGCCGTGCTCGGCACCATCGAGGCCAACCCATCCGGCCAGGGCCGCTCCGCCTACAACAGCGCGGCTTTTTGCCAACAGGGTCGCATCACCCACTTCGCCCGCAAATGCCTGCTGCCGACGTACGATGTCTTTGACGAGGATCGCTATTTCGAACCGGCGAAGGAACCCGCCGTCGTGGAATTCAACGGCCATCGCATCGGACTCACCATTTGCGAAGACATCTGGACTCACGAAGCGATCAACACCCGGCGCTTTTATGAGGTCGACCCGGTCAAAACGCTCAGCGCCCGGAAGCTCGATCTCCTGCTCAACCTTTCCGCCAGCCCGTGGCACAGCACCAAGGAAAATGTGCGCCAGGCTCTCGTGGCCAACACCGCCCGCGCCTGCGCCTGCCCCGTTGTCTACGTCAATTCCGTCGGAGGGAACGATGAGCTCGTCTTCGATGGACGCAGCATGGTCACTGACGCCACCGGTCAGCTCCTTGCCGGCCTCGCCGCCTTCCGCGAGGAACGGCGCGTCGTTCCGTTAGGGCGGTATCGAGCGCAGCAACATGCAGCCACCGTCCCCGTTGAGCAGCCCTACGCTCACGCGACTTTCGCCCCAGATGAAATGCGCGACATCCATGACGCTCTCGTCCTCGGCGTCCGCGATTACGCCCAGAAAACGGGTTTCAAGAAAGCCCTGCTCGGACTTTCCGGCGGCATCGATTCCGCCCTGACCGCCGTGATCGCCGCCGAAGCGCTCGGTCCGAAAAACGTCATCGGCGTCAGTCTGCCCTCGGAAATTTCCAGCCAGCACAGCAAGGACGATGCCCGCATCCTCGCGGGAAATCTCGGCATCGAATACAATACGATCGGCATCGCCGAAGTCGTCGCTGCCGCCGAGCAATCGCTCGCCCCGATTTTCGCCGGACGCCCCCGCGATATCGCCGAGGAAAACATCCAAGCCCGCGCCCGCGGCCTTTTGCTCATGGCCATCTCCAACAAGTTTGGCGCGCTCCTCCTCACCACCGGCAACAAGAGCGAACTCGCCGTCGGCTACTGCACGCTTTACGGAGACATGTGCGGCGGCCTCGCCGTCATCAGTGACGTTTTCAAGATGCAGGTCTACGCCCTCTCCCGCTGGATCAATCGCGAGAAAGAAATCATCCCGCATTCCAGCATCAACAAAGCACCCAGCGCCGAGCTGCGCCCGAACCAAACCGACCAGGACAGCCTGCCGCCCTACGATCTCCTCGACGCCATTCTCAAAGGCTACGTCGAAGCCGGCCTGTCGCGCCGCGATCTGATCGCGCAAGGTTTTGATGCGTCGGTCGTCAACGACATCGCCCGCAGGGTCGACCTCAACGAATACAAACGCAAGCAAGCCGCCCCCGGTCTGAAAATCACGCCCCTCGCCTTCGGCGTCGGCCGGAGAATCCCAATCGTGCAGAAATATGTGAGCTAAATATTGGTCACCATAATCCACTCAAATGAATCACCTCAATTTTAGTCACCACTAATCCACACTAATCGGCCACTAATGGAGACGACATGACCGAACCAACCGGATTCTATCAACAGGAGGGCTATGACTTCATGGCCGCAGCCTTCGAAGTTCACACTGAAATGGGGCACGGCTTCCTTGAGGAAGTCTATCACGAAAGTCTTGAACTGGAACTGAGCCAGCGAGGCATTCCTTTTGTTTCAAAACCGAAGCTGCCTCTTTTCTACAAAGGACAGCCTTTAAAGAAGCAATACGAAGCTGATTTGATAGTGGTCGGGGAGATTGTGGTAGAACTAAAAGCCGTCAAAGCCCTCCTTCCCGAACATGAAGCCAAGCTCATCAATTATCTCCGGGCGACTCAAAAACGGGCCGGTTACCTCGTGAACTTCGGCTCATTTCCGAAACTCGAATGGAAACGGTTTGTCCTCTGAATTAGTGGCCCATTAGTGTGGCTTAGTGGTTAACAAAATGCCTTCCCTCACCTCCGAGCAACTTTTCGCCCGCGCTCTCCAGCTCATTCCTGGCGGCGTCAACTCTCCCGTTCGCGCGTTCCGCTCGGTGGGCGGCACGCCGTTTTTCACGAAGGCCGCGCATGGCGCCACGCTCGTCACCGCCGATGGCCGCGAGCTGATTGATTTCGTCTGCACCTGGGGCCCGGCGATCCACGGGCACAATCATCCGCGCATCAAGGCCGCGATCGCCGCCGCGCTGGAAAACGGCACCTCCTTCGGCACGCCGAATCCCTACGAAGTCGAGATGGCGGAGCTGATCGTGAAGTTTTTTCCGTCGATCCAAAAGGTCCGCCTGTGCAACAGCGGCACCGAGGCCACAATGTCGGCGATCCGGCTCGCCCGCGGTTTCACCAAACGTGACAAGATCATCAAGTTCGCCGGCTGTTATCACGGCCACAGTGATTCGCTACTCATCAAGGCAGGTTCGGGCGCACTCACCCATGGCAATCCCGACAGCGCCGGCGTACCGGCCGCGTTCGCGCAGGAAACCATTGTTCTGCCATACAACGACACCGCCGCCATCGATGCCGCTTTCGCCGCCAACCCCGGCAAGATCGCCTGCATCATCATCGAGCCTTACATCGGCAATGTCGGTTTCATCAAACCCGACGCCGGTTATCTCCAACACGTGCGCAAGGCCACGGTGCAACATGGCGCGCTGCTGATCTTCGACGAAGTGATGACCGGCTTCCGGCTCGCCCGCGGCGGCGTGCAGGAGCTGGAAAAAATCACGCCCGACCTCACCTGCCTCGGCAAAATCATCGGCGGCGGCCTGCCCGTCGGCGCCTTTGGTGGTCGTGCCGACATCATGGATTACCTCGCGCCGCTCGGGCCGGTTTACCAGGCCGGCACGCTCAGCGGCAATCCCCTCGCGATGGCCGCCGGCATCGCCGGCCTCAGACTCATCGATGAGCTTTCACCCTATGCCAAGCTCGACGCCCTCGGCCGGCAAATCTGCACCGCCGCCCTCTCGGCAGCAAAAACCAAGGGCATAGCGCTGCAAGCTCCTCAGGTTGGCTCCATGTTCAGCCTCTTCTTCACTCCGACTCCCGTCCGCGACATGGCGAGCGCGCTGACCTCCGACGCCAAGCTTTACGGACGCTTTTTCCATGCCTGTCTCGCCGGCGGTGTCTATCTCCCGCCCAGCGCTTATGAATCGTGGTTTTTGAGCACCGCCCACGATGGAAAGGCCATTGACCGGGCTTGCACGGTCATCACCCAAAGCATCGCCTCGTTGTAGGTGCCGGCTTGCAGATGGGTGTTTTCTGTTTAACCCTTCTCTGGCAACGCGTGAAGGCCGCGCCGATAAATCCGAAAATATCCGTGTTCCTTGGTGCAAAATCTGCATTATCCTCCTAAGAATTAGCCAATATCCGCCGTTATACTGGTAACATGCATCTCCGAACACCGCCCAGTCATCTCCGCCCCGCTCTCGTCCCGTTCGCTGTGCTGTTTTGCTTCCTGTTGGTTTCCCGCGCTCTCCTCGCCCAACCGGTGGATGCTCCGGTTATGCCGCTGAGCGAATTGCATGCGGGCCAGAAAGGCGAAGTCTGGACCGTTTTCAAAGGCAGCAAGCCCGAAGCCTTCGCCGTCGAGGTCACCGGCGTTCTGCAAAACGCGCTCGGTCCGGGGAAAAATCTCATCCTTTGCGAGCTCACCGATCCGCGCATCCAGCCGATGGGTGCCGTCGCTGGCATGAGCGGCAGTCCGCTCTACATCGATGGCAAAGTGGTGGGCGTGCTCGCCTATCAGATCCAACGTTTTGAGACCGTGCGCTACGCCGGCTTCACACCCATCGCCGATATGCTCGAGGTCAGCGCGCTGCCCGCCGCTCTCAATCCGGCCGGCAACCCGATCCCGATTCCGATCAAGGGCGCCAGCGAACGCCGGACCGCCCAGATGGATTCCTCCGCCGAAATGCGCCCGTTCGCTCCCGTTTTTTCCCTCGGTGGATTGTCGCCGGAAGTCGCGACCCTGCTTGCTCCGCAGTTCCAAGCCCTCGGCATGAACGCCATCGCCCTCGGTGGAAGCACGGCTGGCTCATCCTCCGAGGTGCCGGCCATTAATGCCGAATTGAAGCCTGGCGATGTTGTCGCCGCCGCCCTCGCCGTCGGTGACATCAGCATCGCGGCCACCGGCACGGTGTCGCACGTCGACGGCCAGCGCATTCTCGCCTTTGGTCATCCCATGCTCTCGCTCGGCGCAACCGAACTCCCAATGGCCTCCGCGGAAGTCGTCGCCATTTTGCCGAGCCAGTTGAACTCCGTCAAAGTGAGCAACACCGGCCAGATCATCGGCTCATTCAGCCAGGACCGGCTCTCCGGGGTCTACGGTGAAATCGGTCGCCAGCCCAAAATGGTGCCGGTCGATATCGAGCTGCCTTCGCGCCTGAACCGGAAAGCGCTGCATTTCTCCGTGGTGCGTCAGGAACAGATCCTGCCCGTCATCGCCGCCAGCGGCCTCGCCCAGGCCGTCTCCGGTTCCAACGAGGCGGGATTCAGCAAAGGATTCCGTCTGGTCAGCACCGTTGAGTTTCCCGGCGAGGAACCGCTCCGCTTCAGCCAGATTTATCCCGGCCCGCAGGGTTTTCAGCAGGGGATTGCCGAGTTCGTCAGCAAACTGCAGCAGTGCCTCTACAATCCCTTCGAACGAACCTTTCCCGAACATATCCGCTTTTCCGTGAGTGAAATCACCGATGTTCCCATCGGTTTTCTCGACGTCGTGCAGATATCGCACACCGAAGCCACCCCCGGCACCAATGTCACCGTCACCGTCAACTGGCATGACTTCCAGCAGGCCGCGCGCACCGAATCGCTTTCCATTCCCGTGCCCGCAAGCTGGACCGGCAAGCAGCTCGAAGTCGTGCTCGTGCCCGGCGCGCTGCTCGATGAACTGACCGGGCAGCCGAAAGCCGTCTCTGTCCTGGAGCACAACAGTTTTTCGGAATTCCTGGGTGCGCTGCGCCAGAGCCGGCCCACCGACGGCCTCTATCTCGCCGTGCTGGAAAAAACCCGGCTGTTCTCCGACCAGCGTTCGCTCACGCCCGAACTTCCCGGTTCGCTGGAGCGGATCGCCCACGCCGCGGACGATTCCCGTTTCCAGCGCCGCGACGCCGCCGCCATCCTCTGGGAATCCCAGCTCATGACCGGCCGCCTTTTCTCCGGCCAATTCCGCAAGGCGCTCACGGTCACGGATTGAGCCAATCCCATTTTTTCTTTTTGCAGGAGCGGCTTTATGCCGCGATTCATGACAAGCATCGCGGCATAAAGCCGCTCCTACCCCAGACCCCCGGCATTGATTCCATCCCTTTCATGCGCAATCCACCTTCCCGTCCTCTCGCGTTTTCTTTCGTTTATTTCATGTGTTTCGTGGTGACCACGCTTGGTCTTTCCGCCGCCGATCCCATTACCAAACAGCTCGAAGTCGACTTCGGGCGCGATGTCGCCAGCCGAAATCTCAAGGGTCTCGCCGCCCGCTCCGACGGCCGGGTGCTGCCCGGCCCGGTCTTCACCGATCTCACCGGGCCAAAAATCGCCGACATTCTCTGGATGCTCCGCCCCGCCGGAAACAATCGCTTCCTCGTCGGCTCCGGCCCGGACGGCAAGGTTTTCGAAATCACCTTCAATCCCAAGGACACCACCTACACCTCGCGCGAAGTCGCCGACGTGGCCGAAGCCCAGGCGCTCGCCGTGCAGCCGCTGCCCGACGGCCGTTTTCTGATCGGCACTTCGCCCACGGCGGCGATCTATCTGGTGCGCGACGGAAAAATTCTTTCCCGCGTGCCGCTGCCCGCCGATTCGGTGTTTGATTTTCTTGCCCAGCCCGATGGCAGCGTCCTTGCCTCCACCGGCAATCCCGGAAAAATTTACCGCCTTGATCTTAAAAAACTCGCCCTGGCCGGCGTCATCGAGGGCAAGATTGGCGACGACAAGGTTCTCGCCGACAAGGGAGTCACCCTCTTCGGCGAGATTCGCGACCGCAACATCCGCCGGCTGCTGCACCTGCCCGACGGCCGCGTCATCGCCGGTTCCTCGCCCAAGGGGAATGTTTACGCGTTTGCCCCCGCCGGCGGAGCACCTGCCCTGCTGCAGGAAAATCGCGATGCCGAAGTGGTCGACCTGTTGGCGACGGAAGACGGCGGATTCTACGCCGTGCTCGTTCATGCGCCCGGTGAGGGCAGTCGCCTGGTCCGCGCCAAGAGCGCCATCGCCGACGAAAAGGAAAAGGATGAAGCCGAAGTCCGGCCCGCTTTCAGCGGTCGCAGCACCGTCGTGCGTTTCCCCGCCGATGGATTTCCGGAGCCGGTGATGGCCAGAAACAATATTTCCCTTTATCGCGTCGCTCAGCATCAAGGTTCCCTGCTGCTGACCGCCGGCGAACAAGGCGACACCTTTGGCTACGATCCCGCGGCCCGCCGCTCGATCATCTACCCGGGCAGCGATTCGTCCGAGCTAAACGACCTGGCTCCGCTCGACGCCGACCATTTTCTCGTGCTCCGCAACAACGCCCCCGGTCTGGCGCTGATCTCGTTTGCTCCCGCCGAAAAACGCACCCTCGAAACCAAACGCCTTGATCTAGGCGCCCCCGCCACCCTCGGGCTGATCCGGCTTGGCCAGGCCCACCGCATCGATCCCTCCACCCTGAAGCTCGAAGCCCGCACCAATCTCGGCAGCGACGAGGTCGAGGGCTGGACACCCTGGACGGAACTGCCGCCCACGGATGACGCCTTCTCCGCCGCGAGTCTGCGCGGCCGCTACGTCCGGCTGCGACTGACCGTCCCGGGCGGAGCGAAGGACTTCACGATCGAAAAGGCCACCATCGCCTACCAAACGCAAAACCACCGGCCCATATTGAGCGACTTTCGCATTTTTCCGCCCAATCTCGCGGTGGTTCCTCTCCCCGAACCGCCCTCGCAGTCGCCGCAATCCAGCACGCTTGGCCAGATGCTTTTCCCCTCTCAGTCGGTGTTGAAAGATGAGTCGGGCGAAAAACGCAAAGGCTCGATCCTTGGCAGTCCTGTCATTCCCCAAACCGGTTCCCAGATCATTTATTGGACCGTCACCGACAGCGATGGCGACATCCTCACCTACACGCTCTCGATCCGTCCCGAAAACAGCGAAAACTGGACCGACCTCGCCGTCGGCA
>Ga0265314_10002696_pt1 | contig 17782 bp, 17 predicted proteins | sample 4126metaG_FD_203106 | JGI IMG/M metagenome (GOLD analysis project Ga0265314, IMG submission 203106) | Rhizosphere microbial communities from Carex aquatilis grown in University of Washington, Seatle, WA, United States - 4-1-26 metaG | ecosystem: Host-associated > Plants > Roots > Rhizosphere >... | reverse complement strand
TACGGCGAGGATTTTCACCTGCCCTGCGCCTACACCGCCGACACCATCCACAACGGCATCGGCGAATACCTTTCCAGCCTGGGGCTGAAGCAATTGCGCATCGCCGAGACCGAAAAATACGCGCATGTGACCTACTTTATGAACGGCGGCAAGGAACAACCCTATCCCGGCGAAGACCGCATTCTGGTGCCTTCGCCCAAAGTGGCGACGTACGACCTGAAGCCCGAGATGAGCGCGTTCGAAGTCACCGACAAACTGGAAGCCGCGATCCGCAGCAAGCAGTATCAAGCCATCCTGTGCAACTACGCCAACGGCGACATGGTCGGCCACAGCGGCATCATGGAGGCGGCGGTGAAAGCGGTGGAAGCACTCGACACCTGCGTCGGACGCGTGGTGAAAGCGCAACTGGAAAGCGGCGGCGAAGTGCTCATCACCGCCGACCACGGCAACGCGGAACAGATGCTGGACCGCACCACGCACCAGGCGCATACGGCACACACCCTCAATCTCGTCCCCTTCCTGTATATAGGACGCAAGGCGAGCATCGCAGAAGCGGGGGCCGGCGCACTGCAGGACGTCGCCCCGACTTTGCTGGCGATGATGGGCCTGCCACAACCGCCGGAAATGACCGGCAAATCGCTCATCCGCATCCTGTGATCGCTGTGCTGCGTTCCGTCCTGCTGGCGACCTTGCTGTTGGGAGGCACGGCACACGCCACACAGCAGGACGACCTGGAAAAACTGCGCAAACGCATCGCCGCACTGCAACAGGATTTCGAGAAGACCAGCGAATCCAAATCCGAGGCAGCCGACAGCCTGCGCGAATCCGAACGCGCCATCAGCGACAGCAATCGCAAGCTGCACGAACTCGCGCAGCAGCAACAGGCTGCCAACCGCGAACTGGGGCAACTGGAACAGCACGCGACGGCGATGTCTAAAGAGATGCAGGGACAGCAAGCCATGCTGGGGCGTTTGCTCTACCAGCAGTATCTGGACGGAGGCGAACAGGAGTACCTGAAACTGTTGCTCAATAACGATGACCCGAACCAGATCGCCCGCGAGATGCATTACCTCGAATACATCGCGCGCAACCGTGCAGACACTCTCAAATCCCTGCGTAGCGGTCTCGAAAAGCTACAGGAGGTGACCGACCAGGCACGGCGGAAGCGTGACGAGGTCGTTTCCCTGCAAACAGAAGAGCGCACGCAACGCCAGCATCTGGAGCAGGAGAAACGCGCCCGCCAGCAGATGTTGACCAAGATCGCGCTGCAACTGAAACAGCAGCGGCACGAGATCGGTCATTTACAGCGCAACGAGAACCGTTTGTCGCAATTGGTCGAGAAACTGGCGCATGCCATACCCGAAGTCCAGACCAATGAGGTTGCATTCAAGACACTCAAAGGCAAGTTATCGTTACCGCTCAAAGGCAAGCTGGCGAACAAGTTCGGCACGCGCAGACCGGAAAGCACCCTGCTGTGGACCGGATGGTTCCTGCGCGCACCGGCCAACCAGCCGGTCAAGGCGATAGCCGCCGGTCGTGTGGTGTACGCAGACTGGCTACGCGGCTTTGGCAATCTGCTCATCATCGACCACGGTCGCGGTTACATGAGCCTGTACGGCAACAACGAGACTTTGTACAAACAGGTCGGCGACAGTTTGCGCAGCGGCGACACTATCGCGGTTGTGGGCAACAGCGGCGGCAACCAGGATTCCGGTTTATACTTCGAACTGCGTTTTGAGGGAAAACCCTTTGATCCAAAACCGTGGATCAGGAAACGCTAATTCAGAAAGGCACAACATGCGTAGTCGTATCGAAAAAATCGGGCTGGTCGGCGTCGGGTTACTCGCGGGGGTACTCATCAGCCTGCATTTTTCGGCTATCGCCGACAAGGATAAAGATACCGAGCTGGCACTGCCGGTGGAAGAACTGCGCGCTTTCTCCGAAGTGTTCGGCCGCATCAAGAGCGATTACGTTGAACCGGTGAGCGACAAGAAGCTCATCACCGAAGCCATCAACGGCATGCTGAGCGGGCTCGATCCGCATTCCGCCTATCTTGACTCGGAAGGCTTCAAGGACTTGCAAGTCGGCACCCAAGGCGAGTTCGGCGGCTTGGGCATCGAAGTCGGCATGGAAGACGGACTAGTCAAAGTCATATCCCCCATCGAAGATACGCCCGCTTTCAACGCCGGCATCAAGAGCGGCGATCTGATCATTAAACTCGACGATGCGCTGGTGAAGGGACTCTCTCTGAACGACGCGGTGAAACGCATGCGCGGCAAACCCGGCAGCTCTGTGCTGCTGACCATCGTGCGCAAGAACGAACCCAAACCGCTACAGATCAGCGTGACGCGCGCCGTCATCAAGGTGCAAAGCGTGAAATCGAAACTGGTCGAGTCCGGTTACGGCTTTGTGCGCATCACCCAGTTCCAGGAACACACCGGCGAAAACCTCGCCACCGCCCTGAACAAACTCCAGAAAGACAACAATGGCCCGCTGCAAGGTCTGGTGCTCGACCTGCGCAACGATCCGGGCGGCCTGCTGACGGGCGCAGTCGCCGTTTCCTCCGCCTTCCTGCCCAAGGATGCCTTGGTGGTCTATACCGAAGGTCGTACCGAGGACGCCAAGATGCGCCTCACCGCCAGCCCCGAGAATTACCTGCGCGGCAGCGGCAAGAGCGATTACCTGAAAGACCTGCCTGCCGATTTCAAGAATGTGCCGATGGTGGTGCTGGTGAACGGCGGCTCGGCTTCCGCTTCGGAGATCGTCGCCGGTGCATTACAGGATCACAAGCGTGCGGTCATCATGGGTACGCAATCTTTCGGCAAAGGCTCGGTGCAGACCATATTGCCGCTGGGTAACAACACGGCGATCAAGCTCACCACGGCGCGTTACTTCACGCCCAATGGACGCTCAATCCAGGCCAAGGGCATCGTCCCCGACATTCTGGTTGAAGACCCGGCGACAGCTGCCTTGGACAATGCCTTCCGTCTGCGCGAGTCCGATCTGGACAAACATCTGAGCAACAATCAGATCGAGGAAAAGGGCGAGACTCCGGTCAAACAAGCGACACCAAAGAGCCAACCCAAGGCCAAGGACAGCGATGGCAACAAGCCCGAGATCGCCGAATTCGGCGCCAAGAACGATTACCAGTTGAATCAGGCCCTGAACGTACTCAAGAGCGCGCGCATCTTCCACGGAAAGTGATATCGCCATGAATCCTTTCGAACTGCAAAAGCAACGTGTGCTGGTCTTCAGCAACGACCCTGCCAATCAGCTCGACCAGGCATACCTGCTGCTGCGCGGGTTGGAGGATTTTCATGTGGAAAAGACTGCGCTGCCTAACAGCCTCCTGATCCGCTATAGCATCCAGCATTACTCGCTGGAAGCCTTGGAGAACGCACTCAAGCGCGAAGGTTTCAAGCTGGAACACAGCCTGTTCGGCAGGATAAAAACACAACTGATCCATTACTGCGAAGATGTCCAGTACCACAACCTGAAAACGCCCGAGCCGCGCACCAAGAACAATTCGCAGGAGATCTTCGTCAAGGCCTACGAGCAGCATCCGCATGGCAATCACGATGACACGCCGAAAGACCTGCGCGAGTTCAAGTAGCACGCATGAATGACCACCAACTGCTGCGTTACAGCCGCCACATCCTGCTGCCCGAGATCGGCATCGAGGGCCAGCAGAAACTGCTGGATGCCCGCGCGCTCATCGTCGGTGTCGGCGGTTTGGGCTCTCCCGCTGCACTCTTTCTCGCTTCCAGCGGAGTCGGCCGCATCATCCTGTGCGATGACGACGATGTCGACCTGACCAACCTGCAACGCCAGATCGCGCACCGCACCTCAAGCATCGGACAGTCCAAAGTCGCCTCCGCCCAACAAACCCTGCACGACATCAATCCGGAAATACAAGTCGCCGCGCTGCGGGAACGCTCCGACGAGGCTCGCCTGCTGCAGCTCGTTGCCGATGCCGACGTGGTGCTGGATTGCAGCGACAACTTCGCCACCCGTTATGCGCTGAACCGCGTGTGCCATGCCGTGCAAAAACCGCTGGTGTCCGGCGCGGCGACGCGTTTCGACGGGCAAGTGGCGGTGTTCGATTTCCGCCGCGACGACTCGCCATGCTACAACTGCCTGTATCCGGAAGAGGGTGAAAGTGACGAGACACGCTGCGCCGTGATGGGTGTATTCGCCCCGCTGGTCGGCATCATCGGCAGCATGCAGGCCGCCGAGGCGTTGAAAGTGCTGGTGGGTATACCTTCGCTCTGCGGAAAAATGTTGCTGTTGAATGCCCTGAGCATGGAACCGCGCAGCGTGAAGCTGTTGCAGGACCGGCATTGCCCCGTGTGTTTGCCTGCATGACTGCATCAGTCTCCGCTACCGAAGCATCTGCTTGTCCAGCAAGTCCTGCCAGAGCGCGATCCAGGTCTGCCAATCGTGTCCGCCCGTCCTCACCGTCACGTGCTGCCGGGGCAATCTCCGGGACAGCATGATGCTCGCGCCGCGGTAGCGGTCCTCGCTGCCATACCCTAGATGTATAAGTGGCAGGTCTGCGGCAATCTGAGTGCTGTGCCGGATCTGTTCAAGCAAGGCACGCTCGTGGTCGCGACTTTCGATCGTGCCCGCCTGCCAGTTCTCCAGCCCGCCCGCCGCTTCCACCTCGGCGATCAATCCACGCGTTCCAAGGAATGGGGCAAGCAGAAAGACACCTTCGATCTCCTGCGTGCGTTGCGTGGCACAGATCATCGCGCCCGAACCGCCGAGCGAGATGCCAAGCAGCCAGATACGGCGATAGCCCCGCGCACGCACCGCATCCAGCGTGTGGTGCAACACCCGCTCGATGTCTGCGCGCTCCAGATACAGATCGACATGCGCATCCAGCGCCAGCACATCGACCGGTAATTCACGCTCGCGCAGCGCACGGACGAACCCGTTCTCCAGCAGTTGCTGCGGCGTGTTCTTCGCCCCCGGCAGCATCAGCAGCAGTATGCGTTCGCTTTCCGCTTCAGGGGCGGCATCGAAGATATATCCTGTTTGCAATTGTTTCATTGCCTGGGGGGCTTCTTCTTCAGATCGAAGCCGGAAAAATACAGATGCGCTTCATCCCCGACCTTGGCCGCGCGCAGGGTCTCGCCCTTGCCGCTGCCTATGCCTGCCATGATGAGCTCACCCTTGGCCGGTGCAGGCAGGAAAGCAGTGCGGAACAGAAACTTCGGCATCAGCGAAGAATCGAATTCGCCGATCAGCAGGTCGCCCTCGCGCACCACACGGATGTTTTCCGGCACGGGGCCGTCGTGTGGATTGGTGATCTCGTATTCGCCGATGTAGTCGTTCAGATAATCCGGCAGCGGCAGCGGGTGCACCTTCTCGCCGACCAGCATGGCCTGTCCATCCTTTTTGTATGACAGCACCTCACGCCCGGCGATGCGGTGCAGCGAGAGGTTCAACTCCTTCATCTGCTGATTCGCCACCGGAATGAACCCCAGCAGTTTCAGGCGCACCCCGAACTCGCCATCCTCATGCTTCACCAGTTCGAATTTCCAGCCCATCAGTTCCGCGATGAGTTCGCCATCGCGGTTCTCCACCTTGACAAGTCCGATCAATGTTTCGAAATAACCGGTGTAAGCCTGCAGATCCTCCGCGCTGAGCGGCACACGCTTCGGTTCGACGTACGGATGTTGCGGCTGGGCGATGCCGCGCTTGGCTTCCAGCGCCAGCTTGAGCGTCTCCTCCGTCACCTTCGCCACCACCGCCTGCGCGTTGGCGGAATTGGACAGCACCACCACGCCGAGTTTGTATTCCGGCAGTACCGCCAGCATGGTGTGGTAGTTCAGCGTGGTGCCGCCGTGGCTTGCAACCGTTCCCGCGTGCGGCACATCCACACCACTCAACATCCATCCCAAACCCATTCTGAAATCGAAATCGAGCGGGACATTCCGGTTCTGCACCTTGAACATCTCGCGCAGAGATTCCGCCGTCATGATCTGTCTGCCACCATATTTCCCATCGGCAAACACCATCTGCATGAAGTGCGTCATGTCGTCAGCGCTGGAGATCAGGCTGCTCGATGGCAGGTCGCGCAGCGGGATGGCTACGACCTCCTTGCCGTCCTTGTAGGCCTTGCCGGGAATGCGCGGGGCGAATTCAGAGCGCGTCATACCCAGCGGCTGCAACAGGTAGCGGTTCATGTAACCGGCATAGCAATCCCCGCTGACATCGCCGATCGCGGTGCCCAGCAGTGACACGCCGAGGTTGGAATAGGCGAACACCGTGTTCGGCGGTGCGGCGACATACTCGTCGCGCACCGCCGTGACCTGTTCCTCAAACGGCGCTGGATGACGGTCGCTCATACCGCGCACCCAGTAGCCGGGCAAGCCGGAATGATGGGTCATGATATTGCGTGGCGTGATGCCGGACGTATCACCGAAGCGGCTCCTGATGGAAAACTGCGGCAGATATCTTTGCAAGGACTGATCGATGTCCAGCTTGCCCTGCTCGGCGAGTTGCATCGCCGCCGTTGCGGTGAACACCTTGGCGATGGAACCCAGGTGGTACACGGTATCCGGCGCAGCCTTGATGCCCGCCGCTTTGTCCGCATAGCCGAAGCCCTGTGCCCACACGACCTGCTGGTCATCCACCAGCGCGATACTCAGGCCAGTGACATTGGCATCTTCCATCTCCTTCCCGATCAGCCAGGTGATGTATTCCCTGGTGTAACGATAATCACCGCGAACCGCAGCGGCAGGTTTTTGCGGGGGAGTGCTGCAAGCGCTCAATGCGGCGATGGCAAGCGCAAGGATGATTCCAGACAGAGGCACGGCAGTTCCTTTGGTTCAAGTCATTTGCAGATGCCGCCATTGTATAATGCCGCGCAATTCACAATACGTAACGTAACGATGCTTTTCCCCTGCCGCAACTGGAAACCGACGCTCGCCATCAAACTGTCCCTGCTGGTTCTTGCCATTTGCATTGCGACCACCCTGTGGAACCCCGCCCTTTGGCCGTGGATGCTCGGCATAGTGCTCTTCATCCATCTGATCCTCGCTATCGTCGGCCTGATCCCGCGCAGCACACTGCTCGGGCCGAACATCACCCGCTTGCCGCCGGATGCAGCGCAACGCCATGAGGTGGCGATCACCATCGACGACGGCCCCGACCCCGAAGTGACACCGCAAGTCCTGGACATTCTGGATCGTTACCATGCCAAGGTGACTTTTTTTTGCATCGGCAATCTTGCGACACGGTATCCGGACTTGTGCCGCGAGATCGCACAGCGCGGACACGGCATCGAGAATCACAGCATGTCTCACAACTGGTATTTTTCGCTGCTCGACCCGTGGAGTATCCACCGCGAGATAAGCAAGGCGCAGGTCGTGCTGAGCGAGATCAGCGGGCAAGCGCCGCGTTTCTTCCGTGCCACCGCCGGCTTGCGCAACCCGGAACTCGACCCCGTGCTGGCCCATTGCGGGTTGCGTCTGTGCAGTTGGAGCAAGCGCGGTTTCGACACCCAGGTGAGCGATGCCGATTCCGTGTTCAATAGCCTGGCGTGCGATCTCAAAGGCGGCGACATCCTGTTGCTGCATGATGGCAGCGCCGCGCGCACCGCTGCAGGCAAGCCGGTCATCCTTGATGTGTTGCCTCGTCTGCTGGACAATCTGGCACAAGCGAACCTCCATTCCGTCACCTTGCGTTCCGCCATCCCATGACCGCCCACTTCCGCCGCAGCCTTCTCACTCGCGCTACCCAGCCATATCGCTCGGCGGGACTCTTTGCCTGGCATTTCGCCAAAGGCAAACTGAAGGGTGACCCGGTTTTCTTCGGTCTGCTCGAACACGGTCTGATCGGAGATGCCGCGCGCCTGATCGATCTCGGTTGCGGCCAGGGACTGCTCGCCTCCTGGTTGCTGGAAGCCCGCACGCTGTACGAAGCGGGAGAATGGCCTGCACACTGGCCCGCCGCACCCAAAGTCGGGAACATCTGGGGACTGGAACTGATGCCGAAAGATGTGGCTCGTGCCCGTGCCGCACTCGGCGACCGCGCACAGATCGAACAGGGCGATATCCGTCATGCCGACTTCGGCCAGGCCGATATCGCCATCATCTTGGACGTATTGCATTACATCGATTACGCAGCGCAGGAAGAGGTCCTGCGCCGGGTACGCGCGTCACTGCCGAGTGGCGGCACGTTCATCACACGCATCGGCGACGCCGCAGGCGGCCTGCCTTTCTATTTCAGCAACTGGGTGGATCACGCGGCATTCCTCATGCGCGGACATCGCTCATACAAGGTGTATTGCCGCACTCTGAAAGAATGGCTGGAAGCGCTGGAGCGCAACGGCTTTGTCGCCGAGTCGTTGCCTATGCACCAGGGCACACCTTTCATGAGCGTGATGCTGATCGCAAAAGCAGTCTGACTCCCGATCCGTCCTTGCTCAGCGCCGATATCTCTGCGGCACATCCGCCTGCTCCGCGCGTTGCGGCAAGATGCTTTCCGTAAAGAATTTGTAATTATTCTTGCCGCGTTCTTTTGCCTGATACATGGCTGCATCGGCACTGCGTATCAGGCGCTCCGGGTTATCCCCGTCCAAAGGATAGATCGCGATGCCGATGCTTCCAGAGAGCACGAACTCGCGCTTTTCGACGCGAATGCTCCGGGAAATGGCATCGAGGATCTTTTCCGCCACGATCCCGGCATGTTCGAGTGATTCCAGCTCGGGCAGGACAAAGACAAATTCATCCCCGCCTACTCGCGCCACGGTGTCATTTCCGCGGATGCAACTGACGAATCTTTCTCCCACCGTCTTCAGCACCAGATCCCCGGCGTGATGCCCAAAAGAATCGTTGATACCCTTGAAACCGTCGAGGTCGCAATACAGTATCGCAGCCCGGGTCTGGCTTCGGTTCGCATGGCTCAGTGCTTGTCCGATCCGGTCGCCTAGCAAGGCCCGGTTCGGCAAGTTGGTGAGCGGATTGTGCGCCATGTCATCCAGCAGCCGGACTATATTGCTGCGGATGACAGCACCGAATCGCCCGCCCCCCCCACAGGCAGGGTCCCGATCTGCGCAGCCACATCCGCGTTCATTCCGGCATGGACGAACTGCGCGACGTGCCCGTTCTCGCCGAGCATCGCTATTGCGCCGTATTTCACCCGGATCAATTCCATGAGCGCTTCGATAGCGATCTGCAGCAGACCTTCACGGAGAGTGCTTTGTACCAGCGTGGCGAGCAGCGTCCTCGTTGCCGCCAACTGTTTTGTCTGCATGCCCCGCGGACTGCATCAGACCTTTCCGGGCCGTATGTCGTTCAGTTTGCCCTCAGAGAGGCAACCATTGGCAAACGGCACTGGCAAATGGCTGTTGAGCATCGCTCTCGCATGGTGTGCCCGGCCAGCCCCCGGCGATGGCTGCTGTTGTGCGATGGCTGCAGTGCGGATGGGCCACTGCGGGTTGTGCAGGTTGAAGCGTGGCAAGGAGCCGGTGATATCCTGATGGGCCTGCGCATAAGCTTCCAGCGTACCTACCTCACACCAGTACGCGGCTTCTTCATGCGGCTGCACTCCCGGCACTGTGTTGCTGGCAAAATCGTAAGCATGTACCTGATGGGTATGTATCAGGCGCGGCAATATATCCCGGCCGAAATCAGTCTCGCCGTGCCGTAACGCCCACTCCAGCTCCTCCACCAGCACGCTGGTATCGAACAGATAGTTGCCCATGGATACGTATGCCCGATCCAGAGCGGAAGGGACGGCGATCGGAGCGTCCTGCCTGTCCCGCAAGCCCCATATCTCGCCCCGGCATCCGGCCTCGATGATGGCGTACGACGATACCTGCGCTATCGGCACCTGGGTTGCAGCGATCGTGATCTCGGCGCCGCACTCGCGGTGGTAGCTCACCATCTGGCGCACATCCATGCGGAAGACATGATCCGCCGCAAACACGGCCACCAGGTTCGGTGCATGCCGTTCGATCAGGGCGAGATTTTGATAGACCGCATCTGCCGTACCACGGTAGCAGCCGCCATGTTCATGTTGCGGCAATACCACGCGCATGAAACGCTCGCTTCCGTCAGGGCGGAGCCTCCAATTGGAATGGATATACCTGATCAGCGATTCCGGCTTGTGCTGAGCCAGCAGATAGATCGAGTCGATGCCGGAATTGACCAGATTGCTGAGCACGAAATCCACCAGTCGCGCACCACCGCCGACGGGAAGTGCGGGCTTTGCATGGTTCGTGGTCAAAGGGCGCAAGCGCGAACCTTCGCCGCCGGCCAATACGATGCCCAGTATCTTTTCAGATGAAGGTGCTCCGCAAGTTCCGAATGTTGCAGCTGCCATCATGATGCGCCGACCTCCGTTTCTATATGGCTTGCCTGATCGATGCCTTCTTCGTCATCATCCATGAACTCCACTTCGATAGGCCCGCGCAGACATGGACGGTAATAGGCGTCCATGGAAAGCTTGCGCGGGTAGTCTTCACCCGCCTTCACACTCCGGGCAGTCCGGATGTGTTTACCCTTGCCGCTGTGTGCAGCGGATTTGTTACCGGATACGGTGGAAACGGATAAGCGCGGCATATCTACCCCCTTTTCAAAGATGATTGAAACCCTCAATGCCCACTACTTCATGCTCTCACGACGGCGCGGAATGATTCCCGCACCGGGCGCATTCCCGTGACAGGTATGCAGCCATCGCGATCTTTTCCGAGCAATCGGTCATATTCGGAATGAACCACCGCGTAACACTCGCAGGCATGGTCTTCCAAACCGGCCCGGTCAAGCACGGTGAGATGTCCCCGGCAGTAACTGATCAAACCGGCCCGTTGCAATTTTCCGGCAGCTTCCGTGATTCCTTCGCGGCGCACCCCCAGCATATTTGCCGCCAGCTCTTGCGTCAGGATCAGTTCATTCGAAGCAGACTGATCAAGCGTCAGCAACAACCAGCGGCACAACTGCCGATCCAGCGTGTGATGCCGGTTGCATACCGCAGTTTGCGTCGTCTGCGCGATCAGGGCCTGGGTATATCGCAGCAGCAACTTCTGCAATGCCCCGCCCCGGTTGAACTCCTCTATCAGCACCGGCGCTGGCAGCCTGTAGCCATACCCGGCAGACCGCACCATGGCCCGGCTGGTAGTCGTATTCCCGCCCATGAACAGCGAGATACCCAACATTCCCTCATTACCCACGCTGGCGATCTCGGCTGAAGCACCGTTCTGCATGATGTAATGCAGTGACACGATGGATGTGGCGGGAAACCAGGCATACTGCAGCTTGCTGCCGGACTCGCCATACACCTCGCCGAGGAACATCGGCACCAATTCCAGATGCGGTCTCAAGCGCCCGTACTCTGACGGTGTCAACGCTGCAAGCAGGTGATTCTGATCGGGGCTATGTAGGGAGGCCATCTTGCCCTCCTTGCATGGCGCTATCGGCCATGATGCCGCGAGGGGTGGAGTCGGGGAATGATCTTCCGTGGCCGTTCCGGAGCATGATGGCACGTTCGATGTTCTGACAGATGCACCAGGTAGCGTAGGTGGAAAAACGGAAGCCGCCTTTCGGCTCGAATCTTTCCAGCGCATGGATGAGGCCCTGATTACCTTCTCTGATCAAATCGATGAGCACCAGTCCGTGATCGGTATATCGCTTGGATATCTTGACCACCAGCCGGATATAGCTGTCAATCAGCTTTTGCCGCTCTGCGGGATCATTTTCCCGGATCAGGTCGGAGAGCGCATGTTGTTGCTCGATACTCAGCAGAGGCTTGCCGCTTTCGGTGAAATAGTGCGCACGTCGCAGCAGGAACGACCCCGCCGAAGTCGGCATTTCGCCGTGGCCGGATGCATCTGCTCCAATTTCACGATCCACGGGCGGAATGTTGTGTTCTGTAGTCATGCTCATCGTCGTCTCCTTGCGCAAATTCGGTATCACTTCAGGGGAGGCAATTCTGCGGATGCGGCGGCCAATAGAAAATCGGTGTTTTGCAACATATAAGTTAAGCATTTACGGGAACCTGCCATAGGTGTTTGTCCTATGCCGCGTGCACGGCAAATTCTGTACACTCTCGACGCCCCAGATGCCTTCGGCTCTCTAGTCCACAACGACCCGGCCAGGAATGGAATGACCGACACTCAAGCAAAGACGTCAAGCCGCATGGCCAGCCCCGAGCGTTCCGGACTGCGTGCGAACGTGCGCCATATTTCCGTCGCCGCCCTGGCCTTGTTTGCCTTCATTGTTCTCGCCATCACTGCAACGGGCTATCTTGCTTTCCATAACTATGAACGGGTGATAGAGCAACAACGGCTGGATGAACTTGGCGGCATCGCGGAGCTGAAGACCGGGCAGATCATCAGCTGGATGACAGCGCGCAAAAACGATGCGCAGACGCTCAGTGACGATGCCCTGTTCGCCATCGCAGTCGAACATTGGCAGCAACACGGCAACGCGGTCGGAGAAACCGGAAAGTTACTGGCAGCCCGCCTGGCTTCGCTGCAAAAGACCTACGATGCAGACGGCGACACCTCGATCTCCCTGTTCGACACCCACGGCCGGTTACTGTTCTCCACCATCCGCGATGACACGCCGATTCCACCAACTGAACAGATGCTTCTGTTGGATTGCATGCGCACGGGCAGACTCATACTCTCCGACATCCATCGAGAAGTTCACCGCGCAGGCAAAGTGATCGAGATCGATCTGGCTGCGCCTCTTTCTCTCGGCAAGGGCGCTCAAAAGCATCCGGTGGGTGTCATCCTCTTCCGCATCAACCCTTATCGTTTTCTGTTCCCGCTCGTCCAGCGCTGGCCCACCGCCAGCGCCAGCGCTGAAACCCTTCTGGTGCGCCGCGAAGGCGACGAGGTCGTGTTCCTGAACGAGCTGCGTCACCTGAAGAACGCCGCGCTCGCCTTGCGCCTGCCGCTCAGCCGGAACGAACTGCCGGCGTCGATGGCAGCACAAGGGCAGGAAGGGCTGGTGGAGGGGAAGGATTATCGGGGCGTGCCGGTGATCGCCGTCTTAAAGCAGATACCCGGAACTTCGTGGTCCATGGTCGCGAAGATCGACAAATCCGAGATCTATGCGCCGGTCAATCACCTGGCTTTCGGGATGCTGCTGTTGATGCTTGCGTTTATCGTCACGGGTGGTAGTGGCGTCGCTTTCTGGTGGTCAAGAAAAAGCGGCAAGTTCGAGCGCGAACGATTGATCGGCCAACTGGATAATCTCAGGAAGTATGCGAACGACATCATCGTCCTGCTGGACAGCACCGGCTGGGTGGTCGACTTCAATGACAGGGCCGTCGAAGCCTATGGCTACTCTGCCGAAGAGTTCGCCTGCCTGAGTCTGAGCGATCTGCTGGACTTTGACCAACTCCTGCCGCTGCTCGAGCAACTGCATCAAGTCGACCGTATGGGTGCGTTGACATCCGAGGCTGTGCATTGCCGCAAAGATGGAAGTCGCTTTCCGGTCGAATCCAGTGTGCGTCTGGTCGAGATCGAAGGTTTCCGCTTCTATCAAACGATTACCCGCGACATCACCCAGCGCAAGCTGGTCGAGGCGCGTCTGGAAGCCGAGCGCAGTCGTATGCGCACCCTGCTGCAGACCATTCCCGACATGGTCTGGCTAAAAGATGCAGAGGGGACATACCTTAATGGCAATGCACAGTTTGAACGCTTCTTCGGTGCAAAAGAGGCGGACATCGTCGGCAAGTCGGATTATGATTTTGTGGATAAGGAGCTTGCCGACTTCTTCCGCAAAAAAGACCTGGAAGCCATCGCCGCCGGAAAACCTTGCATCAATGAGGAATGGGTCACCTACCCGGACAACGGCCAGCATGTGCTGCTGGAGACCATCAAGACACCGGTGCGAAGTGAAGATGGCACGCTGATCGGCGTGATGGGTATCGCCCGCGACATCACCGCGCACAAGCTCGCAAAAGAAAGGGAGAGCAGCCTGCGGCATGTGCTGGATAGCACGCTGGACATGATCTTCATCTTCCGTCCCGGCTCCTTGCGTTTCGTATACATGAACATGGGAGCGATCAAAACTGTCGGCTACAGCGCCGAGGAGTTGCTTCTGATGACTCCGCCCGATATCTATCCGCTATTGCCCGAAGCAGAGTTCCACAAGCTCATCGCCCCGCTTCTGGTCGACGCGAGCAGAATACTTCGTTTCGAGACCACGCACAGATGCAAGAGCGGGGCCGATCTGCCGGTGGAGGTGCAACTGCAACTGGTGAAAGACCGGGATCCGGAAAGCCTGTTCGTTGCGATCGTGCGCGATATCACCGAACGCAAACGTGCTGAGATCGATTTGCGCAAACAACGGCAGTTCATGTGGCAAGTCATCGATACCGACCCGAACCAGATCTTCGTCAAGGATGCAAAAGGCAGATTCCTCCTCGCCAACCAGAGCCTGGCTGCCTCGTATGGGCTGACGCCGCATGAGTTGGTGGGAAGAAGCCAGGCCGATGTCAACCGCAGTCCCGATGAAGTGGAAAAATATCTGGAGGCGGATCGCAGGGTGATCGAGGAGGGATGTGTGATCAACCTGGTCGAGCCTTTAACCCTGCTCGGCGGTGAGCAGCGCTGGTTCCTGACTGTCAAGAAACCACTGATGATGCCGGATGGCAGGTCGAGTGTTCTGGGTATCTCGGTGGACATCACCCAGCAAAAAATTTCCGAGATGAAACTTGCGGCATCCTACCGGGAACTCCAGCGCCTCTCGCTGCACCTGGAGAGCGTCAGGGCAGACGAACGGGCAAGAATAGCGCTCAATCTGCATGACGAGATGGGCGCGACGCTGGTCGCCATCAAGATGGGCGTCGCATGGCTGGCTTCCAAGTTGCCCGCAGACATGGCACAGTTGAAGGCAGAGGCAGCCCATATCAACGAATTGGTGACCGGCGGCATACATACCATGCACCAGATCGTCACCGAGTTGCGCCCCAACCTTCTGGCTGACACGGGGCTGGCAGCGGCGATCAAGGATTACGTGAAAAAATTCAGCCAGCACACCAATATCGAATGCACAGTTACCTTGCGCGATGACCAACTCTCACTGGATGCAGACTGTTCCCTCACGCTCTTCCGTATCCTGCAGGAGGCGCTCAACAATTCGGCCAAACATGCACATGCCCGTAAAGTGGACATCGCGCTTATGGAAAAGGATGAAACATTGACCATGGTGATCAGAGACGACGGCATCGGCTTCGATACCTCCATCCACAAGGACAAGGCGCTGGGATTGCTCGGGATCAGGGAGCGCGCATTGATGGTGGGTGGCAAAGCCAGAATCAGCAGCACGCCGGGAAAGGGGACGCGGGTATCGGTCAACGTCCCGCAATCACGGCAAGTGAAAGCAGCACAGACCGCCGCGAGCAGCACGTCCTCTGCGGGAGTCGAATCGTGATCAGGATACTGATCGTTGATGACCATGCCATCGTGCGCCAGGGACTGCGCAGGATACTCGATGAAGCGAAAGGCATGACGGTCGGGGGAGAGGCCGCGAATGGAATCGAGGCGCTGAAGCTGATGCGCACGGAAAGGTGGGACATCGTCCTGCTCGACATCTCGATGCCGGAGAAGAACGGGATAGACACCCTGAAGCAGATCATGGACCGGGACAAGGAGGCCAAGGTATTGATCCTGAGCATGTACCCGGAAGACCAGTATGCCGTGCGTTTGATGAAGGCCGGTGCTTCAGGCTACCTGACGAAAGAAACGGCACCGGAGAAACTGGTCGATGCGATCCGCAGTGTGCATTCCGGCAACAAACATATCAGCCCCAACCTGGCCGAGCTATTGCTGCACGAATGTGGAGCGACCGCCGGAAAACTGCCGCACGAGATACTCAGCGACAGGGAATATCAGGTGCTGAGGCTGCTGGGCTCCGGCAAGAAGGTCTCTGAAGTGGCGGAGACTTTGACTCTAAGCGTCAAGACCGTGAGCACTTACCGCGCCCACATTCTTGAGAAGATGAAATTGAGGAACAACGCCGAGATCACCTATTACGTGATGCAGAACGAACTGAAGGAATGAAGCTTCCCGACAGACAGCCTGCCAGTGAACATCGAAAAAAGTGAAGCCAGCCGGTAAGCCGGGTTCTGTCGTGGACAGTCATTCCTCTAGGCGTTTCGTTACCTGACGCTCAAGCGACCTACCCGCTGGCGACGCGAGCAACGTCATAGCCAGCCTATTTGGTCTTGCTCCGGATGGGGTTTACCCTGCCACTGATGTTACCACCAGCGCGGTGAGCTCTTACCTCGCCATTTCAACCTTACCTGTACTGCTTGCGCAGCCATCGGCGGTGTATTTTCTGTGGCACTTTCCATCGCCTCACGGCGTCCGGTCGTTAACCGGCATCCTGCTCTGTGGAGCCCGGACTTTCCTCTACACAGCATAAGTGTGCAGCGACTGTCTAGCCAGCTTCGGAACGGAGTTTAGCACGCGAGATGCAGGACGTCCGGTGTGCCGGCTCATGATGCCTTTGATGCCACTTACTTGCCTTGCAAGGCTTGCCCTGTCTTTTCCAAAGCCTTACCGCTTTTCTCCAGCGTTTCATTGCCCAGGCGCTTGACCTGATCCGCCAACGATTCTTTTGCGAACGGATTGGAGAGCAGCGGCTTTTCGCGTCCTATATTGACGCCGAGGGCCATGCCGATGAGCAGACCGATCACCAGGCTGATCAGAATGATTTTGAATTGTTTCATCTGTGGATACTCCGGTTGATTGCCGACGAATGCTGCAACTGCGGATTCTGCCTCATCCTTCGATCACTTGCATGCTCACATCAAGGTCTTTCCATTGCCTCATCTCTTCCAGCAACGCTGCTTCGGTGAGCGGGTTCTGCACCAACCAGCCGGAAGCAAGCGTGAGATGGAACTTGGTACCGCTAAAACGACCCTGCATAACAGGTAATTGAACATCGCTACGACTGCGATAGATGAGGGCTGCCAGTCGCAACGCCATCACCTGTGCCAGTTCCACCGGCGTGCGCAGTCTGCCGCACAATTTTTCCAGACTGCCGCGATGCGCCAGCGCCAATAGACTCAAATAATTTTGCTCGGTTTTGGAAAAGCCCGGCATATCGGCATTGGCGAGGATGTATGCCGTGTGCTTGTGGTAACCGCTGTGCGCGACGCTGATACCGATCTCGTGCAGATTCGCCGCCCAGCCAAGCAACCGTGATTCTTCCTCACCGGTCTGCCCCTCCAGGAATTGATTCGCGAGAAAATCTGCCAGGTGCGCCACGCGCGCAGCCTGATGAGCATCAACGTGATACCGGCGCATGAATTGCTGCACCGTGACTTCGCGCATATCGTGGTGATGGAAACGACCCAGCAAGTCATACAGCACGCCTTCGCGCAATGCCCCCAGTGCCGGCTGCATGCGCTCTATCCCAAGCTCACAAAAGGCGGCATACATGATGGCGTAACCGCCGGGAAGCACAGGGACGCGATCCGGCTTCAGTCCCGGCAACTCGAGTTTGTTCACATCGCCCGTTTTGAGCAATTGCGCGCGCAGTTGTTCCAGCCCCTCGCGGGTGATGCCACCATCGCTATAGCCGTTCTGCTCCAGCATGTCGCACAGTACGCGCGCGCTGCCCGAGGAGCCGAGAGCGACATTCCAGTGTCCCTTGGAAAACTCGCTGGAGATGGTCTGCACTTCGCTGCGCGCGGCAAGTTCGGCTTGCTTGAGGTTGTACTTGTTGATCTTGCCGTCCGGAAAAAAACGCACACTGTAGCTGACACAACCCATGTACAGGCTCTCCAGCTTGAGCGGCTGAAGTCCATT
>Ga0265314_10002693_pt1 | contig 17791 bp, 15 predicted proteins | sample 4126metaG_FD_203106 | JGI IMG/M metagenome (GOLD analysis project Ga0265314, IMG submission 203106) | Rhizosphere microbial communities from Carex aquatilis grown in University of Washington, Seatle, WA, United States - 4-1-26 metaG | ecosystem: Host-associated > Plants > Roots > Rhizosphere >... | reverse complement strand
AGCGGCCCTGATGAGCTTCAATGATCGTGTTACTGATTGCCAGCCCCATTCCCATGCCCTCGGGCTTCGTGGTGAAGAAGCTTTCGAAGATGCGGTCCCGATTTGCTGAGTCAAGCCCAACACCGGAATCCGCCACTTTTACGACGATGTTGCCTTGATCGTTGAGCTGAGAACGGACCGTCAAGATACGTGGGCGGTCAGTGACCGCACGCATCGCGTCGATGCCGTTCATGATCAGGTTGAGAACGACCTGCTGCAACTGGACCCGGTCAGCCATGACGGTCGGAAGCTTTGAACGCAGGTCGGTTTGGACGGCGACGCGGTGTCGCTGCAGCGCGTCACGGGTAAGCGACAGCACTTCCGCGATCGCGTGGTTGACATCCACCTGCCCTCGTTCCGGCGCGGTGTTCTTTGACATCGCCCGGATACGTTTGAGCACTTCGCTGGCGCGCCTGCCGTCGCGGACGATTTCACCCACCGCGTCCTTGACCTCGTCCAGATCGGGCGGCGAGAAGCCGAGAAAGCGCTCACACGCCTGGCCGTTGGTGATGATCGCCGCAAGCGGCTGATTGACCTCATGGGCGATCGACGCCGAGAGTTCGCCCATGATGGTTAGTCGCGTGGCACGCGACAGCGCATCCCGGGCGTCATGCCAGGCAACCTCGGCGCGCTTGCGCTCCGTGATGTCTTCGATGATGGCGGGTATGCCCTGGAGCGAGCTGCCCGAATCGAGAGCCCGGGCGGCGCTGACGCGCACCCAGATTACCTTGTTATCCTTGCGGCGATAGCGCATTTCCGTGGGCAAGTCCTGGCGCTTGCCGTTTCGCATATCCTCGATCAGCTTTTGGGTGGCCTCGCGGTCGTCTTGATGCGTAATGTCCAGGGGACCGAGCGACTGCAGTTCCTCGCGGCTGTAGCCGACCATCTTCTGAAGCGCCTCGTTTGTTGCCGCGAAATGATGCTGCTGATCGAGGACGGCGATGCCGACTGCGGACGCTTCGAACATGCTGCGCCACCGCTCCTCGCTGGCACGCAGCGTTGCTTCGGTATTCCGCCGACGAACCACTTCTTCCTCAAGGTCCGCGGTGCGGGCGGAGACCCGCCGCTCAAGTTCCGCATTTGCCTCACGCAGTGCGGCTTCAGCGCGCTGCCGCTGACCGATCTCTTCGCCAAGAAGCTGGTTTGCCCGCTCGAGCTGCGCCGTGCTCGGAAGCGCCAGCGCCAGCGGCATCACCTTCCAGATCGCGACCCCGGTGCCGATCGAGAGCAGCGCCGTGACCGCTTTGATGCCGCCGTCGACCCGATAGTCCGGATACCACAGGGTCCAGACGCTCATCGCGTGCGTCGTGCCGCAGGCAAGGATGAAGAGACCCGTCAGTATGAAAATGCTGGGGAATGCGAAATCGGCGCGCTTCGATACGAAATAAACCAGGGCGATCGGAATCGAAAAATAGGCAAGCGCGATCAACGAATCCGAGACCACATGGAGCGCGATCAGCTCCGGTTGCCAGAGAAAGCACATGCCGTGCGGCATGTAATCCTGCGGCGACATCAACCATGAAAGAAACGATGTCATGCTATAGCCTGCCTCCATGTCGGCAGCGCCGTGCACCATGGGCGTTGGCATGACCTTACTCCCGATTCTTGCAAGGGATTAACATTCGATCTATTCCGAGCGAGTGCTGGTCGCGAACGAACTCGCAACTGCGAAGTAATCATGCACCACACGCCGTGGGTCCTCGGCACGCACTTGAGCGCTATCACATCGGCTCCGACGTCCACGGCCGATTTGGACGAGTCTGACGGCATCCGCGACAAATTCGATTAGGTATAATTACGTAACGGCGCAGGGGCCGGCCGACCAACCGGTCCGGTCGGCTCTGCTGGCCTGAATTGACGCCCGTCATGGCGGTCAAGCGGATTTGTCCGGCCTGTAGACCCAATGAGCACCACCAAGCAGGAAACCCGCCGGGCCACCAAGCCCCAACAGGATTCGCCATGGCCACACGTCCGGTTGTCAGAAACCGATCGGCTGGAGACATTCAGCGACAGCGTCCTCTCGATTACCATCACGCTGCTGGTGGCGGAAATTGTGCGGCCGGAATATGCGTCGGGCCAGCTGTTGGAGAAGCTGACCGCGCAATGGGCCAGCTACATCGCGTTCCTTGCGTCATTTTGCTACGCCGGAGTTATCTGGCTCAATCATCGCGCGGTGTTCGCAAGGGTGCGCTACTGCGACCGCAGTCTTCATCTGGCTAACCTTTTTCTTCTGTTGACGTCGGCGCTGATTCCGTTTCCGACGGCCATCCTGTCCGCGGCCATCCAGAGCGGAAACGCACTCGATGCCAAAGTGGCGGTGACCCTGTATGCAGCCATTGCCGGGTCCATGTGCCTGGCATGGCTGGTCGTGTTCCACGTTTTAACCATACATCCATACCTTGTGGAGGACGGTGTGGGCCCAGACTTCTTCCCGAAGGAGCGTTTTCGCGCCTGGGCCGGCGTTATCCTGTATGCAGTAGCTGGCCTGGCCGGCTGGCTATCGACACCGAAACTGGCTATGCTGATCTTTCTTGCATTGCCGGTTTTCTACGCCGTCACCAGCGAGGGTTTGACGGAAACACGGCTTCGCCTGCAGTTCGGGAGAGCCCATCGCCGGGCTTTTGCGAAGAGCGGTCACGAGGGGGTGCACGCTGAGTAGCGTTTGTGGACGGCTCGATCTCACCCTGTCCGACGGCTGAATGTAATTTGCACGGCCGCCAGCCAGTCCTGCCACATCGTCGGATCCACCGGCGAACCATCGGCCCATTTCAAGCCCCCCACGATGAAGTCGATCTCCTCGTCGGTCTTGCCAAGCCGCAGCAAAACCGTTTCGAGAAAGATTCGCATCGCGTCATAGCCCTCAATCAGGGTGATGGTGTCGGTCGCGTTCATTATGGTCACATCTTCGGTCCCGCCCGCCCTCGCAAACGAGCCTTACAAGCGCCGGCCTATTAGCGAAATTCTATTCGTGCTCCGCATTGACGGCAGTCAATTGAGGCGGATCGCTTCGCTCCTAATATTTTCATGTGGACGGTCCAAGAGCCGCCAATGTCCCCCTCTGCAGGAGCGAATATGAACGAGACAACCACGATTGCGCGGACACCCCGTGCCGCTCAGGCGCCGAACACGGACGTGCTGTTCCTGCCGTACCGGCTTGGCCCCTTCAACCTGCGGCATCGCATCGTCATGGCGCCGCTGACACGCTCCCGGGCACGCCAGCCAGGCAACGTGCCAAGCTCCCTTGCCGCCTGCTACTACGCGCAGCGCGCATCCGCAGCGTTGATCGTGAGCGAGGCGACGCAGGTTTCGATGCAGGGCCAGGGTTACGCCTGGACGCCTGGCATCCACAGCCGTGAGCAGGTGGAGGCGTGGCATCGGGTCACTCAAGCGGTGCATCAGGCCGACGGGTTGATCTTCAATCAGCTTTGGCACGTCGGTCGCATTTCGCACCCTGCCCTACAGCCCGACAATATGCTCCCGGTCGCCCCCTCCGCCATTATACCGGAGGGCAAAGCCTTCATCGAGAACCAGCGCGGCGAAGGCGAACTTGTTCCGTTCGTACGGCCGCGCGCGCTCAATATCGAAGAGATGCCCTACATCGTGGCGCAATATGAACGCGCGGCCATAAACGCCCAGGCCGCCGATTTCGACGGCGTCGAGATCCACGCCGCCAACGGCTACCTGCTCGATCAGTTCATCGAGACCGGCACCAACCGGCGCACCGACACCTATGGCGGTCCGGTCGAGAACCGGACGCGATTATTGTTCGAGGTCGCTGAGGCCTTGATACGGATCTGGGGGCCGGATCGCATCGGCGTGCGGCTGTCGCCGATGGGCAAGATGAACGACATACACGACGACCAACCGGAAGCAACCTTTGGCTATATCGCCGAGCGCCTCAGCGACTACCGCTTTGCCTATCTGCATATCGTCAATCCGGCGCTGGAGCAGATGCAAAGCGGAAAAGAGCCAGATCCGCGGGCGCTTGCCATGATCGAGACGATCCGGAAGAAATTCAAGGGAACCCTGATGGTGGCGGGCGGCTTCCAGGCCGACACCGCAGCGCAGTGGCTTCGCGAAGGCAAGGCGGACCTGATCGCTTTCGGCCGCAAGTTCATCGCCAATCCCGATCTGCCCGAGCGATTGCGCATCGGCGCACCCTTCAATGCCGACGATCCGACGACCTATTACGGCGGCGGCGAGAAGGGGTACACGGACTATCCGTCTCTGGCACAGGATCGCGGCGAACAACCGAAGGCCTGTGTCGACCAGCGCTGGCGGTGAGCCACGACGGGTAAGCGGAAATCGTGGTGATCGATGACTCAGGTTCGGTTCTCCGATTTCCTCAAGTTGGCGGCGCCCGCCTCGAGCGCCTGCCGCTCCTCGCCTGACATCTCCGGCTCTAAACTCCGGATGACGCCTCCGCGTCCGACCACGCTCGGAAGCGACAGGGTAACGCCAAAGTTCTTGCTGAAACTACCGATCGGCACCACCGCCCGCTCATCGCGAAGCACCATTTCCGTGATTCGGGACGCGACAATGCCGATGCCAAACTGGCTGGCGCCATTGCCTTCGATGATGGTGATGTTCGCGTAGCGAACGCTGTCTTCGATTTTCCCGCGCACCCAGTCGAGCGATTCGCCGCGCGCCTCGATGAGCTTGCCGATCGGCACGCCGGCAATCCGGGCGGCCGACCAGAGAAAGACCTGCGACACGCCATGTTCCCCGATTACCTGCGCCTCCACCTGGTTGGCATCGACATCGAAATGCTCGGCGAGGTGAACGCGAAAGCGCAGGCTGTCGAGGAAGGTACCGGTGCTCAGCACGTGATCATGGCCGGCACTCGTGCGGGCAGTGTCGGCGAGCGGATCCGGCGGGTCGGTGACAACCAGGATCACCGCGCGAGGCGCCGCCCGCACGATGCGCGGAACGATGTCTCGATAGATCTCGGCGTTAGTATCGAATAGCCGCAACCTGCCCTTGGGATCGCTGCGGTCGATGGCCCCACCGGCCTTTTCGTTGATGCCGGCGGTAATCATCACCAACTCCGAATTAGCGAGATCCTCGTAATCCCCGTCGACAACAGTGGTCTTGGGACAAAGCGGGGCGCCGTAACGCAGGTCGGCCGCAGCGGCCTCGGCGCGTTTGCGCGTTCGGTCCACGATCACAATCGTCCGGGCACTGCCGCGTACAACGGCGGCGAGCGCGCAAGCACACCCAACCCTTCCCGCACCGACGATTCCAATTTTCATCTCAACTCCGCAATCGCCAAACTGTTGATCGACGTGCACGTAAAGTAGCCGCAAGGTGCACTATTGGTTTATCGTGGGTCTAATGCCGGTCACAAGGCTCCGGTAAACTGAAAGTGTTGGCAAGTGCGATCGAAACCGTCAGGGCAGGTTCATCCGCACGCATAATCCGGCGTGCCGTACGGCGCAAAACTGAACCTCACCGCTGGTCGGTTCGATGAACCAGAATACCGGAAGAAAAGCGCTGATAGCTGTGGTCCCTGTTACCGCGCGCACATCCGAGGTCTCGGTCAGCGAGGGCCGGCCGATATCGGCCGAAAGCCTGACACAGTCGCCGTTGTTCGCGGTGAGATCCTGAAAATTATATCGCGCCGTGCAGATCCAGAACTGGCTGGCCTTCTTATCGATGACATAGGCTGATGCCACCCGGTTGGTCGATGATTGCCGAACATCCGGTTCGGGAATCAGTTCGTAGCGGCCGGCGTGCGCGAGGACCGGCGAAGCCGCAAGGATTCCGAGAGCGATGCACATTGTCCCGAACCGCATCTGAGCACCTCAATAAAATCGCGGAATCGGACCAAGATGCGGAGTCGGCCGGCTCGAAAGATCGAACATCACTTCATCGACGTAACACCAGCCCCAACCTTCCGGCGGATCGTAGGCCTCGATGATCGGGTGCCTGGTCGCGTGAAAATGTTTTGTAGCGTGCCGGTTTGGCGACTGATCGCAGCAACCGACATGGCCGCAGATGCGGCAGACCCGCAGATGCAACCAGGGGTCTCCGGATTTCAGGCATTCCTCACACCCCGGCGCGCTCGGAACAACGTCGCGGATTGCTGAGAGATGTTTGCAAAATATCGCCATGTTTTGCCGCCGCCCTCCCAGCATGCATTGCTGCTGCGCCGCGCAGAATGCGCCGCGCTCTGCTTTGTCTTACTTCCGATCCGATTGCGAAGATTACACTTCGTCGCAAAGTGCCGAAGTGATCAGGCCGCAAGCTCAGGATCGATCGTGAGGATCACAGTCTTCTCAGCATTACCATCGACGCTCTGTTGGCGCGGAATGACAGGCAGTTGAAGCACCCGCGCGTGCTGGCCTTCCGATAACACGTTCAAGAGAACTGTTTTTCCGTCCGGAAACGAGAGGGCATCGTGATGCTGATGCGACGCGCCCGGCTCGATCGTGCAAAATCGGGCGACGCTAAAGCCTGTGCTCCTGGTCGCCAGCCAATTGCGATTATATCTGACGTCACGTTCGAATGCGAGTTCGGTTCCGGGGAGCAGACATACCGCGACATTCGGCTCTCCCTTTGCGGCAAAGCCGCGGGTGGATGTGCCGTAGAAGCTGGTCGTAACAAGCGTCTCGCCAACCCTGGCGGGGCGGGATGCGACGGTATGCAGGCTATAATCACACATGGGATTTTCTCCACTGATCTACGCGTCTAAGAGCTGTATCGTGAGAAGCCGCGCGCTGCGTTGACCGATGTCAAAATATCGACGAGACGAGATCGCTCCATATAATATGATCGAGGGGTCGCGGCTCATGTCATGCTGCCCGGCATGAAGCAGCGAATGGAGGTTCCGAGAGATCCCTTGATGGGCCAGACCATCGTCCTGCCCGCCCGGTTCGGCTCTGTAATCACTGCATCATCAGGGACGTCGATCCATTCATTGTCTACGCGTACGCGGTAATGGCCGCTCTTGGATTCCCAATCCGGGTCCGACAGAGCAAAACCATCCGCATCCGAACAGCACGGTCCCTTGCCGGACCTGAGGCCGTCAAACCATGGCTTGAGCGGAGAAAGCGAATAGCGGCCGTCGTCGCGGGCCTGTACCCCGCCGATAAGTGTCGCAACGAGAATGCCGAAGGTGAAGCCGAGGACTGAGATCTTCATGCTCATGTTCGCCGCCTGATCAATACACCGATTCAAATCACGCAGGTGGTTCATGTATGGCTGATCGTATCAACTCCATCGTCACCAGCCTTGACGTTCGTCAAAGCTGGACTCGCGAACATCAGCCTTCGGCCCTGGATAGAAGCGTTCGCGCGGACTGCTCCGCTAGTGTTCATGCTCCAGCCGGTGTAATCGCGCGCGGCTCATCTGTCGTGCCAGCCTGCTCAAGAACGTCACCGTGGGCCGAAGGATCAAGAGGTCCGCAGCCAATGCGGCGAGCATGGCGAACGCGCTCAGCCAGCCAAACAGGCGCAGCGACGGCAAATCGGAGAAGACCGTGACGATCAGACCACAGGCAAGCACTGCGGAGGTGAGAATCAAGGGCGGTCCAACCAGCACGGTTGCACGCTCCACGGCGATCGCCGGGTCCTGGTCCGGCCGTTCCTCTTGCCGCAAACGATTCAGGAAATGAATGGTCGCGCTGAGTCCCAATCCGAACGACACGGTCAGCGCCACCACGCTCGCGAACTGCAAGCCCTCTCCGATCAGCCACAGCAGCGTCCCAGAGAGCACGACCGGAAATATTCCCGGCAGGATGCTCGCCAACATGACGACGACCGATCGGAAGGCCAGGCCGATGAACGCGGCCACAAACAGAAACTCGAGTGTCAGGCCCCGGTTCAGTTTCTTGATCATCAGAGCACTGTTGCGGGCGGCAATCGCCGACAGGCCGGTGACTGCGATCTGGTATCCGGGATGCTTCGCGCGCACCTGATCCAGCGCCTTGTCGAGGCTCTCGATGACTGGCAGAAGCTCGCCGGCATCGAGGTCCGGGACCCGGCCGGAAACCAGCACGGCATCCTGTTCCGCAGGGATGAAGCGGCGCGTCAGGTATTGCGGAAGTATGTCGACATATTGCTTCAACGTCGCCACATCCGACTTGCCCGCCTTCTCCACGAGCCATCGCCGCAGCGTCTCAAGCGACCACACATTGGCAATGCCGGGTTGCTTCTCGAAGGTTGCGTGCACCTCTGCAATGGTCTCGAGCGTTTCGGGGTCATAAAGTGATTTGCCCTTGGGGAACTTGATCAGGACATCGATCGGATTGGCGCCGTTGAGCTTGGCATCGAGACGGTGGCTGGCAGCGACGGCCTGCTCCCTGTCGGGCACCTGGTCGGCAAGCCGATACCGAGGTTCGAGATGCGCGTAGATCAGCCCCAGGCCGCCGACGATAAGAAGGCCGAGCAGGCTGTAAAGGCCGGGGTGGCTGACCATTTTGGCGGCGATCCAGGCACAGAAGCGCCGGAGAACATCTATCGCGGAATCTGCGCCTCTGACTTCTGCCGCAAATATCGATTCGTTGCGCAGCAACAGAACGCCGAGTAGCGGCACCAGCATGAGGACCGCGAACATCGCAATCAGGGTTGCGACCAGGCCTGCTTCGCCGAACGTCCTGATCAGATCGGATTCGGAAAACTGCAGCGCGATGAAGGACAGTGCCGCCGTCGCGTGCGTCAGCACGCATGCCGGTCCGACAACAAACATGGCATTCCCAAACGCCTCAAATCGTCCTTCGCCCTGAAGCAGCCGGTCGCGGGCCGCGAATGTCAACTGCATGCTGTCCGAGAAGCTGATCACCATGATGAGGGGCGTCATGACGTTGAGAAACATGTTGAGGCGGAAATCGAGCCAGCCGAGCGCACCGAGCGCCAGCGCGATGGCGATCAGCGGCGGACCGGCCCCGATGATCATGAATGACAGCCGGCGAAAGAATATGATCGCGATCAGAGCCCCGGCCGCAAAGCCGAACGCGTTGTAGACCAGCCGATCGCGCTCCACCGCATTGCGGATCTCAAGCTGCATCACCGGCAGCCCGGAGAGGCGGGCCGTCAGCCCCGTACCGGCCAGGTCGTCGTCGATTGTCTTTTGAATCTCGCCGATGACGTTGCGCAGGCGGCTGCTGGCGACGACCGCCGGATCGAGCGCGAGCACGATCAGCGCCAGCTGGCCGTCCTCCGACAACAGCTTGCCGCGAATGATCTCGTTGTTCTTCACGCGCTGGACCAGCTGATCATACTCGGCACCTGCCGGCAATTGGTCGGGAAACAGCGGCGCCGGCAGCGCGTCGCCCTGTGGCGGCTGGCGGGCCGAGAACATCGAGATAATGCCTCTCGTGCCGTCGATCAGTTGCAGCTCGGTGACCAGATCGCGCAGCTTTTCGACCGAACCGCGCTCAAGCAGATTCTTGCCCTCGACCACGATAAGGACATCGTATTCGTTCGAGGGAAAGCGCCGAGTCACCTCCTCGAAGGTCTTGAATTCGGGCGTGTCGGATCGAAACAGCTGGCTGAGCGAATCGTCGACCTTGATGCGCGCCAGCCCGAAACCCGCGGCGATCAACAGCACGATGGTGGCAAGCCCGACCAGTAGTGGAAAGCGCAAGGAGATCAAGCCGATGCGCTCGAGTCCGAGAGCAATGCTCTGCGACCCGCTCGTTCGAGGCGAGTCTGACCTTGGCTGTTTAGATCCTGACGTTTGCATGTTCTGTGGCCTTCGAGATGATCGCCGGTGCGGCTGGCGGGACGCCGCCAAGACCTTCAGTTCGCGCTCTCTTGGTCAGTATCTGGATAGCTCCGCGCATGCGCGGCGACCATGATGGGCGTCAAGTTCGGGTCGGAGGATCGATGTCCAGGACGGCTGCGGGGTCCCAGCCCACAGCTCCAACTTGACGGCCGTCAAGGCAATTAGGCTGCATTGATATACAGACGGCGGATTGAGCGCCTGGCCATCATATGGCAGGCGCTACTCCAGCCGGAGGATAGAGCGATGAACCTTCCGCAGCGACCGCTCGGCTCGAGCCGCGTGATGATCACCAAAACCGGATTTGGCGCCTGGGCGATCGGCGGCGGCGGCTGGGCGTTCGGCTGGGGGCCGCAAGACGACGCCGTTTCGCTGGCGACCATGCGTCACGCACTTGAGCTCGGGGTGGACTGGATAGATACGGCCGCCGTGTACGGGCTTGGTCATTCCGAGGAAGTGGTCGGCCGGCTGCTGCGCGAACGGACGCCAGCGGAGCGCCCGATGGTCTTCACCAAGTGCGGATTGATCTGGGATCCGAACAATCCGATGGCCCCGCCGCAACGTGTGCTCAAGCCGGAATCGATCAGCCAGGAATGCGACGCTTCGCTGCGGCGGCTGGGCGTGGAACGCATTGATCTCTACCAATTTCATTGGCCTGACGAAGCCGGCACGCCGATAGAGGATTCGTGGAACGAAATGGTGCGACTGATCAATGAGGGCAAGGTCCGCCTCGGAGGTGTCAGTAATTTCGGCGTATCGTTACTGGAACGATGTGAAGCCATCCGGCATGTCGATTCGCTGCAGCCGCCGTTCTCGCTGATCAAGCGCCAGGCCGCCGCAAGCGAGATCCCCTGGTGTGCCAGGCACCATACCGGGGTGATCTGTTACAGCCCGATGCAATCCGGTCTGTTGACCGAAACGTTCAGCCGGCAGCATGTCGCCCGATTTGCCGCGGATGATTGGCGCCGGCACTCGCCTGATTTCAATGAGCCGAACCTGAGCCGCAATCTGGCCTTGCGTGACGCCTTGCGCCCGATCGCGCAACGTCACCGCACCAAGGTATCCGCCGTAGCGATTGCCTGGGTGCTGGCCTGGCCCGGCGTTACTGGAGCCATTGTTGGAGGCCGCTCACCCCAGCAAGTCGACGGCTGGATTGGGGCCGCATCGCTCGAACTGACCACAGCCGATTTGCAGGAGATTTCCGATGCCATCGTGCGTACCGGCGCCGGAGAGGGGCCGACGATACCGCAATTGGAGCGTGCCGATGCCTCGCACTAGCCGGTTGAGCTTCACTTGCCGGGAACAGCTTGCTGCTTTGGTCGCCAGTCTTGCACGACCCCAACTTCACATGCCGAGCGCAGCAGTCGCCTCTTGATGCGCTCTCTCCGGCGTGCAGTGCGGGTTCAACCGCATACCCATCGCACCCACGCTCCCCGTCCCCGAATCCTTTTCCGCGTCGCCCGACGATTCAGCCGCGCCATCTGCGCGAGCCACGTGCAATTCCGCCCCAACGACGGCCCCCTCGCCGATGGCGGCTCCGACTCTCTTGACGGATCCAGACCGCACATCGCCGGAGGCGAACACGCCGCGCACGCTGGTTTCCAGCGGCAGCGGACGGCCGGATCCGTTGTTCGATGGGTGGGCGTCGGAGGGAACGTCGGAGCCGGTCAAGACAAAATGCTTGCCGTCCAGGGCGATCCCGCTATCCCTGAGCCAGCCCGTTGCCGGTTCCGCGCCGATGAAGCAAAAGACATGGCGGATCGGCTTTTCCATCTCCTCGCCGGTCACATTGTTGCGCCAGCGCACGCGCTCCAGTTGCTTCTCGCGGCTGCCATGGAGGGCAACGATTTCCGTTTGGGTCAACACCTCGATATTGTCGATCGCCTTGATGCGGTCGATGAGGTATTGCGACATGCTCTCCGCCAGACCTGGACCGCGCACCAGCATCCAGATTTTTTTGGCGAAGCTGCGCAGGAACACCGCAGCCTGGCCCGCCGAATTGCCACCCCCGACCAGAACGATTTCCTCGTCACGACAAAGCCGCGCCTCGATCGGCGAAGCCCAGTACCAGACTCCCCGCCCCTCGAAATCGCTGAGGTTTGGAACGCCAAGGCGGCGGTAGCGCGCGCCGGTCGCCACGACCACGGTCGCGGCCTTGACGCGCCGGCCATCGCTCAGGTGAAGCCCAAGCGGCGTTTCCGTCGGATCGAGCCGTACCACTTCGCTGGGTATCATCACCCTGGCGCCGAATTTCTGCGCCTGGACGTAGGCGCGGCCGGTGAGCGCCTGACCGGAGATGCCGGCCGGGAAACCGAGATAATTCTCGATACGCGCACTCGCTCCAGCCTGTCCACCGAAGGCGCGCGCGTCGAAAACGATGACCGAGAGACCCTCCGATGCGGCATAGACGGCAGTGGAGAGGCCGGCCGGTCCCGCACCGACGACCGCGACGTCATAGGTCCGATCGCGTTCGTCGATCGGAACCATTCCGAGTGCACGCGCCAATTCGGTCTCGTTCGGGTTTTTCAGGATGGTACCCTTCGGGCACACTGCCAGCGGCAGGTCCGAAGGATTCGGGGCATATTGCTCGACCAGTTTCGCCGCGTCCTGATCCTGTGCCGGGTCGAGCAGTTGATGCGGGTAGGCATTGCGCGCCAGGAAGCCTTGCAGACGAATGACGTCCGGACTGTTTTCGGCGCCAATCAGCACCGGACCTCCGGCGCCGGCCTCGATCAGGGCGACGCGACGCAGGATCAGTGCATGCATGATCCGTTCGCCGAGTTCGGGCTCTTCGATCATCAGGGCGCGCAGATTTTCCGGCGGAATCAATAGTGCTTCGACATCATCGATCGCGTGAACGTCGACGAACGCCGGCTGACCCGACAATTGCCCCACTTCGGCGACGAAGTCACCGGGTCCCTGCTCCACGATCGGGGCGCTGTGACCGAGGGGATCGCGTCGCGTGACCCGCACCGAGCCCTTGATCAGCACATACATGCCGGGAGCGACGGTTCCGGTGACGAACAGCGCCTCGCCGGGGGCGTAGTGCCGGACTTCCCCAAAACGATGCAGCCGACCGATTTCATTCGGAGTCAGCTTTGGAAACATCTGCTCGTTGCGGTGATCGATCGTCGACATTTAAAGCCCCCGACGCGAAATCGATTAATGAGCCATCAGCAGCGGAACAGGCGCCTCGTGCAGCAGATTGTAGGTCACACCGCCCAGCAACCACTCGCGCAGCCGGAGATGGCCGTATCCGCCCATGACGATAAGGTCAGCCTTTCGCCGTTCAGCTTCTGCCATCAACCGGGCGCCGACCTCGCTGCGGCGGCTCTCGACCCGGTGAAGGACGGCATCGATTCCATGATGCTTGAGGTGGTTGACCGCATCGACACCGAGGATCGCCTCTTCCTCGGTCGGTCGCTCGCCGGTCACGACCACGACCGCGACCTCCTCCGCCTTGTGCAGATACGGCATGCTTTCGCCCAAGGCTCGCGCCGCCTCCCGGCCGCCGTTCCAGGCGATGAGGATGCGATCGAAGGCGATCTTGGGCCGCTCTGTCTCGGGGACCAAATAGAGATGCCGGCCCGATCCGAACAGAACGCTCTCGATCAGCCGCTCGGGATCCATCGCGCCGTTGGGACGCAAAGCCACAAAGCAGTCGGCGGAGCGCGCCTCGCGGGCAGCGATCCTGGCGATATCGTCCGCCAGCACATCGAAGCGGCGAATCTCGACGGGGCGCTCAAGCTGTTGCAGCCGCCTCGCCAGCAACGCCTCGGTTAGATCGCCGGCCTCGCGCGCATGGTCGATCACCTCGGCCGTGGCATCCCCCTCGATCCGACCGGGTAGCGGCAATACATTGAGAAACAGGCCGATGACCACCTGAGCGTCGAGCCATCGGGCTATGTCGGCGACAGCCGCCAGCCGAATTTCGTCGGAAATGCCGCCGTCCAGCCAAACCATCATATCCTTGATCATCCGGGCCGTCCTACATCATGAGCTCGAAAAGGCGGACACACCGCTGCCAGTGTCCATGACATGGCTGGTGGGACCCTTGCTCGATTGCACCGTAGCGATCATGGCTGGTGGATCCTCAAGCGCCATCGTGCCACGCACGGAGCGGACCCCCATTGACGGCTGTCAGCTTCCCCCAATTTTTAATGGCGCTGAAATTGACGCTTGTCACGGCGGCGTCTCCGATCCTCCGCCAATCGTCGGTGTTCGCGGAGCTCAAGCGATGGCAGCCGTTGCTATTCACGTTGTTCCTGACGACAACTTCGACGACTGGGTCGTACGCGCCGACATCGGGCAGGAATTCGGCCACTACCCCACCCGAGAAGCCGCTCGTCGTCCACCTCCCGGACGGAAAAACCAGCCGAACGCGTTTTGCAAAAAGCTGGCCCGCCAGATTGTTCCGGCGATGATCCGGCGGAATCGGCCGATGCCCTGTTACACCTTCATGCCGTCGACATGCTCGCGGGTCCATGCCAGCAGTTGAGGCAGAGGCATGACCCCGGACTTGCGCGCAATCTCCCGGCCGTGGTGCACGAGCATCAGTGTCGGTATGCTTTGGATGGAGAACCGCCGCAGCAGTTCCTGTACGGCGTCGCTGTCGACCTTGACCAGCCGCAAATCGGGTTCGAGTTGGGTTGCCGCCTGTTCGAAGATCGGCGCCATCGCCCGGCATGGACCGCACCATGTGGCCCAGAAATCAACCAATAGCGGAATGTCACTGTGCGTTGCGTGCCTGTCGAAGCGGGCGACGCTGTCCAGCGCCGCCGGCCGTCCTTCGTAAAGCGGCCGGTGACAGGATCCGCACTTGGCGCCGTCGCGCAGCCGTTCGCGCGGTAAACGGTTGATCGCATCGCAGTGCGGGCAGACGATATGCAGCGGGGTGGTCATGTGTACTCCGACGAGGCTCGATGGTGCAGGATCATGCGTCGCCCGGGAGGTCGCATTGACCGGCATCAATTTTTCCAAAGCCCGGCGTTAAAGTTGACGAACGTCATGGCCGGTTTGGGCCCTCTCATCGCAATATTGGAACCTCAGCAAAATCCCGTCAGCCCGAAGCTGAAAGCGCCAGATATTGTCCGCAATCCGCGACATTCGGTCGAAGAGGCGCAGATGATCCCGATCCGGAACGCAGTCCCGTCCCGCTACCCGCCGGTGGTCACCTGGATGCTGATCGCCATCAATTGCCTAGTGTTCCTGTTCCAGGACAGCCTGGGCCCAGATGAGCTTGAGCTGTTCTTGCGCCAATTCGCGCTGATTCCCGCGCGTTATTCCGAGGCCTTTGCATCGGGGGAAACCGACCTGGACGCCGCGGATATCCTGCCCTTCTTCTCCATGATGTTTCTGCATGGCGGGTGGCTCCATCTGATCTTGAACATGTGGACGCTGTGGCTGTTCGGTCCGACCATCGAGGATCGGATGGGTCATGCCCGCTATCTGGCGTTCTATCTGGCTTGCGGGCTTGCCGCATCAGTCGCGCACGTCATGTTCAACCCGACCTCGATCGTGCCCGCTTTAGGCGCCTCCGGCGCAATCGCCGGCCTTCTCGGCTGCTACATGCGGCTGTTTCCGATGGCGCGGGTGGTCGTCGTCGTCCCGATCCTGTTCATCCCGCTGTTTTTCGAAGTCTACGCGTATGTCTTTATCGGCCTCTGGTTTCTGATTCAGGTTCTGCAGTCGATGATGGCCCTCCTGCTGCCGGCTGCCAGCGGAAACGTGGCGTGGTGGGCCCATGTCGGAGGGTTTATCGCAGGGTTCGCACTTAGCCCTTTCCTGGTCCGGTCCGAGCGGCGTTACCGCGTGTATTACCCGGACGAAGGCGTGTTCGGCTTCGATACCAAGGGCCGAATATGAAATGTCATGCTATAGGAGGGTTTCATGTCGTTCGGTGATCTTATCTGGCTTTTCTTCATATTCTCGGCGATCCAGCCGATGTTGCAGCAGAAGATGCTCGAGGCCATGCGGGTGCGCAAGATCTCGCAACTCGAACGCGAGCGAAAATCGCGGGTGATCCTGCTGGTGCATCGGCAAGAGACCATGCGGTTCCTCGGGTTTCCCGTCGCGCGCTACATCGACATCAACGATTCCGAAGAGGTTCTGCGCGCCATCCAGATGACGGATGCCGATGTACCGCTCGACCTCATCCTCCACACCCCGGGGGGTCTGGTACTGGCGGCGCTGCAAATCGCCAAGGCGGTTCGTGAGCACAAGGCCAGGGTTACGGTGTTTGTGCCCCACTACGCCATGTCCGGCGGCACGCTGATCGCGCTCGCAGCCGACGAAATCATCATGTGCGAGCATTCCGTTCTCGGTCCAATCGATCCGCAACTTGGAGAATCGCCGGCGGCGTCGCTCATCAAGGTCGTCGAGCAAAAGCCGATAGCCAAAATCGACGATAAAACGCTGATCATGGCCGACGTCGGACGCAAAGCCATTACGCAGGTCAAACAGGCGGCAAGCGAATTACTGACCCGTCACCTGTCCGCGGAACAGGCCACCGCACTCGCAGAAAAGCTCTCGGCCGGCATATGGACGCACGATTATCCGATATGGGCTTCGACCGGAAAGTCGCTTGGCTTGCCGGTAAGCACGAAGATGCCGAACGATGTTCTGCAACTCCTGACGCTCTATCCGCAACCCGTTCGCATGCAGGGCGGCGGCGTGGAATATCTGCCGGTAGAGCGCCGAAATCAGCCTGAAAGCCGTTTCGGATGATTACTTCAAAGGCGTACCGATAAGCGGCTCTAGATCCCGCTGTTGCACGATACGACCGGGGCCCTCACCCTTGCCCAACCAAATTCGAAGCCGCAAATGGCATCAATCGCCCAGTAGCTTGAAACGGCTTTTGAAAATCAAGCCATCAATGACAAGAGGTTTAGCTTCGTTCCTAGTGCTTCGCCACCGTTGGATAGATCAGCCATTGGTCCTCGATGTCCTGGACGGGGAGTTGATGTACTCCGGCCATCGCATGCAGTTCCTGCAAGGGCGGCATTGCGGCGGCCGACAGCTCGATCGAAGGGGATGGCGACCGCAGCATAAAGGTTGCAAACGCAATCAGGGCAACAATCGCGACAGAATAAATTCGTCAGGCGCATCATGGGACGTCTCCGTCTCCCACCTCTCTCAACCGTACCTGCCGGGGCTGGTGTTACGTCGACGAAGTAATGTTCGATCTTTCGGGCCGGCCCACACCGAATTTGGGGCCGATTCCGCGATTTTACTGAGGAGCGGCGTGGCGATTGGACGCTGGCGCGAGCCGGGCCCTGAACCGCGACAGGTATGGCGCGGTGCGGCTTATGGACGAGCCAGCGACCTCGGCAGGCGTGCCGAACGCCACCACATGACCGCCTTCGTCACCTGCACCAGGGCCGATATCCATGACCCAGTCGCTGCCGGCGGCGACGCGCATATCATGCTCCACCACGATGACAGTATTGCCGGATTCGATCAGCCCGTCGAGTTGCGCGATGAGCTTCTCGACGTCAGCCGGGTGTAGTCCCGTGGTGGGCTCGTCAAGCACATAGAGCGTGTCGCCGCGCTGCGTCCGCTGCAGTTCGGTGGCAAGCTTGATCCGCTGAGCCTCGCCGCCGGAAAGCTCCGTCGCCGGCTGGCCAAGTCGCAGATAGCCGAGGCCAACCTGCCGCAGCACATCGAGGGACCGGCGTACCTGTGCCTCCTCGGCAAAGAACGTGAAGGCGGCGTCGACCGTCATTCCCAGTACGGCGGCGATGTTCTTGTCGCGGTATTTTATTTCAAGGGTTTTGGCGTTGTAGCGAGCGCCATGACAGCTTGGACACGGTGCATACACACTGGGCAGGAACAGCAATTCGACGCAAACAAAGCCTTCGCCCTCGCAGGTCTCGCAACGGCCTTTGGCAACATTGAAGGAAAAGCGTCCAGCGTCGTAGTGACGGGCGCGCGCGGCCTTGGTGGCCGCGAAGATCCTGCGAACGTAATCGAACAGCCCAGTGTATGTCGCGAGGTTGGACCGTGGTGTGCGTCCGATCGCCTTTTGGTC
>Ga0265314_10002692_pt1 | contig 17793 bp, 12 predicted proteins | sample 4126metaG_FD_203106 | JGI IMG/M metagenome (GOLD analysis project Ga0265314, IMG submission 203106) | Rhizosphere microbial communities from Carex aquatilis grown in University of Washington, Seatle, WA, United States - 4-1-26 metaG | ecosystem: Host-associated > Plants > Roots > Rhizosphere >... | reverse complement strand
GTCGAGCCGCACCGCGCCGAGCTGCGGACCGCCGAAGTAGAACAGCTCGTGCCGTGCCGAAGGGCCCTTCCCGGTGATCAGATCCAGCTGATTGTAGCCGTCGAGATGGTTCTTGTAGGTCTGATCGCCGATCTTCACGCCCTTCAGCAGCTGATCGGTGATGTTCGGATTGCCGGCGGCCGCGACCAGGGTCGGGAACCAGTCGAGGCCGGAGAAGATTCCGTTCTCGACCGTGCCCGGCTTCACCTTCCCCGGCCAGCGCACCATTGCCGGCACGCGGAAGCCGCCTTCCATGACCGTTCCTTTGGTCGACTTGAACGGCGTCATGCCGCCGTCCGGCCAGGTGAACACCTCTGCGCCGTTGTCGGTGGTGAAGATGACGATGGTGTTGTCCGCCTCGCCGATGTCCTCGAGATGCTTCAGCAGCGCTCCGACGCTGTCGTCCATCTGCGTCATGCCGGCCTCTTCGAGACCGTAGTTCGACTGGCTGTTCATCATCGCCTGGTACTGCGGCGACAGGAACGTCCAGACATGCATGCGCGTCGTGTTGTGCCAGATGAAGAACGGCTTGCCGTCCTGCTTGGCCTTGTCCATGAAGTCGCTGCTGTCCTTGACCAGCACATCGTCGAAGGTCGTCATGTCGTACTTCGCCTTCGGCGTGATGTCGTGCATGTTCTGCACGTTCGACATGTCCGGAAACGGCGCCAGCGGCCCTTCGTCGACGATCTTCTGTTTGCCGACGACACCCCAGCGCGACATCACGGTCGGGTCGTCCGTGTCGCTTGCCGTGCAATGCACCAGGTTGCGCGGTCCAAAATTCTGGCGGTAGGCGGGATCGGTCGGGTACGAGTACCAATACGGATCCGACATTGCGTCGAGGTGATACAAATAGCCGAAGAACTCGTCGAAGCCGTGCACGCACGGCAGGAACTTGTTCAGATCGCCGAGATGGTTCTTGCCGAACTGGCCGGTCGCATAGCCCTGCGCTTTGAGCGCCGTGGCGATGGTGACGGCTTGCGCCGGCAGCCCCACGTCGGCGCCGGCCTGGCCGACGGTCGTCATGCCGGTGCGCAGCGGGATCTCGCCGGTGACAAAGTTGGCTCGCCCAGCCGTGCAACTCGCTTCAGCGTAATAATCGGTGAAGCGCATGCCCTCCGCCGCCAGCTTGTCGAGGTTCGGCGTCTTGCCGGACATGATTCCCTGGTTGTAGGCGCCGATGTTAAACCAGCCGACGTCGTCGCCCATGATGACCAGGATGTTCGGCTTCTTCGCCGCCTGGGCGTGCGCGATGTCACTGCCCATCACGGCCAAGGCCGCGACCGACAACAGCACGCGCCATTTCATCTTTCTAAATACAACACTCTGCATAACTGCCTCTCTCCCTTTTGGCGCCTCGCCTCGATCAAGCGAGCGCGGACCCAACGCTTTCTTGAAACCCCGTGGCGTACGGCCTGAACCGAGCCGGCGGATCGCCTGCCACCACAGGTCCCGGCCGCTTGCCTGCCCCTCCGGTCGCATGGTCAGGCAGCGCGCTGCGCCGCGCCGCGCGCGATTTCTGCGCTGCGATTCATGTCGATGGGCTCGCCAGCAACAAGCTGAGATATGGCGACGCACCGATCATTTCCGTTCCCTGTGCGCGCAGCCCGCGCAGTGCGCTGAGCGCCGCCTCGTCGGCATGGCGCAGGTCGCTGAGGTCGATGACCAGTGCGCCATCGAGCGACTCGCACACGCGGATGAGCTCGCCGAGTGCCGCCTCGCCGACGAGGCGCCCGCACACCCGCACCACATTCTTCGTTGCCGTTTCGTCGACGATGATTCGCAAGCTCACGGACCCACCTGTCCCTCCGCATCGGTTTGATCTGCTTCGACAGCGATGGGCTGCCCCTGAAACGACTCGCGACACGCCGCCCACCTACGCAGGTGACGTGCCAGCGGCCCCCGGCTTGGCAGGAGTCGCCGGCGCATCAATCGTGCGCGGTGAGGTCGCGACATGGCGCGACCTGTCGCGATATGTCGCGGCCCGATCGCTCGTCGCACTCGGCTTTTGTGCCTCCGAGTTGCTAGAGAGAGCGGGTGAGCAGTGCAGGAACGCGCGCCGAGAACGGCCAGTCGCAGATGCCCGATGTGCTCGCGTCGATTGATGCGAACGCGGACCTTTCCTTCGAGCATCTCATCGCCGACCTGTCGCGCTCGTTCATCAGCATGAGCCCGGCGGAGGCGCTGGCCGGCATCGAGCCGGCGCTCCAGCGGGCGGCCGTCTTTCTGGCTGTGGACCGCATTACGCTGGCGGAGCTGCGCGGCGAGCCGGTGCAGCTCACCCTGATCTCGTCGTGGGCGCGAGACGGCGTCGAGCCGCTGCAGGCGTCGAACGTGTCGCGCGCCCTGCCCTGGCTCGCGGCGGAGATCCTCGCCGGGCGCTCGATCGTGCACTCGCACTTGCCGGAGCAGCTGCCAGCGGCAGCCGCCGAGGAGCGCGCGGAAGTGGCGCGGACGGGCATTCGCGCCCTGCTCACGGTGCCGGTGCGCGTCGCGGGAGCGGTTTTCGGCGCGTTGTCGGTGACTGCCGTTCAGCCGCGTAAATGGACCGGGATCGAAGTGCGCCGCGTGCAACTCTTCGGGGAGATATTCGCCAACGCCTTTGCGCGGGCGCGTGCTTTCCGCGAGATCGAGGCGCTGAAGGAACGTCTCGAAGCGGAAAACGTGGTGCTGCGCGAGGAGATCGGCGTCTTCGACGAGGCGGTCGGCCGCTCCGAGGCTTGGCTGAACGTTCTGCGGCGCGTCGGACAGGTCGCCGGCACCGATGCGACGGTGTTGATCCTCGGCGAAACGGGAACCGGCAAGGAAGTCATCGCGCACGCGCTGCATGCGCGCAGCGCGCGCGCCGCGCGGCCGTTCATCCGCGTCAATTGCGCCGCGATCCCCGCCACGCTGATCGAGAGCGAGCTCTTCGGGCACGAAACAGGTGCCTTTACCGGAGCTCTGACCCGCCGCATCGGTCGTTTCGAGCTCGCCCAGGGCGGCACGATCTTCCTCGACGAGATCGGCGACTTGGCGCCGGACCTGCAAGCCAAGCTCTTGCGCGTGTTGCAGCAAGGCGAATTCGAGCGCCTCGGCTCGGCGCAGACGATCGAAGTCGATGCGCGCGTCATCGCGGCGACCAACCGAGATCTCCCGCGCGCCATGCGCGACGGGACGTTTCGCGACGATTTGTACTACCGGCTCAACGTCTTCCCGATCCATCTACCGCCGCTGCGCCAGCGCCGCGACGATATCCCGCTGCTCACCTGGCACTTCATCGGTCTGCGGCAAGACAAGCTCGGGCGGCGCATCGAGCGCGTGCCGGAGCGCACCATGCAAGCGTTGATGGAGTACGCCTGGCCGGGCAATGCCCGCGAGCTCGAAAACGTCATCGAGCGGGCCATGATCTTGTCAGCCGGCAGCACCTTGATTCTTGAAGACGCGCTGGTCGCGCCGTCGAGCGCCGCGGCGAGCGGCATGGCCGCCGCCGCTCCGCCGACCCTGGCGCAGGCGGAGCGGATCCTGATCATCGAGTCGCTGGATCGCTGTGGCGGCCGTATCACCGGACGCGGCAACGCCGCGGATCGTCTGGGCATCAATCCGAGCACGCTGCGCTCACGCATGAAAAAGCTCGGTATCGGGCGAGCCAGCTGAGTCGGGCCGGCACGCCGCCATGCGCTGTCTGACGCCGGCTTGACCGAGAAACAATGCTGGCAGCCACCAGCCTGCGGCGTGGCAACCACCGGTCAGACCCCTGCGTCTGTTGCGTCTCGGGCGCCGAAAGCCGATTGTTGACGCCCAAGGGCCACCGGGTGGGCTGAGCCGCCGACGCGTACCTTGCCGTTTGCTCCGACGCGGCTGGTGTGCGTATCGACTCATTCTTCTCGCCGTCGCGACTTTCTCAGAAGTTTCCGCCGTCCTTCCGTACTTCCCGCCACTCGCCTGCGAGAAAACGTCTGGGACGCATCAGCCCCGAGTGCCCGTGCGCTTCCCTTGTTGATGTCGATGCGAACCGCTGAACATGCCGCGCCACCAACGGTCGGCGCCTCGCTGCGCTCCGAGCCAACCCGGCCGGTGAAGCTGCTGAATCGCGTCCTCGCGCCGTTCGGGCCGCGCTTTCCGGACGTTTCGTTTGCCAGCTTCGCGCGCGTCGCCGAGCGCCTCACGCGGCTCGATGACTGGGGCGACGATGCCGCGATCGCGCGCTTTCGCCGCTGCGCCGAGGCGGTGCAGAACAACGACAACTTGAGCCCCTGGGGACGTGCTTCGCTGCGTATCTACCTGCAGACGAAGTTCATGAACCACTTGAAGCGGGTGGCATTCGTGCGCCGCCACCCCGAAGTACACGAGGTGCCGATCGAGGCGCCGCTCGTGATCTTCGGCTGGTATCGGACCGGCACGACGCTGCTGCACTCGCTGCTGGCGGCGGATCCGGCGCATCGCGCCCCGCGAACCTGGGAGATGTGGTTTCCGGTGCCAGCCGCGCGCGATCCACGGCGCGACCGCGCGCTGCGCCGCGCGGCGACGGCGTTTCTCCTGAAGACCAATCGCTTCATCGTTCCCGAACAGGCGAGCGCGCACTACATCGAAGTCGACTATCCGGAAGAGTGCTTTTTCCTGTTCGAGAATGCCGGCTGCTCGACGACGTTGTTCAATACCTACCAGGCGTACGAGTACGGGTTGGCCCTGCTCGAAGAAGACCTGCGACCCGTCTACGCCGAGCACAAGCTGCAACTGCAGATTCTCTCGCTGGCGCAGCCGCGCCGGCGCTGGGTGCTGAAGTGTCCCTTCCATCTGTGGGCACTCGATGCGTTGTTGTTCACCTACCCCGACGCCCTGTGCGTGCAGACGCATCGCGACGTGCGCCAGGCGCTGCCGTCGAACTGCAGCCTGTCGGCCATGACGACCTCGAAGTTCGTCAAGCGGCTGGACCTGCGCGCGCACGGGGCATTCTGGGAGAACTACTACGCGCTGGGCATGGCGCGCGGCCTGGCGAGTCGGCAGCGCATCGCCGATGGGCGCCTCGCGGATGTCCGCTTGGCGGACCTCAGCCGGGCCCCGCTGGCGACCATTCGCGCCCTCTACGAAGATCTCGGCCTCGATTTCCCGCGCGACGTAGAGAACGCGTACCGCCACGAAGTGTTGCAGCATCCGAAGAACGCGCACGGTGCGCACGTCTACGGACCGCGCGACTTCGGCCTCGACCCGGATCGACTGGCGACGCGTTTCGCCGCGTATCACAGCGCCTTCGGCCTTACCGGAGCGGCCCATCCGATCGCCGATCGGCAGCGCCGCGGCAGCGCCGAGATGCTCGGCTATGCGAATCCCGGCTATGTCGCCGACTGAGCCGCGCCACGCCGCCACACCGCGCCCCGCGAAGCCGCTGCGCAACGGTCCGGCTCCCGTCCGAAGGCTGCGGCTCACAAGCCGGCGACGACGGGCTGCGCCGGTCTCTGAACTTCCATCGTTAGCTCTTGCTCCCGTTGCGCCGCGATGATCGCCGTCCTCATCAAAGATCTGCGACTGATCCTGCGCGACCGCACGTTGGTCGTCTTCACGCTGGTGCTGCCTGTCATTGTCATCAGCCTGCTCGCCTCGGCCCTGCTCGGGGGACGCGGCGGGCCGCGACTGTCGATCGCGGTCGTGGACCAGGATGGCGGTCCGGTGGCGCGCGAGGTGAAGGACGCCCTCGGCGAGTACGCCAACGTGGTCGAGCTGTCGCGCGACGACGCCGAGCACTTCGTGCGCGATCTCGGCCGCGGGCCGATCGCCCTCGTGCTGCCGCCGCAGCTCAGTGAGAACTACCCGCGCGGCGTCCCCACCGAGATCGCGTTGCTGACCGATCCGGCCGACGAGAGCAGTCTGCGCACGGCCAAGTTGCTGCTACTGCTGATGGAGAAGAAGGTAGCGGCGGACGCCGATCCGCTCGCGCAGCAGTTGATCGTCGTCAAGGAACAGAACCTGACCGGCAATCAACTCACCGTCACGCCCTTCCAGCAGAATCTGCCCGGCTTCTCCATCATGTTCGCGCTCATCGCGGTGATCTTCAGCACCTCGCTGGGGCTGCACGACGAGCGCGCCGGCGGCACTCTGGCGCGTCTGTTGATCGCCCCGATCGGGATCACGCCGGTCCTGCTCGGCAAGCTCAGCGCGCGCTTCCTGGTCGGGGTGAGCCAGTTGGCCTTTCTGCTGGTCTGGAGCCATCTGGTCTTTCAGGTGCCGCTCGGCAACGCGCCGGTAGCGTTGGCGGTGCTCATCTGCGCGGTGATCCTGGCGACGGTGGCGACGGGACTGTTGGTCGGCGTCTTCACGCGCACCCGCGCCCAGGTGCAGCCGCTCGGCCTCGGGCTGGTCGTGCTGCTCTCGGGCCTCGGCGGGCTGTGGTGGCCGGAGTCGACCCAGCCGCACTGGATGCAGCTGGTCTCGTCGGTGGCCTACACAAGCTGGGCGATGAACGCCATGAACGATCTCGTGCTACGCGGTCGCGGGCTGGAGGCGCTGACGCAGCCGGTGGGCGCCTTGCTGCTCTACGCGGTCGCCGCGTCGGCGCTGGGCATCGGGCTGTTTCGCTCGCGCAACGCGCTGCGCTGATGCCTGCCATGCTCGCCATCTTCCTGAAGGACCTGCGTCTGCTGCTCGGCGATCGCTCGGCGCTCGTCCTCACGGTGATCGCTCCGCTGCTGATGATCACCGTCATCACCCAGGCGCGCTATCAAAGCGCGCATCCGCCGCTGCCGCTGGTGCCGGTCGTCGACCTCGACGGCGGACCGGCGGCGAGCCAGTTCGTCGAGATCCTCAGCCGCCACGCCGAGGTCGTGCAGATGGACCAGGCCGCCGCCGAGCATGTGGTGCGCGATCAGCATCGCGCCCCGGCGCTGCTCGTCTTTCCCGCCGGCTTGAGCAAACGCTATCTGCAGGGCCGGCCGAGTGAGATCAGCCTGCTCACCGATCCCGCCCAGGCCGGGGCGCTCAATACGGTGCGCGCGCTTCTCCTGGTCATGGATCACGAGGCGGCCGAGATCGCCGACCCGCTCTACGAGGCACCGTTCGTCTACCGCGAGCAGAATCTGACCGGGACGCGGCCGTCGCCCAAGGCGCTCGAGCAGAACGTCCCCGGTTTCACCGTGATGTTCGTCCTGCTGGCGGCGGTGTTCGGCACGGCGTCGGCGATGCACGACGAGCTCGGCAGCGGTGCGCTGACGCGATTGCTGGTGGCGCCGGTCGCGTTCTCCGGTCTGGTGATCGGCAAGCTCGCCGTGCGCTTCCTCGTCGGCGCCGCGCAGGCGATGGCCCTGCTCTATTGGGGCCGACTGCTGTTCGGCATCTCGCTCGGCTCGTCCGTGGCGGCGCTGATCGGGCTCAGCGCCGCGCTGGCGTTCGCCGCGGCGGCGCTCGGCTTGCTGGTCGCGGCCGTCGCCTCGACGCGCGAGCAGACGCTGCCGTTGAGCCTGGCGACCACCCTGTCGCTGTCGGCGCTGGCCGGCCTGTGGTGGCCCATCAGCCTGGTGCCCGAGTGGCTGCAGCGTCTCGGCCAGTGCTTTTTCCCGACCTGGGCGATGTACGGCATGACCGACCTCATCCTGCGCGATCGCGGTCTCGCCGCTGCGGCACCGCCCATCGCCGTCATGCTGGTGCAGGGCGCGCTGTGCCTCGGCGTCAGCGTGTGGCTGCTGCGCCGACGCCAGACGGCGGGCTGAGCCGCCGCCGGGAGTTACTTGGCGGTCGGCGCGCGGAAGTTGTCGACCTTGCGCCGCATGAGATCGAGCAACTCGTCGAACGAGCGCGTCTTCAGTACGCTGGTGAACTGATCCGAGTAGTTGCTGGTCAAACTGATGCCTTCGACGACGATGTCGGTCGCCAGCCAGCGTTCTTGCTCCTGGCGCATTTCGTAGGCGACCTCGTACGAATCCTTGCCGGTGACGACGTCGGTGACGACGATGACGACGTCGTCGTGTCGATCCTCCGGCCGGAAGCGGAATTTCGGGTCGCGAAACAGCAACAGCTTTTGCAGATAGGCGCGCACGATCAGTTCGTCGAACAGGCGCAGGAACTCCTCTTGCTGCGCTGTCGTCCGCTCGTTGAATGCGCTGCCCAGGGCACGCTGGCCCATGGCGTGCGTGTCGACGAGTTGGCGCGCCAAGCCGCGCAAGCCCTCGAGCTGCGCGTCGCGCGCCTGGTCCGTGCTCGAGATCGCCGTCGCCTTGCTCAGCGCATCGCGTACCGTCGCGGTGGCGCTGTCGTTCGGCAGGGCGGCAGCGCTGCCGGGCAACAGGAGCACCGCCAGCAGCGGCAAGACGGCGGCGCGCGTGGCGCCGACAGTTGCCGATCGCCGGATGCGGTGCGCGTGGCGTGGCGACGCCGGCAGCGGTTGCTCAGTCACGCAGCGCCTTGCCGGTCAAACCCATGAACACGCGCTCGAGATTGACCGAATGGATCTCGAGCCCGGCAACCGCGCCCGGTTGGTCTGCGATGATCGCTGCGATCGAGACCAGCGCGCGCCGCGCATTGGTGACGAAGATGCGGGTTACGCCGTCGCTCGTCTCGACCTGGGAGACGTCGCGAACGGCCAGCACGCGTTCCCGATCGGCATCGCTCGGTTGCCAGTCCAGCTCGATCATCTCGCTCATGCCGGCGATCTTGAGCAGATCGGCGAGGCTGCCGACGGCGGCAATACGCCCTTCGTCCATGATCGCGATGCGATCGCAGAAATGCTCGGCTTCGTCCATGTAGTGCGTCGTGTAGAGCACCGCCATGCCTTGCTGCGCCAGCTCGCGCACGGCGCTGAGGATGTTCTGCCGTGACTGCGGGTCGACGCCCACCGTCGGCTCGTCGAGCAGCAACAGCCGCGGCGCGTGGATCAGCCCGCAAGCGAGGTTCAAACGCCGCATCATGCCGCCCGAGTAGGTGTGCACCTGCTCATCGGCGCGGCCGCACAGACCGACCAGCTCGAGCATCTGTTCGACGCGGTCGACCAGCAGACGCCGGGCGACGCCGTTGATGCGTCCGAAGAAGGTGAGATTCTCGCGCGCGGTCAGAGTGGGGTAGAGACTGACGTGTTGCGGCACCAGTCCGACCAGACGGCGCACGCTCGACATCTCGTGTGCCAGACTCTTACCGAAGATGCGCACATCGCCATGCGTCGGGTGCAAGAGCGTGGACAGCATCGACAGCGTCGTCGTCTTGCCGGCGCCGTTGGGGCCAAGCAGGCCAAACACCTCGCCGGCAGCGATCTGAAACGAGATGCCGCGCACCGCCTCGACACTGCCGTAGCGCTTGCCAAGGTTCTCCACGGCGACCGCGGACAACGGATCGACGGCGCCGAGTTGTCCGGAATGCGTCTGATCGATCGACGGCAACCTCTGCGTCACGAGCATGCCACAGCCTCGCTGATTCTGGGGTAAAAGTCCGGAAGAGAAAAGGAAAGTTGGGCGAAGATCGCTTGTGCGGGCCGACTGGAGGGCGATTCAGGCTATTCGTTCGGCTGCGACACATGAGAGGCCAGCCGTGCAGCGGCCGGCTCGGGGCGGAGCAGCAACACGGTCACGCCGGCGTGCAGCAGTGCGGCTGGCCAGAGCAGCCATCCGGCCAAATGGCCCAACGTCCCGACATAGGTGAGATAGAGGGCGATGGAGCCATTGTACAGGAGCATCGCGCGGAATGCGCCAGGAGTGGGCGGCGCGGGTGGCTGCGGCGGCCGACATGCGATGCCGAGCGCGATCAGCGCGATACCGAAACAGCGGGCGAGCAAGGTCCCGACGCCCTCGACGGACACACCGAGCAGGACGGTCTCGACCCGCATCGGGGCGAGCAGCAGGGCGACTCCGGTGCCGAGCTCCACGACGGCGCTGCCGGCGAGGACGTTCCGTCGCATGTCGGGAGGGGCCGCGTTCATCATAGGTGTACGCAGACTGTTGCGCGGCGCGCCGAGCGCGGAGGGCTCATAGGCTGCCATCCCCTGGATGGCTCGCACCAGCGGTGGCGGGCAGGATGCCCGCGCCGCCGGTCGTCAAGGAATCAAGCCGCACTCGAACAGCTTGTTGGCAACCGGCGCGGCGACCTTGTCGAGAAAGGCCTGTCGCGCTTGCGCATCGTTGCGCAGGAAATCGATCGCCGCTTTCTCCTTGTCGGACTTCGGTTCGTCCTTCTGCTGCTTCAACTGCTCGCACGTAGCGGCGTTGTATTTCGCGATCACCTTGTCGGCCGCGAAGTCCAGCAGCATCCCGTCCTGGCTGCGCGCCGCAGCGGCGACGCACAGTGTGCCCAGAACCATTGCCAGTCCAATCCACGTTCTCATCATGCGCTCCTCGTCTGCTGAGCGACAGCGGCAAGTGAGGACGCCGCTGTCCGCCGGCGGTGCCAGAATCCCCCCGCGCTCCATCCAATGGCTGCGTTGCTAGTCGTGCGCCTTCGCGGCAGCCGCACTTGCGGCCTCTTGCTCCGGCGCTGCGAGCTGTGTGGGGCCGAGATTGAAGGTGACCTGCGTGATCGTGCCGTTGAACTCGAACGGCACTTGGTAATCGAGATCGTTCACACCGGTGCGGGTGTCGAGGCCTACATCGAAGGTCTCGGCCACCGGCAGGAGGAACGGTACCGTCTTCGGGACCTTCAGCGTGCGGACTTCGCTGCCGTCCACCTTCAGGACGCCGGTGCCGCTCTTGGCGATGCCGGGTCCGTCGTAGGTGAAATCGAAGACGATGGTGTGCTTGCCGGCGCTCAGTGGCGGCAACGACGCCTCAGGCGCCCAGCGCGCCTGCAGCAGCATGAGCAGGTTGTAGTCGAACACCGGCACGCCGTTCAGCAGATACAGCGCGTAGCCGCCCTGGCGGCCGCCCTCGGTGACGATGATTCCATTGCCGCCGCCTTGCGGAACGTCGACGTCGGCGGTGATGGTGAACGAGCGGTTGAGGATGCTGGGCGCGTTGTCGGTTGGAATGCCCGAATTCACCCCGGTGTAGGTGAACACCGTCTTGCCGGCCGTCGCGCTGGGGCGCGCCGTGATGGCGCGTGCAAAGGCGCGATTGTCGAGCGGCAGCACCTGGTGCTGCTTCGCCTCCTGCGCGAAGAGCGCCTGCATCTGCTTGAGCTTGTCGGGCATCTTCGCGGCCAGGTCGTTCGCCTGCGAGTAGTCCTGGTCGAGGTGGAACAGCTCCCACTTGTATTGGCTCAGCGGCAGGGTGCTGGCCGCCAGCTCCCACGGCGGGATCGGCGGGTGCGTGTTGGCATACCAGCCGTCGTGGTAGATGCCGCGGTTGCCGGCCATCTCGAAGTACTGGGTGGTGCGCTTCGACGGCACCGCGGCGTTCGCCTTGTCGAAGGTGTAGGTCATGCTGACGCCTTCAATCGGGGTTTGTTTGATGCCGTCAACCACCTCCGGCGCCTTGATACCGGTGGCGTCGAGAATGGTCGGCACGATGTCGATGATGTGGTGAAACTGGGTGCGGATGCCGCCGGCATCTTTGATGCGCGCCGGCCACGCCATCGCCAGCCCCTGGCGCGTGCCGCCGAAGTGCGACGCCACCTGCTTGGTCCATTTGAAGGGCGTGTCGAAGGCCCAGGCCCAGCCCACCGCCATGTGCGGGTACGTCGCCGCCGAGCCCCAGCGATCGTAGTACTCGAGCTGCGCGCCGACGGGCACGTCCAGCACGCCATTGTAGGCGGTGTAAACGTTCGGCGTGCCGAGCGTCGAGCCTTCCGGGCTCGTGCCGTTGTCGCCGTCGATGTAGATGATCAGCGTGTTGTCGAGCTTGCCCATGTCCTCGACGGCTTGGATGACGCGGCCGATCTCATGGTCGGTATAGGCGGTGTAGGCGGCGAACACCTCGGCCTGGCGGGCGAAGAGCTTTTTCTCGTCGGCCGACAACGTATCCCATTTCGCTAGATCGTCGGGCCATGCTGTGAGCTGCGCGTCGGCGGGGATGACGCCGAGGCGCTTCTGGTTGGCGAAGATCTGCTCGCGCATGGCGTTCCAGCCCATGTCGAACTTGCCCTTGAACTTCTCGATCCACTCCGGCGTCGGCTGGTGCGGCGCATGGCTGCCACCCGGGACGTAGTAGACGAAGAACGGCTGCTCGGGATCGGCGGCGTTGAGCGTGCGCATGTGCGCAATCGCATCATCGGCCAGGTCGGTGGTGAGGTTGTAATCGGGCTTGCCGATCCACGGAAACACCTGCGTGTGATCGCGGAAGAGGTACGGCGTGTACTGGTCCGTCTCGCCGCCGAGGAACCCATAGAAGTACTCGAAGCCCATGCCGGACGGCCATTGGTCGAACGGGCCGGCGGCGCTGTACTGGAAGCCCGGCGTGTTGTGGTCCTTGCCGAACCACGACGTCGCGTAGCCGTTGTCGCGCAGGATGGTGCCGACCGTCGCGTTCTGCGGACCGATGAACGAGTCGTAGCCCGGGAATCCGGTCGACAGCTCCGAGATGACGCCGAAGCCGACTTCGTGGTGATTGCGACCGGTGATCAGCGCGGCGCGCGTCGGCGAGCACAAGGCGGTGGAATTGAACTGTGTATAGCGCAGGCCGGCATTGGCGATGCGATCGAGGGCCGGGGTCGGGATGACGCCGCCGAAGGTGCCGCTGACACCGTAGCCCTGATCGTCAGTCATGATCAGCAGCACGTTCGGCGCGCCTTTGGGCGGCACGACGCGCGGCGGCCACCACGGCGTCGAATCCTTGTAGCTCTCCTTGATGACGCCGCCGAATTTCGGCGGCGGTGGGGGCAGCTGCTTGCCGTTGAGCGTCGTGGTGGCGCTCGGCGACCCGAGCACGCCGGTGACCTGCTGCGCGCCGGCTGGCAGCGCACCAGCCAGCAGGCCGGCGACGATCCACCGCAGCGTCGACCAGCCGCGCGGCGCACGACGCGCGGGCGGGCGTACGCCCAACCGCGGGCGCGTCGCACCGTGGTTGGAGCGGCTCGACAGCGTCTCTGCAGCGCGAGATTGAGACCACCACCGCAGCGCGTGATCGACCGGAACAGCGAACTTTCTGGGCATATCTTGTCCTTTCGGCAGAGCCGGGCCTCTCCCACGCCCACGCACTTCAAGTCCCGAAAGTTCTACGCAATTTGCCGGAAGGCAGCGCCGCGCCTGTGCTGCGTTGGGACGGTGTCGTAGGCGGGAGCAGCGGCGGTGCCGGCGAGCGCCACCTGGTCGAGCCGAGACTATCGCAGCGCTCGGTGCAGGTTCGGATCAGCGGCGCGGCGCGCGCGGTTTGCGCGCCGTCCGGCGCCGGGTCGCACTGGCGGCGGTGCGAGCGGCGGCGAGCGTGTCGAGCAGTGCGCGCGCGTCGTCGACGTCCGGGCTCGGCGCGGCGGCGCCGCACATCGCGCCGGCCGACTCGAGCAGCGACCGCGCCGCCGCGCCGCGGCCGCGCCGGTGCCAGAGCCGCGCCAGCCCGGTCGCGGCGCGCAACTCCAGGGCCGGGCTCGCATTGCTGCGCGCCAAGTCGAGGGCCTCCTGCAGGCACCGCTCTGCGGTGTCGAGCGACGCCGCGGCGCCACACTGCAAGAGCTCGCCCTTCAGCCGCCAGAGCTCGGGCCCGTAGCTGCGGTCGAGCGTCGTCTCCGCTACGCGGAGACCCGCGTCCAGCACGGTCAGCCCGGCAGACGGGTTGCCGACACGCAGGTACGCCTCGGCCAGAAAGGCGTGCGTGTGGGTGACAAAGATACGCGCGCCGGACGCCGCCAAATTCGCTCGCGCTGCCTCGATCTGGACGATCGCGGCCGTGAGCTCGCCTTCCTGCATGCGCGCCCACCCTTGCAGCGCCGAAGCGAGCCCATCGTAAAACGGGAAGCCGTGCTCCGCGGTGTACGCCAGCGTCTCGCCGCACAAGTCGCGCACGCCGGCGGGGTTGCGGCACAGCATCTCGAACACCGCGGCGAGCGCCAGGGTGGTGGTCAGCGTGTAGAGCGAGATATCCGGCTGCCGGGCGGCCGCCAGGCCGGCGTACATGACGGCGCGCGCGCGTGCGGGCTGGCCGAGAAACCACAGCGCGTACGCATGCGCGCTACCCACGTCGATGACCGGATCCGGCCCGTAAGCGGGCGGCGTCGCGCAGCGGCGTTGATCGAGGTAGCCGGCCAGCGGCCCATCGGCGAGACGCGCGGCCTCGGCGAAGCCGCCGAAGTACGCGGCGCTGCGCATGGCGACGCTGTCCGACAGCCAGACCGCCGCGCCGCTGCCGAGCTCGCGGGCGACCGCGGCGAGCTCGTCGTTCGCCGCGGGAAAGCCGAGTGGATCGGCGCGGATGACGTACACGTGGCACAGGGCGTAGAGGATCTCGAAGCGCTGCTGAGCCGTACCGACGCGGCGTGCCAGCTCGTAGGCGCGCTCGCAGTTGCGTCCCAGCTCGACCGACGCATAGCCGAAATGATCGCTCAACGACGGCGCCAGCTGCACGCGCAGCGCCAGCTCTTGACGCCGGCGGTCGTCGACCTCGGGCAGGCGCGCGACGAGCTCGAGCGCGGCTTCGAGGAAGGCGATCGCCTCGCGGCCGGCGAAGCGCTGGCCGGCACGTACCGCCGCGGCGCGCAGGTAGTGCAGCGCGCGCGGCAGATCGCGGCCGCGCGCAAAGTGATCTGCCAGCTCGCTGGCGACGTCGGCGGCGCGCTCGCCGTGCGCTGCCTCCAGCGCTTCGCCGATGCGCCGGTGCAGGCGCTCGCGCGCGGGGGGCGACAACGCCTCGTAGACCGCGTGTCGATACAGCTGGTGCGGAAAGGCGTAGCGCAAAGCGACGCTGCCGTCGGGCCACTCGCGGCTGCCCGCCGAGCGCAGAAAACGGTGCGCCCGCGCCAACTCCTCGCACCGCGTCTCGACCTCCTCGATCTCGCAGCGCAGCGCCGCAGCGATCACCGGCGTCTCGAACTCGGTTCCGGCGGCGCTGGCGGCGTCGAGCAACGCGTGATCGGCCGGGCTGAGGGCGGCGAGCTGTGTCGCGATCATGCGTCTGGCGTCGTCCGGGACGCCGAGCTCGAGCGCTTCCGGTTGCAGGGTGAAGGCCCAGCCCGGGGTGGTGTCCAGAATAGCGCCGCGCGACAGCAGATGGTCGATGACAGCCCGGACGAACAGCGGGTTGCCATCGGTGTGCGCGTGCAGCACGCGCGCCAGCGTCGGCGGCAGCAGCGCACCGGGAAAACGGGCTTCGAGATACGTGCCGACCGCCGCCTCGTCGAGCTCGTGCACCGGCAGCTTCACACACTGCCGCTGCAGCTGCAGGCTGCGCACCATCTGGCCAAGCGCCGCATGGTGCACCGCCACCTCGGCCGGGCGGTAGGTAGCGACGATCAGCAGCGCCGCGGCCTCGCGTCGCCGTGCCAGCAGCGACAGGAGGTCGACGGTCGACGCGTCGCACCAGTGCAGATCCTCGAGCACCAGCACCAGCGGCACCTCGCCGGTCAAGGCCTCTGTGAGCGCGGCAAACTCGCGCAGCATGCGCTCGCCGCGCGCTGCTTCGAGCGTGCGGCGCAATTGCTCGGCGTCGTCGCCGATCAGCCACGGCAGCTGGGCCAGCCACGTCGGCGCCGTGCGCCGCAACAGCTCGACCAGCCGCGTCGCATCCGGACGGCGCGCCAGCCGGTCGAGGGCCTCGAGCACGGGCATGTAGGCTTCGCGCGGACCGTGCTGCTCGATGCAGCCGCCGCGCCCGACCCACACGGCACGCGCCGCAGCTTGTACGGTTTGCGATTCCAGAAAAGCGTCGACCAGGGTGGTCTTGCCGATGCCGGCCGGGCCGGTGACGAACACCACCTGTCGTTCGCCGTTGCAGGCCCTGGTGAAGGCCTCGGCGAGTTGGCGCAGCTCGGCGCTGCGTCCGACGACCAGCGGGACATCGGCGCCGCCCGCCGTCCAGCTCTGCGCGACGACGTCGAACGCCGGCGCGTCGCTGGTTCGCTCGATGAAGCGAAAGCCGCGGCGGTGGACCGTCTCGATGAAGCGCGGTGTGCGCGCATCCTCGCCGAGCGCGACGCGCAGCTCGCCGATCGATTTCGTCAACGTGTCCGGCGTCACCGCGACGTCCGGCCACACGGCGTCGAGCAACTGCTCGCGCGACACCAGCACACCGGGCCGTTCCGCCAAGTGCACCAGCACCGACCAGGTCTTGGGCCGCAAGGGGATCGGCGTGCCAGAGCGCAACAGTTGCCCGCCGCGCAAGTCGAGACGAAAGCCGCAGAAGACGATCGACTCAACCTTGTGTGCGCCCTGCGGATGCAGTTCCCGACTCGACATGTCTCGCGCGATTACAGCGGATGGGCAGGTTGGGCCGCAGCTCGCATCCGCAGTCCTTATCAGTTTCCAGGAACTTTCTGCATAGAGTCGGCAGTCAGGTGGCGATTTTATCGATGCTTCCCGCGGCTGCCCCAGCACGCAGGCGGCGACGCCGCACGGCGCACAGATGACGCAAACGGAGGAGAAATGACGCGCGAACGAATCTCGATCTCGATGGAGCTCCCCTGGCCGGACCGACGGCCGTTTCACCCAGTCGGCTGCGCGGCGGCCCGTGCCGCTTCAGCCCGGGGCCGGTGAGCCATGGCGCGACACCGACCGCATGTCGAGCGCGTCTGGGAGAACGATCGCGCCCTGACCGTCCTGCTCGGCCTGCTCGTGGCGATGATCTTCTTCCTCCATCCCCTCGTCGACATGGGCTACGAGGTGGCACCGATCGGCAGCGCGATCTTCACCCTGATGTTGCTTTCCGGCATCGCCGCCGTCACTCATTCGCCACGCACCCGGATGGCGTTCGGCATCGTGGTCGTGATCGCGCTCGCGGTCCATTGGATGCGCTACGTGCTTCCCGGCCCGGCCTGGGCGGGAGCCGACGCGATCTCGTCCTTCGTCGCCTGCGGCATGCTGGCGGCGATCATCTTCCTGCGCGTCTTTCGGCCCGGGCCGATCACGTCCGACCGCATCCAGGGCGCCATCGCCGCCTACTTGCTGATCGGCATCATGTTCGCCGCCGTCTATGTCTGGATCGAGTTGCGCAGCGCCGGCGCCTTTGCCGGCAGCGCGGCACCATTGGCGCCTGCGCCGGGGCGCGAGGGCTTGTCGGCGCGCTTCGTCTACTTCAGCTTCACGACGCTGACCACCGTCGGCTTTGGCGACATCGTGCCGGTGCAGCCGTTCGCCCGCTCCCTGGCGACGATGGAGGCGCTGATCGGCCAGGTGTTTCCCGCCATTCTGCTGGCGCGGCTGGTATCGCTGGAGGTCGGCGAGCGGCAGCGCCACAGCGCGTGACGTGCAACGCGAAGACGCGGGACCGGATCGACGCGATCCGGTCCCGCCGTCTCGCTCTCGTTCGTGTAGCTTCTGAGCGTTCGCTATTGGCCGTTGCCGCGCGGTTTGAGCAGCAGCGCGACGCTGCGGTTCTTGGCCCGGCCGGCGGCCGTGTCGTTCGAGGCGACCGGGTGGTACTCGCCGTCCGAGATGGCCTGCATCTCCGTTGGGTCGACGCCTTGCGCTTGCAGATGGCGCACCACCACCGCAGCGCGCGCACCGGCGAGCTCCCAGTTGGTCGGGAAACGCTCGGCCAGGCCCGGTCCGATGGGCACGTTGTCGGTGCTGCCGACGATGTCGATGACGTAGCTGCCGGTGTTGAGCGTCGGCACGACCTTGTTCAACGCCGCTTGTCCCTGCGGGCTCAAGTCGACGCCGCCCTCGCGGAACAGCAGATCGCTCGACATGCGCACGCGGATGCCATTCTCCAACTGCTGGATCTCGACTTGATCATTGCTGATCTCGGTGTGCAGCGACGCCTCGATGGCCTGCTGTTGCTGCAGCAT
>Ga0265314_10002688_pt1 | contig 17814 bp, 14 predicted proteins | sample 4126metaG_FD_203106 | JGI IMG/M metagenome (GOLD analysis project Ga0265314, IMG submission 203106) | Rhizosphere microbial communities from Carex aquatilis grown in University of Washington, Seatle, WA, United States - 4-1-26 metaG | ecosystem: Host-associated > Plants > Roots > Rhizosphere >... | reverse complement strand
TTTAAGATTTTCGGGAACGTGCTACAAACAAACGCCAGCTTCGATTACGAGACTAAAAACAGCTATAGCATCCGTATCCAAGTCACCGATTCGGCCAGCAATACGTTCGAGCAGGAATTCACAATTTCAATCACCGATGTCAATGAAGCACCGACCAGTCTTGCGCTTGATAATTTGAGTGTCGCCGAGAACAGCACGATTGGAACGGCTGTGGGGAATTTGTCCGCCACCGATCCAGATGCGGGAGATACACAGACCTACAGCCTCATCAGTGGCACCGGCGGTGCGGACAATGCGTCCTTTAAGATTTCCGGGAACGTACTGCAAACCAACGCCAGCTTCGATTACGAGACTAAAAACAGCTATAGCATCCGTATCCAAGTCGCCGATTCGGCCAGCAATACCTTCGACCAGCAATTCACAATTTCGATTACCGACGTCAATGAAGCGCCGAGCAGTCTTTCCCTGGATAATTCAAGTGTGCCCGAGAACAGCGCGATTGGAACCACCGTGGGGAATTTATCCGCCGTCGATCCGGATGCAGGCGACACCCAGACTTACAGCCTCGTCAGTGGCACCGGCGGCGCGGACAATGCTTCCTTTACGATTTCCGGAAACGTGCTGCAAACCAACGCCAGCTTCGATTACGAGACTAAAAACAGCTATAGCATCCGCGTCCAAGTCACCGATTCGGCCAGCAATACCATCGAGCAGCAATTCACGATTTCCATCACCAACGTCAACGAAGCACCGACTGCGGTAATCGCCGGTAGCTGGCCACAAAGCGGTCCTATGCCCTTTCCCGTCAACTTTAGTAGCACAGGCTCAAGCGATCCGGATGCGGGCGATACCCTTACTTATGCCTGGGACTTCGGCGACGGGGCTTCGGGGACTGGGGCGGCGCCGTCGCATACGTTCACGACGCCGGGGACTTACACCGTTTCGCTGACGGTCACGGATTCGCATGGCCTCGCCAGTTCGCCGGTAACGGTGCAGGTCACGGCGCTGGGCGTCGATCCGCACAATAACGTGCTGCAAGCAGGCACGTTCAATGTCGACCGCGCACATGCCAGCCAAGATTCGCTGACGCTGTCGGGCACTATCGGAACGAGCGGCTGGCCGGTGAATTTCGGCGGCTCGACACTCAACCTGAACATTAACGGCTTCGCGGTGCTCGGACCCGTTACGCTCGACCCCAACGGTCGCGCGACATCGGGGAGCGCACCCGCATACAGCGTGCTGGTCGCGCGCAACACCGGCACCTTCAATATTGTGCTGAGCAAAGCGAGCTTGGCCGCGGCGATTGGGCTGGCCAACGTCAACGCATCCGGCAAAGTTCCACTCACCGTGAAGTTCGCGTTTTCGGGCGGCGGTTTTAGCTTCCCGGTTTCGTCGAGTGGAACCTTCGATTTCGACTACAAGACCGTGGCGAATGCCAGCAGCAGCGGGCGCTACAATCCGCAATCTTCGCCACCGGCCAGCGGATATTTTTTAGTGACGAGCGCGAGTGCGGTGCAATCGGGCGTGCTCGAGAGCTTCACTGCCAGCGGGAATTTCCAGGCGCTAGGCGGCGGCGCGATTGTGCCGACAGGCGCGATTGAAGTCGATGTCGGCGGCGCGACGATCTCCGTGCCGCAAAGTTCGATCCGCGTGACAGGCAATGTGGCGACGTACACCCCGGCTCTCGGCGCGGTGCCGGGTTTGCGCGCGCTGACGTTTAACAGCGCGTCGCACACGTTTGGGGTCTCGGTCGGCCCGCTGGCGGCAACAGGTATTCCGCTGGCCAGCCCAGCAGCAGCAAAGACCTACGCGTTGAATCTGCGCCTGGTCGTCCCCACGGCCGGCGGCACGCAGGTCTTCCTGGCCACGCTTAACCTGCAGCGCTCCTCCCCCATTTCCAAAACGTGGACGAAGTAATCAAGGGCTGGTTTTGCCGATCAATTCGCGCCGCCCAGCTCGCCAAGAAAAGTCTTTCGATAATTTTTAAAAACCGTCTTGAGCGCTGGCGGCCCGGCTTCACTTCTTTTATTGACGAGAATTGGCAGCACGGACTCCCGACTGACAAAAGTCGGGGACACTTTTTGTCATTCCCACTTTTATTCCTCTAATTCAGCGTGGCACATTCTTTGCGACAATCGACCAACGAATACGAAATCATGCTTCGTATTTTTGTAAAAATTACTGAAAGAATTTAGCAGACTCAAAGGAGCCGCACGACGCCATGTCCACTCCCAGCACGACTGCGCTTCCGCCAATGGCGCGCCTTTTCACGCGCATTCTCGAACACCTCAAACGCAACAATCTCTTCTACCTATTGAGCGCATGTCTGATGCTTTTGGGCTGCTACCTGGTGTGCGTGCCTTATCTGGTGACTTTGAAGCGCGAATCCGGCGGCCTGCTCGTGCTGCTGGGCACGATCAACCTGTATGAAGCGCTGGTGGTCTTTGCCTGCGGGTTCATTTGCCGCAACGCACCGGGCAACCGCGAAGGCTCCACGCTGCTCCTGATCGCGTTGTTTTTTCTGCTGGATGTCACCTTCACGATCAACGCCTGCCTGCCCATTGACGTCGGATTTGGAATTGGGGTCGCAGCAGCCAGCTTCGTGCTCGCATTATTCAAGATTTATGCGCTCGAATTGGGCGCACGCTTTCCCGTATTTGGCGGACTGAAGCTATTCTTAATTCCCGCGCTCCTGTTCCTGTATTCATTTCAGGGCATTCTGGCGCTCTATCCACAGGAATTGGTTTCGCTGAGCTCGGGCGCGGCGTGTGCCGTCTGGGTGGTGTTCGGCGCGCTGCCACTGCTGCTCATGGGGCGGCCGCAATGGCTCGAAGCCTCCGCATCGGATTATTCCAATCCGCTCGGGTGCCCGTGGTGGCAGTCCGAGCGTTTTAAGCGCACCGCCGCGATTTTGACGCTGGCTCTCGTCGGCATTCAAGTGATCGGGCAATCATGGGTGCATCGCGCGCCGTTTAACCCGAGTTTTCTGGTGCCGTTCCTGATCTCGCTGCTGGCGGCAGCGCCGAGATTATTTCCACAGCGCGATCATGCGCTCTGGCTAACCGTGCGCGTGGTACTGACAGGTTTTTTGCTGCTGACCGCGGCCTACGGAACTTCCCTTCAATGGAATTTCATCGTCGACCATCAAACCTTGACTATCACGCCATTCCGAATCGACTGCCTGTGCGCGTTTGTCGCGTTTGGTTTAATCCGGCTTCGAGAAAGGCGTGCGGCGTACCTCGACTGGGGCTTTGGGTTCCTCGTGCTTTGCGGAATGGGCGCGGACGCCGCCGCGATCAGGCGCTTTTGGGAAGCACCGCCGCTGGAAAATACCTTCGCGTGCCTCGTGATTGGTTTGGCGTGGCTATTGAGCGGAATGATGTTCGCGCGCGCGGCCGCGTATTGGTCGCTGGGCCTGCTCTTCGCGCTGCGGGCGCTCGCGCTGGATGGCCTCATCGCAAATTGGAATCTTGAGTATCTCCGCTGGTGCGCGCTGGGTTTGCTCGGATTGTGGCTCGTCTTTGCGAAGGGCCCGCAAGCCGTGCGCCAGGGATTGCTGGCGCTGGTGTGCGGGCTGGGCGTTTGGAGCTGCGTGCCGGATGTTTTCTCGGGCCTGCTTTATTTTTATGCGGTTGCCGCATTGCTCGCCGCAGCTTGCGTGATCCATTGGCGCTTTTACGGGAGCGTATTGCTGGGGTATCTGGCGGCGGCTAATCTATCGGCCTTTGGCGCGCCGTTGCCGGCATCGACGGCATCGTGGGGCTGGATTGCAATCTTGTGCGCGTTCGCGATCTTTGGGGTCGCGTTTCACATTACGCGTGCGCAACTCGCGGCAGCGAAGAATTCCGCTAGTCCGCCGGAGCGCCCTTGAAATTATTCAAGCTGAGCCGTGGCAAAGTGGGCTATTTTTCCGCTGAAAATTGGCCGATACCCACAGGATGCTAAACCTACAGACCAAACCCGGCAGCCCAGCGTACTTCACCGCACCGCTTCTTGAACGCGCTGGGATTCCGCACGCGTTCAGCACGCGGCTGGGCGGCGTGAGCCGCGCGCCCTTCGATGAACTAAACCTCGGCAACCCCAGCGGCACGGGGCCGAAGGACGATCCAGCTTCGATTCAGGAAAATTACGCGCGCCTCGAAGCGAATGCGGGGATTCGCGGGACGCGCTGCTACGTGCATCAGGTTCACAGCGCGGAACTCGTGCGCGTGGAAGCCGGCGTGCCGCACGAAAATAGCCGCCAGGCCGACGCACTGTGGAGCGACGATCCGGCGCGGTCCTTAAGCGTGCGCGTGGCCGACTGTGTGCCGGTGTTGCTGGCGACGGAAAACGGCGCGTGCGTGGCGGTGGTGCATGCGGGCTGGCGCGGCGTCGCGGCGGGCATCGTGCCGCTGACCGCCAAAAAGTTGATGAGTGCAGCGCCGGGGGCGGCGCTGGTCGCGGCCATTGGGCCGGCGATCTGCGGCAAGTGTTTCGAAATCGATGGCGAAGTGCTGCTGACGTTCAAAACCAAGTTTCCGCAGCACACCGTTTTGGGCCACGGCTCGTCGCGCAAGGGCTGGGTGGACTTGCGCGCGTGCATCGGCGGGCAGTTGGCGAAGTGCGGCGTGCCGGACAGCCGCATCGACACGACGAATTTATGCAGCCGCTGCGAAAGCGAGCTATTCTTTTCGCACCGCCGCAACGGGCCGCGCTCCGGGCGCATGGCCGCGTTGATTCAGGCGCGGGCGAAGTAAGGACCAACTTCCACCGCAGCGCCCGCCAAGCACGCAGAGCACTGCTTAAAGAGTATTTGGGGCGCGCGAGTGCTTCTTGCCGCACCCCAAAAATTCTTACCCGCACCTGACGCGTGTGATACAAAGCTCGCTGACCTCACAGCTCAGGAGCAAGCTCATGAACACCCGCACGATTGCCTATGTCGCGCCGCAAAAAGTGGATGTGCGCGAAGTCGCGGTCGCCGACCCGGCCGCTGACCAGCTTCAGGTTAAGAAGATTGCCTGCGGCATCTGCGCTTGGGACCTGAGCACCTTTAAGTATGGCCCGGACAATCCGTATGCCGCGCCGCCCGGACACGAAGGCCTGGCCCGCGTGCTCAAGGTCGGCAAGGACGTCAAAGGCTACAACGAAGGCGATTACGTGATCGGCGGCGGCTTTCAGGAACTCGAGAATCTCGCGCCGAAGGATGCGCTGCGGATTCCGTACGCGGTCCATAATCCGCTGACGTGGATCGCCGAACCGGTTTCGTGCGTAGTCAACGGGATCGAGCGCGCGCAGATTTTTCCCGGCGAGAGAGTCATCTTGATCGGCGCGGGTTACATGGGCCTGTTGATGGCCCAAGGCTTGGCGCATCATCTGGTCGGCGAATTGATCGCCATCGACACGAATCCCCAGCGGCTGGAGCTCGCGAAAAAGTTCGGCGTGCACACCGTGCTTCAGGCCGGCAAGGACGACGCGGAAATCGAGAAGCTGCAGAAGGCTGACGTGGTCATCGAACTCGCGGGCGCACAACCGGCCCTTGATCTGGCCGTGAAATTAACGCGCAGCGGCGGCAATTTGTGCATATTCAGTTGGCATCGTGGCACTCGAACGATGGACTGCAACGCGCTGCACTGCCGCGGCATTAATGTGCTCAACACCGCGCCAGCCAATGCGCCGAACTACGACCGCGTGTTCAAGAATACGCTGCCGCTGATCGCGCGCGGCGTCTTTAAGAACCACGAATTGGTCAGCCACACGGCGCCAATCGAACGCTATTCGGAATTGCTGGAGACGGCGCAGACGCCGGAGAAGGGTTATTTAAAGGGCGTGGTGACGTACGGGTAACCTTGAAAGCGCAGACAACCAACGGCCTTTACTTGCCGTCTTCGTCCAAGCTCATCTCGCCGGCTTCGGTGCGGTGCCGTTCCTGCGTTCTCGAGCTGGTGCAGCTCGTTAAAAACAACACGGCCAAACTCAGTATGGCGCAAATGGCGATTCGACGCATCGGAAGCTCCCGTTGAAATGTTTCAGTCGCAAATGGTACCCGGTGCGAAGTAAAATTGGCAGCGCATTGCGGACACTTAACCTCCATGCCACCGCAGAGTTCGCAATGCACGTGGAACAAGACACCACCTACCCGTTCGGCTTCAAAATTTTCCAGATTTCTCCTAAAGCGCGTTCATTGGCGCACGATGAGAAGTATGGCAGGGAGATAATCTATGGATATGGCAGGAATTTCCGCGAGTGGCGCCGTGCAGAGCGATCTCGGCGTGCTCAAAAAAGCGCTCGACTCCGACAAGCAGCAGGTTGCGCAGCTAATGCAGGCGCTGCCCCCGCTGCCACCTCCGCCTGATCCGGCGGGCGTCAAAGGCACGCAAGTCGACCGAATATTGTAAGCGGAGCAATGCTCTAACGAATGGGGGCTGGCACTGAAACAATTTGACGAGCTACTGGGGCGCTGGCTCGCTGGATTCCCCTTCGGGCGGAATGAAATTCTGTGACGGCGAGCGCGGCAGGTCGCCGCTCAGGATTTTGTCCACCACGCCCTTCACGTCATAGGTCAGGCACGTCCCCGCCACGGCCACCAGCACCAGATTCCAATCGCGCTCGTTCTGCCAGAGTTCGCGCGGCGGATCCTTTAAGAGCGAATGCTTGATCAGGTCTTCGAGGTGCTCGGTTGCGCGCAGCACTTCCTGAATCTGGGCGTGGATCTCCGGCTCGAGTTCCTCGAGGTCCGTGACGCCCACCGGCTTGACGCTCTGGTCCATCTTCTCGACGAATTTATTGGCTTCTCGGTAGATCAGCGTAAGCCATTGTTTGCGGTCCACGGGCGGTGCTCCTGCGTGCCTGGATGAGTGTTCGCACAAGAATGAATTTTTCCAAACACAAAACGGCGCGAATGCGTAGTGAGGCGCGACAACACGGCGCACTGGCTGCCAAAAACCGCAGCCAGTGGCACCACAACATTCAACGCTTTTGCTTGCGCAGGCGCAGGAATTTCAAAAGCGCTCGGTCGAAAGCCGTGGTCGTGAGTAGCAATTGGTATTCGCAGCCCGCGCCGAGCGCGCCCTGACGCACTTCGGCCAGATGGGTGTGCGCGCGGCGCACGTACTCTTCGCGCCCGGACGGCTCAAAGCGTTCCAGCGTCTCCGGATCGCGCAGCCCGATGCCCGGCAGCATGGGCGGGTCGAGTTCCTCCGGGTCCCAGACTTGGAACAGGATCACGTCATGCCCGCGATGCCGCAGGCGGCGCAGCGCGTCGAGCAGATGTTCGCGGCCGTACAGGCCGTCGGTGATGATCACGACCATGCCGCGGCGGCGTTCCTGAAGCGCAAGCTGCTTCAGCGCTTCGGGTAGATCAGCGGTGCCCGCCGCGCGCACCGCCGAGAGCGCCTGCACGACTTCGCGCACGTGATGGCGCGACGAGCGTGGCGGAATGAAGAGCCCGCCCGACGACTCGGCATCGGCGGCGGCTTCCGCGCGTTTCTTGCGGTCCGGCCGGTTGAGAAACGCGAGCCACTGCGGCAGGCGCGATTTTTGGGGGCGTTCGGCTTTCCCGCCGCCGACGACCAGCAGGCCCACGCGGTCGCGCTGGTGCTGCAACAGATACGCAAAGGCCGCGGCCAGCGTCGCGCCGTAGCCCAGCTTCGAAAAAATCGGCGCTTCAAAACCCATGCGCGCGCCGGAACGGTAGGCCATGCTCGCCGAACCGTCCAACACCAGCGTCGCGCGCAGAGCGGATTCAGCCTCGAAACGCTTGATGTACAAGCGGTCGGTGCGCGCGAACAGGCGCCAGTCGATCCAGCGCGAGTCGTCCCCGGCCACAAATTCGCGGTAGTCGCTGAATTCCGCGGAGAAGCCTTTACGCGGCGTGCGGTGAAAGCCCTGCAAAAAACCGCGCAGCAGCGCCTTCGCGCGCAGATCGAGACGCTTTAAGCCCGCAAGAAATTCAGGGCGCAGGACTTCCTTCGGCGGCGCGTCGAGGTCTTCCTCCGACTGCGCCAGACGCATGAGTTTCTTCTTGAGGCCCGCAAGCGAGGTGGGAATGGCGGGGGCGCGCACCGGGGGCGCTCCTTATTCGCCGGACTGCGGGACGCGCACTTTTTCGCGGCGCCCGGTTTTGCCCGCGTGATACAGGGCGTCGATGACCGCGAGCGCCTTCAGGCCGTCTGCGCCCGTCGCGCAGAGCGGTTCGAACGCGGGTTCGATCAGCGCGCGCGAAACGTCGTCGATTTCGGCGAGATAAATATCCGTCGAAGGGAAGTCGAGGCCTTCGATTTTCGGCGGCGTGGGATCGGACGTGAAGCGCTCCAGCCGCGCCGTGGGCGGTTCGACCTGGCCCAGCGGATAATCCGCACGCATGGAGCCCTTCGCCCCCACGGCTTCCAGAATGCCGCGGTACGGTTCGGCGAAGGAGGTTTCCAGCACGCCCCACGCGCCTCCGGCAAAAGATAGCAGCCCACGCGCGCGCCGTTCGGAACGCCCCGTAGCGAGGTCAACGCTGGGTTCGACGAACGCGGAGACTTCATCGATCTCGTCGCCGCTGATGAAACGCAACGCGTCGATCAGATGCGGGCCCAGGTCCATGAGCGGCCCGCCACCCGAAAGCCGGCTGTCGGAGCGCCACGACGCCGCCGGCGCGAGGAACGTGTACACGCCGCGCAGGCTTTGCAGTTTACCCAGCAGGCCGTCCTGTACGGAGGCCCGCAGTGCGCGCACCTGCGGTTTGTAGCGGAAGCATTGCCCGACAAACAATTTCACGCCGTGCTGCGCGCAGGCGTCGAGCATTTTTCGGCATTCGGCGGCGTTCAGGCCCAACGGCTTTTCGCAGAGGATATGTTTACCCGCAATTGCCGCAGCCAGCACGTCTTCGCAGTGGTTGGCGTGCGGCGTGGCGATAAAGACGGCCTGCACATCGCGGTCGGAGAGCACCGCCGAGCGCGTCGCCACGGCTTCGGGCACGCCGGCCTCCCTCGCGGTGGCTTGGGCTTGCTCGAGATCGCGGCGCTGGATGACTTTCAGGTGCGAATCTTTCGATTTCAAAAACGCGGGCAGAATTCTACGTCGCGCGAAGTTTCCACAGCCAATAACGCCCCATGTAATCGGCATTCCTTACCTCCGTGTCATCCATCTCACTTCAATCTGGGCGTCTGCAGACGAGCCACTTCCTTTTGGACTATATTAAATGCGTACGAACGTGCTACCATATACGCAGTTTTGTACGCATGCGTGTGTACAAACAAGCTGGCGCTAGGTCCTTTGATGGGTGGACCATGGTATTAGATCGCCTGCGCGATTTGTGGCGTGGCAAAGAAACCCCGGAAGAACGCCTCGCGCAACTCCTGGATCTCCAGGATCCCCGGTTCAATATCCGGCCTCTTGAGTCCGGCGATTGGCTTTGTCCTTATTGTTGCACCAATATTCCCGCACCGCATTGGGATGGCGACATCGGTTCAATCGGCGGACAGGAAGAAATCTGCAAGCATCTGCTTACCTGTCCGGTCACGGTCGCACACTCTCGAAAACCGCCGCTAAAAAACTGGATCGATCTGGTCGAATTCACCGTCAAGCAGCGCCTCGCGCAGTGGCCGAATTATTCCTTGCTCGATCCCGACGGTTACTGGATCTGCCCACATTGCACCGAAAGCACGACGGTCGTGCGCAAACACTGGTACGGCGTGCTCGTGCCGGTTGAAGAATTCCTGCCCAAGGCCCTCGACCACATGCGCGGCTGCAAGGCCTTCGCCAAAGCCCCGCTCGAACCGCTGACCGACATCGAGATCACCGAGAAACTCGGCCAAACCGACGCGCGCCGGCGCCTGCTTGGACGCGTGGCCAACGATCCGCTCTTCCGCGTGCACGACGATTACGGCCACTGGATCGACCCGTTCAGCGGCCGCGCGATTGAAGACCTGAATCTCTTCTCACAACCCTGGAACACGGGGATGATGGAGAAGATCGTCGAATTTCTGCTCAGCCCGAAGTGCACGGGCGCGCGCGTCAACTGGCGCACCCCGTTCTCCGCGGAAGAACTGCACCGCCTCGCCGGACGCATTTCCGCCGAACGCCGCGAAGCGACCACAGAAAAGCACCGCAAGCAGGACGAAGTGGAACTGGAAGATCTGCGCGGAAAAGTCGAGCAGTTGCAGGGCCTGGCCGCGCTGACCAAGGAACGCGACAAGGAACTTGCCGCTGCGCGCAACGTCCAACTCAAGATGCTGCCCGACGCGCCGCCGCTGATTGATGGCTTCGAAGTCTCCGCGTTCTACAATCCGTGCGCCGAACTGGGCGGCGACCTGTTCCACTTCCTGCCCATGCAGGACAGCGACCATACCGGCTTCCTGATCGGCGACGTGTCCGGACACGGCGTCGACGCCGCGCTGATCATGTCGATGGCCTTGAAGAGCTTCACGCTGCGCTGCCGCGAAAGCATCGATCCGGTCAAGGTGCTGGGCAAAGTCAACGAAGACCTGATTCCCGACATTCCGCAGGGGCGCTTCCTGACCGCCACGCTCGCGGCGCTGGACCACCGCACGGGCGAACTGCACTGCGGCCGCGCGGGACACAATCCGTCTTACATGCTCGACCCGCGCACGACGCAGATCAGCGAAGTCACCGGCGCGGGCCTGGCGCTCGGCGCGGTCAAGCCTGCGCTCTTTGAAAAAGCCGCCAAGCCGCACACGGTCATGATCCCGCCCAACGGGATTTTCCTGATGTACACCGACGGCGTGGTCGAAGCGCGCGACTTCAACGGCAACATGTATTCCGAAGAACGCCTCAAGGAAGCGCTGATCCTGCACCGCAACAAGAGCAGCCAGGAAATCGTCGAAGGCCTGGTTCAACACCTGCGCACGTTCGTCGCGGGACACCCCTTCGAAGACGATGTGACCTTTGTGGTCGTGCGCCGCGCGGCCAATCCGGCCTCGAGCGGCTCGATCAAACGCACCTAGAGGAATCCGTGGCCTTAGAACTTCAGGATCGCGACCGGCTGTTGCAGGAGTTGGACCGCCTGCGTCGCGACGTCAACGCCCTCGTCGATGAAGTCGCCAAAGGGATCATCGGCCAGGAACGCGTGCTCGGGCTGATTCTGGCCGCGGGCTTCTCGCGCGGGCACTGCCTGCTCGTGGGCGTGCCGGGCCTGGCCAAGACCAGCATGGTCAAGGCCGTGGCCGCGTCGCTCGACCTGCCCTTTAAACGCATCCAGTTCACGCCCGACCTCATGCCCAGCGACATCACCGGCACCGAAGTGCTCTCCGAAGAAGAAGGCCGGCGCGCGTTTCGCTTCGTCCCGGGACCGCTTTTCGCCAGCGTGATTCTGGCCGACGAAATCAACCGCACGCCGCCCAAGACGCAGGCCGCGCTTTTGGAAGCGATGCAGGAACGCCAGGTCACCGTTTCCAGCCACACCCACGAACTGCCCGACCCGTTCCTGGTCATCGCCACGCAAAACCCGATCGAACAGGAAGGCACCTACGAACTGCCCGAAGCGCAACAGGACCGCTTCATGTTCCAGATCGAAGTCAATTATCCCACGCTGCAGGAAGAGGAAAAAATCCTGACGCTGGCGGGCACTTCGTCGAACTGGGGCATCCGTCCGGTGATGAGCGGCGAACGCGTGCGCGAAATCCAGGACCTGATCCAGCACGTGCACTGCTCGAACTACATGCTCAGCTATGTGGCGCGGCTGGTGCGCGCGACGCGGCCGGGCGATGCCTTCGCGCCGGCGTACATCAATGAACTGGTCGAATGGGGCGCGGGCCCGCGCGCCGGGCAATTCCTGATTCACGGTGGCAAGGCGCTCGCGGCGATGGACGGCCGGCCCACGGTCTCGCCTGCGGACATTCAGGCCTTGGCGATCCCCGTGCTGCGCCACCGCGTCGCCCCGAACTTCCAGGCGCAGGCCGACGGCGTCACCAGCGTCGATCTAATCAAACGCATCCTCGAAGAGACGCCGATTCCGAAAAGCTAATTGCCTTCGCTCCCCAGATTTCCGTCAAGTTTACGGCCAAGAAATAGCAAGTAGACTCGTCCTCATGCACATGCCGTACGCCCCCTCACACACTCGCACCCTAGGACCCCCGGGCCGCAAGCCCGCTGGACGGCCTCGCCGCTCCTTTATAGGGGCAGGGGCCGCGCTGGGACTCGGACTGGCCCTGACGCTCGGCGTCTCATCCTTCCAGGAGCCGCTCGACGCCGACTGCCCCTGCGCGGGCGGTGAAGTCGAAGTCGTCTATATCATCGACTGCTCGGGCTCCATGAACCATGTGCTCGGCACCATTCAGGAACAGGTCAAGCTGCTGCACGAAGCGCTGCAAGGCCAGGTGCGCAAGCTGCGCGCGGCGGTCGTGATCTATCGCACGTTCGAATACACAGGTCCGCGCAAGAAACTCGAAGTCTTCCCGCTCTCATCCGACATCAAGGCGCTGCATGACTTCCTGAAGGACGAAGCCGCCGAAGGCGGCGGCGCAGAACTTGTCGACGATGGCCTCGACCTCGCGCTGAACGAGCTCAAGTGGACCAAAGGCGCGCGCAAGATCGCGATGCTTTTCGGCGACGAGCAGGCCGAGGAGGACCGCCAGCCGCGCTGCATGGAGCTGGCCAAGCAATTCAAAGAGCGCGGGATCACGTTGCATACATTCACCGGGAGCCAGACCGCCTGGATTTACTGGGGCCCGCTGCACGAGAAGGAATGGCGCGGGCGCGTCGCCGACATGGGCACCGAGAAAGCGAAATCCACGTTTCGACTGCCCTACTTTGACGATCTGGCCGAAGCCGGCGGCGGGATCTCGGTCTCCATGGCCAACAGCCGCGACTTGGTCCTGTGGGTGCTCGGCTTCTGCATGGGCTACAACGAGGACCAGACCAAGGCGCGCGTCGACGTGACGCGCTATTTCGATTGGGCCAAAGAGCACGCCGCGCAAGGCGGCGGGGCCAGCGGCGCAAGCGAGCCGGGCGCGAAAGAGCTTCCGCCCAACGCGACGCTACTGCAGCAATACCCGGAAGGCCTCCCGCTGGTCGGCTGGATCCGCCACAACGGCGACTGGAATCCATCGCGCGACTGGAAGACGCTCTTCGGGCACCTCAAGCAGCGCCTGGAATTGTCCGGCGCGCCGGTCGCGCATCCGCTCGGACTGCTCGACGCGGACCTGGAGCGCTTTCCCGTGCTGTACCTGACTGGGCACGGGCCGATCAAATGGAGTTACCCTGAAGCGCTGCGCTTGCGCGCGCAACTTTTGCGCGGCGGATTTCTCTTCGCCGATGCGTGCTGCGCGGACAAGGACTTCATCGCATCAGTGCAGAAATTTGTCGCGGACCACTTTCCCGACCGCAAGCTGGAACGCCTGGAAGCGGCGCACCCGATTTTCAGCGCGGGCCACGTGCTCGAAAAGGTAAAACAAAGCGCCGCGCTGCGCACGAACACGTTTATCGACTTGGATCCGGAACTGTGGGGCCTTTTTCTGCCCGATCCCACGACCGGCAAGACGCGCCTGGCGCTGGTGCTCTCGCCGCACGGCCTGGGCTGCGGCTGGCACACGCGCCCGCTCGGCGCGGCCTGCCAGATTGCCGACCCGGACGCGCTCAAACTGTCCGCGAATATTTTCCTCTACGCCTTAACGCGCTGACGTCACCACGCGCCAAGAATTTCCGCGTCGGCAAAAAGCTGCGACACGCCCGCGCAATTCAGCCGCAGCCGCCCGAACTCATCAAGGCCCTCGAAACGGCCGTCGATTTCGCGCCCGTTCGCCGAGACGCGCAGCGCGTAACCCGACCAGGCGTCGCGCAGGACTTCTTCCAGCTCACGGCGCTGAAACGCGAATTCGGTCTCGTCGCGCAGTGCATCCAGGCGCACCTCAAGGCGCGCGAGCACGCCGGAAAGCAGCGCGAGCCGCTCGATGGCGCGGGCGGATTCGATGCGCACGCTTGTCGGCGGCGCCTTGGCCTGCGGGGGCAGTTCGTGCGGCTCCTGCAGCACATTTAAACCGATGCCCACGACAACAAAGCCGCCGCCCGCGTCGGCGATCACGCCTTCGCACAATATCCCGCCCAGTTTTTTCCACGCGATGGCTGCGGGCGCGCCAGCCTGCGCGGCCAACTCGCCCGGCGCATGCGCAAGCAGTACGACATCGTTGGGCCACTTGGGCTGCGCGGCTACGCCGGCCAGATCGCGTAGCGCTTCCGCGCAAGCCTGGCCCGCCGCAAGGGCTACCCAGCCCAGGCGTTCGGCGCGCAGATTTTCGATCCGGCAAAGCACGCTAAAGAGGAGCGCCTTGCCCGCCGGGGCCTGCCACGTCCGGCCGCGGCGCCCGCGCCCGCTGGTCTGCGCGTCGGCAATCACGAGCAAGCCATGTGCAGCGCCGCCGCGCGCGGCTTCAAGGCACAGATCGTTCGTCGAACCCGCCTCGGCGCGGTAATCGACGGCATGACCCAGCGCGCGCGTCTTTAAGCCCGCTCGAAACGATTCGAGAGCTGCGGGGTTGGGGAACAGGGCGTCCATGCGCGTTAAGATTTCCTTTCCGCCGCCGGCTGCAAGTGCCGATCGACTTTGCAAGCCCCGCTCGCCCTCTTAGGCTTTGCCGCAGCAGCATTCCATGGAGAGTACCGATGCCCAGCGAGCATTTCGAGCCGATCAACTTGAGCGAAGAACAGGCCGCGGTGCGCGAGACTGCGCGCAAATTTGCGCGGGAGAAGCTGGCTCCGATTGCCGCCAAGATCGACGTGGACGGCAAGATTCCGCGCGAACTTTACACCGAGCTGGGTAACTTGAGCCTCCTGGGCGTTCCAATTCCCGAAGCCTACGGCGGCATGGGCCTCGATCTGCTTTGCGCCGCGACGGCAGTGGAAGAACTCGCTTCGGCCTGCGCGAGCACCGCGCTTTCGGTTTCCGCGCATGTGGGCCTGTGTGCTTCGCCCATCGCCAAGTTCGGCTCCGACGTGCAGAAAAAGCGCCTGCTCCCCGACCTGTGCTCCGGCAAGAAGCTCGGCGCATTCGGCCTGACAGAGCCCAGCTCCGGCAGCGACGCGGCGAGCTTGCGCACCACCGCCGCGAAGAAGGGCAAAACTTACGTCCTGAACGGCGCGAAGCTGTTCATTACCAACGCACTCGTCGCGGACGTCTTCTTCGTCGCGGTCAAGACCAACCCCGACGCCGGCGCCAAGGGCATCACCGCGCTGATCGTCGAGCGCGGCATGAAGGGCTTTCAGATCGTCCCCGGCCCGAAGAAGCTGGGCATGCGCGGCTCCGACTGGGGCGAGCTGGTCTTCCATGATTGCGAAGTCCCCGAAGAAAACCGCGTCGGCGACGAAGGTGGCGGCTTCAAGCTCTTCATGGACACGCTCGTCGGCGGGCGCGTCGGGATCGCCGCGCTGGGCGTGGGCCTGGCGCGCGCCGCGTTCGAGACCGCCGCGCAATACGCTTCCGAGCGCCGCCAGTTCGGCAAGCCGATCGGCTCGTTCCAGGCGCTCGGCGAGATGCTGGCCAACATGAGTGTCGGCTACGACGCCGCGCGGCTGCTTACCTATCGCGCCGCGCAACTGCGTAGTTCCGGTACGAACCACCTGCGCGCCTGCAGCGCCGCGAAGCTGTACTCGAGTGAAGTCTGCAACAGAATCTGCAACGATGCGGTGCAGATTCTGGGCGGATACGGTTACACGCAGGAGTTCCCCGCGGAGCGATTTTTCCGCGACGCCAAGCTCTTGGAAATCGGCGAAGGGACCAGCCAGGTGCAGCGCCTGATCCTGGCCCGTGAAATCCTCGGCAAGCTGGATTAGCGATTCCACGCCACAGGGAGACGCGTATTGGTTCCGCCGGCGCCGCCCAAAAGCGGGCTGCGCTGCAATTCCATGAGAAACTGATCCGCCGTCGGGTAGCGGTTTTCGGGATTCTTCTCGAGCGCGATCCAGATCAGCTTCTGCGTGTGCATCGAGATGTTCTTGTTGGTCGCCGAGATCGCTTCGGGCATCAGCTTCATATCGACATGCTTGGCGAGCAGTTCCTGGTCGGACGAGCCTGGGTACGGCACATGCCCGGTCGCGGCTTCGTAGAGCGTGCAGCCGAGCGCGTAAATATCTGTCTGGAAGCTGGGCTTTTTGGTGCGGATCAGCTCCGGCGCGAGGTACGCGGGACTGCCATCCAGCGTGCGGCCGAAGAGGCTGGTAAGGCCGAATCCGCCGATCTTCTCGGCAAAACCTAAATCGATGACTTTGATCCCGTCGGGATTGGGCCAAAGCACGTTGTCGGGCTTGATGTCCTTGTGCACGATTTTGCCGTCGTGCAGGTGCTTGAGCGCACGCCCAATCGCACTGGCGAGCTTGAGCAGGTGCAGTTCGGCGAGCAGCTTTTTGGCCCGCACCATTTCGCGCAGCGATGCGCCTGGAATCCACTCTTCAACGATGTAGGCCAGTTCGCCAATTGAACCGACGCGCAGCATCTGGACCAAATGAAGATGGTGGCGAACCTGCATGCCCAGCGCGCCTTCATCGAGCAGGCGCTTGCGTTCGGTTTTGTTGCCGCGGTGCCGGGGGTGCAGGATTTTGACCGCGACCTTGCGACCCGTCTCCTGGTCTTCGCCTTCATAGACTTCCGCGCAGCCGCCGTCGATCACATGACGTAATATTTGAACTCCCGGAATGGCAACGGTCGTGCTCATGTGCGCCCCCGAAAGGCTGTTGCGGTACTTTTGATACGAACAGCAACCCAAAGTGCATGACTTAATCTTGTAGAAATCTTATTTTCTACCATTTTGTTAACTCACAAGTGCATTATTCGGACACACTTTTTTCCCGTATGCGTATGATTCGAATTGCAGTGGTGTGGGCTTGAAAGTCCTCTAGATTTAAGCTGAAAAGGTAAAGTAAGGCGTATGGAAATCTATTACTGCGACCGCTGCGGCAAGCGGTTCTCGTCGGACAGTTCTCCGGGAATGGAATCCCTGGTGGACCAATCCGCAGACCTTTACGTTTGCCAAAGCTGCTTCCCGGAATTTCGCAAGCAATCGCCCAACGCCGTGCGGCGCTCCCGCGTGCGTGGCGGCCCGCGGGGTTCGCGCATTGTCTCGGCGTCAAAGGTGCGCGGCGCGGATTCGCGAGTTAGGCATGTGCGCGACGCGCCCAGTTCGCCGGCTCCCAGCCGCGCGGGACTTTTCATCAGCCTGATTTTGGGCACCGCACTCCTTGTTGGCGTCGCGGTCTGGATTGTCACACGCGCCACGTAACCCCGCGAAAAAATGTGCACGTTGGTGCGTAATAGCAGTGGGATTCCACCGCCGAGCATACGAAGCGCGCAGAAAGCCACACGGATTTGGCGGTACACACATTCGTGTAAGTCACAATGCACCAAAATCGCACCCTCAGAACGCCCACATACCAATTTTTTCGTGCAAGTTAAGCGCGCCGCGCGGGATGCAAAGCGGACACGATTTTTCAAAAAGATGCACATCGGCCCCATTTCCTGAAGACTTACATGAACGGCGCGAGGCTCCACCGCATCGCACTCGAAACGCGCAGAGAACGGCCCGAGACCTCGCGAAAAAATGTGCACGGTGCGAAACCGGCATGCGAGCTGAGCCGTTGGGATGACGGGTTGACAAAAGCTTGCTCCGTTTCAGTGTGCCCCTGGGGGCTTGTCCCCCAGTGCGGTCTTTCTTTTTTCTTTAACACCACAGCTACGACACCACGACATGAGGTGACGACCCCCACTGGGGGACAAGCCCCCAGTGGCATCTCTGAACAGGTTCCCGGAGTCCAGCACGTTTGCGCGAAGCGGAGCTTCCACTCATCTCTGCGGGCTCTTGGTCCCATGTTGTGGAGTTCGTACGGAAAGCGGCTTCCCATTCACAC
>Ga0265314_10002687_pt1 | contig 17815 bp, 16 predicted proteins | sample 4126metaG_FD_203106 | JGI IMG/M metagenome (GOLD analysis project Ga0265314, IMG submission 203106) | Rhizosphere microbial communities from Carex aquatilis grown in University of Washington, Seatle, WA, United States - 4-1-26 metaG | ecosystem: Host-associated > Plants > Roots > Rhizosphere >... | reverse complement strand
GCGGGGGCGTTACCCAAGAAGTAGATCGCGTCCGGCGAAGCGCAGCGCGTGCCGTGAATTTCGTCTTGGGAGCATCTCACGAGCGCCCCGTCCCCGATGGAGGTGACGCTGGCGGGAATCGTCACGCTGGCCAGGCTGAAGAAGCCAGCGAATGCTTGATCCCCGATGCTCGTGACGCCGTTGCCGATGGTCACGTTGGTCAGCCCGAAGCAATCATCGAACGCACCGTTTCCGATGCTAGTGACGCCGTCAGGGATGATGACACTCGTCAGGCTGGTACCGGAGAACGCCCAGTCCCCGATATTGGTAACACTGTTGGGGATCGCGACGTTGGTCAGGCCGGTGCAGTCTGAGAATGCACGTTCGTCGATGGTCGTCATGCTATTGGGAATCGTGATTCTGGTCAGCCTGAAGCAGCCATCGAACGCACGCTCCCCGATGCTGACAACGCTATTAGGGATCGTAACGTCGGTTAGGCTTTTACAGGCAATGAACGCGCCGAATTCGATGCTTACAAGAGTGTTGGGGATGGTGATGCTGCTCAGCCCGGTGCAGGCAGCGAACGCTAATTCCCCGATACTGGTAACACTGTTGGGGATCGCCACGTTGGTCAGGCCAGCGCAGCCCATGAACGTACGTTCGCCGATGGTAGTCACGCTGTCAGGAATCACCACGCTGATCACATTGGTGGAGTAAGGTGGGTCCATGGGGGGGTAGGTGACGAACGCAGATTGACCAATGCTGGTTACCGGTAGGCCGTTGATCGTGCTGGGAATGATCACCTCGCCGCCAGCGCCGGTGTATTTCGTGATGGTGATCGTGCCGTTATTGATGGTGTAGGTGAAATCTTCGGCTTGCACCAGGGTGGCCAGCAACAAGAGCAGCAAGGCCACTAGTTTCTTGGCAGCGCCGGTCGCATAAAGGAAATCGTTTGACGTTAAACCGAGAAAAGAAAACCTAGTCTTCATAGTTGCCCTTATCCTTACGCTACACCTCTATAAGATCCGAGGCAAGCACAAGATTCTCCCGGTTGGTGATGCCCGCCAACTGGTGATCACCCTAGCAGCCTATGCCAGTCGGCTGGGCCGTGCCCGATGCCCAGAAGTCTGCTCGGTCCTTGATCGATCTACGGCACGACGATGCCGGTAGTCATCGCGGTGGCCGGTTACCTCACCGCCGAAGATCGTCTACAGCCTTCGGCTCACGACCGCCTGACCGGCCACCGGCGCGTACGGGCAGGCTTCCGCTCCGCCCTGCTGGTTAACTAACCGGCGCTCAAACTGGACCAGCGCGTCCAAGCCGCCAGGTTGAGCGCCTTGCCAGCGCCGGAAGGTAACGGCACCGATGCCCGAGGTGCGCTCTCAAGTCGGGCACCCTGGCTGCGCGACCAGCATCCTACCTGGATGCCCGAGGCTTGATCTTATCTTTATCAATGTCGTCGGTCTGGGGCTTGAGGGCTAACCACCTGTAGAGCGTTGGCCGCGAAATCTTGAGCGTCTCGCAGATGGCGGCGATGGGCATCGTCTTGTCGGCATGGAGCCTCTTTGCAGTTTGGATGCGCGGATCGCTGGCCATCATGGGAGGTCGTCCTCCCAGCCGCCCCCTGGCCCGTGCGGAATTCAGTCCAGCCTTGGTCCTTTCTTGGATTAACCGGCGCTCGAACTGCGCCAAACTGGCGAACACGTTAAAGATCAGCTCGCCGCTGGCGGTAGTCGTGTCGATAGCACCATCGCAGATGGACTTGAACCCGACCTTGCGCTGGCGCAGTTGCTCGACCAGGTCGATCAGGTGTCGAACCGACCGGCCCAGCCGATCCAGACGCCAGACGATCAACCTATCCCCCTCCTTAAGCGTGTTCAGGCAGTCATCCAGTCCAGGCCGTGCCGCCTTGGACCCGCTTACCTTGTCCACGAAGATCATCTTCTTCGGTACACCGGCCTTAACCAGCGCGTCGGTCTGAAGCTGGAGTTCCTGGCCATTGGTGCTCACCCGGGCGTAACCCAGGAGTCGAGAGTTTGATTTTTGCTTCATGTCTCATTTTCTATACCACACATGGGTTTATGAGTCAATGAAACATGAGATGAATTCTCAAGACCATAAACACTGGGAATCCGGCTGATCGCCGCCACGGGGTGAGGTACTCCATTAAACGAACGTTTTACGAGACAGCCACAGAAATGAAAGATCACCTCACTTGTGCCCCTTGGCATGTCGGATCGAGGCCCGCAAATTCCAGCCATGCGTTGCCATCGCCGAACTGTTACGATTCCGACCATCCAGCAGCATCACTTCGTTTCGACTCGGCAGGTATCGCGCACCTCGCTGCCCGTCCGCCCAAATATCAATCTCTCCCGTGTCCCTGTTCTCACGAAGGGAGCAACACCAGTAATAGGAGCTTTTATGCTCCAGATAGTAAACGTATCCCACGTCGTCTGAATCGATCCGGTAGAGATTCACCGACCACGCCTTGATAAGTTCCTCATTCCGTTGGCCGACAACAAAGAACTCGACGCCGTTAGCCGCTTTCAAATGGGCAAGGAGAACCTCGTCGCCTGAGTGGATGCCAAATGGTCCAAGATGGAACAAGCGGACCCCGATGACCAGGATGACCAAGACCACACCTACGCGCACCGACAAAGGGATCGTTCGCTTCATTGCCCAGAGTATTCCTTACCTACTACGCTCATGGAGTCGAGCGGATTTACTGGCCAAATCCGGAGCCGCCATGCTGTGGGTCATTTACGCGCTCGGCGAAGTGCATGGCCTGACCTGCCGCTGGACGCCACGATCTCCTGGGCATGCGCCCCACTAGCACGCGCCGCCGCCATCTGAGTGCGCCCAAGTTGAAGATCTGCTTTGACCAGAGATCTAGCTCGGCGCTGAGCTTGCGCGCCGGTAGCCACCGTTCAAAAATGGACAGGTTGCTGCACACCTGGGCCTGCTGATGAAACGCCATTAAAATCAGGGGTTCGACGAGGGTGAAAACGGGGGATGGTTTCTGTACAGCCGCGCTAGGTCTCAACGACGCCCTGCCGGTCAGCAAGGCATGGTCCTCGACCTTTCCATCGTCACGGCGATGCCTGCGCATGAACTTGTAGGTTACGTCGGTATTTACGGCATGAATTCATGCCAAAAAGGGAAACGAGGTGAGCGCGCCTGGCGGGATGAACTTGTTGCCCACGGTTATCACGCCCGGCGCGGCCAACAGTTTGCGGGCACGCCTGACTCCCCTGATGTGGTTTGCGTGGATCTGCCCGACTACCATTTCGAGGTTAAGGCCGTCGAGCACCTGAACCTCGCCGTAGCGATGGCCCAGGCGGTTGGAGACGCCGGTGAGAAAGTGCCGGTCGTCGCCCATAAGCGCAACCGTGGTGACTGGCTGATAACCATGCGCGCCAGCGATTGGTTCTCGATGCTAGCCCAGGCCCAGGCAGCGCAGGCTGATGCCGCAAGGTGGCACGGTCCGCCATAGAGCCTTGGCTCCTTTTTCACGCGGCAGACTGTTAGCGCAGGTTTCGATGCAGGCGCTCATGTGAACCGCTCCCCAGCGCAGCGTGGAGGTAACCGCAGCCAGGATGAGCGGATGTAGATCCTCTGCCAGGGCGGAAGCAGGTTAACCAGCGATCCAACACGGGTGGTCAGGGTAGGCGTCGTTGACGGCACCACGGGTTCTGCCATCCTGCCGTCAACGATGGCGCGAAAACTCCGCACACTGCTGCTCGCCTTGATTACCGTCTTCGCGCTGGCGACCGTGGCGGTGTTTTTCTTTACCGCCCGACCTGTTCACCCGCGCCCGCCCATGCCTGACCCAAACGGATATGACGATTTCCTGAAGGCCATAACCTTGGTAAACCGCAATTACCCCACCAACCTGTCGACCCTCGACCGCAACGCCCTCCAAGCATGGGTGTCCACGAACTCGGAATCGCTTCGGCTGTTGCGGCTTGGTCTGACGCGGGAGATAGCTCGGTTTCCAGACCCAGACCCACATGTGGAGGACTTTACTAAGTGGCTTCGCGAGTTGGCGTACATGGAACTACTAGCGGTACGGCTCAGAGCGGAAGGGCGGTTGTATGAAATGGACAACCGCGTCGCGGACGCAGCCAAGAGTTATGCCGATGCAATCCACTTCGGAAACGAGGTTAGCCGGGGCGGATTCATCATCGGGCGGGTCGTTGGAATGCATATTGAGGGATGGGGTGCCACTTCGCTCAGCAAACTCGTACCGAAGCTAAACAGCCAAGATGCCCGCATGGTGCTCGATGAGTTGGCGAAGATCGAGCGTAGGCGAGTTACCTGGGAGGAAGTGCGTCAAAACGAAAGCCAGTTGCGCAAACGGCATTTCATTGAATGGTTCCATCCTATTGAGTTGACGAGGTGGCTATGGCAAACTCGCGGTATCGCTCGCCGAGCCGAACTCAACCACAAGAAGCAACTTGCTCATCTCCGGCTTCTCATGGCCGAACTCGCCGTCCGCTGCTACCAATCACAGCAAGGGCATGTGCCCACGGGCCTGAAGGATCTTGTTCCGAAGTACCTCCAGCAGGTGCCCCCCGACCCGTTCAGCGGGAGTTCGATGCTTTACCACCTCCATGGGACTAACTGGCTGTTGTACAGCGTTGGCGAGGACGGTGTGGATGACGGCGGGCGACCTCCAGCTCCTTCGGTCCCGGGTACGGTGACACGAGGTGACCTGTTCTACGATTCGACTTACTATTGAGGGCAGAGGAGCAGGCCGGTGCCGCAGCATCCTGGTTCAGAGCCAAGGATCTGATGCCTCATCTCCAGGTGGGCGCAGCGTGAGCCTCTGCTGGCCGCTGGCTCTCGCCTCGGACATTTCCCGCCTCTGCCAGCCTGTGTCGCCACCCAGAAGCGCTTTGGCCAGGTGGATACCGCATCCGGTACATCAGCCGCCACGGAGGCTGGCCAGCGGCGTTAAAGGTCAGAGTCAGGGCTTGGCTCACTTGACGGCCTCGGGCCGGAGAGTTAAAGGCAAGCAAGGGTTATCAGATGCGCGCCAGTCGGCTCTGGCAGCTGGTTTACCGGCTCCTTAGCGCTTAAACGGCGGTAGCACTATCCCTGATGGCCCTTGCATGACTACCTCCATGGCGCACTTAGGGTGACGCCAGCGGCGATCTGGACCCGGGCCACAGCGTCCAGTTGGCAGATGTATCATTGGTTAGCGCCCGAGGTAACTGGGAGAGGAGCTGATGTTCCATGCCGACCAGAGAGGCGTCATTGTCCCGTCGAGCGATCTCCAACTGCGAGGCCAGCAGCCCAGCCTGAGGCAAGGCTCGGAGGTAATCGGGCATTGATTGCTCCAGTTGAGCCATGGCAGCTCGGTTCTGGGTGAAGGTCAGCCACACCTGTCCATCCGGCGCAAGGTAGTTCTCAGGGTTTTCCGCGACGAGCTGTCTCGCCGCGCTTAACTCAAGGCGGATGTTGTTTAACGTGGTTATACGCGTCTCCTGGGGGACATACTCACCCAAGTAGAGCATGGCCAGGCCCTCCGCGTGGCGGCAGATGGGATCAGTTAAATGCCCTTGATCTCGCTCGAAGGCGCAGCGCTCAGCCACCGTGCCCCAGTCGATCTGACCATCCTTGAATCCGAGCAGTCCAAGAGGGGCGCTTCCGAGCCGGAAGTGATTCCGAAAGAGGTAGAGATGGTCAAATACCCTCCTGAAAGTTGCCGCCGCGATGTCGAACTGCTCAGGCGTCCACTGGGTCGTCTGTATCCATTGACAGAACACGCCTCCAGGTCGAAGGGACAGTTTTGCGGCCTCGAACTCCTCCAGACTGCAAAGGGATGCTTCTCCTGGCCTCCAGGGCGTGAAAAGATCGCCAATCACCGCATCAAAGCAACCCCTGGACGCCGTCAGATAGGTGCGGGCGTCCTCTACATAGATGTGCGTAGATTCCTGTTGGCAGATCCCCTGATTGAGGTCAGAGAACTCCTCCTTGGCCGCATCTGCCACAAGTCGAGATAGCTCGACTGCCGTGATCGAGGTTACGGCCTTGTGAGCTAGCGCGCCGGATGCCGTTATTCCAGTGCCGAGGCCAATGAAAGCCACATGAGCAGGGTTCCTGTGCAAAAGGAGCGGCAGGTGCGCCTGTCGTCTCATGTCAGGACCGGCCTTGCTGCTCCCGAGCATGTATTGGTTGTCAAAGATTAGAGCCTTCCCAACGTTGTCGTTGTAAACGCTGGCAAGGGTACCTTCACGTCCAGATCGGACCCTGATGACCTTGAACTGATCGGTAGACAGGAACAGTGGCAAGGGCAGGAGGAGAGATTTGGTGATCCAGCAGGCACCAATGAGCGCACAGGCAACGAAGGCGGCGCGCGAGGGCCGTCTTGCTCCGCTGGCCAGCAGCAGGGGGACCGCTGATAGTACGTACGCGACCCCGACGACGCCGATGGAGACATGCGCGCCAAATTGGGGTAGCAGGAAGCGGTAGGAGATCTCAGCTCCGAGCACGCCTCCGAGTCCATTGGCCGCGAGGAGTCGTGCCAGCATCCGGCCAGGGAGCGTTTCTCCTTTGCCACCATGCCAGCCGACCACCATCGGAAAGATGGTTCCGGCGATCAAGATCGCTGGTCCAAGAGAGGTGCACATAGCCACCGTCAGTGACTTAAGAAAGTTCGCGAAGCCGTGACCGTAGCCGAGATAGCCCAGGTCACTCCCAGGCAAAGCCATGAAGAACACGGGTACCAGCGCCACGGCGACGCCGGTAGCCCCCAGGAAGCCTGGCAGCAGCGCTTCCGGTGTTCCCAGCAGCGGCACCAATCGAGGCACTATCCAGGCGCTCAGAGCAAGGACCGCGATGACGACCAGCAAAATCACTGCCTGAGGGTAAATGGCGAGCGGAGCTTTGAGGTTCACCATGGCCAGGCTGAGCACTTCGAGGGCAAGCACACCCGCCCCAGATGCGAAGGATATCAGCAGGGGCATCCGGCTGGTTGGATCAGGTGATGCGTCAGCGCCTGAACCTCGACCGGAGGTAGCATCTACAGCCGTGCTGGACTCTCCTCGACTCTTCCAGTAGCAGGTCGTGGCCACCGTGAGGTTCAATGCCATCATTAGGACCATCCCAACACCAACACCCCCGATCCGCAGTACAACCAGGACAACCAACCCCAGCCCAAAGACACCCCCCAGGGTATTGGCTGCGTAAAGGTTAATCTCCTGGCGCGGGAGGTTCGCGGTGCCCGCTGGGATCGTCGCTATCATGAGCGGTAGAGTTGTGCCCATGAGAAAAGCGGGAGGTAGCACTACAAGGATGGACAGGCCCAGCTTGACGAACGTGCCTGTCGAACCGACTAGGGCTTCAGCTCCAAGGCTTGGCCACAACCAGGTAGCCCAAAACGGAAGGAGCAGAGCAGGCAGGGAGAGCGTGGCAACCCCTAGCTCAACGAAGGTGAGCAGCCTCCATGGACGCCGCACCTTCGGCATACCTAGTGACACCGTGGCAGCGCCAAGGGCAAGCCCAAGAAAGAAGCATTCAAAGACGCGCGCGTTGGACTCAGCGCTGGCACCGAGAAGGTCGATCATCCGGCGCGTCCAGAGAACCTGGTGCCCCAGTGCCGCAGCGCCACTGGTGGCCAGCAGCAGACTAGCCAATCCCAGGCCGCTGTTCTTGTGCGTCATCGTGTCGGTATCTAAATCATCCTGTCCGCCCGGCTTTCGTGAGATCCAGGACAAGGGTTATCCCCCCCGTGGCTCCAGGTTGACTGGAACCATGATCGGTTCGATTACCGACTTCAAGCCTCCAGGAGGCCCATGAAGGCTCCTGGTTGAAGTCTGTTAGGGTGTAGCGGTAGGCCCTGAAGGTCCCCTGCCACGCTCAAGGCATGAAGCCGGACCCTTCAATGAGGACGGTCTCGTACCGCACATAGGGTCAAACACCCTGGGCAATCGGAGCGGTTCTCGACTCTGGATTTCGTGGCGATAGGGCTGGACACTCCATCGCCCGTGCCCGGCTGATCCGAGCGAAGCCGCGATGCGCGTGGGGGGGCGTTGGCTGTGACGGACGTGCCCTGGATAGAACACCGGCAGTGGCTCGGAATTCTAAACGAACCTTCCCGGCCCCCCAGCCAGGTTGTCCGCGTCGTCGACGATCTATATCTTGGGCACCCATCGACCGCAGGATAACAAGAGAGAGGCGACAGCATCACGGTTTGAGAGCGTGGGCGGCGCGGATCGGTGCCGGGACGCCGACCATGTGGTTGGCGCGAATCATTAGGAGCTGGCCGTTTACCCGAAATGGCGGCGGGAAAAATGGATTACCTATTAGGCTGCAACTCATCACCGTGCTTGCGAGTTGCCCACCTCTACCGACCTCGTGCCGGTCAACGCCGCTAAAATCTGCCCGGCTATTTCTTTGGCTCGACCTCCGAGGTCCTCATCGAAGCGCACACGGATGAGCTGGATGCCGTGGTTCTTGCACAGCGCGGCTTTCCTTCGATCTCGTTCAACCACCAATTCAAAGGCGGGTCTTCCCCCGAAGAATTCCAAAGGCTCAAAATGTTGCTGCCCCATGTACTCGACCGCGATGTCTGCCTGAGGGACATAAACATCAAAATGTTGGGGCTCCAGCCAAGTTGGCCGCGCGTGCTGAATCACTTCCGCCCCTTTCAGCAGACGCTGGAGAATCTGGTAGAGCTGGTTCTCAGCGATCCACCGTGAATTTCCGATTTCGCGGCTCCAACATTGTCTAAGCCACATCAACGCCTCGGTCATCAGGCCATCCCATTCGGTCATGTTTCGCGGGGAATCGGGCGCACGGATAACACCAATGTAAAATGGGTGAGCGGCTGGTTGCGCTTTGCCTTCGCGCCAGATCTGCGCCACTTCATCGGCGCGCTTAGCCCCGTATGATTGCATCCAGTCCTCCAACCGGATGCGCGCCCACTCCCGACACGAAGCTAATCGAGGAACATCAAGAACCATATCCTCTTTGGAGTCGTGCCCCACCTCTACCGGGAGACTGGATCGCCCTAACATTTGAAAAATACCGGTCAGAACCTCATTCGCGGTGAGCGGCAATCGGTGCTTGAATCTCAGATCCAGGAGTTTGCCTAAATGACGCTTATCCATCACCGGATGGCAACTGAACAGTCGGACCAGGCGTTCTGCCGGAACCCCATCGTCTCCAGGAAAACTGTCATGTCCAAGAGCGGAGAAAAGGAAGGAGTGGCTGATCGGCGTTACCCCTGAGCCGGTTACCAGCTCGACGAATTCCTCAAGCGTTGATTCCTCGCCAGTCCTGGCAAAGCTCTCAACTGCCCTTTGAGCCGATTCAAGCTTCGCATCTGCTTGTTGGATGTACGCCAACACATGTCTTGCGCGCGCCGTATCTCCCCTGCACAGGGCATCTGATAATGAAAGCGCCTGGCCAGCGCCGACGCGCGGGCGACATCGACTCTTCAGCTTGGCTACCGACCTGGCCTCCGAGTGAACCGGCTTCGAGCGGAAGTCATCCCACTCCGCTTTGGAAACACCGAACACGCGTTCGAGGATATCCAAAATCTTAAGCGGGGTGGCGCAATTCAAACGGCAACTCGCCACGGCCAGCATATCGAGATACGGCTGGGCTTTGGTGACGCTGCTACCGAGGCAAACTTCAAGAGGAGGGTCGCATTCGCTAAATGATGCGGTCGCGAACCGATCAATGACCTTCTCCCACTGGTCCCGGAAAAAGGCTATCTTGATGAGGCGGTCGTCGTCTGGTGTGGACCTGTAGGATTGGGCTTCGCTTTTCGGTTGAGAGTAGTACATTTCGGCTTCTTCAAGCCTGCCTTCGCACCAGCAGATGTCCCCGAGTTTTCTCGGATGTGCAGGCTTGAGATACTGCTCGCGGGCCTCGGAAAAGCATCCGCAGGCCAGGTAGAGGTCAGCGAGGTGGCCAGCGTGAACAGGCAGGCCGGTAGACAAGACAACGAAAATCCTTTCCCAGGGCGACAATTCCCGATCTGGCGTTTGAGCGACGACCTCGAAGACCAAGTTGCTGACAATCGAATAATCCGGGAGGCAGAAGTCGTGATCGCGCCCGTAGAGCTGAAGCCGCATAGGCCAGATCATGATCCAACCAACACGCCACGGCGAGAATAGAAGCGCTCGGATCAACTGTCCTTGGTGACGATTCCGGTGCCCCTGCGCGGTGTCCACCTGGCGGCGAAACCATTCCAAACAAATCACGGTGAGCGGAGTCGGTAGAACCGGCTGGAGTAAGTCGTCCACATCGGATCGCTGAAGTACGATGAGCCGCCATCGAGATTATTGGTGGCCACAGGAGTCCAGGCTGGATGAGCCAAATCCGTGGAGGCTTCCACCACAATGACCAGGTTGCGGGTCCCGGTGATGACGAACCCGAGTTTGTTCGTCCGCACGCCGAAGTTGGCATCAGCGGTCTGCACCATCGGGTTCCATAGTGCGGTCGAAAGTCCGCCGAAAGTGGCCCCCCAGCCTGTGCTTCTCGGCAGGTAGTACACAATCGCTCTATTATCGCTTTCGAACGCGGAAGTCCCCAGTTTCGGAGGGTTGCCCGCGAAATACACAGCGGTCAGCCCGGTGGAGCCATTAAACGCAAAATCCCCAATACTGGTCACGCCATCGCCAATGTACAGGCTCCTGAGTCCAGTGCATGAGGAGAACGCCCCAGGCCCAATACTGGTCACGCTGCTCGGCAGAATAACGCTCGTCAGCTTGTCAGAGCCGTAGAACGCAAAATCGCCAACCCGAGACACGCTGGCGGGAATGCTGTAGCTTCCAACTTTGCCGCTGGGGTACTGCACGAGAGTGTGCTGTTCCTTGTCAAAGAGGACGCCGTCCCTGCTGGTGTAGTTCGGATCGAGCATATCCACGGTGATACTCATCAGCTCGGTACAGGCATCGAACGCGTCCACCCCAACGCTGGTTACACTCTTCGGTAGCGTGATGTTCGTCAACCTGGTGCAGAAGCGGAACGCATAAGGACCGATGCTAGTCAATCCGTCTGGCAGGGTGATGCTCGTCAGTCCGGCGCACGCCTCGAATGCCCCATTTTCGAGGCTGATCAAGGCATTGGGTAGGGTAATGTTCGTCAACCCGGTACAACCACCGAATGCCTCAACACCGATGCTGGTCATGCTGCCCGGCAAAGTGACCATCGTCAGCCCGGCGCAGCCATAGAACGCACCCTGAGCAATGTCGGTCAGGCCGGGGGGCAGGGTAAGGTTCGCGAGACCCGTGCAGCCGGAGAATCCATACGTGCCAATGTCGATCAGGCTACCGGGCAGGCTCATGCTCGTAAGTCCGCGGCATCCGTCGAACGCATGGTTCCCGATGCTGGCCAAGTAATTGGGCAGAGTGACCCTGGCTAGCCCGGTACAGCCGAAGAACGAAAAATCCCCGATGCCAGTCAAGCTGCTCGGCAGTACCATGTTTATTAGCCTAGTACAGCCAGCAAACGCGTGATCTCCGAGGCTGGTTACCCCTTTGCCAATGATGGCGCTGGTCAGCTCCGGGATACCGGCGAACGCGTACGCGCCGATGCTGACGACACTGTCGGGCAGAACGATGTTCGTGAGTACGGTGCCGTTGAACGCATATGCGCCGATGCTCGTAAGGCTGCCGGGCAGCGCGATGTTGGGTAGTTTCATGCAGCCAAGGAACGCGTAATCGCCAATATTGACCAGGCTGTTGCCTACGTTGATATTCGTCAGCCCCGCGCAGAAGCTAAACGCGGAGCTATCGATGTCGGTCACACTATTTGGCAGCGTGACGGTCGTCAAACCGGCACAGCCCATGAATGCCGCACTACCGATGTTGGCCAGCCGGTCGCCCACGTTTATGCTCATCAGCCCGGTGCAGCCATCAAAAGCATGCTCACCAATGGTAGCCATGTTGTTGCCAGTGGTTAGGTTCACCAGCAAAGTGCAGCCGAGGAACGCGTAAGGGCCGATGCTGGTCACACCGGTCCCAATAGTGAGATCCGTTAGTCTAATACAGCCAGCAAACGCGTGATCCCCGAGGCCAGCTACCCCGTTGCCAGTGATGGCGCTGGTCAGCTCCGGGATGTCAGCGAACGCGTACGCGCCGACGCTGACGACACTGTCGGGCAGGGCGATGCTCGTAAGCCCGGTGCCCTTAAAAGCATAATCGCCGATGCTCGTGAGGCCGTCGAGCAGAGCGATGGTCGTCAGCCCGCCACAGCCGTCGAACGCATGGGCGCTAATGGTGGTTACCGTGTTTGGGATCGCGACGCTGTACAGACCGTTCTTATAGAAAGCGTAAGCGCCGACCACGGTGACCGGCAGGCCGGTGATCGTCCTTGGAATGGTAACGGCTCCCGTAGACCCGATGTATTTCGTAATGGTGATGCTGCCGCTATTGGTCACGAAAGTGAAACTCTGAGTTTGCGCCAAGGTGGCCAGAATCGAAGCCAGCAACGGTAGGAGTCTCCTGACGACAGCGGGCACGATGAGGAGATCATTTGGCTCTCCAGGGTTGAAATAAAAGCCCGGCCTCATCGTTTTCCTTGCTCCCACACTACGTCTTCATCATGCCGGAAAGCAAGCCCAAGATCCTCTAGATTGGGATACCCGGGCACCAAAGGTAGAACGCAGGGCGTGTGGATATCGCCCCCAGGGTCTCTCTAGGGAGCCTGATTTGCAGCTGGCTCTGGTTCGGGACTCACAGCCCTTCACAGGGCCCCAGGCAGGGCGATGAACGGCCCGCCATCAACGGTGGTCCTTATGGCGGCTGCCGAGGTTGCAGAACGATGTTGGCGATATGAACCACTGGGCGAAGGAACGTGGCGCGCAAATCTTCGGCCCGTAAGTATTTCACCGCCTGCCTGTCGGTCCCAACTCCAACCACAAGGTAGAAGAAGTAGTTCTTCAAACACTCAGATGTCTGCCTCTCCCTCTCAGTCAGATAAAACGAGATTCTGTCCCCCTGAGCGCGCACGGCTTTTGCTTCAATGAACCGGTCGGTACCATCCTCGTTGAATGATTTGATGTCGTAGCCCTTCGTGTGATCACCCGCGACTAGTTCAATTCTGTCCGCCAAGTCGGAATGCCCAGCCCGCCTCAAGCGCTCCCTTTCCGCGTCGATGGCGATGCCCTCAGCGCGCCTGCCCAAGGCCGCACGCTCTCGCTGCAACCGGTCGAAATCGACGACCTCAGCATCTCCATCTGTGGTGTGCGTCGCCACCAGCTTGGTGCCGTTCAACGTGGCACCTGAGATGGCCAACGGCTCTGGTACGAAAGCGGTCATTGAGCCCGAGGCCGGTCGCAAGTCCCACTTTGCAAGTATGTAGCAGAAGGAGTGTGCATCGATTAGGCGCGTTTCATCCACGCCTGCATCTCTTAGGGCGTCCCGAACCTGGCGGATGACGTTGAGGTACGATTCATAATTGTCCCAGGAACAGCGCCGGGACGTTTTTAATCCCACGTCCAGTATCGAGAAGGCCGTGTTGAAATTGGCGGGTGAGATCGGCAGGTACTGAGTCCAATCCTTTAGGAAAAAGAGGTAGGCAATGAAGTCGTAACGCTTGCCCGCCAGATCCACCAGACGATTGAAAGCATTTCGAGGTGGGAGTTCATCGTGGTAAAAATCGTAAAGGAGGGACTCGTAGGTGAACCGCTCGGTAGTACTTGACAATGCCTGGTAGAGCGACTGGTGGGAACGCGCCGAGGGCCCGCGCCTATTGTCCCAACTGACCAGATTATTGGTGATCTGCTTCTTTGAGTTCTCGACCGGGACACTGATCTCTACCGCGCTGATCACCCGGCGCAGGATCTCTCCGCTCCCGGCATCTTCGCGCTTCCAGTTGCCACAACTAAGATGACTGCGCCCCGTTTCGTAAATGTCGGCTTTGTAGCTTTCCGACGCGTGGAGCCAACCGCTCCCGAAGGAAACGGTGCGCTGATGGTATTTTTCCTGAAGGGCGGCTTTGAACCGCTCGAACCGGTCATGAAATGCGCAATAGTTTATGCTGTAGGCCATGTTAATCGGTCACTTTGGTTGACTGGCCTCTCAGACCTGGGCCTGACACTGTAGGTAGCCGACGCCCGGTGCCAGAAAACCCAGTCTCACGATACTTCGCCCACCAGTGAGCGCGCCCTTCGGTTTGCCTTCGACCTGGATGAGGGTTTTGTCGCCTACCTGACGGTAATGATGCCCAGAGCGGGGCTGGAACGCCTGGAGGGCTCGTGCCCTGACTTGGTTCCTAGTGGACGGGCGGCAGATCCGCGCCCGCTCTTTTGACTCCGTCAGCTCATTGTAGTCCGATGCCTTGTCGATCATGGCGTCTCTGAAGAGACACTTAGCACCTTAAAGGGCTCCTGAACAATGGCAAGGAAAGGTTCAGGGCCGAGATTGGCATTGCCGACGTTGCGCGAGTGGGATTGTAGGCTGTGTGGCCCTGACTCCAGTGTCATCACATCACGCTCGGGCTAGTCTGATTACCATCAGCACCTCGCCCTGCAATGCCAGCCGATAACGACGGTGATCACTCCGTACCAAGGAAGGCCGTGGCGAAAACCGACCGGTGTAGACCGATCCGATCGCCAGGGTGCTCATCGAGGACATCGGTGTCTACCACTACCCGTCCTTGGCAGCCATCTCAGCTTAGATAGTCCCACTCTCGCGGAAATATGCGTTACAAGACTCCCGCCCAAAGACTTGCCGCGCTAGGTGGCCTCGGAGGGTGCGCACCAGGGCAAACAGCATTTTTTAGCGGCTTGTCGCCTCCTGCCCAGTGACTTGCCAGTCCTACGCCAGCCGTTGACGACACGGACCTGATACGCCGCACCGCCGAAGCCGCTCCTAACCACCCCCAACTGTTGACCAAATTGCTGCGCGCTCGCCGGACGCCACCGGGTCGTGATGCGCCACGGCACCCAGCGTGTTAGGGCGACTCCCGTTCTTGAACAGCAGCTGCAACAATGATTTGCGGACAACACCGCCTTCCATCCCTAATCGGGACACACTCTTCAGAGCGGCACGAAACCAAGAGCGGTATGCGTAGTTAGCGCATGATTAGCTTAGACGACATTCGCATTGGCGAGGTGCCCGAACACTTGCGGGCTCGGGCAGCTGCCGCTCAACAAGAAGCCGACATCAGCCTTGCAGGCACCCAACTGGCTAAGCTGAGGCAGCAAGGCGCAAAGCGCCAGACCCGTCTGTTTACCGGGCGCGTCTTCGGGCGTCGCGGTTGGCGCGGGATGCAGGTAATCCTGCCTAACGGTAGAATCGGTACATTGTTTCGAGCGAGACGAGGTGCCGCCCTGGTCAGCTGGAGAGATGAGTTTGCACTCCGGCCTGACCAGTATGCCGCGCTCAGTACTGCTGATCTAAAACCGTTCAAGCACGCCGCAGCCATGCTTCTCGGCGCTGCCAAGCGCGGCGTTCGAGAACGCAAAAGCTTGCAAAAAGCGCGGGCAGCGAGAATCAACGGAGCGGCCCCACCCAGGCCGGGCAGCCGTCCTCGTGGCCGACCGCGCACCAATCAGTCACCGAGGGTGATATCGGGCTGACTCAAAGTCCCCGAAGCGGAAGGTGGTTCACCCTTGGCGTCCCACTCCTCCAGACATCCACGGATGTTGTGGACAAGGATCGACCGGAACCCTTCAGGCCAGCTCGCGTATTCCTTTTCAAGAATATCCCGTAACTGGTGCCAGCGCGCCTTAGGATCAAAGTCAGCGTGGTCAGTTTTGGATTGGTGGGGGGCTGTACTGGAGTCCTCAGCCCCATCTGTTGGCTTGCCGGTGGATTCATCGCCGTCCCCGTGATCTCTGGTCGACCCGTTCTCTTCGGGTCGCTGAGTGGGTTGATCCCCCGCTGATGACCTCGCCGTTTCGGTGGCCTTGGATCGCTTCTTGGGCGCACGGCGGGCCTTGCCATCACGCCCCCGTCGCTTTTCCGGCTCATCTTGGGTTGAACTGTCTGCGTGGACAGTTGAGGGTTGCTCCAGGTCTTTTCGGCACGTGCCCACGAAAGTGGGGCTCACGGCGCAGATCACCGCAATGGCGCGATCCGAACGGTCCTTAAATTCCCGCAAGGCTTTTGTGACCGCATACGCTTTATCCGCCGTCGTCCGGCGTTGGCCGTGAGTGGCGTTAGAGCCCAACGATTTTTCCAGGGCATCCAACCGGCTACCGAGGAAGACCTCCGCATTGATCTCAACCAGCCCCGCCTTCTTCGCGGCCATCACCCGATGTTGGCCATCAGACAAATAATACTTGCTCCCGTCGTAGTAAACGATGACCTGGGGAAACTGGGCCTTGGGGTTCTTCCAGACCTGGACATACTCTTCGACTACCTCCTCGTTGAGGGGTCGGCTTTCGGTATCCGCATCCAGGTCGATCTGATCCAGGTTAACCATCTTGATGGTGGACACTGCCGTCTGCCGGACTCTTTTGGGGGTGGGGACTACGGTTTTAGCGGGGGCACCTTCAGCTTGCGCCGCATCTGGCGTTGTGTCTCCGGGATGCGCTCCCGAAGCGAGCTGATATGTTGGCAGGGTAACCTGGTTTCCTTGTGCCTCCTGCTGGAGGGACGCACGCGTAGCATGCGCCGTAATAAGTCGCTTCATCAGCAGACGTTGCGCCACCGACCTGATCCGCCCCTTGGAAGCCTTTGCCACGTCTTCGCCTTCTGAACCAAACGCCTCGATGATCTGGTCGGTTTCAGGAGAGAATGTACGCTTAACTCCCCTTCGGTCACTGACCTCGCATTTTCGCTCACCGAGAAGTCGCCGCATGGCTTCGTCGCTCTCCAGTATGCCTTGAACACGCTCATACTGGTAGCAGGGTGGGCGGCGCATCTGCTTCGTCGTGCCGGGGGGCACAGGTGGCGCAGTCCGCACCCTGGTTTTTTCGGTCACGGTAGGATTTGACTCACGTGTCGGTCTCCTGCTTTTTGGTTTTGAGGCTTTCATTGGGTTGGATTTGTTTACTTTTTATTTCTGCCGGGGCAAACGCCCTGGCCGCACGACATAGAACGGAAAACGTTCCCCTATCGGATGGTGTGTCGAGGGCTGCCCTCAAGGTCGTTCCCTCCGCTGACCTCGCCGCTGGCGGCGCGTCTCCGCCAGCTGGTAGAGCGACTCCTCCCAGTCCTGGTGCAGGGCCGCAAACTTAGGGTCCTTGAGCCAGCGCGTGACCCGCGCACAGAAGCTGCCGTGCATCGCAGATATCGGGTTAATCTGAGGGTGCTCTCCAAACTGATCGGCGAGCAACACACCTAAGCCACGTGCCCTCCCCGGGAGGTATCGTCGACTTTCGCCTTCGCCGTTAGATGTAGCAGCCGTAACCATGGGCCTTAAGGTGGTCTCTCGCAGCGCCCAGGCTTGCACCGCGTACAGGTAGCCCCGGAGGGCAGACCTGAAGGCGGATGCCTTGGAACTGGCGGCGGATGCGGTGGCAGAGCACGACCTGACTTACTCCTAGCTACTGCCCTTAAAGGCTTGGCCTTGCTGGGGCGCACACGCCTTGCAGGTGCGCGGACTTTCTTAGAGCGGTTACGTGCGACCTCCGGGGCCTTACGAGGCCGCTGGCTTTGAGGCCGCGCATGGGCAGGACTTGCGCGCTCACCCTCCTGATTCTTTTCGGCCTTCGTGCCCTTGCGCCGGTCAGAGACCTGCTGGGCATGGCGCGTGCGCCAGAGGCGGTGGCGCTCAGACTCGGAGAGGACACTGCCCTTCCCGAACTTATGACGACCGCGCACGTAGCGGCGGCGGAGCATGTAGGTGTGGCTGCCGCCCCTTTTCTTCAGGCTATGTCGGGCCATCGCAAACACGCGGCGGCTCCTCTGCGGATATAGCCTGAGTT
>Ga0265314_10002686_pt1 | contig 17816 bp, 15 predicted proteins | sample 4126metaG_FD_203106 | JGI IMG/M metagenome (GOLD analysis project Ga0265314, IMG submission 203106) | Rhizosphere microbial communities from Carex aquatilis grown in University of Washington, Seatle, WA, United States - 4-1-26 metaG | ecosystem: Host-associated > Plants > Roots > Rhizosphere >... | reverse complement strand
GCCTGCCGGCGCGCGCGCGCCGGCGCAGAAGGGCGACGGCAGTCGAGGAGCGGGCGCATTGGGAGTCCCTCTCCGCATCGGCGGATTCGGCGCCGAGATTGAGGAGAGCCGCGCGGCGCGGCTTAAAACCGAAGCGCGACGTTGATCGACGTCGTGGCGCTGGGCGCCGCCGGGGCGCGGCTTCGTTCGACGCTGACGTACGCACCCATGAAGGTCACGACCGCGCCAGCGCCCACGAGCGCGCCGCCGAAGGCGCTGCGCGTTCGATTCTCCGAGCACTTCGTCGCGTCGCAGCTGCCCAGCGTGCCCAGGACCGCGGCGCCGACGGCCATCGCCACGCCGCCGATCATCGCCGCCATCACCGGGCCGGCCAGGCGGGGCGGGGCAGGCGGCGGCTCGGCGGGCGCCGTGGGAACCGGCGCCGTGGGCGCCTCGTCGAGGTAGATCTTGAGCTGGTCCGCGAGACGCAGCATCACGTCGCGCGCCTCGGCGACGGTGCAGACGTCGCAGCTCTTCGACCTGTTGGCCAGCGGCAGCGCCGCCGGCGCCGGACCCTCGGTCGAGAAGACGCGGCCGACGACCTTGTAGCTGTTGCCGGCGACCTCGACCTTGACCCGCACCAGGTAGCGCACGTCCAGCAGCTGCCCGATGCTCTTCAGGCACGGCGACGAGTCACAGCGCGCGAGCTCGGGCTTGCTCTCCAGCTTGCGGCCAACGTCGACCGGATCGACGACCTGCACACCCGCGCGCACCAGCCCGAGCACGAAGCCATCTTGAAGTTGCAGGGTCAGGGCCGGTGAGGAGCTCCCCTCGACCTGGAAGTCGGGGATCGCGACCCGCACCTTGGCCTGCGCGGGCGCGGGCGGCGGCGGCGCGGGCGGTGGCGGCGGTAGCGGCATCGGCCCCACCACCGGCGGCACCACGCCCGCCAGCGTCAGCAACATCGAGATCGCCGCCAGCATGCGCGCCTAGTTTCCCCCGCACATGTCGTCCGCGCACAGGGGCGGTAACCCCGCGAGCGGCAGGCCGAAGCAGGCGTGCTGCGTGGATTGGTCTGGCAGGCGCGGGCAGCGCGCGCCGGTCCAGCAGATCTGGCGGTTCGTCTCGCCGTCGCAGGAGAAGATCGCGCGCATGCTGCTGCTGCGATAGTCGACCTCCACGCGCGTCTTGCCGAGAACCCCCGCGCCGATGATGCCGTCGAGCTCGGGGCCCTCGGGCCGGATGTCGGCGCGAAGTCCCTCGATGAAGGGGTCGGTGTCGGCGATGATCGCCACCGGGATCGGATTGGCGGCCTCGCCGCCGATCTCGATGTAAGCCGCGCTGCTCTGGGCCTTGTCAGGCTCGTTGGGGTCGGTGTCGCACGGCTGCACGCAGATGGCCTCCGAGGCGTACTTGGACTGGCGATAGGCGACCCACTCGATCCGCCGTGCGCGCGCCAGCTCGACGCACGGGCCGGGATCGGCCGAGGCGGTCGCCTCCTGGTTGACGAGCGCCATGTGCGCCGCTTCGGGCAGCGTCGTCCATGATACCGCGAGCGCTGGCTTCGCCGCCGCCAGGTAGAGCATCCCCGGCGTCTCCGACGGAACCGGTGACAGGCCTGGGAGCATGCGCGTCCAGGCCGAGCGCGTGAGCACCAGCGGCCCGGCCCCGGTCGCGAGCAGCAGCGACAGCGGCGTGCCGCTGGAGTCCGCGACCTCGTCGCCGCGCTGGCAGCAGGCCTGCCGAGGCGAGGTCGCGGGATCGAACAGGTCGGGCGCCCCGCAGGCGCGGAAGACGATCCGGCTGGGCGCGACGTCGACGGGGCCGCGCAACCCCAGCACATCGGCGGGACCGGTGGCGTCGAGCTCACCGCCCCCGAACGGCGTGAAGTGAATCACGGCGTAGCCGACGTCTTCGAGGAAGCTATCGTCGGCGCGCTGGTTCGGCCACAGGGTCATCGACGGCAGGCTGAAGCGCAGCTCGACGGAGAAGCCGCGCAGCAGGTCCCCGCCGAACACCATCGCCGGCTGGGTCGCGGCGTCGCCGATTGTCCCCAGCGGAACCGGGAGCACGTCGATATCGCTGAAGCGCGCGCGCACCGGGTTGCCCGCGACGGCGCCCAGGATGTCGAATGAGAGGGACACGGTTTGGGGCGATCCATCGGCGGAACCGTTCGAAACCGTAAGGGGCGACGCCGTGTCGATCGACATCCAGAACGGGCTGCCGTTGTTGATGGTCGGCGACTGCGCGTTCGCCAGCAGGCCGCCCGGCAGCCCGGCCGGCCCGGTGCCCAGCGGCGCCGAGCTGAGCGGAATCGGAAACGAATCGACGTCGCAGCAGTCTCCCGAGCACCCGGCGCCCAGACCGGCCACCGCCAGACAGGCCACCAGACAACCCGCCATACGAGCCGCCTTGCCCACGCGGGCGGCAAGGTCCGCCGCCACGCCCGACCTCGCCCGGAGGGTATGCGCCTCGCGGCGGGCCGGCCGGGTCATTCCTCTTTTTCGTCGAGCTTGTTCTTCATCTTCTTCAAGAGGGCGTCGAAGGATTCCTTGTTGATGATCTTGTTGAACTCCGCACGGTAGTTCTCGAGCATGCTCTGGTCGTCGGTCACGACATCGTACACGACCCAGTGACCCTCCTTGTAGAGCATGTGGTACTCGAGCGCTATGACCACCTTCTTTCCGCGCGAGGTCGTGTTGAGCGTCGCGAAGACCGTTGCCTCGCCCCCGTTCTTTTCTTCCTTGTCGTACTTGATGTTGTAGGCGGCGTTGCCGTGGATCTGGCGCAAGTAGCTGCGCTCGACCAGCTCGCGCAGCGTGCTCACGAACTCTTCACGCTGCTTGGGCGTCAGCGGATCCCAGTGGCGCGCGAGGGCACGCCGCGCGAGCTCGCCGTAGTCGAGGAAGCTACCGACTATCTTCCGCACCTCCGTGCGCTGCAGCTCGGCCTCGGGCGTCCAGTTGGGCCGGTTCTTCGACAGCGCCTTGTCGAGCGCCAGGTTCGACTTCTTGAGGTCGGCCATCGGGCTCGCGCTCGCGGGCGGCGCGACGGCGGGCGCCGGCTCGGCGGCCGCCGCCGGCGATGACGGCAACGACATCAGGCAAGTCAGCAACGCAGCAACCGGAACAATCCCGCGCCAGGAAGGCAGTCTCGCAATCAGGTCCATGGTGTCCTTTTGTACTGTGGACGGACGGCGAGGGAAAGTTATGCATGAGGAACAATTCGCGTTGCACTCCGGGTAGATGAAACCCGGGTCGCGTGCTACCGTCGAGGCAATGGGAATCAGCGACTCCGCGCGCGCTCCCAGCAGCGGGGACGAAGCGGCGACCTCAGGCGAGGGATTCGACGCCAAGATCTGGCTGTCGCAGGCGACCAGCGAGATGCGCGAAAGCTTTGCGCGCAACCGCCGCGTGATCTCCTTCGGTGAGTACTTCGCGCTGTTCGGGACCGAGGCGCGGCGCCAGGTGCGCTCGGCGGCGCAGTACGTGCGCGACGTCTTCGACCATTTCGGCACCGACGCCATCCGGACGCCGCGCGGGCCGATGATCCGCTGGCGCCTGTTCGACTGCCCCTGGGACGGCGGGCGCGACGCGCTCATGGGCCAGGAAGAGGTGCAGGCGGCGGTCTATCGCTTGATCTCCAACTTCGCGCGCGAGGGCCGCACCAACCGGTTGATCCTGCTCCACGGGCCGAACGGCAGCGCGAAGTCGACCTTCGTCGCCTGCCTGCAGCGCGCGATGGAGCACTACTCGACGCTGCCCGAGGGCGCGCTCTTCCGCTTCAACTGGATCTTTCCGTCGCAGAAGCTGACCCGCGGCGGCATCGGCTTCGGCGGCGGCGGCGGCGGCGGCAACTTCGAGTCGGGCACCGCCGCCGACACGTTCGCTTACCTCGAAGACGAGCTCATCGAAGCCAAGATCGTCGACGAGATGCGCGACCACCCCCTCCTGCTTCTACCGCGCGCCAAGCGGCGCGAGCTGATCGAGCAGCGGCTCGAGGGGCCGATCCGCGACGGCTACCGGCCGGCCGACTACTTGCTGCGCGGCGATCTCTCGCACCGCAACCGCCAGATCTTCGAGGCGCTGCTGTCGTCGTACCACGGCGATCTCGCCAAGGTGCTGCGCCACGTGCAGGTCGAGCGCTTCTTCGTGTCGCGGCGCTACCGGCAGGCGGCGGCCACCGTCGAGCCCCAGCTGGCGGTCGACGCGCGCTCGCGCCAGCTGACCATGGATCGCTCGCTGGCGTCGCTGCCGCCGGCGCTGCAGTCGCTGACGCTCTACGAGTATCAGGGCGAGCTCGTCGACGGGAACCGCGGCGTCGTCGACTTCGCCGACCTGCTCAAGCGGCCGCTCGAGGCGTACAAGTACCTGCTCGGCACCGTCGAGCAGGGGCGGATATCTCTCGATGTGGCCAGCCTGGAGCTGGACACCGTGTTCATCGGATCCTCCAACGAAGGCTACCTCGCGGCGTTCAAGGAGGTGCCCGAGTTCCAGTCGTTCAAGGGGCGCATGGAGCTGGTGCGCGTGCCGTACCTGCTCGACTACCGCATCGAGGAGCGGATCTACCAGGCGCAGATCAAGATCGCGCACAGCCAGTCGGGCAAGCACGTCGCGCCGCACGTCGCCTGGGTCAGCGCGCTGTGGTCGGTGCTGACGCGCATGAAGAAGCCGCTGGCAGAGAAGTATTCGAAGAGCCTGGCCGACGTCGTCGCGCGCCTCGGCCCCATGGAAAAGGCGCTGCTCTATGCCGACGGTGCGATGCCGGACGGGATCACCACCGAGCAGCAGCGCGAGCTGGGCGCGGGCATCGACAAGATCGCGCGCGAGTCCGACAACTATCCGAACTACGAAGGGCGCACCGGGGCGTCACCGCGCGAGATCAAGCTCTTGCTCATGAACGCGGCGCAGAGCACGAAGTACCAGTGCCTGTCGCCGTTCGCGGTCTGCGACGAGCTCGAAGACCTGGTGCGCGGCGTGACCGTGTACGAGTTCCTGAAGCAGGAGCCGCTGCCGGGCGGCTTTCACGAGAACCGCAAGTTCATCTTCCAGGTGCGCGACCGCCTGATCGAACGCATCGACGACGAGGTGCGCACGTCGATGGGCCTGGTCGACGAGCGGCGCTATATCGAGCAGTTCGAGCGCTACGCCTCGCAGGCGTCCCACTGGGTCAAACGCGAGAAGGTGCACAACCCGATCACCGGCCGCGACGAGGATCCCGACGAGGACTTCATGAGCGAGGTCGAGCGCATGCTCGACGTCAGCAACCGCAAGGACGAGTTCCGCCGCGAGGTCATCGCCCGCATCGGCGCCTGGTCGATCGATCATCCGCGCCAGAAGCCCGACTACGAGCGCATCTTCCCGCGCCCGATCGCCGAGCTGCGCGAGGCGTTCTTCAACGACCGAAAGAAGCAGGTGCGCAAGATCACCGAGGACTTGCTGGTGCTGATGACCGACGGCGCCGAGAAGATGCAGGCCGACGCGGCGGTGGCGGCGCAGGCGACGCTCGACACGCTGAAGAGCCGCTTCGGCTACTGCGATCACTGCGCGCGCGACGCGATCCTCGCGCTGATCCGCAAGCGCTATAGCTGAGCCCGCTCAGAAGACACCCACGAGCCCCATGGCGAGACCGCCCGCGGTCGGCGCCATCGTCGGAGCGATGGTGTGTCCGCTCCGCGCCGCCCCGGGTGTCGAGTCGCCGTGCTCCTTCTGCACCGATAGCACGGCGTCGTCGACCACGATCGCGGCGGCGCCTGCCAGGATCACCGCCAGCAGACCCAGCTGCCGCGTGCGGTCCTGATCGTGAAAAGCGTCTTCGCAGGTCTCGACGAACCCGGGCCCGCAGGGATCCTTCACGGAGCTGGAGGTCCAGCTCCAGTTTGCGCCGTAGTGGATGGCCGCCGCCATCAACGCGCCCCGCACCGCCACGCTGGCGATGCCGAGCTTCCAGTCGCCGTTCGCGAAATGAATGACCGGTGCCGCCATGACCAAACCGACCGTGGCCGCGACCGCGCCCGGGCTCGGCTGCAGCTCGTGGCCAATCGCCAGGCACGAGACGTCTGCGAGCACCAGCTGCCACCCGTACCAGCGTTCCGACAGCCGCGCGACCTCGGGCTCGGACGGCGGCGGGGGCGCCTCTGGGTCGACGGCGCCGCCAAGCACGAACGAGAGAATCATCACACCGCCCGCGAGCATCATGAGCGGCCACTTTGCAAGTGTGGGGCCGACCGAAGGCTGCGTTCGCGCCGTCCTCGCGGAGGAAGGTCCGGCGACTCTCCACCGCGCAACCGTCAGGAAACCAACAGTTGATGGCTTGCCCCGTCATCGCCGCTCTCACCGAGACGATTCACCGTCGACGAGGCCTCTGTACTTCGTCGCGATTTTTCGTATCCTCGGGTCTCCGCCCCCGCTCTTAGACAATCCCGCGGGCGCGGAATTCTTATGATCGGCTGGCTTCATCGCTTGGTTGTCGTTGTCGCTTTGCTCGCCGGCGTTGCCGGCTGCAAGCACCCATCAATCGACGAGACGGCGGGGCAGGGCAGCGGCGGCAGCGCAGGCATCGCAACCGACGGCGGCGTCGATCGCGCCACCGACGCCGCCCGCGACACCGGGCCATCACGCGGTCCGACGCCGGCAATGCCGGGGATCCGATTTCCGTTCCCGCAGAACCGCATGAGCGCGGGCTGCACCTACCCGACCGGCTACCGCAACGAAGACGTCCTGGCCGCGTACGCGCGCTGGAAGACCGACACCGTGACCTCCGACGGCGCGGGCGGGCACCTGCGCATCAGGCGTCCCAACGACCCCGGGCTCGATTCCAACACCACGGTCTCGGAAGGGATCGGCTACGGCATGCTCATCGCGGTCTACATGGGCGACGCCGACTCGCAGCACCTCTTCGACGAGCTTTGGAAGTACGAACGGCTGCACCTCGACGAGTTCGGGCTCATGGACTGGTACATTAGCGCCGACGGCTCGCAGAGCCTGGGACTGGGCGGCGCCGGCGACGCCGACGAGGACATGGCGTTCGCGCTGCTCATGGCCGATCGACAGTGGGGCGGCAAGGGTTCCCTCGACCGCAACTACCTCGATTACGCGAAGGACCAGCTCAACAACATCTGGCTGCACGAGGTCGTCGACAGCAAGCTGCTGTCCGGCGGCGACCACGGCTTCGACTGGCACTGCGTGAACATCTCGTACTTCGCGCCGGCCTACTACCGCATCTTCGAGAAGTACGACCACGTCGACGCCGGGCTCTCCGGCTGGGACGCGGTGACCAAGACCGTCTACGACACCATCGCCAACGCGCTGAATCCGGCGGTCAACGGCGGGCACGCGAACGCGAGCAACGGCCTGGTGCCGGCCTGGTGCGACAGCAGTGGGCCGCCCAACGGTGCCTGTCCCACCGGCGCCACCAACTACCAGTACGACTCGTGCCGCACGCCGTTCCGCATCGGCCTCGACGCGTGCTGGTTCGGCACGCCCGAGGCCAAGAGCTACCTCGCGAAGACCAGCAGCTTCTTCGCCGGCATCGGCGCCTCGAAGATCGTCGACGGCTACGCGCTCGACGGCACGCCGCAACCGACGCTCGCGGCCGACGGCGGCCAGTCGGCGGCGTTCGTCGGACCGGCGGGCGTCGGCGCGATGAGCGCATCCACCTATCAGTCGTTCGTCGACCAGACCTATCAGGCCATCGCCGGCGGGAAGCTGCTGGTCGGCGGCACCTACTACGACGAATCCTGGACGGTGCTGTCGCTGCTCATGATGACCGGCAACTTCATCGACTATACGTCGTTCTAAGAGGGACCCTCGAAGAGGGACCCTCGGCCCGCCGACGGTGACGCGCGGCCCGTGATATGTTGCCGCGATCATGGTGGCAATGGGCCCGAGGGCGCGCGCTCTGGCGGCCTACATTACGGCCGCCGCGGTCTCGATCGTCGCCGCCGTGATCATGCTCGAGCTGTGGGCCGCCGATCTGCGCGTCCCGTTCGACTATGCCGGCGACGCGCTCGCGGGAGGGATGGTCGTCAAGGCAGTGCTCGACCACGGCTGGTACCTCAAGAACCCGAGCCTGGGTGCGCCGGGCCACCTGCTGCTCTACGACTTCCCGTTCTCCGAAAACTTTCACCTGCTCTTCATCAAGGTCATGGGCTTCTTCACCCACGACTGGGGGCTGGTGCTCAATCTCTACTTCCTGCTGGGATTCCCGCTGATCGCGCTCGCGGCGATGGCGGTGTTCCGGCACTTTCGCGTCGGCTTCGGTCCCGCGCTCATCGCGAGCGTGCTCTACGCCTTCCTGCCGAGCCGCGTGATCAAAGGCGAGGGCCACCTGTTCCTCGACGTCTTCTACCAGGTGCCGCTCGCGATCCTGGTGATGCTCTGGGTCGCCAGCCGCGAACCGCCGCTGGCGCGCGCCGATCCCTCGCGATGGTGGCCTCGGCTTCACCTGCGCAATCGCCGCACGCTGGCGACCGCGCTGATCTGGACGCTGGTGGCGTCCAGCTCGGGCTACTACGCATTCTTCGCCGCCGTGCTCGTGCTGGCCGCCGGCGTCTGGGGATCCGTCCAGCACCGCTCGCTGGCCAACGCGACCGCGGGCCTCGTGCTCTGCGCCGGGATCGCCGTCGGGCTGGTGGCGAACACGCTGCCCACGCTGATCTACCAGCACCGCCAGGGGCCGAACCCGGAGGTCGCCGCCCGCCGCAGCAGCGAGGCGGAGGTCTACGGCATGAAGATCGCGCAGCTCGTGCTGCCCGCGCCCAACCACCGGCTGACGGCGCTGCGGAACCTGAACCAGCGCTACTCGCGCACGGCGCCGCTGGTCGGCGAGAACGGCGCGACCGCGCTGGGTTTCGCCGCTCTCATCGGCTTCCTCTTCCTGCTGGTACGCCTGCTGGCGCCCGCACGCTCGGGCACGCCGGAATCGCGCGACGACCTCCTGCGCGCGCTGTCCACGTTCAACCTGATGGCGGTGTTGCTGGCGACGATCGGCGGCTTCGGTGCGCTGATCGCGCTCGAGGTGCCGCAGATCCGCACCTATTCGCGCATGAACGTGTTCATCGCGTTCTTCGCGCTGTTCGCGTTCGCGCTGCTCCTCGAGCGGTTGCAGCAGCGTCTACCCGGCGTCGTGCCGCGGCTCTTGCCGGTGCTTCTGGCGCTGGGGCTGCTCGACCAGACGCCGATCGACACCGTGCGCCCGTACGCGTCGACGCGGGCGGAGTTCACGGGCGACGCCGGGTTCGTCCGGCAGATCGAGACGTCGCTGCCACCGCGCTCGATGATCTTCGAGCTGCCGTACGTCGGCTTCCCCGAAGGCGGGCGGGTCAATCAAACCCACAGCTACGATCTGCTGCGGCCGTCGCTGCACTCGCAGCAGCTGCGCTGGAGCTTTCCGACGATGCATGGGCGCGACGGCGAAGTCTGGCAGTCGGAGACCGCGGCGGAGGAGCCGGGCGAGATGGTCGCGAACCTGGCGCAGGTTGGCTTCGCCGGCATCGTCATCGATCGCGCCGGCTATCCCGATGCGCCGTCGAAGCTCGAGCTCACGCTGCAGGGGTTGCTCGACGCGCCGCCGCTGCTGAGCCCCAGCCGCCGCTTCGCGTTCTTCGACCTGCGCAGCTACGCCGCGCAGCTGCCGAGCGACGCCGGCACGGGCGACCGCGCGCTCCAGCACGAGCTGGCGATTCACCCGCTGGTCGTGTCGTGGACCAACGGGTGCACCGGCGTCGAGAGCGCCGGGCCGCGGCTCTTTCACTGGTGCGACCGGGAGGGCGAGATCTCCATCAACAACCAGACGGCGATCCCGCGCCGCGTATCGATCAAATTCACCGCCGTCGCGGCAAACAGTCCGGCTCACCTGGCCGTGCAAGGGGAGCAGGGCGCCGCGCAGACGATTGACCTGCGCGACAGCGGCACGGCGTTCTCGCGCGTGGTGGACGTGCCGCCGGGCCCGCATCACGCCCTGCGTTTTCGGTGCGACGGCAAGCCCGCCAACGTCCCCGCCGACACGCGCACGCTGGTCTGGCGCGCCGACTACGCGGTCGTGCAAGAGGTGACGCTGGCAGAGCCACCGCCCCCGCCAGCCGCACCGACGCCGCGCGCCCCCTGAGCGGTCAGGGCGCGGACTTGCCGCCGGGCGCGGGAATGCCGCGCGGGGGCAGGGCGCCGACCACCGGCGCGCTGTCGCTGGACGTCGCCACCGGCGCCGCGTCGCGGCCCGCCGACAATCGGTCGACCATGTCGAGGAGGTTCGAGGCCAGGTCCTTGGCCAGCGGCACGTCGCGCGCCAGCACGCGCGACAGATCGCGCCCGCGCCGCCGCTCGTCGGCGACCGCCGGGTTCGCCAGCGCGTGGCGGTAGTCGATGGTGTGCAGCAGCTGCAGGCGGATCGACTCGGTCACGCGCGTGAGCAGGTCGCGCTCGTCGGCGCCCAGCGCCGCGAGCGGCCACTGGTGCCAGGTCATCGTCCCCTGCGCCTTGCCCTCGGTGAGCTGTCCCTGGACCCAGACGCGCCCGAGCTCCCCGAACGCGCCGTCTTTCGGCAGGTCCTCGATCACCGCCGAGCGTCGCTCGTCGAGCGGGAACTGCCGCCCGTAGACGTGATAGAGGAGGGCGGTTTCCGACGCCTCGACGCGCACGATGAGTCCGCCGAAGTCGAACAGCGGCAGCGTGCCCTCTGCGATGGCGCCGCCCAGCCGCGCGCGATCGGCGGCGCTGACGACGCCGGGCGCGTTCTCGGCCGACAGCGCGCGCGGAACGCGCTTCTTTTTCCGCATGAAATCGAACAGCTGATCGATCCCGACCACCACGTTGAGCGCGCCGTGCCCCTTGTAGCCGGCGTGGTACATGCCGACCAGCTCGAGATCGCGCGACCGGCACGACAGCGCCAGCACCGGGCTGCCCGAGTTCCCCTCGGCGAGGAGCGCATCGATCACGAAGTCGACGTGGTCCCAGCCCTGTTCTTGATCGCGGTCGTAGGGGTTGACGATCTTGCCGCTGCTCACCGCCTGCATCACGCCGAGCGGAAACCCGCGCACCTCGACGGCATTGCCCTGGCGCAGGCCCGCGCTCTTGCCGATGCGGTAGGGCAGCGCATTCAAGCGCTGGTTCGCCTTCAGGATCGCGGCGTCGAGCAGCGGCTCGACGGCGACGCGCGTGAGCGGCGTCTGTCCGGGCTCGTAGTCGTCGCGCTCGTCGCGGACGATGCGCAGCTTGTCCTCGACGCGCTTGCAGCCGTCCTGCACGCCGTCGATGCGGTGGAAGGGATCGGTGACATCGGGCCAGCTCGCGACGTGCTCGTTGGTGAGCAGATAAGTCTCGTTGCCGCTGACTTCATAGGCGAACGCGCTGCCGAGCTCGCTCGCCTGCACGCGCCGCCGCCGCAATTTCCCGTCGGGGGCAAAGAACGGACACTCGTACTTCGCCGTGCTGCGCACGAGATAGCTGTACTGGCCACGTGGGCCCTGCTCGATCTCGCGCGTGTGCGGCGTCTGGATCTGCAGCGTGTCGGCGTATTCGCCCAGGCATTGAGTCTCTGGCGTGGCCGAAAGGCGCGAGCGCGTCACCACGTCGAAGGCCAACCCGATGACGATCAGAGCGCCCAGAAGCGGCAGCCAGCCCTGCATCGCGCGGAGCTTCATGAAACCCTCGTGTCAGCGTAGCATGGCCGCCCATCCCATGGCGAAGACACCGACGGCGACCGAGACGGATATCATCCGCGCGGCAATCGCGCTGATCCGAAAACCGAGCGTCGATCACCTGCTCTATGTAGGCGATCGCCTGCTACCCGACGAAGTCTTTCGCGGCAAGCCCGCGGCGCGCAAGAAGCTGGTGCAGGCGGTCGTGAGCCCGGCGCAGCGGCAGGTCGTCGAAGCGGCGGGGATCACGGTCCTGCCTCTACCCGAGTACGATCTCGACCGGCCCGAGCGGCTCAAGATCGCGCTCGTGGCCGGCATCTCGCGTGGTCTCTACAAGGAGGGTGAGGTCGTCGTGGCGCTGCTCTCGCGCAAGCCGGCGAGCATGCCCGACTCGATCCTGGTCGTCACCGTCGGGCAGGAAGACGACGAGGGCGCGTTCGGCTTCCTGAACACCGAAGGGATGTCGCCCGGCGTGATGGACGCGCTCATCGATCTGGCGATCAGCATCGGTGTCGGCGGCTGGGAGGGCAGGCCGGTCGGCGCGCTATTCGTCGTCGGCGACTCCAACACGGTGATGGAGCAGTCGCGCCAGCTGACGCTGAACCCGTTCCAGGGCTACTCCGAGGACGAGAAGAACATCATGAACCCCGATGTGCGCCACGCGCTGCACGCGTTCGCGGTGCTCGACGGCGCGTTCATCGTGCGCGAGGACGGCGTGGTCGTCGCGGCCGGCCGCTACCTGAACTTCGAGGAGAAGGACGTGGACGTGCCGCTGGGACTCGGCGCGCGCCACATGGCGGCCGCCGGCATCTCGCGCGATACGGAGGCCATCGCCATCGTCGTTTCGCAGACCTCGGGGTCGGTCCGGGTCTTCAAGCGCGGCAAGGCAGCGCTGGAGCTGGCGCCGCGCACGCGCCGCAGCTGAGCCGCCCGGCACCCGCCGCGACACGCGCAGGAAACGCGGGCCGGGACAATTCAGACGATTCCGGTTTGGCGAGGACCGGGCGACCGATATACCATCGCGCGCGACGCGCATGCGGATCTCCTCGTTCCGAATTCGGTCTTCGGTCGTTGCCCCCCTGATTGCGGTCGCGCTCGCCGGCCCGGTTCTCGGCGGCCTGGGCCCGTTCGCCGCGCCGGCGCGCGCGGACGATCCCCAGCGCGCCAAGGAGCTGTACCAGGAGGGGACGCGCTTCTTCGATCTCGGCCAGTTCGACAAGGCGGTCGACGCCTTTCAGTCGGGTTACCGCGAGAAGCCCGACCCGATCTTCCTCTACAACATCGCGCAGGCCTACCGGCTGGCGGGTGACGCCAACAAGGCGATCTTCTTCTACAAGGGCTACCTGCGCAATTCGCCCAAGGCGCACAACCGCGCCGACGTCGAGCAGAAGATCCAGGCGCTGCAGAAGCAGGTCGACTCGGGGCAGGCGCCGCCGCGTCCGACGTCGCCGCCGACGCCGACCTCCACGCCGGGCACCGACAGCATGCGACCGCCAGCGCCGCCGCCCGCGGCCGCGGCGCCACCACCGGCCGCGACGGCGCCCGCCGCTCCGCCGCCGACGCCGACGCCGACGCCGAGCGCGACGCCCGAGCCGTCACCGCCGACGGCGTCAGGTCCCGGCGACGCGCCCGCAACGGACGCCATCGGGGGCCCGCCCACCGTCGCCGTGACGGCGCCGCCGCCGCAGGTGCTCGACGAGACGCGCCCGGTCGACGTCGGGCTCGGCGTCGGTCTCGACGGTTGGTCGTCGGGCGTGCAGGGCAAGGCCAACGCCTCGCTGGCGCTGATGCTGTCGGGCGGGTACACGTTCGGCGCCGATCCGGCGGCGGTGTTCCACTTTCGCGTGGGCGGCGCGCTCGGCTACACGTTCCTCAAGGAGGCGACCTATCGCGACACGTTCCTGTCGGCGCTGGTGATCCCGACCGTGCTCATCCGCGCGGGCCGGCGCATCGCGATCTACGGCGAGCTCGGCTTCGGCATCGTCGGCATCGCCGGCATGAAGGCGAACTCGGTGCTGCTCGACCCCAGGCTGACCCTCAAGATCAGCGGGACGCAGAGCCTCTTCGAGCTTCGCCCGGCGGTCGGCCTGCAATACCAGCTGACCCACGGCGTCGGCCTCTTCGGCGCGCTCGCGATCGACTACTCGCCCAAGGGCAGCCATTTCTACCAGGCGATCAGCCGGACCGAAGTGATGATCGGGCCGGCGATGAGGTTTTAGGGCGGCGGCTACGCTATTCTCGCGGCATCTGATGTCGCGCGTGGTTCCATGCAGTGCGTGATCTTGGCGGGGGGCTTGGCGACGCGCATGCGGCCGCTCACCGAGACCATCCCCAAGGCGTTGATCCCCGTGGCGGGCGTGCCGTTCATCGACCACCAGCTCGCCTGGCTCGCGCGCCACGGCGTCACCAGCGTGGTGCTGTCGATCGGGTATCGCGGCGACATGCTCGCCGACCACGTCGGCGACGGGCGGCGCTTTGGCCTGGCCGTGCGCGTCGTCGACGAGGGGACCGCGCTGCGCGGGACGGCGGGTGCTTTGCGGCTGGCGCTGGATCGCGGCGCGCTCGACCCGGCTTTTCTCGTCACCTACGGCGACTCGTTCCTGCCCATCGACTTCGCCGACGTCTGGCGCCGCTTCCAGGCGTCGGGCGCGCCCGCGCTGATGACCGTGTTTCACAACGCCGGGCGCTGGGACAGCAGCAACGTGATCTACAGCGACGGCCGCGTCGCGCTCTACGACAAGCGCCATGAGACGCGCCCGGCGGCCGACTTCGACTACATCGACTATGGGCTCTCTGCCATGAAGCGCGACGTGATCGCGGAGCTCGTGCCGGCGCCACGGGACGACCAGGCCGGCAAAGCTGCGCGCGCGGATCTGGCCGAGCTCTTCCACGAGCTCAGCCGGCGCGGCGAGCTCGCCGGCCACGAGGTGACCCAGCGCTTCTTCGAGATCGGTTCGCCCGCAGGCCTGCAGGACTTCGAGCAATGGATGCGCGCCAGGTCCTGATCGTCCTCGACCGCGACGGCGTCCTCAACCGGACGGTCCCCAACCCGGCCGAGCCGCGCCCCGACAGCCCGATGCACGCGGGGGAGGTGTCGCTTTATCCCTGGGTGCCGTCGGCGCTGCGCGCGCTCACCGACGCTGGCTTCGGCCTCTGCGTCGCCAGCAACCAGCCGGCCGCGGCCAAGGGCAAGACCACGCGCGCCGCGCTCGAGGAGGCGCACGCGCGCGTGCTCGCCGAAGCGCAACGCGACGGCGCACGCATCCTGAGCTCGCACGTCTGCTTCCACCGTGCCGAGGACGGCTGTGATTGCCGGAAACCGCGCACGGGACTCCTGCGCGAGGCATTCCTGCAACACCCCACCTACGCGGTCGCGGCGTCGTGGATGGTCGGCGACCGCGCCGTCGACGTCCTGGCGGGCACGAGCTTCGGCCTCAAGACCGCGTTCCTGGCTGGCGCCGCGAGCGCCACGGCCAGCGACCCCGGCGCGGACGAGCTGCTGGCGCTGCAGGCTCGCTCAGTTCAGCCTTCCTTTTGCGGACGTGATTTGCGAGACTTCGCCGAATTTATTTTGGAATTTACCTTGGGAATTCAGTCGGGGAAGCGGCCCCGATCGAGCCCTCTGCGCTGACCCCCACACCTAAAATGCAAACACCCACGGCTCTCGATCGCATCAAGATTTTCGCCGACGGCGCCTCGTTGCCGGCGTTGCTCGAGCTGGCGCAAAATCCGACGATCGCCGGCTTCACCACCAACCCGACGCTGATGCGCAAGGCGGGGGTCAAGGACTACCGCGCGTTCGCGCGCGAAGCGCTGGCCCACATCGTGAAGAAGCCGATCTCGTTCGAGGTCTTCGCCGACGACTTCGCCGAGATGAACCGGCAGGCGCGCGCGATCGCCGCGTGGGGCGACAACGTCTACGTGAAGATTCCGATCACCAACACCAAGAGTGAATCGGCGGCACCGTTGATCCGCGAGCTGACCGGCGCCGGCGTGAAGCTCAACGTCACGGCGCTGTGCACCCTCGGCCAGGTGCACGAGACCGCGCAGGCGCTGAAGGGCGGCGCGCCGTCGGTGATCTCGGTGTTCGCGGGCCGCATCGCGGACACCGGCCGCGACCCCGTGCCGCTGATGCGCGCGGCCCTGGAGATCTGCGGCGCCGCCGATCGCAGCATCGAGCTGCTCTGGGCCAGCCCGCGCGAGCTTCTGAACCTGGTCCAGGCGGCCGAGGTCGGCTGCCACATCATCACGGTGACCCACGACCTGCTCAAGAAGCTGGAGCTCGTCGGCAAGGACCTGGGCGAGTTCAGCCTCGACACCGTGAAGATGTTCCACCGCGACGCCGCCGACGCCGGGTACGAGCTGTGACCGAGCTCGACGACGCCGGTTTCGTCCGGCAGTTCCTCGACGAGAGCGTGCGCGCGATCCAGGCCATCGACGCGGCGTCGGTCGAGGCGGTGGCGCAGGGGCTGGCCGCGCTGGCTGGCGGCGGCGGGCGCCTCTTCATTCTGGGCGTCGGCGGCTCCGCCGGGCACGCCAGTCACGCCGTGAACGACTTCCGCAAGATCTGCGACATCGAAGCCTACACGCCGACCGACAACGTCTCCGAGCTCACCGCGCGCGTCAACGACGAGGGCTGGGACACCAGCTTCTCCGAGTGGCTCAAGGTGTCTCGCCTCGGACCGCGCGACGGCCTGCTGATTTTTTCGGTCGGCGGCGGCAGCCGTGAGAAGAACGTCTCGATGAACCTGGTGCGCGCGATCGAGCTCGGCAAGAGCGTGGGCGCGCGGGTCTTCGGTGTCGTCGGCAAGGACGGCGGCGCCACCAAGCAGCACGCCGACGCCTGCGTGGTGATCCCGACGGTCTCGCCGGATCGGATCACGCCCCACACGGAGGGGCTGTGCGCCGTCGTCTGGCACCTGCTGGTCAGCCACCCTGCGCTCAAGCGCGCCGCGACCAAATGGGAATCGACAAAGTAATCCAAAAGAACGGGCAAAGGGACGGCGAAAGCGACCGCGGAATGGCTGGGCGGCGCTTCTTCATCGTCGGCGGCGCCGGGTTCATCGGCAGCCACTTCACCGACCACCTGCTCGGCGATCCCGCGGTCGCGGGCGTGACCCTCTACGACAACTTCTCGTCCGGGCGCGAATGGCACTACGCCCACCACGCCGGAGACCCGCGCCTGCGCGTGGTGCGCGGCGACGTCGAGAAGCTGGACGCGCTGCGCGCCGCCATGGAGGGCCACGACGTGGTGATCCACCTGGCGTCGAACCCCGATATCGCGCGCGCCGCCACCGAGCCCGACATCGACTTCTGGCAAGGCACGGCGCTGACCCACAGCGTCGTCGAGGCGATGCGCACCACGAGCGCCAAGCGCATCCTGTACGCCTCGGGTAGCGGCGTCTACGGCGACCTCGGCACCATCGAGGCGACGGAGGACCAGGGCGCGCTGCTGCCGGTGTCGACCTACGGCGCGAGCAAGCTCGCGGGCGAGGCGCTGATCTCGAGCTACGCGTTCATGTTCGGCCTGTCGGGCTGCGGCTTTCGCTTCGGCAACGTCGTCGGTCCGCGCCAGACCCACGGCGTCGGCTTCGACTTCGCGCGCCGCTTGCTCGCCGACTCGACCGCGCTGCGCATCCTGGGCGACGGCAGCCAGAGCAAGTCGTACATCCACGTCACCGACGTCGTGCGCGCCGTGCTGGCGGCGCACGAGGCCACGCCGGCGCCGTTTCGCGCCTACAACGTCGCCACCGGCGACTACATCACCGTCGCCGAGATCGCCGAGCTGGCGGTCGAATGCGTCGGCCTGCGCGCGGGCGCCGTACGGTTCGACTTCACGGGCGGCGACCGCGGTTGGAAGGGCGACGTGCCGATCGTCCGCCTCGACACCCGGCGCATCCAGAGCATCGGCTGGCGCTGCCGCCTGTCGACGCGCGAGGCGCTGCGCCAATCGATCCTGGCGATGATCCCCGATCTGCGCCAAGGTCGCATGTGAGGTGGACGTGACGGCGAACGTGAGGCCAAGGTGAGGCGAACGTGAGGCCAAGGTGAGGGATATCAGCGCAGCCCCAACGACCGTGAGCGCAGCGCCCCCGCCCACGTCGAGCGCGGCCGCGATGGTCGCCGCGGCGCGCGCCTCCGACCCCGAGATCGACCTCCTGATTCCCGCCGACGACGTCGCCGACCCGGAGTTCTCGATCGT
>Ga0265314_10002685_pt1 | contig 17822 bp, 12 predicted proteins | sample 4126metaG_FD_203106 | JGI IMG/M metagenome (GOLD analysis project Ga0265314, IMG submission 203106) | Rhizosphere microbial communities from Carex aquatilis grown in University of Washington, Seatle, WA, United States - 4-1-26 metaG | ecosystem: Host-associated > Plants > Roots > Rhizosphere >... | reverse complement strand
ATGCGAGCGCAACTTAAAATAGATCAAACTGCAGCACTTCTTCCTCAACTGTTCGTCGACCTCGGCATTTTCGGCGGAATTTGCGCCGGATATCGATGGGTACGTTACTGCATCCGCTACTGGCCACCCATCAGTTTCTTCGGCCGCATTGCTACGGGGCGATTCGTGATCCCGGGATACGATCGCGTTTTTGTCGCTCCGCTCTGCAGCCTTCTCATTTGTATCCTCTTACCGAAATTCCTTTATAACGCCGGTCTGTCGATCGACGTTTTCGCACCGGTCACTGTTACACTGGCACTCATCTCAATCCGAACGATCGGGCCCACGTTGCGCGACTGGGAATTGACGGGTCAACACCGCATCGTCACCGTTTTTGTCAATCAAATGGCGATTTCTCAAAATCTTTACAAATCTCCACCCGATCTTCCCCACAGAACAGGAACTGATACAATCGCTTCCGGACTGAGGACCCGAGAATGAAACAGGCAACTGCGCCGAGATCCCCACGAACGTCGCGCCAAATTTTGCTCGATGGAAAATGGGTCGACAGCGCGCAGCGCATGGCGATTGTTTCGCCGTGGACAGGCGAATCCGTCAGCGATGTTTGCTCGGCAACGCCCGAACAGGCTCGTGCGGCCGGTGAGGCGGCGAAAAAAGTTGCGCCTGCGATGCGCTCGATGACGGCGGCAAAACGCACGGACGCGCTGCGCACGATCGCGCAACGCATCACAGAACGCGGCAGCGAAATCGCGGCGGTGATGCGCGATGAAGTCGGCAAGCCGATGTGGCTCTGCCAGGCGGAAGTTCAGCGCGCGGTAAATGTGTTTGTTCTGGCTGCCGAAGAAACGCAGCGCTTGCCGGGCGAAATCGTTTATCCCGACCGCGAACCGCAGGGCGCGGGGATGGTCGGGCGCATTCAGTATTTTCCGCTCGGCCCGATTCTGGGAATTTCGCCGTTCAATTTTCCGCTCAATCTCGTTGCGCACAAAGTCGCTCCGGCGCTCGCGGCGGGATGTCCGATCGTAATCAAGCCGCCGCCGCAAGGACCGGGCGCCGCGCTGATTCTCGGTGAGCTTGTGCTTGGCAGCGGTTTCCCCGACGCGGCGCTGCAGGTATTGCCCGGAGGACTCGAGGCCGGCCAGGCGCTTTGCGCGAGCGACGCTTTCGCGGCCGTTTCGTTCACGGGTTCGGCAAAGGCCGGCTGGGCAATCAAGAAAAACGCGCTGCCGCGCCAGAAAGTACTGCTTGAACTCGGCGGCAACGCGGCGGTGATCATCGATGAGTCGGCGGATCTCGACGCCGCAGCGAAAGCCGTCGCCACCGCCGGATACATTTACGCGGGGCAGATTTGCATTTCGACGCAGCGCGTTTTCGTGCACCGCGCCGTCGCCGATTCATTCGAGAGAAAACTCGCCGAGAAAATTCTGACGGAAGTTCCCGTCAGCGAAAATGCGGCGGATGAAAAGGCGTTCGTCGGACCGCTGATCGACAAGGCCGCGGCCGATCGCGTCGAAAGCTGGATTCAGTCCGCGCAAAAAGCCGGGGCGCGAGCGTTGATTCAAGGAAAACGGCTGAGCGAAAGAGTGATATCGCCGTGGCTTTTCGAAAACGTTCCGGCCGACCAGCCGCTTTCCTGTGAGGAAGTTTTCGGGCCGGTCGTCACAATGCAGTCGGTCGCCACTCTTCAGGAAGCGATCGCGCTCACAAACGCTTCGCGCTACGGACTTCAGGCCAGCATTTTCACGCAGTCGCTGCGCAGCGCCGAAGTCGCATACTGCGATCTCGAGACCGGCGCGGTGCTCGTCAACATTCCAACCGCGTTCCGCATCGATGCATCGCTATACGGGGGCGTGAAAGATTCCGGATTCGGCCGCGAAGGCGTGAGCGCGGTCATCCGCGAGTTCAGCGAGCCGAAATTGCTCGTCGTGAAACCGTAGCGCTGTTTTACGTCTGTTCAGCGTTGATCCAGCGCTTCAAATTCGGCGCTTCCCACTGTTCGATCGCATCGAGCAGACGCGCAGGATCGTTTTCTTCGATGACCAGCGTGCGGTGGTCCGGGCGCACAAACTCCTCCGTTACGGAATGATCAAGAAGATCGAGCAGCGGATCGAAATATTTTTCAACATTCAAAATTCCGCACGGCTTTCGGTGGTAACCCAATTGCGACCACGTGAGAACTTCGAAAAATTCCTCGAAGGTTCCGAATCCGCCCGGCAAGGCGATGGACGCGTCGGACAATTCGGCCATCAGCGCTTTTCGTTCATGCATGGTCTCAACCACATGCATTTCGGTCAGGCCCGCATGCGCCAGTTCTTTGGTCGCCAGCCCGCGCGGAATCACGCCGATGACCCGGCCACCCATTTTCAGCACGGCGTCGGCAACGGTCCCCATCAGGCCGGTGCTACCGCCTCCATACACCAGGCACAGTTCGCGCCGGGCGAGTTCCATCCCCATGGCTTGAGCGGCGCGCGTGTATTCCAAACGACGGCCCCCGGAGGAACCGCAAAAAACGCATATTCTTTTCAATTCCACGTCATAGCTCCACTAGCGGCTCCAACATTCGATACACCATTTGCGCTCATTCGCTATTTTTTTCAACCTCGAATCGGGACTGACTGCAATTGGATTCCCAACGCACTCCAGCATCTCCAGATCGCCAAACGCATCGCCCAGCGCGAACGATTGCGCGAGTTCCACACCATTCGCCTTCGCATGCTCGCGTACCGCGTCGGCTTTATGCATTCCTGTCAGCGCCGGCCGGTCGAGTTCTCCGGTGAACTCCCCGCCCTTCTCGAGCAACCTTGGTGCGATGCACGCTGCGCCGAATTCTTCCGCGAGCGGCTGCATGACAAAATCAAGTCCGCCGGTCACAAGGACAATCGCGATTCCATCACGTTTGAATTTCTTGAGCCGCTCCGTCGCGCCCGGCATCAGCCGCGGTCGGAGACATTCGGCGTAGCATTCGCCGCGCAACGATTCCGTTTTCTCACGCGAGAGGCCGCGGTAATTGGAATAAATCGCGCGATTCGACGCGCCGCGATTGAAACGGTCGATGAGCAGCCACCACGGGCCGCGCACGGCAAGACTCAACATCCAGAGCCGGAACGCAATGGGATTTGTAAGGCGGCGCTTGTACCAGATCAGCGGCGTGACAATCGTCGTCGCGGTGAGCGTGCCGTCGACGTCGCAGTACGCCGCGCGCAGCGCCACCGGTCACGCTTCTCCGATGGGCAGATTGGCGATGGATTCGATGCGCGCGCGCAATTCGGCCGCGGCGCGGCGGTACAATTCCGGCGCCGGCGTGGCTCCGCGTTCTTTTTTCAGAGCGTCGAAATTCATCGGCGCGCCGACTGTAACGACCAACCGCACCGGCCGCGGCAGCGATTTTCCCTTCGGCAGCGCTTCAAATGTTCCGCGCAGAAAAATCGGAATGACCGGCGCATTCAATTCCACGCCAAGCACACCGATTCCCGGCTTGAAGGCTTGCAGTTCACCGGTGATTGAGCGCGTGCCTTCGGGGAAAAGCAGAATCGCGCGCCCGCTTTCGAGAACGGTTTTACAGGTCGAGAGACTTTCGCTCAGATTTTCTTCGCGATCGAAAGGGAGCGCATTCAGAAACGTCGTGAAGAACCAGCTTTTCACGCGCGTGTCGAAAAAATAATCCTTCGCACCCATCACGTGCAACCCCGCCGCGCGTTTGCCAAGCACTTCACGGATCGCGACGGAATCGAGATGGCTGCAATGATTGGCGGCGAGAATGTACGGTCCACTCTTCGGCACGTTTTCAATGCCGTGGCAATCGACGCGCAGGTACGTGTTCATGAAGACCGACGCGGTCGTGCTGAAAACGCCCTGCAGCAAACTCTTGGAAAGCGACTGCTGCATTCCGGAATGGATGTCGTCTTGCGTGCTCTTCGCGCGCTCCCACAGGCGCTTCGCGTCGCGGCCGCCTTCATTTTTCTTGCCCGTCTTGCGCGCGGTCTCGACGACATGAATCACATCGCGAACGGTAAACAACTTGCCTTCGGTGCCGGGCGGAATCGAAATTTCGAGCTGCACTTCCAGCGTCGTCAACAACTGGCCGCGGCCGATCGAATCGAGGCCCGCGTCCATCTCCAGCTTCATATCTGGCGAGACTTCGTTCGGTTTCACGCGCCCTTCCGAAGCCTCGGCCACGGCGCGCGCGATCTCGACAAAGACATCGCCCTCGCTTTGCAGGGCGGAACTGGCAATCGCGCCGAGCGTCGGGGCAGCCGCCGCGATTTTTGCTGTTTCGCTGCCGCCCTTCGCGTAACGCGCGCGCACTTTGCTGCGCTGCACTTTCAGCGTCGAGGTCTTCGGCAATTCGTCGCTCTGGAATTCGATGCGCGAAACACGCTGGTGGCTCGGCAGACTTTGGCAGACGCGTTCGATCGCGGACTGGATCGCGTCACGTTTTGCCTCCGGAAGCGGAACGACGACGACCATGACTTCCTCGCCCGAACCCGAACGCGCCGCCATGCCGACGACGCACAGTTCTTTCACGCCGGAAATTTCTTTGAGCGCCGCTTCAACTTCGTCGGGATAAACATTTTTTCCCGCCGAGGTCACGATCACATCCTTCAATCGGCCCGTAATATGGAGGTAGCCGTCTTTATCGATGCGCCCGAGATCGCCGGTGCGGAACCAACCGGCATCGAACGCTTTCTCGGTGGCGGCCGGATTGTGCCAGTAGCCGTGCATGATGGTCGGACCGCGCGCGAGCACTTCGCCGACGCCCGCGGAGTCCGGCTGGTTGATGCGAATCTCGACGCCCGGCACCGGCGGTCCGACGCTGCCCGCTTTCTGGTCACCCAGCGGATTAACCGTGAGCACCGGCGCCGTTTCGGTCAGCCCATAGCCTTCGGCGATCGTGATGCCGAAACCTTTGAAGAAATTATAGATCTCCGGATCGAGCGGCGCGCCGCCCGAAACAAAGAGGCGAAGCTTTCCGCCGAATGCGGCGTGGACTTCCTTGAAGATGCGTTTGCGCGCGCCTTTTCCGCCGGCCATTTCCAGCGCGCCGGCAACGGTATGCCCGAGGCTCATTGAAAATCGCCCGCTCGCGCCGCGCGCATCGACTTTGCTCTTAATGCCGTCCATGAAAAGCTTGAACAGCCGTGGCACGCCGAGGACCACAGTGATCTCGGCCAATTTCATCGTGTCGAGCACGTCTTTGGCGCGCAGCACTTCGATGTGATGGATCGACGAGCCGCCGTAAATCGGAATCAAAAAGCCGCACGTAAATTCAAATGCATGATGCAGCGGCAGCACCGAAAGGAAGCGGTCGGTTTCCATCGGTTCGAGCACTTCGGCGACCGAGAGCGCATCGGCGAGCACATTCGCGTGGCTGAGCATCACGCCTTTGGGATCGAGCGTCGTGCCGCTCGTGAACAAAATCGAAGCGAGCGATTCCGGCGTCGGTTCTTTCAGCGGACGATCGCCGATCGACGCTTCCGGATACGGCCACGCGGCGCCATCATGCGGAGAAAGATCGGCGTACATGTTCAGGCAGGGCGGCAGGGCGCTGTTTTCGCCCAATTCGTCGCGAAACGTTTTGTAAAGCGCGGGCGAAATGATCACGGCCTTCGCTTCGACCAGATTGATCAGTCGCAGCGCTTCCTTCGGCGGCATCGCGCGGTCGAGCGGCACCGCGGTGCAGCACGCGCGCGAAATTGAGCAGTACGCCAGAGACCACTCCGGCCCATTTTCGCCGAGCAGAGCGATGCGGTCGCCGGGATGCAGCCCCAATTTCGCGATCAAAGTGCGCGCGTGCTCGCCGGATTTGTCGAACATTTCGGCGTAGGTGTAGCGCACGCTGGGCAGATCGCCGGTCGTGCGGCGGATTTCCACCAACGGCTGGTTGCCGAAACGTTCGGCTCCGCGCGCAAGCAGATCCACGACCGTCTGCGGCACGCCGCGCACACCCGGCGATTTACCGCGCCGCTTTTTCGCGGCCTCGCCTTCTTCGTCGAGCAAATGGCCTTCGCCGGCGCCGGCGCGCGGCACGGCATCCATGCGTAGGATGTTGCGCTTGAGCCCGGGAATGTGAACGTCCTGCAGGTAATGCCGCCAGCGGATTTTGCGCGGATCGAAATCGTAGCGTGCGCGCTCGTCGGGACTGAGCATCTCCAGAAGTTCGCGGACGTGTGTGGTCTCGAAGCGGCAGTGCAGATTCACGTACGGGCCGTAGATGTCGACGTAATAAAGAAGCTGTTCGAGTGTCGTACTGAGATTTCGCAGGCGCGAGCGCATCTTTCGGCCGCCCGGAACCGGCAGCGGACTGTTCAGGAAAAATGTCGCGGCGCGAATCGGACGCAGGTAGCGGTTGCGCACGTTGCTGCGGTACTTTTCGACGGTCGGAAAACGCCACGTCGGCACGGGCACCGGTTTTCCCGCGCGATCGGTCATCGGGTGCTTCTGAAAATAATCGCGGACATGATCGTACAAGCTGCGGAAGACGAGCGGATTCTCCGAAGAACTCGCAATCACGAACAAATCGAACGCGGACGGCTTCTTGTCGATGTACGCCGCCGCCGCGAGAATCGCATTGACCACAAGATCGGCGGGGATGATGTCGAGCACGACGTTCTGATTCGCCGGAAAATCAGCGAGGCGGCCTTTGCCGAAACCGATGATGATCGGATCGGCCATGCGCAGCCCGTCGAGCCAGCCCGGTTCGGGTTCGGAGAGACTCGATTCGATGATCGACGGGCGCACGATCACAGTCGGAACCGAGCCGTGATTTTTCTTGATGAGCTGCTCACCGAGAAATTTCGTGTAGGTGTATGTGTCGTTCCAGCCCAGGCTTTGCGCGCGCCGCATCCCGGCGCTGACCAGCGCGGTGCGCAGTTGCGCGGTCGCTTCTTCGCCCTCGGGCGCGAGCCCCTTCTGCTTGAAGATGCGCATGCAGTCGGCGGTGACGCTCGTCACCATTTCATTCAGCCGCGTAATCTCTTCTTGAAGATCGAATTTTTCGGGACGCGGCACTCCGGGCGGCAATTGCGCGTCGATCGCTTCCATCGGTTCGAGCAGTTTTTCGGGGACAAGTCCCGTCCGGCGGCCGCTGACGTACGCGGTGGAAATATGAACGTACGTCGCGCCGGCGGCCTTGGCGAATTCGAGCATCCGCTGCGGGCCCATCGTGTTCAGATCGAGAGCCATGTCGAGGCGTTCGTCGAAGACGACGGTCGCGGCGCTGTTGACGACGATGTTTACTTTTTTCGAAAGGTCGTTAAAGAGCGCGTCGTCCATGCCCAGGCGCGGCGCGGTCAGGTTTCCCGGCACGCAGGTGATCTTCGATTCGCAAAAGCTCTCAAAATTTTCGCCGAGCTGTTCGCGCAGGCGGCCAAACGCGCTGTTGCGCAGGATTTCTTCGCGCAGACGCTCCTTGGCGTCGACGCGCGAGCCGTCGGATTTCACGCGCGAGCGGATCAGGAGATAGATCTGGCCAATCTCCGGCAGATCGCGCAGCAATTTTTCGACGACAGCTTTTGCGAGAAATCCCGTGGAGCCTGTCAGCAGCACGCCTTTCCCGGCAAACGTATTCTGGATCGAGATGGAGCTCTGTTGTTTCATGGAGGCGCAGATTCTAGGCATTCGGAACGCATTTTCCAGTCGCGTCACGTGATGCGTCGCGGCGCGTTGACCGAATGCACGAATCCCTGATTGAGTTTGACCCTTGGCGAATTGAAAGACGCGCGAGTTGCGCGTATCTTTCCTCAAATGGGAAAAATTCCAAAACCGAAGGCGTTGCTCGCGTGGAGTTCCGGCAAGGACAGCGCGTGGGCGCTCCATTTATTACGCCAGCGCGGCGAAGTCGAGATCGTCGGGCTGCTGACGACGCTCAACGAAGCGTTCAACCGCGTGGCGATGCATGGCGTACGCGAGGAACTGCTCGATGCGCAGGGGCGCGCGGCTGGATTGCCGCTCTGGAAAGTTCCGTTGCCCTGGCCCTGTACGAACGAGGAATATGAGAAGCGGATGAGCGCCGCGATTTCACGCGCTCGCGATGAAGGTATCACGGTCATGGCCTTCGGCGATCTTTTTCTCGAAGATATTCGCCAATATCGCATCGATAAACTGAAAGGCACCGGCGTCGAGCCGCTCTTTCCGGTCTGGGGGACACGCGCGCAGACTCGCGCTCTGGCTGACGAAATGATGAACGGCGGTCTTCGCGCGATTCTGGCGACGGTGGATCCGAAGCAGCTCGATCCGAAATTCGCCGGGCGGCAATTCGATGCGCAGCTCTTGCGCGATTTGCCGCCGAAAGTCGATCCCTGCGGCGAAAACGGTGAGTTCCACACGTTCTGCTATGCGGGGCCGATGTTCTCGGGGCCCATTGCCGTGAAGAACGGCGAGGTTGTGGAGCGCGACGGATTCTGGTTCGCGGACATTGCGCCGGTCTAGCTTGCGGTTAAAAATGTCGATAGGAATAGTCGGGCTGAGGTTCACGAATGCTGTCGGCTAAAACAAAATACGCATTGAAGGCATTGATTTCGCTCGCCAATGAGCCGAACCGCGATCCCGTGATGATCTCGCACCTCGCCGAGAAGGAAGGCATTCCCAAGAAATTCCTCGAGCAGATTTTGCTCGATCTGAAAGCGCTGGGGTTTGTCGGCAGCAAAAAAGGCAAGCACGGCGGCTATTACCTGCGCTGGAATCCCGAACAGATTTTCGTCGGTCAGGTCATGCGCGGCATTGAAGGGCCCATTGCGCTGCTTCCGTGCGTGAGCTTGACTCAGTACGAGCGCTGCGAAGAGTGCGTCGATGAGAAAACGTGCGGGCTGCGCCTGGTTTTCAAAGACGTGCGCGACGCGACGGCAAAAATTCTCGACAAGACAAGTCTCGCCGATGTGCTGGCGCGCGTGGAACGCGAGAAAGCGCAGCCCGACGTGATGTTTCACATTTGACGTTCTCGAATTAACGCCGAGAACGCGGAGAACGCCAGGAACGGAAAATCCTTTTTAATTCTCGGCGGCCTTGGCGTTCTCGGCGATCTCGGCGTTAGATTTCGCGGCTTTGGGACGATGATGGCACCTTGTAATCGCGCAACGAAACCATAACTTATTCCGCTTATGCCCAAGGCCGTTGAGTTCTTCCGATCGGTGCCGCGCTGGCTCCTGGTGCGCACGCTGGCTTCGCGCTGGTCGTCCGTCGCGAGCGGCGCGTTGTCGTGCATCCATCTAAAGGAGCTTCCTCCGCCGGCATTGCCGACGCCCGAATGGGTGCGCGTGAAAACACGTCTGAGCGGCATTTGCGGTTCCGATCTTTCGGCGATCGGATGCAAAGGCAGTCCGTATTTTTCGCCGTTCGTGTCGACGCCGTTTGTTCTCGGCCACGAAGTCGTCGGCAATATTGTTGAGACCGGCGCGAACGTTCCGGCGCAGTGGAAATCCGGCGCGCGCGTGATCATCGAACCGGCGCTGTGCTGCGAGGTGCGTGGTATTTCGCCGCCGTGCAAGCCGTGCGCGCTCGGCCATTACGCGCACTGCGAAAACATTCTGAAGGGCTGTATTAAAGGAGGCATCCAGACCGGCTATTGCTCCAGCACCGGCGGCGGGTGGAGCGATTCCTCCTTTGTGGTGCATCATTCGCAGCTTTATGCGGTGCCTGAATCGCTGAGCGACGAAGAGGCCGTCATCGCCGAACCGCTCGCATGCGCGATTCATGCGGCGTTGAAAGCGCCGATGGAGGAGAATGCAACGATCCTCATTCTTGGCTGCGGATCGATCGGCCTGCTGACAATCTTTGCGTACCGCGCTGCGGGCGGAAAAGGCAAAGTGCTCGCAGCGGCGAGGTACTCACACCAGGCGGAGATGGCTCAGAAACTCGGCGCAAACGAAATCTGCCGCGGGCGCGGAACAGAGGCGCTCTATCAATGGACGTTAGAGCGTGTTCAGGCGTTGTCGCCGGCAGACAAGAATGTCTGCCCCACCATCCATCGACCCGAACTTGGCAAGCCTGTCGTTCTCGGCGGAGTGGACTGCGTGATCGATTGCGTCGGGTCGAGCGACTCCATCGACGACGCGATGCGGCTGACGCGGCCGCGCGGAACGCTGGTGCTCGCCGGCATGCCCGGAATTCCTGAAGGCGTCGATTGGACCAGTGTGTGGTATAAGGAACTGCGCGTGCAGGGCGCATACGCGTACGGCTGGGAGGAACTCGGCGGCAAGCGCGTCAAGACGATGCAGTTGGCGCTCGACTATCTCCAGAAAAGCAACGGCGCGCTGAAGCCGCTGGTGAATCGAAAATTTCCGCTCAGTCAGTACCGCGCGGCGCTTGAGAGCGCGTTTCACGCGGGAAAATCGGGCGCGTTTAAAACAGTGTTTGAGGTGAAGTAGCATGGCTCGTCAGTCGGAAAACGCGGAAGCGGATGAACTCAAGAAATCGTACGGCGGCATGATCGTCTGGGTGTTCATGGGCGACAAAGGCACCTGCCCGATGGCCGTCTGGTCGTCGCTCGACCAGGCGCACAGATATCTCCATGATCAGCAACTGAGCGGTTCGCTGACACGCTACGAAGTCGACGTGCCAATTTACGATTGGGCGAAGGACACCGGCGTTTTCAAGCCCAAGCTGGACCAGCAGCGCAGCATCAAGTTCAAGCAGACCTTCTCCAATCAGTACCAGGAACACTACACTTTCCGCGACGGACACTGCGGAGCGCTGGGGAATCCGAGATACGTCGAGGACGAAGGAACAGATTGAACCACAGAGACACAGAGCACTCAGAGAACAGATTTGATTTTTCTCTGTGTGCTCTGTGATCTCTGTGGTGAAATGGAAATCAGGCAACTCGATTTACCGCTGAGACGCAGAGAAAAATGCAAAGCATCGATCCAGAAGGTCTGGTCAAAATCACCGAGAAGGGCGATGGGCCGCTGTTTCTGCCGAATGGCGAGCGCTTCGTCTTCGCGAAAATGCCGGTCGGAACGCGCGTGCTTTACCCGCGACCTCCCCTTCCCGGCATTGCCAAAAACAAGCTGCGCGCGGCCATCGAACACGCCATCGACAACCCGATCGACATGGATCCGCTTCGCGCGCACTTGAAGCCGGGGATGAAAGTCACCATCGCGGTCGATGATATTTCGCTTTCTCTCCCCAAGCAGCAATCGCCCGACTGCCGGCAGGTGATGATCGATGTGCTTCTCGACCGACTGGCGCAAGCCGGCGTGACGGACATCCATATCGTCATCGCGGTCTGCCTCCACCGCCATATGCACGATTGGGAAGTGAAGGAAATGCTGGGCTCGAAGATTTTCAACGCGCACTGGGGCAAGCGCACGCTCTATAATTACGATGCCGAAGACAAAGACGACAACGTGGTGCTTGGAAATACGGATCACGGCGAGATCGTTGAGATTCACAAGCGCTCGGCGACGTCGGACCTCCTTATTTATGCGAACCTGAACCTGATCGCGCTGAACGGCGGACACAAATCCGTCGGCGTGGGACTGGCGACGTACCGGTGCGTGCGCAGCAACCACAATTGCGACCACCAGATCAATTCGCGCAGTTTCAACGATCCGCCGCGCAGCAAGATGCATCGCGCGATGGACCGCATCGGCAAGTTCGTCAAAAAGCACGTCAAGATTTTCCACATCGAAACGACGGTGAACAACGACACGTTCCCATGGTTCATCGGCTACATGCAAAAGCAGGAACCGAAGTGGAACATCGTCGATAAAATCGGCGCGACGGTGAACAAGCATTTCCTCGATCGCACACCGCTCGAGCTGAACCGCAAGATTTTCTTCGCCACGAAATCACCGTATCTCGTCACAGGCGTCCACGCGGGAGAGACCGAACCCGTCCACAAAATTACGCTCGAGAATGTGTACAAGCAGCAACTCATCGAGATCAAAGGGCAGTCCGACATTGTCGTGATGCCGATTCCGTACGTGATGCCCTACAGCGTCCATTCTATTATGAACCCGATCCTGGTTTATGCGATGGGCCTGGGCTACATGTTCAATTTTTACAAAGGCCAGCCGCTCGTCAAAAAAGGCGGCAGCATTATTTTCATTCATCCGCTCGAGAACCGCTTCAACCTCATTCATCATCCCAGCTACGTCGAACTCTTCGATAAATTGCAGCAGACGCGCGACCCGTACGAAGTTGATCGCCGCTGGTCGGACCAACTCGCCCACGATGAGCGCTACATTCAGGCGTACCGCTACAACAACGCGTACCACGGCTTTCACGCGATTTCGATGTGGAACTGGGGCTGCCACGGCATGCAGCATGTTGGGCAGATTATCACGGTCAATCCGACGAGTCCTGAAGCGGCGACGCGCCTGGGCTGGGAGACAGCTCCAACGGCCGAAGCGGCGATCGAAATGGCGCGCACGAAACACGGGCCATCGGCCACGATCTCGGTCGTGCACAGCCCGCCGATTGCGATGTGGGACGTGAAATGACAATGATGAATGTTGAACGATAAATGATGAACGTTTCGCTTAATCATCGTTCATCATTCATCGTTCAACGTTTTGGCACTGTTTCCGAGCCAAAGTTTTGCTATGTTAGCATTTCCGCGAACACGTGTTCGCACTAGTCTGACTAAAACTCCGCGGTCCTCTGCCTGACACGTACGAGACGCACAGAAACGTTTAAGACGAAACCATGTTCATCGACGAAACACGAATTCATGTCAAAGCCGGCGACGGCGGCAACGGCTGCGTGGCGTTCCTACGCCTGAAGTTTATGCCCTGGGGCGGCCCGGCGGGCGGCGACGGCGGCAAGGGTGGCGATATCGTGTTCGAGGCGACGCACAGCGTGGACACGCTGCTTCCTCTTTACCGCAAACGCAAGATGGTGGCGAAAGACGGCCAGAACGGTTCGACTAAAAACTGCTCTGGCCGCGCGGCAGAGGACGTGATCGTGCGCGTGCCGCCGGGGACCATTATTCGCGATGATAAGACCGAAGAGATTCTCTGCGATCTGACACAGCCGGGGCAGCGCTTCATCGTCGCCAAGGGCGGCAAAGGCGGACGCGGCAATCAGCACTTTGCAACGTCCACGCACCAGACTCCACGCCACGCCGAAAAAGGCCAGGAAGGTGAAGAGCGCGATCTGCACCTGGAATTGAAACTGATCGCCGACGCCGGACTGATCGGACTTCCCAATGCCGGCAAAAGCACGCTCCTCAGCCGCATCAGCGCCGCGCGGCCAAAGATTGCGCCGTATCCGTTCACCACGAAGCAGCCTCAATTGGGCATCGTCGACATGGGCGATTACCGCCAGGCCGTCGTGGCCGATCTGCCGGGCTTGATTGAAGGCGCGCACAAAGGTTCGGGGTTGGGAGACGAATTTCTGCGCCACGTCGAACGCACCAGCTACCTCGTGCACGTAGTCGACATCATGCCACCGGACAATAGCGACCCGCTCGACAATTTCCGAATGATCGAAAACGAGTTGAAGCAATATTCCAAGGCGCTCTATGAGCGGCCGCGCCTTGTTGTCGCAAACAAAATGGACGTCACAGGCTCAGAAGAAAATTTAAAGCATCTGCGCGATGAACTGGGCGTCGAAGTCCTGGCCATGTCGGCCGCCACCGGCGACGGCATCAAAGAATTTATCCAGAAGCTGCTCGAGGAAGTCTGTCGCAAAAAAGAGGCGGCTCAGCCCAGCACTTTCCGCTAATTCGCGTTTTTTTTCAAAATGAAAAAGCCCCGAAAATTTGTTATAAATGACCCGTGAGTCAGGAATAGATGTTGCCAGCGTTATGCCCCCATGATATTTATGTCTGCTCACATTCAGGCAGTACAGATCGTTTTCGCGGATCGCGTGTTGGGGTGATAACTTGCGTAACTCCGGTGCTTTGCAATTCCTCTCGACAGCCGCCATCGCGGCGTTGATCTCCAGTTTAACGTTCACCGCGCACGTGCGCGCCGAAGAAGAGGCGCCCGCGTCGGACGTGTTCGTCAATCCTCAGTCGCTTCCGCCCGAGGAAAGCGTGCCCCGCAGCACCAGCAAAATGCGCAAGGCTCTTCCGGTCAGTACGCGCACCCCCACAGCAGATGAAAAACCGCAAGAGACGGCCGACGACAAAAAAGAAGTGACGCCTACTCCTTCACCAGCCGCGGCGAAGGGCTACCACCTTACGCTCGAATCGGCGATCGAAATTGCAGTGCTCAACAATCTGGGTTTGAAGATTTCGCGCTTGAACGATCGCGGCGCGGACATCAACGTCAAGACGGCCTGGGCGCGTTACTACCCGGATTTCCGGGCCGGCATCAATCACACCAACAGCCGTCAGACGGGCCACAATGACGGCGACGGCGCCACCGTCGTCAGCGGCGGTGTCAGCCAGAGCTCGCCCTGGGGAACGCAACTCGATTTCGCACTCTCCGAAACCCGCACCAAGTTTGATACGGATACTGCAGTTGGCGACGCCAAAGTGACCGTCACGCAGCCTCTTTGGAAGGGTGCCGGCACCGACGTTGGTTTGGCTGAAATCCGCACGTCGCGCATCAACCGTTTGATTTCGCGCGGATCACTCGATCGGGACACACAGACGCTCATTTTTAACGTACGCCAGTCTTATGCGAACGTGATTAAGGCGATCCAGAACCGCGTCGTCAATGAACAGGCTGTACGTTCGGCGCGAACTTTTTTGGAACTGAGTGACGCTCGAGAAAAAGCCGGTCAGGTGACGAAACTCGACGTCTTCAACGCGGACGTTCAATTGCGAAATCGCGAACTCGATTTGATCGTCACAACGCGTGCGCTTGAACAAGAACTCGATAATCTCAAGCAGTTCATGGACGTTGACTTAGAAGAAATCATTATTGTCGATGCTCAAGAAGTCGACTTTGGAGATACGATCGAGGCGGAAACTCGCAAAGAAATAACCGTCGACGAAAATTCCGGCACCGTGGCGCTGACCACAACGAAAAATGATAAGCCCGTCGGTACACCCAAAATACTTTTCCAGGCAACACGTTTCGACGAATCGCTGATTTTAAAGGAAGCACTGGACAACCGTATCGACCTCTTGAATGCCCATCGCAGTCTGGCCATCCAGAAACTGCAGACCATGCTGGCGAAAGATGGTTTGGGCCACCAGATTGACCTGACCGGCAGTTACGATCGCACAACAAATGGTCACTCAATTTTGGAAAGCGACAATGGCCGGGATGCCGGAACGTGGACCGTTGGCGTCAACGCCTCGTTTCCGTGGGGCAAAATCCGCGATCGTGCCGCATATGAACGCGCACTGCTTGAATTGCAGCGCGTGGAAATAGAATTGAAACAGACGCGCACGCAGGTGCAATTGGAAATACGCGACAACATGCGCGAACTGCGCCAGCTCGAAAGAACGATCATTGTCGACGGCCGAAAAGTAGAAGCCGCGAAGCGTTCCGTAGAAGCGGCGCAGATCAGCTTCGACCGCGGCTTAAAAGACAGCTTCGACGTGATCCTCGCGCAAGACGGATTATTGAGCGCCAAAGTGGGATTTATCAATGACGGTGTAGGCTACGTCGTCAGCCTGGCCAAGTTGGAAAAAACCATCGGCAAGCCGACTGGCCGCATAAACTTGGAAGGCGATACCCTCGGCGGTCTGATCGATGCGAAGATTCCCGACGAGATCAAGGCCAAGGGCATGCCCGCGCCGCAGCCTGAACCGGAATCGCGCCCGGAAGACGATCCGCTTAACAAGACGCGCCAGTACCGCAAGGATTACAACGCCAAGAAGGCGCGTGAATACCCCGTCATTATCGACAAGAAGTGATAGCCTGAAAAATTCACAGCATCAAATAGGTCCTTCGGGACCTATTTTTTTGACCCTTAATTCAATTCTGGGGTCACGGCCTCTGGTTTGCCTTTTAGGGTCCTGAAGCTGCGGAAACTGTATCCGTGGACGGCGTTGTTGTTTCGGATGGCGACGGGGAAAGCCCGTTCGTACGCCGTTGCGTCACAGTTTCGGGTGCCGAAAGGTTCGATTTTCGGTAGCGAACGCAGCACTTTTGGTTGACCGAAACGAGGCAATCGCTAGAGTTCCTCTGATCGTGGCTTGTGCTTAAGCTCCGCAGATGAAACGGCGACCCGCCTTCGCGAGGTGCGTTGCGTGTTGCAGTGTTGATGTCGCTCGTTGTAAATGAAAGCCGTTTTAAAAGCAGGAAGGACGTTGATCCATGTCTGAAGAGCCCAAAAAAGAGCTGACTGCTGAAGAGAAAAAGGCGCGTCTCGAAGCCGTGCGCAAGGCCAACGCTGAAAAAGCGGCGGCCGCCGCAGCGGCCAAAGCCGCAGGGGGCGCAGCCCCCGCTCCGGCCGCGCCGCCCGCCACTCCCGCTCCGGCGGCTCCGGCAGCAGCAGCGGCGACTCCGGCCCCGGCGGCAGCTCCAGCCGGCGAAGCCCAAGCTTTAACTCCCGAAGAAAAGAAAGCGCGTCTCGATGCAGTGCGCAAAGCGAACGCTGAAAAAGCAGCCGCAGCGGCCGCAGCCAAAGCGGCTGGCGGAGTGGCTCCAACAGCAGCGCCGGCTCCCGCATCAGCACCCGCACCTGCAGCAGCGTCGGCTGCAGCAGCACCTAAACCGGCGGCTCCAGCAGGAGCAGCCGCAGCAAAACCAGCGGCTGCAAAAAAGCCCGCTGAACCGTTGCCACCCCCGCCCCAGCTTTCGACGCGCCGCAGCTTCATCGAATGGGGCTTCATGGCGTGGCTGGTGTTCTTCACCTGGCTGGCCGGCATCGGGCACATGTTCCTGCGTTTCATGTTCCCGAATGTGCTCTACGAGTCCGATCCGAAATTCCTCGCCGGAAAGAAGTCGAGCTACCCGGAATTGAACAAGGTCTACGAAGATTTCAAACAGTCGCAGGCCGTCTGGATCGTACGCATCACCGAAGAAGGCCAGGACCGCCTCGTCGCGCTCTCGACGGTCTGCACACATCTGGGCTGCACGCCGAACTGGCTCGAAGCCGAACAGAAATTCAAATGCCCCTGCCACGGTTCGGGCTACTACAAAGACGGCGTGAACTTCGAAGGCCCGACGCCGCGGCCGCTCGAACGCTTCCGCGTTTTTATGGATTCGGCGGGCAACATCATCGTGGATAAAGCGAAAAAATTCCGCCAGGATCTCGGGCAGTGGGATGAAAAAGAGTCGTTCCTGCTCATGTCGTAACAGGCAGTCGGCGGAAGTCAGAAAGTAGTTACTTCAACAGCAACTGAAATCAGCACGCGGAGATTTGTTAGATGGCAAAGAAGGGCGGACCCTCCATCAAGGGAATGCATATCGCGTTCGGAATCGGCAGCGTACTGCTGCTGGTGACGACGTTGTGGGTCTTTATCCAGGATCACTTCGGACGCGAATTCCTCAAGCCGCAGGAAAAGTACGAGAAGGCTGAAATGCAGCGGCTGGAAGGCGACCGCGATAAGGTTCTCGCCGAGCTCGCTGAAAAGGACATGGCCGATGAACTGGCGACGCTGGAAGCGAACGTCGAAAAGGCCAAGGCCGACCGCGATGCCAAGCAGGAAGAAATCAACACCGCACAGGCCGCCATCCGCAAGATCGACGACAAGCTGCGCCTGGCCATCCGCGAATTGAATTCAAAGCGCGGCGATTACGACGAACTGAAATACCTGGTCGACGCCGGCAAAAAGAGCCTCGGCGACCTTGAAGCGCAGCAGAAAAAGATCGACGAAAAGTTCAAGGAAGTCGCCGATCTGAAAGACGAACGCGAAGCGAAAGCGAACGAAATCACCGCCATCAACGAAGCTGCGCGAAAAGCCAAGGCTGAATACGAACGCATCGAAGGTTTGCGCACCGATGCCGACACGAAGATCAAGAAATTCCGCGGCA
>Ga0265314_10002684_pt1 | contig 17824 bp, 15 predicted proteins | sample 4126metaG_FD_203106 | JGI IMG/M metagenome (GOLD analysis project Ga0265314, IMG submission 203106) | Rhizosphere microbial communities from Carex aquatilis grown in University of Washington, Seatle, WA, United States - 4-1-26 metaG | ecosystem: Host-associated > Plants > Roots > Rhizosphere >... | reverse complement strand
AGCGCAACGGAGAGATGATCTCGATCGACTCGCGGCCGAGCGATGCGCTGGCGATTGCGCTGCGCCTGGATTGTCCGATCTACGTGGAAGAGACGGTGCTGAGCACGTCAAAGACGGTGGCGGCGGTGGCAGAAGTCGGCAGTAATGAAGAGCTGCGGCGGTGGCTGGAAAATCTGAACGATGAGGATATGGGGCGCTACAAAATGTAAAGCGCTCCGGGAGGCCTTCCTCCAGGAGCGCTTTGTGTTTTTAGAGCTAGCTACTGCTTTTTGGTAGCAGGGGCCGCTTTCTTGGTGGCGCCAGCGGGGCGCGCGCCAGCGGGACCTTTGCCGGTCCAGCCTTCGATGTCATCTTTCGAGACTTCAAAGGTCACCATGAAGGGGGCCTTCGAGAAGTCCTTGGCGACGCCGGAGAAGGAGATGTCGCCACCCGGATCCATCTTGCCGGGCAGAGGCTCTTCGAGTTTCAGGGTTGCGTCCGGCATGTCGCCGCCGATCGCGATGGTTAATTCTTTCGGGCGTGTTTCGGGAGTGGCCGAGACCAGCTTGCCCTTGAACTTCGTTACTTCGGGGCGTCCGCTGGGCAGGGCGGCATCTTTCATGGCATCCCAGTACATGGCGGAGCCGTCACCGGTCAGACCTTCTTTGATTTCATTCCAGAAGGCGAGCATCGGATTTTCTTTGGCTGCGGCCTGGCGCTTCTCTTCGTCGGCTTTTGCGATATCAACCGTGCTCATGACTTTGAAATCGCCCGCCGGCATCGCGGAGGCTTTGGCCAGGGCCTTCAATTGATCCAAACCCGTCGCGGAGCCGTGATAAGTGTTGTAGGCTTTGCCGAGGAAGCCGTCGATCGATTTGCGGGTGTTGGCATCGAGAGCGCCGGGGCCGTCGTAGCTGGCGGCGCGGGCATACTCGAAGAGCGCGAGCTGCATTTTCTCGGGATGGTCTTTCTGCTGGGCCAGTAACACGCCGGCCAACATATAGGAAGCCTGGGCGTTATTGGGGTCGGCTTGGAGGGTCTTCGTCAATTCCGCCTCGGCTTTGGCGGGATCCTTCTCGGTTGCGCCGATATAGCCCAGGGTGAACTGCGCGAAGTTGACCATGGTGGGCTTGGTCTTGGCCCAGGCGTCGTCTGCTACGCCTTGCGGCTTCTTGTCGGCGCCATAGATCGCATCGGGATTGGCCAGCAGGGCGCGGGCAACTTTTTCCGCGGTGTCCAGGTCGGCCTTATTCTGCGGGGAGAGTGTGGCGTTCGCCTGCTGCGGCATCAGGGCGCGAACAAATCCCAGGATCTCCTGGATGGAGGCGGCGTCGTTGGGATCGGTCTTTAGAATTTCGGTGGCCGTATCGAAGGCAGCGCGATGATTGTTCATCTGCTGGTAGGTGATCAAGTAGATCTTGACACGCTGGTCGGCGTACTCGCTGGTGGGGTACGCGCTCTTCCATTTATCCAGATTCTGGAGGCGCGCGGCCGGGGTCGCGTCGGGTTTGATGATCTCACTATAGAGATCGTACTCGGCGCGATCCTTCCAATTCTTCTCTGCTTTGGCAGGCGCTTGTGCCTGAAGGCCCACCGCTAGGGTGGCTATTGCGACTAAGGAAATGATTGTTTTTTTCATCGTTACTGCGCTCCGCCCGCGATCCTGTAGGTGAACTCGCCCTTTCATTTCTTGGATTCGCACTCTGCGAAGTATAACCGAACCCGCGCTCGACCCGCAAGCACCCTTGGCTGCTGCCAGGTTCGGGAATCCCCAGTCGAATCCCGTACTTCCCAGCCTACACCCAAAACAGACTGGACAGACTCACAACATTAGACGCCGGTACTGGCATTACAGTTTCGGGGCGGCTTTCTTTATGCCGCTGCGGGCGGCTATGCTGTCCCTTACATGACTGCCCCCGCGCGATGGATGGATCTGGCAGTGATCGTCGCTTACTTGGCTGGTATCACTTGGTTCGGCGCGCATTTTCGTTCGTCGCAGCACACCTTGCGCGATTATTTTCTGGGCGGCAAAACGGCGCCGTGGTGGGCTATCGCGCTGTCAATCGTTTCGGCTGAGACTAGTACTTTGACGGTGATCGGTACGCCGCCATTAGCCTTTGGTGGAAATTTTGCGTTTTTGCAATTGGTGTTGGGATATCTGCTGGCGCGCCTGGTGATCGCTACATTTTTTCTTCCGGCTTACTTCCGCGGTGAAATGTTTACGGCTTATGAACTAATGCGGCGGCGCTTTGGTGAACGTATCCGAAGGCTGACGGCGGCGGCGTTCTTGGTACTACGTGCGTTGGCAGAGGGCGTGAGGGTGTTTGCAGTTTCGATCGTGATCTCGATCATCTTGGGTTCGGGGGAGACGGCGTCTATCGTGGTCATCTTGTGTTTGACGTTGTTCTATACGTACGAGGGTGGGCTGACGGCGGTGATTTGGACGGACGTCGCGCAGATGATTTTGTATGTCGTGGGAGCGGTGGTGAGTCTGGTGCTGTTGCTGCAGCAGATCCCCGGCGGATGGGCGCATGTGGCGGCGGTGGCGGGTCCGTTGGGGAAACTGCAGGTTTTCGATTTTCGGCTGGCGGCTCCGGCGGTGTTTTTTACGCGGACTTACAGTTTTTGGGCGGGCGTGTTGGGTGGGTGTTTCCTGACTACGGCGAGTCATGGGACGGATCAGTTGTTGGTGCAGCGGCTGCTGGCGGCTCGTAACTTGGGGCAGAGCAGGGCGGCGTTGCTGGCTAGCTGGGTGGTGATCTTTGTGCAGTTCTCGCTGTTTTTGGTGATCGGCACGTGTTTGTTTGTGTTGTACCGCGAGCAGGGGCAGGCGGCTCCGGCGGTGCTCGACCGGTTGTATCCGCTGTATATCTGGCAAAAGCTACCGGTCGGCGTCGCGGGGTTGGTGATGGCGGCGATTCTGGCGGCGGCGATGTCGAATTTGAGCGCGGCCCTGAATTCGCTTGCTTCGACTACAGTGTTGGATTTGTGGAAGCCATTGCTGGGAGGCGTGGCCGATGACGCTACCTGGCTGCGGCGCTCGCGCTACACGACGGTCTTCTGGGGCGTGGCGCTGATGGGCGTGGCGTTGATCGCGCGGCAGTGGGGGAGCGTGTTGCAGGCGGGGCTATCGATTGCGTCTATCGTTTACGGAGCGCTGCTGGGGGTGTTTCTGCTGGGGCTGTTTACGCGGCGGGTAGGAGAGACGGCGGCGATGTGCGGGATGTCGGTGGGGCTGGTGCTGCTGCTGTACGTGCGCTTCGCAACGCCGATTGCGTTTACTTGGTACGTGGCGATTGGGGCTAGCGCGACTTTTCTCACTGCAATTCTGGTCTCGTTGTGCATAAAGGAGCCTGCCCATGGAGCATGAGCCGCGGCGCACTTTGGGATTAGCAGCGGCGGTGTCGATGGTGATCGGCACGGTGATCGGCAGCGGCATTTTCCTGGTGACGTCGCAGATGATGCGCGCGGTGGGCTCGCCCGCGATGGTGCTCGCGGTGTGGGTATTTGGCGGCGTACTGACTTTGTTTGGGGCGTTGAGCTACGCGGAATTGTCGGCTGCCATGCCGCAGTCCGGCGCCGATTACGTGTATTTGAAGGCGGCTTACGGGCCGTTGTGGGGATTCATCTACGGCTGGACGGTGACATGGGTGGCAAAGCCGGGGACGATTGCGGCGCTGGCCAGTGCGGCCTACCGGTATCTGGCGGAGTTTTTTCCGGGATTAAACGGAGTGGTGTTTTCGATCGCGCTGCCGATTGGGCCAGGCGGCGGGCCGCTGGATATTCGCTGGGGACAGTTTCTGGGCGCCGGTCTGATTATTCTGTTCACGCTGGTAAATATTCTAGGGACTCGACTCGGCGGAGGCCTGCAAGTAGCGGGGTCGGGCTTGAAGGTGGCGCTGATTGCCGGGATCGTGCTGGGCGGCCTGGCTTCGGGGCACGGGCGAGTGGCGAATTTTGAATCGCATTTGCCGGCCCATAGCGGGGGTATCGCGGGATTTTTTGTGGCGCTGGTGGCGGCGCTGTGGGCCTATGACGGATGGACCAATGCGAGCATGATCGGCTCAGATATTCGAAATCCGGAAAAGAATTTGCCGCGTGCGTTGATTTGGGGGACGGCCGCGGTGATCGCGATTTATGTACTGACCAATGTGGCCTATCTTTATGTTTTAAGCGCTCCAGACGTGGCTGGGAGCCAGCGGGTGGCGGCGGATATGATGCGGCGCGTAGCGGGCCCCGCGGGCGCAGCTATCGTCAGCATTGCCGCGATTGTTTCGATTTTGGCGGGTTTGAACGGAGTAATTCTTTCCGGCTCGCGAGTGCCGTTTGCGATGGCGCGCGATAAATACTTTTTCGGTTGGGTAGGGGGAATTTCGCGATTTGAAACGCCGGCGGCGAGTCTGATATTGCAGGGCGCTTGGTCGCTGCTGCTGCTCGCGAGTGGGCGTTTTGAAGACTTAATAAGCATGGTGATTTTCACGGAATGGATTTTGTACGGGATGAGTACAGCGGGCGTCCTGGTGCTGCGGCGGACGAAACCCGGGATGGTGCGGCCGTACCGAGTATGGGGGTACCCTGCGGTACCCATCGCATTTGTACTAGTGGCGATGGCCTTGTTGTATGCAACGTTGCGCGAGTCGCCACGGGAATCGGGCATGGGATTGGTCCTGATTGTAATAGGATTACCCTTCTATTATTATTGGAGCGGACGACATAGAAGGCCGGGAGACAGTGCTTAAGGGCCGGCTAGCGCGCGTGGGTCTTGGTTTCGAAAAAAGGGACGGATGGAAGTTGGATTGTTCTGTAAACGGAACAAATACCTTGAATTGCCCTAAAATACGCGCTAGACTCATTGAGTAAGTTAGGGAGCGATCTGGGCGCTCTGTTCTGATTTCAGAACGACGATGTAGCGTTGGCTCCTGACTCAATAGGAGAGAATGAATGGATGTCATGAAAATGCTGGCTGATTTACGCCAGGAACGAGAGCAAATAGAGGAAGCCATTGTTACCTTGGAACGGTTGGCGCGGGGGCGCAGCAAGCGCCGCGGCCGTCCACCAGCCTGGATGGCGGCCATCAAGCGGCGGGGCCGTCCGCCGGGCAGCAAAAACAAAGCCAGAGAATCTGCCGCCGCCTAGTTGCGGTGTTGCTTTCAGGGGTCTGAAAGCGGGCGCGGCAGAGTAGCGCGACCGCTTTCGCATGGCCCGGGAATTACGGTTTGAAGATTAAGAGATAGGCGTCGGCGTTGCCGGGCGCGGACGTGTGAGGCTGCTGGCCTTGATTTACCGGAAAGATATCGCTGGTGGCGTAGCCGGTCACGTAAATCGCGCCGGAAGCGTCGATATCGACTCCGTTCACGATTTGCGAACCGGGTCCGGTGATATAGCTGGCATACACCAAGGAATTCACCGCTGGGGCGGTGGTGTCGATCACGGCGACAAAACCGTTTAGGCCTCCGGTTCCGGGAGTGGCGTTCAATGTATTCTGCGTAACTGGCATGTCGCGCGAGTACGAGTAGCCGCCTAAAACGTATTTGCCTTTGGAATCGGTGGCCAAGACTTGGGCCACTTCCGCTAGAGTGCCTCCAAAATACGTTGAGTAAACCAAGGCTTGCGCCGCGGGCTGCGTCAAATCCAGGAGAGTCAGGAAAGCGTTGGTGGTGAATTGGCCGGCGCCAATCAGCGGCTGTTCTGCGTTTTGCGTAACGGGAAAATTCGTGGACAGAGTGTAGCCTGCAAGCGCGACTTTGCCGGTGGGGTCGACTACCACGCTGCGTGCGTCGTCAGTTTTTGAGCCGCCGAGGTAGGTGGAATAGAGGATGATCGGCAGCGCTGTGTTTAACTGCAGAAGGAAAGCGTCGCCCCCGCCTTTCGGTGCGGGTTGATAGGCATTGGCGGTGATAGGAATGTCCGCTGAGTAGGTGAAGCCCGCCACATATACCTGGCCCAGGGCGTCGACGGCGATGGAGCGGCCGTAATCGGTGCCGGTGCCTCCGAAGTAGGTGCTGAAGATGAGCGACGCCGTGCCGCTCTGGGCTGGATCGATTTCGCTGACAAAGATGTCGCGGCCCCCGGCGCGTCCCGGGAAAATATCGTTGGCCACGGGGAAATTGTCGGACGTTGTGGAGCCAGTGACGTAGATCTTGCCGTTCAAGGTGGCGATTCCGGCGGGTTCGTCGTCGAGAAGACCGCCCAAGTAGGAGCCATAGAACAGAGTAGAGACGCCGGTCTGCTGGGTATTGAACGCCGCCACGAAACCGTCAGTGACGCCGGCGTTGGCGGCTTGGAGCGCGGTGGCGGTGGTGGCTAAGTCCGTCGATGTAGTGGTGCCGGTGACGCAGATCAAGCCGTTGGCGGGGTCGATGGCGATGCCTTTGACGCTATCGACGGCAGTGCCTCCGTAAAAAGTGGAGTAGACGACGACCGAATCGGGGGGCGCAGTGGGATTCAGCTTCATCACAAAGATATTTTGTGTGGCAGTATTGGTCTGCGAGAAGGCGTTGCTGGTGGTGTTGAAATCCGGGGAAGACGTGTTGCCTGCCACGTAGACGAAGCCTTGGGCATCGTGAGTGACAGAAATGCCGGCGTCGCTGTTCGCGCCGTTAAAGTAGGCGGCAAAGGAAATCACGGGATCGATCACAAGCGGGGCGGAGCGGTTGTAGCGATCGAGCTGAATGGTGACGTCACGATTAGCTTCGAGACGATATTCGGCATGGACAGCTTGGCGGGCTCCGGAGGCGGTGGTCTGATACACCACGGGAAGGCGCTGCGTGAGGGTTTGTCCAGCGAGTTCGACTTCTAAATTGCCGTTGAGATCGACGCGGATGCGGTCGGCGCCACCGAAACGCAGACGAATGCGGGACGGATCGGCGTCGGCTGCGATTTCAAAATCGTATTCGAGGTTGCGGCCGCTGCCGTAGAACACGACATCGACGCCGGGGTAAACTTGATGCCGGCGCAGACGGCGATAGGCCTGCACGGAGCCGCGATAGGCGGGCGTGAAATACTCGGTGGGCACAGAATAGGGCGCCACGGCTTCGAAGGTGGCTTTGGGGTCAGATCCCAGGAGGCGCATCGACAGAGTCTTATCGCCCAGTCGGAACATCGTCTCGTCGGCGGTGAAGGCTAGCGAATAGCCTAAGCCGCGCGCAGACCACTGGGGCGCGCCCGTGTGGCCGGGACGCTGTTCGAAGCGTACGGGCGGCTGGGGCAGGACCTGCATCGACGGGGCTGCGAAGGCACACACAGCCGCAAAAAAAAGACTCGCGAAGCGCATAATCGGTTTAGACGTCCTTGGGGCGGGCGTTGGTTTCATGGCCGCCGCTGTTAATTCAGATAATACGTACGGTAAAGAGTATCGCGCTGCTTGGGGATGAAGCCAGCGTCGCGGATCAGGCGGCGCAGTTCCTCCTCAGACGCGCGGTGGTGGGCGCCGGCTGCGCTCACTACGTTTTCTTCGATCATGATGCTGCCGACGTCGTTACCGCCGAAGCGGAGTCCGATCTGACAGGTTTTGAGTCCAGGGGTGACCCAGGAAGACTGGATGTTGAGAATGTTCTCGAGATAGAGACGCGAGAGGGCTAGCATCTTCAGGTATTCGACTGCCGTTGCGTCTTCCTTGACGAAGTTGCCTAGCGAGGTGTTTTCGCGTTGGTAGGCCCAGGGGATGAAGGCGGTGAAGCCTCCGGTGTCTTCTTGAATCTGACGGACGAGATCGAAGTGATTCATGCGCTGCTCTATCGTCTCGCCGGTGCCGAACATCATGGTCGCCGTGGTGCGGATGCCTAGTTCATGACAGGTACGATGGACGTCGACCCATTCTTGCGTCGAACATTTTAGGCGGCTGATACGGTGGCGCACGTCGTCGTCGAGAATTTCGGCGCCGCCGCCGGGGACGGAATCGAGTCCGGCATCGCGCAGGCGCGAGAGCGTGTCGCGCAGGGTCAGGCCGCTGACTTCAGCGATGTTAACGATTTCAGGGGCGGAGAAGCAATGGTTCCAGATGTCGAAGCGTTGCTTGATGCCGCGCAGGAGGTCTTCGTACCACTCGATTTTTAGGTCAGGGTGGAGGCCGCCTTGCATGAGGACGCCGGTACCGCCGAGGCTGAGGGTCTCGCGAATTTTATCGAAGATGACTTCCTGCGAGTGCACGTAGCTTTCGTCGTGGCCGAGCGGGCGGTAGAAGGCGCAGAAGCTGCAGTATTCGGTGCAGACGTTGGTGTAGTTGATATTGCGATCGATGATGTAGCTGACTACATTTTCAGGGTGCAGCTTGCGGCGGACTTGGTCGGCGGCCATGCCTAGGCCGACGAGGTCGTCGCTGCGGAAAAGGTCGATGGCTTCTGCGCGGGTCATCATGCGGAAACGCCTCCGGGGACCACCGTGCGTTCTAGCGCGGCGGCGTGTTTTAGATAAGTCTCGATTGCGGTTTGGTGCGGTGCTGCGAATTGAAAGCGGATGTAGCGCGTTAGGTATTCGCGGACTAACGGCTCGGGGAAATTTCGGCTGGCGGTTTCTTCACGGACGATGTCATCGATGTGTTCGAGGCCGTAAGCGCAGGACGCGGCGAGGGCGGCGCCGTAGGGTTCGACGATGGCTTCTTTGCGTCCGGCCCATACGGCGAACACCATGGGGAGTCCGGTTAACGTGGTCCATTCTTCACCGAGGTCGAGGGTCTCGAAGGGAAGCGCGGCGGGGTCGACGCGGAGGGCGGCGTCGCCGATTAAGAGCGCGGCGTCGGCTTGGCCTAGCATTGTCGGCAGGTCGGGAGCGAGCGAAATTACTTGCGGTTCGACTCCGTATTTTTCGGCTAGGATGATGCGGGACAGCATTACTGATGTGCGGGAGCCGGAGTCAGTCGCGAGCTTCTTGATGTCACGGAATGGGACTTTGGAGACTAGCAGGATGCTGCGGACGGCGCCGTAGGAGGCGATTCCGGTTTCTGGAAAATACGAGAGCTTCTGGCGCGCCATCTCGATTACGGGCACGATGCCGATGTCGGCTTCGCCGGAGGCGAGCTGGTCGGCGCAGATGGAGGGGACGGCGAAGCGGAGGTCGAAGGTATTGGCTTGTGGGGGGTCTTTTAGGAGTCCCCAAACCAGCGGTACGGTATTGAGGTAACTTACCGCGCACACACGGGGACGGCTGGTTTTGATTTCCGTGGGAGTCAAGCTGTTATTTTATCAGGTCGCGGTACTATTCACCGAAGACCAGGACGCCGAAGGTGCCGCGGAGCATGGGAGCTCTGGGACGCGGGACGGCTGTGGTCGCGGGCGGCACGGGGCCTAATTTTGAGGCTGACAGATACACGCGGCCGGTCTTACGATCGAGCGCCATGGTGCGGGCTCCGGGTTGCGTCTTGGCGGTTTCTACCAGCGTGTATTTGTCGGGAGTTTCTTCGTGGAAAATGGACAAGGCGCCGTCGTTGCCGCCGGTTGAAAAGTAGACTAAGCCCGTCGCTGGGTCGAATTCGGTGGCGTCCACGCCGCGGCCGATGGGCTGCATATCGACGATTTTGCCGGTGACGCTGTCGACCACTGTCATGACGCCGCTGCGGCAGCCGATGAAAATGCGGTGGCCGGTTCTATCGATATCCATGCTGCTGGGCTGCTCGCAGGGGGCTAGCGGCCAGGTGTCGATGACCTTCAAGGTTTGGGCGTCGATTCGAAGCAGGGTTCCCCGATCCTGCATGTTTAGGAAGACGTGGCCGGCTTCATCGGATGCGGCGTGCTCGGTGCGGCCTCCCAGGTTTTCTACTGAGCCGACGACTTTCGCGGTCTTGGGGTCAATTGCGCTCATGCGCTTGCTGACGCGATCTACGGTGAATACTCGCTTGGTTTTGGAGTCGTAGAAGATTGCGTTGGGATCTTCGCCGACGGGCACTCTGGCGATTACGGCCAGGGTCTTCAGGTCGAACACTGTTACGGAGCCGGGGTCGGTTGCGCTTATGAATCCGCGTCCTAACTCCTTGACGACGGCGATGCCGTGGACGTCTCTGCCGGGGATTTTGCCGAGGATGGCTGCGGAGTCGAGATCGAGCACGACCACTTCTTTGTCGTGAGAGACGTAGAGGCGGCGGGCTTCGCTATCGGCGGTCAGGTAATCCCAGCCGTAGTCGCCGGCGATGGGAATGGTCTTAAGCAAGTGATAGCCGCCTGCGGCTCCTAGTGTCGCCGCGAGGGTGAGGAGCAATGCGGGCAAAAGCTTGGTCATAAATTTACGGTGTCGCCGCGCTTCGCTTGGATGGTTTCGATGCCGTAGGTTTTCTGGATCACCTGCGCCAGGGCGGCGCCTTGATCGGGTTCGCCATGGACCAGAAAGATCTTTTTGAGGCCTTTAGCGATGGGGCGGAGCCAGTCGATTAATTCCTTTTGATCGGCGTGGCCGCTTAGCTCGTCTAGCGAGCAAACTTCGGCGCGGAGGCGCGTAGGTTCGCCAAAGATGGGGACTTCGGGTTGTTTCTCGAGGATTTTTCGGCCTAGCGTGTAGACGGCTTGGTAGCCGGTTATGAGGACGGTGTTGCGAGGGTCCTCGATATTGTTGCGGAGGTGGTGTAGAACGCGGCCGCCCTCGCACATACCGGACGCGGAAATGATGACGCAGGGGCCTCGCAGGGAGTTTAGTTTTTTGGATTCGGCGACGTCACGGACGTAGGTTAGGCGGTGGAATCCGAAGGGGTCTTCGCCCATGCCGAGATATTTGCTGATTTCTGCGTCGTAGCACTCGGGGTGGTTGCGGAAGACGTCGGTGACGTTTACCGCTAGGGGGCTGTCGACGTATATGGGGATGTTGGGTAAGCGCTTGGCGTCGGTGAGCTGATGCAGCATCAAGACAAGTTGCTGGGCGCGGCCGACGGCAAAGGCGGGAACTATGATTTTTCCGCCGCGGGCAGCGGTGCGGGAGACTACGTCGGCTAGGGTGTCGGCGGCGTGGGCTAGCGGTTTGTGGATACGGTCGCCGTAGGTGCTTTCCAGGATCAGGTAATCGCAGGGTTCGAGGGGCTGGGGGTCGCGGATGATGGGGAGGCCGGGGCGGCCGACGTCTCCCGAGAAGCCGAGGCGGACTCCGTCGGCTTCGACAATCATCGAACTGGAACCTAGCATGTGGCCGGCGTCGTAGGTTGTGTACACGAGCCCGGGGGCGATTTCTTTTCGTTCGCCAAGTGGGACGGGGCGGAATTGCTCGAAGGTCCGCTTTGCGTCTTCGCGGGTGTAGAGCGGAGTGACGGGGCTGTCGTCGCGGCCGATGGCTTTGCGGTGTTCGCGCCTTTTATTTACGAATTCGGCGTCTTTTTCTTGCAGAAAGGCGGAGTCGGCTAGCATCGCGGTGCACAGATCGGCTGTCGCGGGAGTCGCGTAGATCGGGCCTTGGAAGCCGTTGCGGACCAGGCTGGGCAGATTGCCGCTGTGGTCGATGTGGGCGTGGGACAAGAGAACGGCTTCGATGCTCGACGGCGGGAACGGGAACTGGCTGTTTTTCGCGTAGGCTTCCTGGCGGCGGCCTTGGTAGAGTCCGCAATCGAGTAGATAATTTTTGCCAGCGGTTTCGATGTGATGCATCGAGCCGGTGACGACTTGGTCAGCGCCCCAAAAGGTAAGTTTCATGAATTTGAGTAGAATTGCAAGTATACGATGCGGAAGATAGCCGTTTTCCTGGTGTTCGCGTGGGCGGCGTTTGGCCAAAAGAAGCCGGTCACGCTGGAGGCTTTGCAGGATTTCCGGAGCTCAGCGGTGCGCGAAGTGCCGGGAGATCCGGTGTGGGCTCCTGATGGCAAGACGTTCGTATATCGACAGGGGCGACGGTTGCGGCTTTACGAGGTGGCGGCGAAACGGTCGCGCGAGGTGGTGGATCTTTCGGTGCTGGATGCGGCGGCGGTAAGTCCGCCGGCGGCGGAACAGTATCGCTGGGAGAACCGGCGTGTGGATGAAGCTACGCTGCAATGGGCTCCGCGGGGCGGGGAAGTGTTGTATGCGAGCGGCGGGGATTTGTTTTTGATTGGGATTGAAGGGAAGTGGAAGCAGTTGGTCAAAACGCCCGTCGCCGAGCGCGATCCTAAGTTTTCGCCCGATGGAAAGCGGATTGCTTTTCGTCGCAACTGGGATCTTTACCTTCTGGACGTGGGCAGCGGGCAGGAGACTCGGTTGACTTCAAACGGGTCGGACATGGTACGGAATGGCGATCTGGACTGGGTTTATCCGGAAGAGCTCAATTTGGGGACGGCGTATTGGTGGGCGCCTGATTCAAGTGCGATCGCGTATCTGCAATTCAATGTGAGTGGAGAGCCGTTGTATCCGCATGTCGACTTGCAGGGGGCGCGGGCGGTGCTGGAGCAGCAGCGGTATCCGCAGGCGGGGGAGAACAATCCGGACGTGCGCATTGGAGTGGTTGCGGCCGGCGGGGGCGCGACGAAGTGGCTGGATGTTGGCGATACGGTCAATAGCTATTTGATCGCACGGGCGGGATGGGTTGCGGATTCCAGGAACGTCTACGTGGTGCGGACGAATCGGATTCAGAATCAGTTGGATTTCTTGCTTTACGACGTGAGATCGGGCGAGTCGCGGACTGTTTATAAGGAATCGGACAATTACTGGGTCAATGTCGAGGGCGATCCGCTGTTTCTTAAAGACGGGAAACATTTTTTATGGACTAGCGAGCGGGATGGGTTTCGTCATCTCTATTTATACGCGATGGACGGCGGCGCACCGACACAATTGACTAAGGGTGCGTGGGAGGTGACGGACGTACTGGCGTTTGAGGAGAGCGCGGGACGGATCTGGTATCGGTCGACCGAGGCTGGACCGCTGGAGCGCCAGTTGTACAGTGTGCAGGCGGACGGCAGCGGGAAACGGCGCATCACGGCGGGACAGGGGAATCATCGGGTGTGGATGGCTCCGGCGGGCGGGGCTTTCCTGGACGCTTATTCGAACTTGAGTTCGCCTCCGGAGTGGACCCTGCGGACCGCGAATGGCGGGGCGATGGCGACGTACCGGGAGGCGGATCGCCGGGCGCTGGAGGAGTTCGATCTGCGGCCCACAGAGCTGGTTAAGTTCACGGGCAAGGACGGGACCTTGTTTTACGGGAGATTGATTAAGCCGGCGGGGTTTGATCCGGCGAAGAAGTATCCGGTAGTGGTCGATGTTTACGGCGGGCCGCATGCTCAGTCGGTGCGCAACACTTGGCCGGGGGTGGGGATGGATCAGGTTTTTGCGCACGACGGGTACGTGGTTTGGGAAATGGATAACCGCGGCACATCCGGGCGCGGGCATGCGTTCGAGTCGGCGGTGTTTCGCAACCTGGGAGTGCAGGAACTGGCGGACCAGCGCGAAGGGATTCAATACTTGATTTCGCTGGGATTCGTCGATGCGCGGCGCATTGGGGTGACGGGATGGAGCTATGGCGGCTTCATGACTTTGAATTTAATGTTGAACGCGCCGGATTTATTTCACGCTGGATTCGCGGGGGCGCCGGTGACGAACTGGCTCAACTACGACACCATTTACACGGAGCGCTACATGGGCGTGCCCAAGGATAGCGGCGAGGCATATGCGCGTACGGCGATGCCGGCTAAGGCAGGCAATCTGGCGGGGAAGCTCATGATCGCGCACAATTTCGAAGACGACAATGTATTGTTTCAAAATACTGCGCAGATGATCAGCGCGCTCGAAGCAGCGGGGAAGCGTTTCGAGCTGGCGCTGTATCCGCAGAAGACTCACGGGGTGAGCGGAGCGCCGGCGCGGCAGATGGAATCGACCATGCTGGACTTCTTTGAGCGGAGCCTCGTTGAGCGCAGCCCAGCTCCTGCGCGGTAGAATGAAATCGCTCTCCGTATGAATCCAATCTTCCGCCCGCTCACTGGGGCCTTTCTCCTGCTGGCACTGCTTGCTGGTTGCGATCGCTCGGCTCCTGCAAATGTCGCCGCTACGGTAAACGGCCGGGCCATTACTTACGCTGAACTCGATAAACAGTACGAATCACAATTCGGCGGCGCGGCCGGGGAGCGCTCGAGTGGCGATCAGGCGCTGATTCAGAAACTGGAAGTGCTGCGCACGCTAGTGGACAACGAAATCATGCTGCAGCGCGCGGAGAAGCTGAGCTTGATGGCGGTGGACGCCGATGTCGACGCCAAATTCAACGAGTTGAAGGCGCCTTACACACAGGAAGAATTCCAGAAGCAGCTCGATGCCCGCAAGATGTCGGTCGAAGAATTGAAGGCGCAACTGCGGCGCGATTTGAGCGTACAGAAGCTGTTCAACAAGGAAATCACCTCGCAGATCAGCATCAGCGACAAAGATATTACTGACTTCTACAACGCCAACAAAGCCAGCTTCAATCTGGCGGAGCCGCAGATTCACATGGCGCAGATTCTAGTGACGCCGACTCCTGATCCCAATGTGCGCAACCTGAAGAACGACAAAGCGCGGGATGAGGAACAGGCTCGCAAGAAAATTCAGAGCATTAATGCGCGGCTGCGGCAGGGCGAGGATTTTGCGATGTTGGCGCAGAATTATTCGGAGGATCCAAATTCGTCGCAGAACGGCGGGGATTTAGGATTCATTCCGGAGTCGGCTTTGGAAAAAGCGAATGCCGATCTGCGCAGGACTTTGATGGCGCTGCGGCCGGGCGAGACTACTGCTCCGATTCACACGCCGGAGGGGTATCGCATCCTGAAACTAGTTACGCGCGAGCCGGCCGGGCAGAGGGAGTTGGCGGACCCGAAGGTGCAGCAGACCATTCGCGAGCAGTTGATCAATCGCAAGGATCAATTGTTGAAGGCTGCTTATTATGAAATGGCTCGCAACGATGCGAAGGTCGTGAACTACTACGTCAACGGAATTGTAGGGGCTAGCGGCAAGAAGTAATATGGCGCTGCGGTTTACCACTTCTTATGTCGCGGATTCGCTTACGCTATTCCGCTACTACAAAGGCCTGGTGGAGCGGGCTATTGCGCAGTTGCCGGATGAGCAAATGCTGGCGGTGTTGGATGGCGAAGCGAATTCCATCGCAGTCATCGTGAAGCATCTGACTGGTAACATGCGGTCGCGATTCACGGATTTTCTGACTAGCGATGGCGAAAAGCCTGGGCGCGACCGGGACGCGGAATTTGAAAATCCACCTGCTTTGCGCGCGGAACTGATGGCGCTGTGGGAAGAGGGTTGGCAGTGCGTCTTCGCGGCGATCGAGCCGATTACCGAGGAGGATTTGCAGCGCTCGATCACCATTCGCGGGGAAGCGCATTCGGTGATGCAGGCGATCAACCGGCAGGTGGCGCATTACGCTTATCACTGCGGGCAGATTGTGCTGCTGGCGAAGCACTTCAAAGGCGGCGAGTGGCAGACGGTGAGCATACCTCGGCGGAAGTCAGCGGAGTATAACCGGCGCGTTGAGGCTGGGGAAGCTAGCCAGCGCTAGCGGACGGGCGAGCCTATCCACCAAGTGATGCCGTTGCTATCGAGCACTCCAGCGTTACGATGTCCGTAGGGCTTATCTTCGGGCGCGCTGAGCGACTTCGCACCGGCGGCCAGCGCCTTGGCGTAGGCGTCGTCGACGCTGGGTACCCATAAGTAAAGCGCGGCGCTGAGGGCCTTCATTTGGTCGCCGGCTTGGCCCAGCATCATCAGCGAATCGCCGATTTTGAATTCGGCGTGCATCACGGCGTTCTTGTCATCGCGGTGGCACAGGGCTTCGACCGCGCCAAAGGCAGCGGTGACGAATTTGAGCTCGGTGTCGGCGTCAGGGACTACCAGGTAGGGAGTGACGGTGCGGTAGGTTTCGAGAGTGTCTGCCATGAAGGCATTCTCTCACTGCTGCGGGGTCTTTTCGAGCTGCTGCTTGGCCCAGAGACGCGCGGGGTTTAATTTCGCCGCGCGCTCGAATTCTTTGCGAGCTTCGGCGTTGCGGTTGAGCTTGCGGAGCGCGATCCCCAACCACAGGTGCGCATCCGCGGAATTAGCGTCGAGCGAAATCGCCTTCTCAAAATCTTTGATGGCTAATTCCACGCCGCCTCCGAAGGCTGCCGGCAAATAGTAGTTGCCAATGCCGCGGCTCAGGTAGTTCATGGGCTCGCGGGGATCGAGTTCCATGGCTTTATTTACTTCGTCGAGGGCACAGCGGCCGTATTTCAGAGCGCCGAGGGCTCCGACTGCCGCAGCTTCCTGGCCGCAGAGAGTGCCCCAGATGCGGTGATATTCGGCCTCGGAGGATTTGAGCGTCACGGCGCGCTCGGCCGCCTTCATGCCTGCTTCCGAGGCCCCGCGGGCACGGTTTTTATCGTGTAATTCTGTGGCGACTTCGGCGGCGGTAGATTGCGCCAAAGCGGCTAGGTAGTGCGCTCTCGCGTCGCCGGGCTGATGGTCGGCTGCGGAGGAGAGTTGGGTGGCAATCTGCTCCAGTTGCGGGAGGCTCTGGGCGTCGCGAGCTTTCAGCAGTTCCGGGCTGGCGGCGGGCGCGGCCGCGAGGTAGACGAGCAAAAGCACTTCAGTCATGTGTAAGTGATTGGATTGCTGCCGGCTCCAAAAGGTTACGCTGCACGATAGCTCCCTAAAACTCTGAGGAAATCGGCTAGTTCCTGGAGGTGGCTGAGGGCGTTGCGGACCACTTGGTCGTCGCGGTGACCCCATAGGTCGAGATAGAACAGATACTCCCAGGGTTTGCCGCGCAAGGGGCGCGATTCGATCTTGACGAGATTGATGTCGCGTAACGCCAGTGCGCCTAGGGAACGAAAAAGAGCTCCGGGAACGTTACGAATGGAAAACACGAGGGACGTCTTCCAGGGGTGTTGGGCGGCGCCGCGGATGGTGCGGGGCTTGGCTCCGGCCGGTTCCAGCAGAAAGAAGCGGGTGAAATTCTTGCGGTCGTCTTCGATACCGCGCTTCAGGATATGGGCGCCGTAGGTTTGGGCGGCTAGCTCGGACGCGATGGCGGCGCCGTCTGAGGGGCGCTGCTCCATAATCATTTTGACGCTGCCGGCGGTGTCGTAAAACGGAGTACGTTCGATGCGCGGGTGGCTGGCGAAGAAATCCAGGCACTGGTTGAGCGCCACGGGGTGCGAATATACTTTGCGAATGGCGCGGAAGGAGACTCCGGGAGGAGCAATCAGGTTGTGGATCACCCGGACGCTGGTTTCCGCGGTGATTTCGCAGGCGTGCTTGAGCAAGAGATCGTAGTTTTCGTGGACCGATCCGGCTAGGGTGTTTTCGAGCGGGATTACAGCGGCGTCTATTTTACCAGCGTCGAGTGCAGTAAACACTTCATCGAAGCGCTGGTGGGCTATTGGCTCGGCTCTGAGGCCGAGCAATTGGCGGATGGCTTGCTGGCTGAAGGCTCCCAGCTCTCCTTGGAATCCGATTGTTTTGGGGGTGCTGCTGCGCTTCATCGCTTTCCTTCCCATTCGGGGGCGTCCGCGGCGGGGGCTCCTGCTAACGCCATTACGCGCTCCACACTATGTTCTACGATGTCGGCTACGCTCTGCGGGTTCAGGTAAAACGCGGGCATGGGGGGCGCGAGAATCGCGCCCATTTCGGCGAGCGCGGCCATGGATCGCAAATGGCCCAGATGGAGCGGAGATTCGCGAACCATGAGCACCAGGCGGCGGTGTTCTTTAAGTGTGACGTCGGCGGCTCGCACGATTAAATTCGAGCTGATACCGTGGGCAATGGCGGACATTGTGTGGATGGAACAGGGCGCGATGATCATGGCGTCCATCGCGGCCGAGCCGCTAGCTAGGCGGCAGCCGATGTCCTCGACGGGATAGTGGAAATGGGCCAGGGCTTTGAAATCCGCGGCGGGTTTCCCCATTTCTAGGAACGCGGTGCGTTCGCCGGATCGCGACATGATCAGATGGGTCTCCACG
>Ga0265314_10002682_pt1 | contig 17834 bp, 15 predicted proteins | sample 4126metaG_FD_203106 | JGI IMG/M metagenome (GOLD analysis project Ga0265314, IMG submission 203106) | Rhizosphere microbial communities from Carex aquatilis grown in University of Washington, Seatle, WA, United States - 4-1-26 metaG | ecosystem: Host-associated > Plants > Roots > Rhizosphere >... | reverse complement strand
GCGCCCTGCGCGAACAGCGCGAGCGGGGCGGCCACGACGAACGTGAGCATCGAACCGCGGATTATCGAGCGGGACATTTTCTGACCATCTCCGGTGAGCGATTATGCAGGGGGACCTGTCGACGCAAAGCGTCCGTTCAGTTACGCCCTCATCGGCGTAAACGTGTAACTGTCATGCCGTTGTCATCCAGCTTCGCGGTGCTATTTGGGAGCGCGCATCGCTCCGTAGTACGTCGCGATTTTTTTCACGTAACCGAGCGTCTCGCGATAGCGCCAGCGCGGCACCTCGGGCGCGACGATCTCGATGTTCGGCCAGTGCGACTCGTCGAGCTGCTTGGCGTGCGCTGCCGCCGTCGCGCGCGAGATGGTGCCCTCGCCCGCGTTGTAGCTGCCGAACATGAAGCGCGTGCGGTCTGAATCGGCGCCGACCGGTTCCCACAGCTTCCAGAGATAGCGGTCGTGCATGATCCCCGCGGCGATGTTCCACTCGGGATCGTCGATGGATTGAAACTCCGGGCGCTTCGTCTGGATTTCCTGGAACGTTGACGGCATGAGCTGCATCACGCCGCGCGCGCCGACGTAGCTGCGCGCCGCGGCGTTGAGTTCGCTCTCGGCCAGCCCCTGCGCCTTGAAGTACTGCCAGTCGAAATTGATGCCGAAATAGCGCTTGCTGTATTTCTTGAAGAAGGCGTCGTAGCGGGTCTTGTCGTGGCGCGCGTTGCGTTCGGCGGCGGCGCGGTCGAGGGCGCTCGGCGGCTGCGGTGCCGGCGCGGCCGGCTGTTGCGCTCCGGCCGTGGCGACGAGCAAGGCGAATGCGAGTGCGCGTTTCACCGAGAGGTGCCCGTTGCGCGCTAGTTCAGCGCGCGTCCCACGATCATGCCGATCGCGATGAACATGGCGCCGAGGAAAATCGCGACGGCAATGTTTCCCTTCTTGAGCTCGTCGTGAAAATCGACCTGCGGCGTCAGGATGTCGATGATGCGATAGGTCGCGTACATGAGCACCACGCCGAGGACGGCGTAGATGAAGTTCATGGCGATGATCGGTATCTGCACGAATCCTCCTGAGCGTCGGCCGGCGAACATCCGTGGATACGAACATACGGCGTGGGGAACCGGGCTTCCACCGAGGCGTCTCACACGGCATCGTTCTCACCATGAAAGAACTCGAAACTCTGCTGATTTCCGGCGCGGACGTGCGCGCGCTGCTGCCGATGAAGGAATGCATCGAGGTCATGGCCGGCGCGCTGAGCTCCGTGACCGACGGATCGAGCGTGCTTCCGCTGCGAACCGTCATGCGCCTCGACGGCACGCCCAACGCATTCGCGGCGATGCCGGCTGTCGTCGGAAAAGGCGCCGGCGCATCGCTTGGCGCGAAGATCATCACCGTCTTTCCCGGCAACGCCGCGACACCATACGACGCGCACATCGGAGTGGTGCTCCTGTTCGACGCCGAGCACGGCAGGCTGCTCGCGATCGCCGACGCGTCGTCCATCACCGAAATTCGCACCTCCGCAGTGTCAGGGCTCGCGACGCGGCTGCTGGCCCGTGAAGACGCGAGCGAGCTCGCGATCCTCGGCGCGGGCGTGCTCGCGCTGCCGCATCTCGAGGCGGTGCGCTCGGTTCGCGACATCAAACGTGTTCGCGTCTGGAGCAGATCCGGCGATCGCGCAAAGGATTTTGCGGCGCGCGCGAAGAAACAGTTCGACATTGACGTGATCGTTTCCGGGAGCGCGAGGTCGGCCGTCGAGGGCGCCGATGTGATCTGCACGATCACGGCATCGCGCACGCCGGTGCTCGAGGGCGCATGGCTCGCGCCGGGCGCGCATGTGAATGCCGTTGGTGCTTCGATTCCCACGGCGCGCGAACTCGACACCGCGGCCGTCGTTAAATCGAAGCTGTTCGTCGATCGGCGCGAGTCCACCCTCAGCGAGGCGGGCGACTTTCTGATTCCGCGCAGCGAAGGCGCCGTGACCGACGCGCACATCCTCGGCGAACTCGGCGACCTGCTCGCGAAGAAAGTGAAAGGGCGCACGAGCAGGGACGACATCACACTGTTCAAGTCGCTCGGACTCGCCGTCGAGGATGTCGCGGCGCTGCGGCACATTCATACGAAGGCGCTCGCGAGCGGCGCAGGCGCGCGCGTCTCGCTCGGCGGGCTGCGGGATCACTAGCGTGGCGTTCGATCGTCAGCCGCATTTGAAGGGCGAACTCGTCGAACTGCGTCCGCTGCGCGCGGAGGATTCCGACGCGCTCTTCGCGGCCGCGTCGGATCCGCTGATCTGGGAGCAGCATCCTGCGAGCGATCGTTACAAGCGCGACGTATTCGAAAAATATTTTGCCGATGCGCTCGCGTCGGGCGGGGCGCTTGCAGCGCTCGATGCAAAGGACGGGAAGGTCATCGGGACCTCACGTTATCACGGCTACGACGCCGAGACCAGCGAGATCGAGATCGGCTGGACCTTTCTCGCGAGATCGCACTGGGGCGGCCGGTATAACGGCGAGATGAAACGGATGATGCTGGACCACGCGTTCAAGTTCGTGAAGAATGTCGTGTTCCTGGTCGGGCCGAACAACATCCGTTCGCAAAAGGCCGTCGGAAAGATCGGCGGCGTGCGCATCGGGGACAGGACGAACACACTCGGCCAGCTTTGTGCGACGTTCCTGATCAGTCGAGCTTGACGATCGCCAGCTTGTGGAAGAACTCGTTCTCGCCGATGATCAGCGCGCCGATGGGAAAACCGCCCTCATGCGCGAAGACCAGCGACACGCCCGCGGCGTCCGGCGGCAGCTGAAAGGTTCGCTTCGTCTCCACTGACTCTCCCGGCTCAAGGCGCGTGTCGAGCGGCGGCTCGGATGCCGTGGCGTCGGGAGCGAAGCGCCGGTGCTGTGAGTCGGTGAGGTAGACCGCCGCGCCGTTTTCGCGCTGTGAAACGCGCTTCGCGCGGCTCGAGATGCGAAGCGTCACGGTCCACGCCTGGCCCGCGCCCGCCGGCGCGTGAGCGACGCCGCTCACCGTGATGCACCAGTCGTCGAAGCATTGCATGTCGCCGACGTGGTAGACCTTTTGCGTGCCGAGTGCGGCGACGGCGAGGACGATCGTGAAGTACGCGGCCGCGGCGATGCCCAGCCGGCGGAGGAGTTTGAGCGCGTTCGCCGGCCGGCCCGTCAGCGCCGCGACCGCCGCCATGAACAGCACGGCGATCGTGGTGAGGACCAGGAGGATGAACAGCGGTTCGAAGATCGTCATCATCGGCATCGTACTTTATATCATAAAGTACTCTGCCTTTGCTGTCAACTCCGCCCGGATTTGCCGGCCCGACGGTGCGCTATTCGCCCCAGATCGCCAGTTCGTTGCCGGCGGGGTCTTTGAAGTGGAATCGTCGCCCGCCCGGGAAGGAGAAAATCGGCTTCACGATCTTGCCGCCGGCCTTCTCGACGCGCGCGAGCGCATCCTCGAGTCTGCTCGAGTAGAGAATGACGAGCGGCGCGCCGCTCGACGACGATTCCTGATTCGTGATTCCGCCGTCGATGTTGGAGTGCGAGAACGACGCGTAATCCGGGCCCCAGTCCTGGAAGTCCCAGCCGAATGCGTCGCTGTAGAACTTCTTCGCGCCGGGTACGGCGTTCACGTGGAGTTCGATGTAGTCGATGCTTAGATCGGTGCGCTTTCTCGGTTCGTCGGCCATTGGTGTCTGAAAGATTGATGAGTGTGGACGGAGCGAAGGGTGTTACTCGCCGCGCAGAGCGACCATTGGTTCTACGCGAGCGGCGCGGCGGGCCGGGAGCCAGCATGCGACGATCGCCACGGTTCCAAAGAACAAGAGCGTGACGACATATGTGATCGGGTCGAACGGCGAAAGGCCGACGAGCAACCCACGCAGAATCTGTGATGCGCCGAGCGCGATGACGACGCCACCCACGAGCCCGATGCCAATCGCGCGCATCCCTTCGCGCACAAAGAGCGCGACGACCTGAGTGTGGGTGCCGCCGAGTGCTATGCGCAGCCCGATTTCCCGCGTGCGCAGCGCGACTCCGTATGCGATCACGCCGAACGTTCCGATTCCGGCAAGCGCGAGCGCGCATAGCGCGAGCACTCCGAGAATCGTCCCGAATATCTGCGTGATCATGCGCGCTTCGCCGCCTTCCTCGCGCTCCATCGTCCAGACGCGTTCGAGCACCGTCTGGGGATCGACTTCGTGGACGATCGCAGGCAGGCCGTGAATCAGTGCGGCCATATCGCCGCGCGTTCGAATGATGGGCTGAATATTTATGGGCGTCGCCTGCCGTTCCGAAAAATATACCACTGGCTGCGCGACGATTTTCAGGCCACCAGGATCTCTGTACGAGCCCTTGTAGTCGCGTGCGAGGCCAATGACCGTGATCGGAGTTCCGGTCCTCCCAGCTGTAAACGTCTTGCCGACTACGTCGAGCCGGTGCCACGCGAGGCGGGCGAGCGTCTCGCTCACGACCGCCACCGGCTGCGAGCCGGCCTGATCCTGCGGACCGAAGCCGCGACCGCTCACGATCGACAGTCCCATCGTCGGGAAATACGAGTCGCTCACGCTCCATCGTTTTAGAAAGGGTCGGATATTTCGATCAATTGCAGACGACGGATCGTCGGAGAGAAAGAGCCCCCACACCTCTTCGCCCAAGTCGTCGGAGTCTTTCTTCCCGAGCAATGCGGCCTTTCGCGCCACTTCATCCGCGTCGAGCCGCAGCGTGTTTCCACGAATCGCGACGCTTGCCACACGAGGATCTGCCGCAAGCCGCTCGGCGAGCGCGCGGTGAAAACGGAGCCGGGCCGAATCATCAGCATAGCGGGTGCGATCCAGCGTCACCCAGGGCTGTGTGAGTTTGTCGGCCGCATAGCCGAGGTCGGTTGAGTCGACGTTCAGATAACTGCGGCCCAACAGTGCAGCGCCGACGAACAGCATCACCGAAAGTGCGATCTCCATCGCGACGCCGCGCCGGCCGCTGCGCGAGAGCGCGCTGTTCGTCACCATCGCATCGCCGCCGACTTTCAGTGCCTTCACGAGATCGAGCTTAGTTCCTTCGAGTGCCGGCGTCAGCCCGATCGCGGCAACCGAAATCACGGCGAGCAGCAGCGTGAAGCCGAGCACGCGAATGTCGATGCCGAGTTGGATCCACGACGGAAATCCGTTCGTCGGAATGAGGATGAACAGAAGCTTGATTCCCCACACGCTGAGCAGGGCGCCGAGCGCGCCGGCGGTGAGTCCGAGAATCAAGCTTTCCGCGAGCGCGAGCCTGATGAGCCGCGATCGGCTTGCGCCGAGCGATGTGCGGATCGCCATTTCGCTGCGGCGTTCGGTCGCGCGGACGAGCAAGAGGTTGGTCACGTTGGTGCACGCGATGAGCAGCACACACATCGCAACGCCAACGAAGAGCCAGGAATAAATCGGCGCGCCAAAGCCGCGCGTGCGATCGTACATCCCATCCTGCACATGAAACTTCCACTTCTTGAATACGGGATCGGCGGAGGCCAGGCGGCCGCCAAGCTGGTCGACCTCTTTGCGCGCGGCCGCCAGCGAAACTCCCGGCCGGAGTTTTGCGAGCAGCCCGTACCCACCGATTGTCGCACTCGTGACGGAGTCAGGCCGCTCAGCGAGCGGGACGATGACATCCGACCGCATGTAGAACCGGTAGCCCCGCGGCAGTACGCCGACGATCGTATACGCGACGCGGTTGAGCGTCATCGTCTGATTCAGGACGGTCTCGCTCGACCCGTATGTGCTCCGCCACAGCGAGTCGCTGATGATCGCAACAGGGGCGATCGAACGAATCTCTTCGGCCGTGAAGAGGCGCCCGCGCTGGGGTTGCGCCTGGAGGAGCGCGAGCACCGACGAATCCACCGCGGTAACGCCGACAGACTTGGACGCGTCCGGCAGCGAGAGGATCCTGCTGTAGTCTTCGTGATACGTCGCGATGCGCTCGAAACTGTGCGAAGCGTGCCGCATCTGTTCGACCACGCCGAGCGGATTCGCGCTCCAGTCGTAATAGCCTTTCGGTGAAATCGAAGTCAGCGCGACGATCCGATCGGCGTCGGGATATGGCAGTGGCCGGTAGAACACGCTGTTGACGAAGCTGAATATCGTGGTCACGACGGCGATGCCGACGGCGAGGGTCACGATCGCCACTGCACTCATGCCTGGCGACTTTCGGAGCGTGCGCAGCGCGTGCCGAATATCCTGCCAGAAGTGACTCACGGGGATTCTCCGTCGAAGGCGGAAGGTGGAGCTATGCCTAAGTTCGGGGTACATTCGCTGAATGTCCAATAAGACTGTATCCCCGAGCGGCGCGCTCGCGCCGCCACTCACACGCCGCGAGGCAATTGCATCACTCGCCGCCGGCGCCCTCGCGATTGCCGGCGCGCCCGCAATCCTCCGCGGCCGCTATCGCCTCTTCGCCGAATCGTCCACTGAATATTCCGCGCGCGCCGTGCGCCTGGTCGAGCGCACCGTCGTCGTCGACATGCTCAACCAGTTCCGCTTTCCGGACTACGCCGAGCATCCGCCGAAGAGCGAGCTCTGGCTGCGTACGCCGCGCTCGTTCACCGAAGCTGACTTTCAGCAGTATCGCACCTCCGGCATTCGCGTCTTCGCGCTCGGCTCCGCCGCGCCGAACTACGAAGCCGGTGTGCGCTGGTACGCCGACTGGAACGGCTTCATCGCCGGCTACACGGACTGGTTCACGCGCATCGAGAGCGCGGGCGATTTCGAGCGCCTCAAAAAATCGAACAAGGTGGGGATCATGCTCACCTTCCAGAACGCCGATCATTTCCGCACGCCGGACGACGTCAACACGTTCCACACGCTCGGCCAGCGCGTGTCGCTGCTCACGTACAACGCGACCAACCGGCTCGGCTCGGGTTTTCTCGCCGATACCGACGCGGGGCTGACGCAGTTCGGCGCCGAGATCGTCGCGCGGATGAACCAGGTCGGGATGGCGGTGGATCTTTCACACTGCGGCGACAAGACTACCCTGGACGGAATCGCGGCGACCAAGAAGCCGGCGATTTTCACGCACGCGTCGTGCCGCGCCCTGGTGCCGGGACATCTGCGCTGCAAAACTGATGAGATGATCGTGAACCTCGCGAGAACCGGCGGCGTGATGGGGATTCCGCTGATTCGTTTCATGATCAAGATCGATGAACCCGTGACGCAGGAGCACGTGCTCAATCATTTCGATCACGTTGCGAAGCTCGTGGGCGTGGAGCATGTGGGAGTCGGCGGCGATCTGGATCTGGTTGGCAATCCGAATCCGGTGAACGCGCCGGGTGAGGGCGGCGGCCGTCCGACGGGGCAGCACAACTTCGATCGCTACCATTTGCACGAAGACACCGACGGGCGGATCACGATCCGCGGGCTCGATCATCCGAAGCGGATTTACGATCTCACCGAAGGATTGATCCGGCGGAAATACAGTGACGCGAACATCGAAATGATGCTTGGCGGGAATTGGGCGCGGACTCTTGCCGCGATTTGGGGGTCGTAGATTGGGCGGAGTTCGCAGGAATTCGAGCAGGGTCGTTGCTTCCGGCACTCCTTAGACGGTGCGTCTAAGGCGCACCGTCTAAGGCGCGCCGTCGGAAGAGTGACGGCGCGCGACCTCGTAGAAGCGCCGGATGGTCTCTTGGTTCGGTCGAAGCCGCAGTGCTCTCTCAAATCCAACTGTCGCGGCAGCGCCGCGACCGATGAACGTGTTGATACGGCCGAGCTCAAACCATACGTTCGGCGAATCTGGGTACAGCTGCGCAGTGAGTTCGAGCACGCGTCCGATGTCCGAAGAAGTTCCACGAGCGCCGAATAAGTCATAGGCAAACTTTATAAATTGCTGGGCGCGCGAGTTCCACGGGGTTGCTTGGTCCGGTGCGGTGGATCGCATCAAATTCAGTGCGCTGTCAATGCCGGCGCGCTCGAACCGCTCACGCAACTGTTCGTGCAGCGTGCCGCCAGGCTTCCAATCGCGAATCGCGGAAATGGCCGGATCGCGCCCGGCACGAAGGTCCGCCATCGTAGGTGGAGCGAGGAGGTCGGGCTCTTGCTCCTCGCGGACATCCGTCGGGGCAACACCGGAGTCCCAGTGGAGCGTGGAAACATTCAGCTTTAGCCCCGATGCCGGCAAGACGAACGTCGTCGCATCTCCATAGTGCGATGGCCGCCCGCCCGGTGGTTCCCCAACAAACAAGGCGGAAGTGCGATCTTCGAGGAGCGACGTGAAGTTCATCGCCGCGCTGTAGGTTCGTCGGCCGGTTATCACGAACAAGTGTCCGGCGGAGTTGATCGCGGAGCGGGCGGCGAGGCCCGCGACGAACGGCACGATGAGGTTGTTGTTGCCACCGGCATTATTGCGAAGGTCAAGTATGACGCGGCGCACGCCGCCGGAGTCGATGCGTGCGAGGACGCGATCGCCAAACGCTCGGAGTCCGATGCGCGCCAGTATCCCGTCGAGGTACACCGCGCTGTCCGCGTTCGAGACGAGATTGACCTGGGCGAATAACGTTCCTGACGAGTCGACCGAAAACCAGTACGGCATCGCGTCGTGACGGTAGGTAAGGTCAACTGCGCCGCCGGACCGGTCCGGCAGGCCGACGCTCGAATCGCCCGCCACGAGGTCCTGAACGAGCAGGTGGTAGTTCATCGATCCGGCGACCGTCCCGACCGAAATCGTGCGGCGTCTTCCGTCCTGATCAACATCGATTGAGAGTCGAGAAGCATCGCCAAGACCGAGTGCCGCCATCAGCCGCGGCATCATCATCCATATGGTCGTGCGTGCCATTTGTGAAAAAACGTTATCGCCCGGCGCCAGGACTAAGAGCGAGTCCCAAACGAACTCGATGGGGTGGCCACCCACCGCGAGGACCCTCGCGCCGAGCAACGCACGTTGGGCGGGTGCCGTCGCAACAATGAAGAAGCCATCGGCCAGTCGATCAATTCGAACCGGGTACCAGCGGTCGGCCGGGAACACTTTGCCTGCTGGTTCGAGGACCGTGTGTCCGTCGCGAACCATGGCGACGAGACGCATCAAGCCTGTGGCCGCCTGCTCGTCCGTCAGCCCCGGGAGCCGGGTCTCGAGGCTGCGTGCCGCGCTGTCGAACTCGGCTTCGCTTGCCCAGTGAAATGGTCGCGGATGCACGGCCTTGATCGCGCCCACGAGGACCTGAAGATCCTTGCGCCAGCCTTCGGGACCGACCTGCGAATGCGCCGGTGTGGAACACCAAGTGAGGAGGGCGGCGATTCCGGCCATGCGATACGCGCGCGAGAGAGCCATTCCTTTCACCTTCATGATTGTAAGAGTCAGAGTCTCGAGAGCGGGAGTTCGTCAGGCTAGTCCGCACGCAGCGCCACCAACGGATCCACCGTCGTCGCTCGTCGCGCCGGCACGATCGACGCGATCGCCGCGACAAGCAGCATGAATATTCCGACGGCCGTGAACGTGAGCGGATCCGTCGGCGTCACGCCGAAGAGGAGCGACGACGCCACGCGTGTGAGCGCCGCGGACGCGCAGAGCCCGATGACGAGCCCGATGCCGGCGAGGGTGAGCCCCTCGCGCATCACCATCATGAGAACCCCGTCGCGAGTCGCGCCCAGCGCCGCGCGGATGCCGATCTCGCGCGTACGTTCCGTGACGGTGTACGCGAGCACGCCGTATGTTCCGATCGCGGAAAGGAGCAGGGCCACCGTCGCGAAGACGCCGAGCAGCTTCGCCAAGAATCGCGGCCGTGCGACCGACTCGGAGAAGACCTCATCCATCGTGCGGTACTGCACGATAGGCAACGACCGATCGAGGCCGCTCACGATCCTGCGGATCGTCGGCGCAAGCGTCGCCTTGTCGAGCGTCGAGCGCACGACGACGTTCATGTTCGGTGGTGCGAAGCCTTCGGTGCGCGGGACCTGCTCGTACAGGAGGTAGAGTTCCGTGCCGGCCTGCGAATCGACGCCGCCTTGCTTGACGTCCTTTGCCACGCCGATGACTGTGTACCAGAGCGTATCGCCGTTCGGCTTGATGCGTTTCCCGAGCGGATCTTGATTCGGATAGAAGACGCGCGCCAAGGTTTCGTTGATCACGAGCACCGGCGGCGAGAGTGGGCCATCCGCACGCTCGAATGCGCGGCCCGAGACCATCGGAATCTTCATCGTCTCGAAGTACGTCGTCGTCGCATACTGGACGTAGTCGACGTTAGCCGGCGGATCCTTGCCGGCGACGGGCGCATAGCCCTCGAGCTGTGCGTCGTTCTTGTTCACTTCGCGGCGCGGTGGGAGTCCGCTCATGGCGGCGGCGCTCCGGACCCCCGCTACTGCGTCGAGCTCGGCGATCACGCTCTCGAAGAACGCAACGCAGCGCGTGCTGTCGTTGTATGCCAAGCGTGGCAGCTCGACGCTGAACGTCGTGAGGTTGCTGCGGTCGAAGCCCGCGTCGACACGCATCAAGTTCCAGAAACTCCGCAGCAGCAGGCCCGCTCCGGTCACGAGTGTCACGGCGAGTGCCATTTCTGCAATCACCAGCGTCCGCCGAACGCGATTGCGCGCGGAGAGCGCCGTCGTGCGGCTCCCGGCCTGGCGCAGCGCCGTGCTAAGGTTCCCCGACGCGAGATGCAGGAGCGGGGCGAGACCGAACACGAGTCCGCACAGCGCACCAAGCGCGAGCGTGAACGCGAACACGTGTGTATCCATGGTGATCGCGCCGGCGCGCGGAATGCTCTTGCTGCCAGTGGCGACGAGCGCCCGCAACCCGGCGAACGCGAGCGCGACACCCGCGGCGGCGCCCGATGCGGAGATCACCACGCTCTCCGAAATGAATAGGCGCGCCAGCCGCGCTCGACCTGCGCCGAGCGCAGCGCGCAATGCGAGCTCCTTGTGCCGAGACTCCGCACGCATCAGCAGCAGGTTCGCCAGGTTCACGCAGGCGATGAGCAGCACGACGACGACCGCAGCCTGCAGGATCCACAGCTCACGATCGATGCTTCCTATCATGTGCGACTGTAGCGCCGCGTAGTTGACCCGGTGATTCTTCGGATCGGGCGCGTGGATCGCGGTTGGCCCTGGCGGCGCCTTGGGATCGCCGCCGTCCGCCGCGATCCAGTTGGCCAGCATCGGCTCGAGCGCGGCACGTGCCTGCAAGAGCGTAACGCCGTCCTTAAGCCGGCCGATCAGGTAGAGGTAGTGTCCGCCGCGCTGCTGCGCACGCTGCGCAGGATCGAGCACGGCGGGCAACCACACCTTCACGCCCTGGTCGTGCACGTCGAAGCCGGGCGGCATCACGCCCACCACCATGCGCGACACGCGGTTGATCTGCACCTGCGTACCGACCACGGGACGGCCGCCGAATGCCGTGCGCCAGAGTTCGTTCGAGAGGACGACAACGGGAGGGCCATTCGGCAGTGTCTCCCGCGTGTTGAACGTCCGCCCGCTCGCGGCCACCACGCCCATCGCGTCGAAGAATCCGTCGGTCACGATGGCGGACGTCACGCGCTGCGGGGCCGCATCCGTACCGACGTTTACGTCGCCGGTGCGGTAGCCGCCGACGCTCGAGAATGACGTGTTGCGCTCGCGGAAGTCGAGGAACTCGCCGGCATCCATCCAGAACTCGTCGAAATGCTGCGCCGGCAGCTGCGTCGTGATGAACACGAGCTGCTCCGGCTTCGGGTACGGCAGCGGCTGCAGCACCACCCCGTTGATGACGCTGAAGATGGCGGTGTTTGCCCCGATGCCGAGTGCGAGCGTCAGCACTGCGACGGCTGTGAAGCCCGGTACGCGCCGCAGGCTTCGCGCGGCATACTGGAAGTCCCCGACGACTCGATGCATGGTTTCTCCGCTCCACATGTCGGAGGTGACTTCGCGCACTGTCACCGTGCTGCCGAAGTCGAGTTCTGCGTGGAGCCGCGCGTCGTCCGGCGACTCGCCGCGGGCAATGCGGACTTGCTCGTCCATCGCCAGGTGCGAGGCCATTTCCTCCTCGAACTCTGCCGCTCGCCTCGCGCGGCGGCCGAACAGGCGCGCCAACGGGTTCATCGCTTCGCGGGATCCGGCTGCGCGAAGAGCCCGCTGATCGCCGCCGTCATCAGCTCAAAGCGGCTGCGCTCCTCGATGAGTCGCGCCCGGCCCGCGGGCGTCAGCCGGTACACGCGCACGCGTTGCCGGTTCTCCGAGAGTTCCCACGCGGCCTTCACGGCCTTCTGCCGCTCGAGTCGGTGGAGCGCAGGATAAAGAGATCCGGCGTCCACGTCGAGCACGCCGCGCGTGTGCGCGCGGATGTGCTGCACGAGACCGTAGCCATGCTGCGCGCCCCAGCGCAGCGACTGGAGGATGATCAAGTCGAGCGTGCCTTGCAGCAGCTCAATTCGGGTCAGGGCAGGTGCGCGCTTCAGCATCCGTATCCTCGAGCTGGGGCGTTAAATCCGTATCAAGGGTGCAGATAATCTATACCCTTTGGACCCCGCGATCGAGCCGGAGGTTTACACCGGCCGCCGCCCGCGTCCGCCGCCGGCTGGCGTAAACCTTCCGTCGCGTGGCGGCATCCAATGGGTATAGACCGTCTGTACCCTTGATGTGGCCGACACTCCCCCAACCGCGAGGATCCGATGCTGAAGCACATCTTCCGAAGAAACAAGAGCCATACTCACCCACTCCTCAGAGGAAGGTGTGTGCGCCGGGCTCAGTTCCTGATCGCAATGTCAGTGCTGACCAATGCGACGATCACCGCTGCGGCCGCCGCTCAAACGCCGGTGATGTTCTCGGCTGCGCTCCCGCGCGGCGCGCACGCGGTGGGGTTCCATCGCGAGTGGATCCTCGACAGCACACGAGGGTGGGCTTTTGCGGATTCAGTTCCGGCGGCGCAGCGCCATCAGGGGCGGCCGCTGCGACTGGACGTCTGGTATCCTGCCGGTTCGGCGGCATCTTGCCGACCCGCGACGTTACGTGATTACCTGTTCCCCACACCGCCTGACCGTTTTTTTGCATCGTCCAACCGCTGGCTGGTTCGAGCGGACAGCGGTTCGTACGCGAATTTCGCGTCAGGGATGCACATCCCTCTCGACTCGATGCTGGCGCTCCGGTCGATGTCCTGCATGGATGCTGCGCCCGCGGGTGGCAGCTATCCCCTGATCGTCTACTCTGGCGGGTGGTACAACCGCTCTCCAGACAACGTCGGCCTCGGCGAGTACCTTGCCAGTTACGGGTTCGTCGTCGTCGAAGTGCCGCTCCTTGGCGCCGGTCTGTGGACCCACGACTTCAGTTACTCAACGGAAGCTCTCGACACTCAAGAGCGCGATATGGAAGCGGCGCTCCGCGCCGTAAGTTCGCACGGATGGGTTGACCGGACGCACGTTGCTGTCATGGGGTACAGCGGTGGCGGAATCATCGCCTTGTTGACCGGACTCAGGAATCCGAATGTACGGGGCGTCATCGGACTTGATCCATCGTACATGGGTAACCCCGATCTGATCTTCGGGGCACCGTATTTCGGTTTGGACCGGAGCAAGGCTCCCTTGTTGACATTGCGCAGTGGTAATGCTGCGTTCGCGAACCGCGTCCGCTCCGCGGTCATTGACTCGCTTCGTCACATCGATCGCTACACGGCGGACGTCGGAAACGGTTCGCATGGTGATTTCGGCGACGACGTATTGATCGAACTGGCAGCGCGTCTGCAGCGCCCGGCCGAGCCGCGCAGCACAGCCGAGGGCATCGCCGCGTACCGTGCCATGGCGAACGCCATCAGGCTCTTTGCCAACGCCACGCTCAAGGGGAACGCGGTCGCCATCGACTCAATGCTCGCCAGCGATACGTCGCTGCGGTGGATTCGGCAACGTCGACAGTAACACCGAAGCGACGCAAGCCATTGCATTTGCGATCACGCCGCTCGGCCGCTATCCGTCGTTTTCAGGTATTGCAGTTCGTCTGAGCACACGCAGCCCGCGTTTTGCTTTGTTGCCGAGGCCGGCGGCGCGATCGAGGTCGAACAGGAGCGTTCGCAGCGGCGGGACCAGCAGCGCAGCGAGAGGTTTGTCTTCATGCGCTTCGACCAGGAGTGTGCGGTATCCTGCCGCAATCGCGAGGCGTTCCATTTCGAGCAGCAAAACGGTCTTGCCTACTCCGCGCAGTCCGGTCAGGAGGATGCTCTTTTCTGGGCGCCTGTTTTTGACGCGTCCAAAGAGTACGCGTGCCTGTTCGATGATGGCTTCGCACCCGGCGAGTTCTGGAGGCGGTGCCCCGGCTCCTGGCGAGAACGGATTCCTAATCGGGTCCATTATGCCAATGTTTGTTGAGTATATCGAAATATTGCTATACTTCATTATACTTCGTAATACATTGATACACTTGGAATTACGGAGCCAGTCGAGGTCAAAAAGAATAGCGATGTATAACGGCGTATAACGTCATCGAATTCTCTCGAGCATAATCAAAATACGGCAAATCGCGTCTTGTTGTTTCGGTGTTTGTTCGGTATCATTTTCATCCCGTGTCAGCCCAAGTCGCCGCCCTCAGAACCCTGCTCGAACAGCGTTTTCCCGACGCCGTTCAGATCGCGCGGCATAACGCCGATCCGGTCGCCACAGGAATAGCCCAGCTCGACCGCGCACTCCCCGGCGGCGGATTTCCGCTCGGCCGGCTCACCGTTTGGGAACCGGGCGGCGGCGCGACTTCCATCATGCGCGCCGCGTGCACCGCTGCGATCGCGCACGGCGATCGCGCCGCGTGGATCGACGTCGCCGGCACTATTGCCGGCGCGTTCTGGGAAGACGGTCCGATCCTCGTGCGGCCTCAAGGTCGCGTGCATGCGCTGCGCGCTGTGGACGAGCTGCTCCGCTCCGGCGGATTTCGTCTTGTAGTTCTCGCCGGTGAGCGCGGAAACGATGCGCCTTTTTTTCGCGATGTAGATCTCGTGCGACTTGTCCGCTCCGCGCACGACGGCGGCACCGCGTTCGTCGCGCTCACGCGGCTCTCGACCATGGCCGCGCTCAAAATCGCCGCGCGCATTGCGCCCGATCACTACCGATGGCGAAGAGATCCCTTCGGTGATCCGGCAGAAGTGCAGGACGTTCGCATTCGCGCGCAGGTGCGCTCGCTCGGCTGGAATGCGCGGGCGGAGTTTCCGATTCCGGTACAGTCTCATGAGCTTCGTTTGTCTTTGGAACCCAACCTGGCAGACCGCCGCGGACTCAGCAGAGGACCGAAGTCCGAAGTCCGAAGACCGAAGTCCTTCGGTCCTTAGGCCTGAGCTCGCAGCGATCCTGCTCTCGTGCGCGCCGCACGTCGCCGTCGGCGAGCGCGGTGTGATTTGGGTGGACGCGCGCGGCTTCAGCGCGCCAGAACAACTCACGCTCGCCGCGAACGCGCTGATGCTGCTCGGCAATCGCGGCATCACCGGCACGCGCGCCGCGCTGGCGGATACGCCGATTGCCGCCGAGCTCGCTGCGCGCGGCGGGCGCGGCAATGGCGATAGTTCGGAAGGGCCGGTGTCGATCGTGAAGCCCGGCACCGATCGCGCGTTCGTCGCGCTTTTTCCGATTGGTGTGTTGGATGTGCCGCCCCGGCTCGTGCCGCTGCTCTTTGGAATTGGTGTGGCGACGTGCGGTGAGCTCGCGGTGCTCGAGCGCGAAGCGATTGAAGTGCGATTGGGAAGTGAAGGTGTCGCACTCTGGCGGCTCGCGCGCGCGGACGATCGCAGGAGCGAAGCGCTCTTTCCGCCCGCGCAGCGCGAGCTGCCGCACGCATCGCTCGACTGGGTGGAGTATGCGCTGAAAGATCCGATGCGGCTGCTGTTCGTGATCAATTCGCTGATCGAAAACGTTTGCAGTGGGCTCATTGAAAACGGGAGTGGCGCGCGGGAGATCACGCTCGAGTTTTCGATGACCGATCGCACCACGGAAACGCAGCCGCTCCGCTCCGCGCGTCCCACGGCGAATCGCCGCACCTGGATCCGGCTCGCGCGCACGGCGCTCGACCGGCTCGCATTCGTTGCGGCGGTAACTGGTGTCGCAGTGCGCGCGACGCGCGTGACCGGGCAGGAGGCGAAGCAGGGCGATCTGTTCGACCGCGGATTCGGCAGCGCGGTGGCGACGGAAGATGCGATCGCGAAGCTGGTCGAGGATCAGGGGAATGTGGTGGTGGTGCCGGAGAATTCGGGGCATCCGTTACTCGACGCGCGCACGAAGTGGACGGCGATGGAAGATGGAAGATCGAAGATGGATGGCCGGCGACCTAGGACCGAAGACCGAAGTCCGAAGTCCGAAAAACAAACGCCGCATCTGCTGCTCCAACTCTCGCCGTCGCCGCAGGCCATCACCGTCGAAACCGTGCCGCGGCGCGATCACTTCGTACCGTCGCGCTATCGCGATACGGCCGGCTGGCACGAGATCGTGCAGGCCGCTGGTCCCGATCGCGTCTCGGGCGGACAGTGCGACAGCATCCGCACGTACGCGCGCGAATATTTTCGCTGTGTCACCAACGAAGGCGCGCTCGTCTGGCTCTTTCGTGATGCGCAGGAGAAAGGCGGCGGCTGGTATCTCCACGGCTGGTGGGATTGATCCATGAGCAGCCCCTACGTCGAACTGCGCGCCCATACGGCGTTCTCATTCGGCGACGGCAGCGTCACGCCCGAGGCGCTCGTCAATCGCGCCGCGGCGCTCGGCTATAGCACCATCGGCATTACCGACACCGCTGACATTGGCGGCCTCGTGCGCGCGGTGCTCGCGGGCGAGCCGCACAGTCTGCGCATCATCGCCGGTGTGGAGTTGCGCGTGGATGGAAGGCCGATGGCCTTTCTCGCGCGCAACGCCGAGGGATATCGGAATCTCGCGGGGCTCGTGACGCAGTCGCGCGTGGGCGCGTGGGGGTCGTGGGAAAAAGCACGGGCGGGACGCGAACGCGGGCGGCCGAACGTGACGCGTGCTCAAGTTTTTGCGCGCAGCGGCGATCTGTACGCGCTCACCGGACCGGCGTCTGGTGCGATTGCCGCGCTCCTGCGCGCGGGCGATCGCGCGGCGGCGGAGCAGTTGGTTGGCGAATGGCGTGAAGTGATGGGCTCGCGCTTTGTGATCGAAGTGCAACTGCATCACGCGGGCGGCGAGGAGGCGGCGCTTGCGGGCGCGCTGGTGGAACTCGCCGAGCGATGCGGCGCGCCGTGGGTGGTGACGAACGATCCGCGGTACATAGATGAATCGTCGAGAGTGGTGCACGACCTGCTCACCGCGCTGCGGCACGAGATGGATGTGTCGGCGGCGTTGCGCGCGGGAGTGCTTCATCCGAACGGTGAGTGGCGGCTGCTCGCGCCTGGTGAGATGCAGCAGCGGTGGAAGGGGCGCGAGATGGGAATCGAGCAGAGCGCGATCATTGCCGCGGACGTCGAATCACTCGCGCTCGGCTGGATGCGTCCGCCGCTGCCGGCGTACAACAAGCTCGTGGGGCGCGACGCCGACGATTTTCTGCGCGCGCGGGCGTACGAGGGTGCGCGCGTGCGCTGGGGCGATTCGCTCAGCGCGGCGCAGATCAAGCAAATCGATCATGAGCTCACGCTGATCGCGTCGTTAGGTTTCGCGGGATTTTTCCTCGTGATGTGGGACGCGGTGACCTTCGCGCGCACCAACGGCATTCTCTGCCAGGGGCGCGGGAGCGCGGCGAACTCGGCCGTCACCTACTGCCTCGGCATCACCGCGGTGGATCCGGTGAAGGAGGGATTGCTGTTTGAAAGATTTCTTTCCGAGGTGCGCGTCGACGGCGAATCGGAGCCGCCGGACATCGACGTGGATTTCGAGCACGATCGCCGGGAGGAAGTGCTCGACTACATGTACGCGAAGTACAAGCGGCCGCACGCGGCG
>Ga0265314_10002681_pt1 | contig 17834 bp, 19 predicted proteins | sample 4126metaG_FD_203106 | JGI IMG/M metagenome (GOLD analysis project Ga0265314, IMG submission 203106) | Rhizosphere microbial communities from Carex aquatilis grown in University of Washington, Seatle, WA, United States - 4-1-26 metaG | ecosystem: Host-associated > Plants > Roots > Rhizosphere >... | reverse complement strand
GGTGTGCTTGAGCAGGCCCGATTCGAATTTGCCGGTGATGCCAGTTTGGTTCGCGAGAATTTCATCGACGCGATCCTGAAATTTAACGTCGTCGCGACGGGCTTCTGTGGCGGGGTCGATCGATGGGTCGAGCGGCGTGGCGGTGGCGGTGCGCGGCGGGGTGACGACGGCGTCGCGGGTGTTGCGGCCGAAGCGCGTGAGGTTGCGCAGGGTGAAGTTCGAACTGTCCGTGCCGACGACCTTGTGTTCGACGATGGCGGTTCCGAGGTCGCTGTTGACGTGCTCGTAGTCGCGCCGGATGAGGCCGTAGAAATTGCTCCACGGGATGCGGGGGTCGGTTTCGGCGACGGCGGGCAGGCCGTAGTCGGGAAGGTTGTTTTGATGCAGGTGCTGGTAGTTGAGCGTGAGCTGCGTGGGCGTGCCGAGGCCGAAGGCGAGGGACGAGGCGGCGCCCGAGTTGCGGTTTTTTACTTCGTCGCGGCCGACTATGCCGGCATCGGTCCACACGCCGTTCAGCCGGAGCACAGTGCCGGCGATCGGGCTGGCGGACAGCTCCTGATTTGTATCGACCGTGACGCGACCGTAATCGGCGCTGCCGGCCGTCGCCTGCACGGTGGTGAAATCGCCGAGGCGAGCGAATTTGCTGATCTGGTTGACGGATCCACCGGTGGAGCCGCGTCCGGTGATGGCGGAGGCGGGGCCTTTGGCGACCTCGACTTGTTCGGTGTTGAACGAATCGCGGCTGTAAACGCCGGGATCGCGCACGCCATCGACGAAGATGTCGTTGCGGGCGTTGAAGCCGCGGATGAAGAGGTTGTCGCCGGGCGCGTTGCCGCCTTCGCCGGCGACGAACGTGATGCCGGGGGTGTTGCGCAGGACATCGCGAAGCGAGGTAGCGCCCTGCTCGACATAGACCGAATTGGGAATGACGACGATCGTCTGCGGAACATCGCGCAGCGGTTGCGTGAATTTCGGGGAGCTGGGACTCTTGAGCTTCGCGTCCTCGACGCTGTATTTCGGCAGTTGCACCGGTAAATCTGGATCGGCGGCATCCCGGGAGAAACCGGCCGGAACCGCTGCGGTGGCGCCGTGCGCCATGAGCAAAGCCGTTAAAGTAACCGCAGGCTGATGGAGTGGGGCAATTTGTGCCTTGGGTGCCGTTAATGAGCTGCGGGGCCGAGGAAAGTTATTCATCATTAACGGGCGTGGTCTACTAGTGCGGACGGGTCTCAATACCGTTAGCGTTGCCGAGAGAAGTCGAGGCTTTTATGAGATTTTGTCTCAATCTCCATTAAAACCATTGAACCCCGGAGGGTTACTGCCGCAATCTGTTCCGACAGATGGCCGATACACTGAACGTAAACTTGGGCGAGCGGAGCTACCCGATTTTAATCGGATACGACGCGACAAAAGCGGTGCGCGCGAAAATCGAGAGTCTCAACGCGACCGGCCAAAGGGTAGTCATGCTGACCGATCAGAACCTCGCGGCGAAGCAGGGGTTCGCTTTGAAGGCAATGGTGGGCGATGCTCCGATGTTCGTGCTCAAGGCCGGCGAGGCGACCAAATCGCTGCCCGTTTTGGGGCGGGTGCTGGATTTTTTGGCGGAGCAACGCGTGGATCGCCGTGGGACACTTTTTGCGATGGGTGGCGGAGTGATTGGCGATCTTGCCGGGTTCGCGGCGGCGGCGTGGCTGCGGGGGATCGATTTTTATCAGGTGCCGACGACACTGCTCGCGATGGTGGATAGCTCGGTGGGCGGGAAAACGGGGATCAACCTCGCGGCGGGGAAAAACCTCGTGGGAGCGTTCCACCAGCCGCGCGGCGTTTTCATCGCGACGAATTTTCTGGCGACGCTCCCTCCGCGCGAATTCGCGGCCGGCGCGGCGGAGGTGATCAAATACGGGCTGCTCGGCGACGGCGATTTGTTCGCGCAGTTGGAGCGCGCGCCGCTTTTTGTGGCGGCTTCCGAACTCGGCGCGGTGATTCGGCGCTGCTGCGCGTTGAAGGCGAAAATCGTCGAGGCCGACGAACGGGAGGTGGCGAAGGATGGCGGCCGTGCGTTGCTCAACCTCGGGCACACGTTCGGCCATGCGATCGAACAGGTGACGGGTTACGGGACGTATTTGCACGGCGAAGCGGTCGCGATCGGGCTTTGCGCGGCGGCGCGTCTGTCGGAAAAACTCGGCGAGATCACGTCGGTGGAGGTCGCGCGGATCGAGGCGGTCGTGGTGGCGCACGCGCTACCGACGCGTTTGCGCGCGCCACTCGCGATGCGCGATCTTTTCGCGGCGATGGCGCGGGACAAGAAAAGCCGCGCCGGTCTGCCGCGTTTCGTAATCTTGAAAAAAATCGGCGAGGCCGCAACGCGCGACGATGTGCCGCCGGCGTTCGCCGAGGCGGCCTTTCGCGAGGTTGGCGCGTCGGGTTAATCTTGGCTGTGAATTTACGCGCGAACGGTTAATCTCTCCGCCACATGTCTGCCATCGACGAAGGCATCGTCCGCGAGTATTTCGAGCAAAACGGATTTTTAGTCCGGCAGGTGCGCAAGTATCAGGTCACTGCGCGCCCGAAAAGCGGCGACGAGGAAATCGACCTGCTGGTCTTCAATCCCGCGTGGGAACACAACGCGCGCAAACCGGATTTTTTTCTGTTCTCGACCGAGTTGCCGCTCGTCCAGCGCGCCGTCGTGTCGGTGAAACCGTGGCACACGAATGTGTTTTCGCCAGCTATCCTAAAAAGCAGCCCGGAGATTTTTCGTTTTCTCGAAGACAGCGTGCTCAAGCAGGCCCGGCGACTTTTCCCCGATGCGCCGGTGGAAGGCGGCGGGGAGGAGCTGACCAAGATTCTGGTGCTGCCGAGCCTGCCGACCGCGGAGCCGTTTCGTTCGCAGAGCGTCGAACTGCTCAAGCAGAGCGGCGTCGATGCGATCATCTCGTTTCGCGCGATGCTGCTCGACCTGCTCGACAAAATCGAAGTCAACCAAAACTACACGAAGAGCGACACGCTGCAGGTCATGCGCATCCTGAAGAATTACGACCTGCTGAAAGATTCGCAGCTCGACATGTTTCCCGATCGCGCCGCGCCGGGCCGCCGCGCGCGGAGCTGACGCCATGGCGACGACGATTCACCCGACTGCCCTCGTCGAACCTGGCGCGCAACTTGGCGATGGCTGTGAGATCCAGGCGTTCGCGGTGATCACGAAACATTGCGTGCTCGGCGAGCGCGTGGTGGTGCATCCGTTCGCGGTGCTCGGCGGCGACCCGCAGTATTTGAAATTCGACCGGGCGATCGCTTCCGGCGTGCGGGTCGGCGCGGGCACCGTGATCCGGGAACACGTGACGATCAACCGCTCGATTCACGCTGGCGGTTTCACGGTCGTCGGCGAAAATTGTTTTCTGATGGCGGCGAGCCACGTGGCGCACGACTGCGCGGTGGGCAACAACGTCGTGCTTGCCAACGCCGCGTTGCTCGGGGGGCACGCGACGGTCGGCGATCATTCGTTTCTCGGCGGGGGTGCGGCGGTGCACCAGTTTTGCCGGGTCGGCGAGGGCGTGATGGTGGCGGGCAACGCCTCGATCACGCGCGATGTGGCGCACTTCACGATGGTCGCGGAGCGCGACGAGATCGTCGGCTTCAACGCCGTCGGCCTGCGTCGGCGCGGAATCAGCCGGCCGGCGATCGCGGAGCTGAAGCAGGCGTTTCACGCGGTTTATTTCACGCCGGGAAACATTCGCAGCGTCGCGGCCGAGGCGCTCGCGGTGGGAACCTACACGACGGCGGAGGCGCGGCGTTTTCTGGAATTTTTTTCCGAGGGCAAGCGCAGCTTCGCGCGCGCGCGCCGGGCCGGCGTCGAGGAGGCGGAAGGGTAGGGCCCGGCCGGCGGTCGGGCCCGGTCATCGAATATGAATGCGCCTCTTGCGATCACGTGCGGCGACCCGGCGGGCGTCGGGCCGGAGATCATCGCGCGCTGGCTCGCCGCCAATCCGGCGGAGGCAGTGGATGTCGCCGTGATCGGTCCGCAGCGCTGGCTCGCGGAGCTGGATCCGTCGGTGAAAAAAATCGCGGTGGGGCTTGAAGAATTTGTCGCGGTGCCGGGGCAACCGGACGCGGCTGGTGCGCTCGTTGCCTGGGCGGCGATGGAGCTCGCGGCGGCGGGATGCAAGCGCGGCGAATTCGCCGGTGTGGTGACGGGGCCGATCAGCAAGGAGCGGCTCGCACGAATCGGCTATCCGTTTCCGGGGCAGACGGAGTTTTTCGCGGCACGGTGGGGCGGCGAGCCGGTGATGGCGTTTTGCGGCGGGCGTCTGCGCGTGGCGCTCGCGACGTGGCACGTGCCACTGCACGAAGTCGCGCGGTTGCTCGGCCCGAACCTGCTGCATCGCACTGTCGCCGCGGCGGCCGAATTGGCGCGCGCCGATGGGATCGCCGAGCCGCGCATCGGTGTGTGCGGGCTCAATCCGCACGCGGGCGAGGGCGGTTTGATCGGGCACGAGGAGCGCGATCTGCTGAACCCGGCGCTCGATCATTTGCGGGCGGAATTTCCGGGGCTGTCGCGCTGCGAGCCGGGCGACACGCTGTTCGCGCGCGCGCTGCGCGGCGAGTTCGATGTTGTGATCGCGCTTTATCACGACCAAGGGCTGGCGCCGCTCAAGGTCATCGATTTCGACGAGGCGGTGAACGTCTCGCTCGGCCTGCCGTTCGTGCGCACGAGTCCCGACCACGGCACGGCGTTCGGCATCGCGGGTCGCGGCGTGGCGCGGATCACGAGCTTTGCGAACGCGGTGACGGTGGCGCGGCGCTTGATAAACTGGCGGAGCGCGCGATAGTCGCGCGGTTGACAAACGAAACTGCCACGATCATCGCGCCCGTTCCCGCCGGGTCTTCCGCCGCGAGCGCGCTGCCCGAGGGCGTGCGCGAGGGGAATGAAAATCTCGTCCGCTTCACCCCCGCCGCCGGCGCGAAGGTCGCTGCGCTCATCGCGCGCGACGGGCAGGGACGGTTTCTCCGCATCGCGATCTCCGGCGGCGGCTGCAACGGTCTCAGTTACAAGATGAAATTCGCGCCCGAGCCGAAGCGCGGCGACATCCTCGTGCGCACGGCCGGCGCCGAGGTGATCGTCGACAGCAAGAGCGCGCTCTACCTGAAGGGCACGCACATCGACTACTCGGCGGCGATGGTCGCGGGCGGCTTCAAGTTCTCCAACCCGAACGCGAAGGCGAGCTGCTCGTGCGGCGAAAGCTTTAGCGTGTGAATTCGCCCGGTTCCGGCCGAGCGAAGCGCCGGGGCGAATTAGTTGTTGTCAACCTGCTCCATCCGGGAGAAAACCCGCCCGACCCAGTCACACACAGCAATCCTATTTGATGGCCAATTCGTTTCCTTCCGCCGGGGGCGGCAACCGCCCCGGCTCCTACCAACGACGCAACGTCGATCCGTTCGCGGCCATCCGCCGCAACCACCGCATCAAGGTCCCGCAAGTCCGCGTGATCTCGCCCGAGGGCAAGCAGCTCGGCGTCCTCGACACGCCGAAGGCCGTCAATCTCGCGCTCGAAGTCGGGCTCGATCTCGTCGAGGTCGCGCCCAACGCCACGCCGCCGGTGTGCCGCATCATGGACTTCGGCAAATACGTTTACGAGGAGCAGAAAAAGCACACGCACTCGAAATCCACCGCGAGCAAGATCAAGGAAATCGAGTTCAGCGCGCGCATCGCCGAGAACGATTTCTTCACGAAGCTCCGCCACGCCGAGGGCTTCCTCGACCACGGCAACAAGGTGAAACTCCGCCTGAAATTCCGCGGCCGCGAGATGGCGCACACCGAGATCGGCTTCGACGTGATGAAGCGCGCCGTCGCCGAACTCGCCGGCATGGGCCACCCCGATGCGGACCCGAAGCTAATCGGCCGCAACATCCACGTGATGCTCACGCCGCTGCCAGTGAACAAACGGAAGCGAAAGTTCAAGGCCTTGGCGGAGGAAGAGCTGACCAGCGACGACGAAGCGCCCTCGTCCGATTCGGAGTCCGAGTCCGCCGGGAATGGCTGAGTGAGCGTCGCCATGCGTCCGGCGGCGCGATATTTCGCAATCGGTTTCGCCGGCGCGTTGCTCACGGCGTGCGCCGTGCCGGCGACGGAACCGGTGCCGCGTTCCGCGCCCTCGCGTCCGGCGGCGGCGCGCGACGAACCGCCGGTGCCTGCCTTGTCCGCGTATCACGCGCCCGCGACGGAAAACGTCAGCGTCATCGAGATCGCGGCGAAACTCGGATTGAAAGGGACGTGGATCGAGACGGGGCGAAAGATCGTGTTCTCCGACCGCGCGCGCCGTCTCGTGCTCGAAGCCGACCGGCGTGAGACGGAGATCAACGGCCTGCGCGTTTTCCTCGGCAGCCCGGTCGTCGCACGCCACGGCCAACTCTATGTCAGCACGGGCGATTTCGAACGCTGCCTCGTGCCGCTGTTGCGACCCGCGCTGATCGGCGCGCCATCGCATCGGCCAAAAGTCATCGTGCTCGATCCCGGCCACGGCGGCGCTGACAACGGCATGGAGAATCCCAAACTCCGGCTGAAGGAAAAGGAACTCACGCTCGATGTCGCGCTGCGGCTGGAAAAATTGCTCGAGGCTCGCGGCTACACTATCGTGCTCACGCGCACGGGCGACCGGCCGCTCTCGCCCGACAAGAAAACCGATTTCAAACGCCGCGACGAACTGGCGAACCGCGCCGGCGCCGATCTTTTCGTGAGCATCCATTTCAATTCGCTTTATCCCGACACGAAGACCAGCGGGACCGAAGTGTATGTCTTCACGCGGACGGGCCAGCGATCGGATCGCGCGCTGGGTTTCGGCGAGGAAGACGACACCGAGCGCGAGTCGGCGCCGGTGAATCGCCACGACGCGTGGAGCGCGGTCCTCGCGCAGGCGTTGCATCGCGACGTCATCGCCAGTCTGAAGACGCTCGACCGCGGCCAGAAGACGATGCACTCGGCGGTGCTGCGCGGGCTCGATTGTCCGGGCGTGCTGGTCGAGTCGCTGTTCCTTTCCAACGACGCGGAGGCGAGGCGTGCCGCCGCGCCCGCCTATCGCCAGCAGATCGCCGAGGCGCTGTGCGCTGGGATCGCCGATTACGCGGATGTGATTGATTCGCTGCGCCCGAAACCCTGAGATCGGTCCGCCGTCTTGCTGCCACCACCATGAAATTTCCCCGAATTTTTGTTGCCGCGCTCGCGGCGTTGATCGGTTCGTCCGCCGCGCTGCGCGCCTGGGACTATGAAGGCCACCGCCTCGTCAACGAACTGGCGCTCGCATCGCTGCCGGCGGATTACCCGCAGTTCGTGCACGAGCCCGCCGCGGCGGAACGGGTCGCGTTCCTCGCGGGCGAGCCCGACCGCTGGCGCAACGTCGCCGACCTGCCGATCAAGCACTACAACGGCATCGATCACTACATCGACCTCGAGCAGGTGCCCGCCGCCGGGCTCGACTACGCGACGCTGCCGTCGCTGCGCTACGAGTTCGCCACGCGGTTCGCCGCCGGCCGCGCCGCGCACCCGGCTGCGTTCCCGGCGTTCGACGAAACGAAAAACGCCGACCACTCGCGCGAATGGTGCGGCTTTCTGCCGTGGGCGATCACCGAATACTTCGGCAAGTTGAAGTCCGCGTTTTCGTATCTGAAAACGTTCCAGGAACTCGGCACGCCCGCGGAAATCGCCAACGCCCAGGCCGACGTCATCTACGTCATGGGCGTGATGGGCCATTATGTCGGCGATGGCTCGCAGCCACTGCACACGACGATTCACCACAACGGCTGGGTCGGCGAAAATCCGCAGCACTACACGACGTGGCCCGGCATCCACGCGTGGGTTGACGGCGGTTTTATCGCGAAGGCCGGCGTGAACTTCGCCGAGCTCGCGCCGCGCGTGACGCCAGCGCAGCCGGTCGCGCTCGCGGCGCGCGCCGACGGGCGCGACCCGATGTTCGCGACCGTGATGAATTATCTTCTCGCTCAAAACACCTTCGTCGAGCCGTTGTATCAGCTCGAGAAAGCCGGCAAACTCGGCCACGGCGAACAGCCGGTGACGCCGGAAGCGCGCGATTTCATCGACACCCAACTGGTCAAGGGCGGCGAGATGCTCGGCGCGATCTGGCTGACGGCGTGGCGCGACGCCGGGCCGGATGTTTATCTGCGCGCGCAGCTCATCAAGCGCCAGGCGGCGGGCAAGTAGCGCTGGCGGAAAATCGCGCTAGGTTTGGACCGGGCCGCCGCTGCGGTAGTGGATCACGCGCACTTTTTCGAGCGTGACCAGGCCGCCGCCGATCATGACCTCGAGCGCGGGGAGGAACGCGTTGATGTTTTCCTCGCTATCGACGATCTCGATGATGAGCGGCAGATCGACGGAGAGCCGGAGGATTTTGTTCGTGTGCAGCCGGCTCGATTTGCCGAAGCCCATCGCGCCGCGCAGCACAGTCGCGCCGGCGAGATGCAGCTCGCGCGCCTTCAGCACGATCGCCTCGTGCAACGGATGCCCGGCGTGCCGGTCGGATTCGCCGATGAAAATGCGCAGCAGGACGGAATCGTGGGGAAGTTCCATGTCAGGCTCCTTTCAATTGGTTGAGGTAACTGGCCGCGAGATGGCCGAGCCAGACGGCGACGAGACACAGGACGACCGAGCCGACCGTGTTCGCGCCGGCGCGCAACCACTCGCCCTCGCGCGCGAGGTTGAGCGTTTGCAGGCTGAACGACGAGAACGTCGTATAACCGCCGCAGATGCCGGTCATGAAAAACTGGCGCGCGTTGCTGCTGGCGAACACCCGGCCGCCGGGCTCCGTCAGCGTGAAGAAAAATCCGATCAGGAACGAGCCGGTGACGTTGATCACGAGCGTGCCCCACGGAAACGTCGCGCCCCAGTGCGAGGAGACGAACCCGTTCAACGAAAAACGCGCCACGCTGCCGAGCGCGCCGCCGAGTGCGATGAGGAAGTAGAGAAACATGACGTGGGTCAGTCGTCTGGTAGAATGCAACACGACCGTTGCGCACCGCAAGCCGGGCGTTTTCCTGCGAACCGCGCGCGCCCCCGAATGCGCGCTGGAAAAACGTCCGCTGCTCGCCACAGTCGCAAGCCGTTGCGTCTCCTTCCTCGAATTCTTTTCGCGGGCCTCGTGCTATTCTGCGCTTCGTTGCGCGCGGACGACCTCGCCGCCCGCGTCATCCTGCTCGCGAACAGCGAGGATCCCGATTCCGCGGCGATCGCGCGCCACTACGCGGAAGTCCGCGGCGTGCCGGCGGACAACATCATTGCGCTCCCGATGTCGCGCAGCGAAACGATTTCGTGGACGGAATTCGTGCAATCGATCTGGGAGCCGCTCACCGCCGAGCTTGTTCGGCGCAAGTGGATCGATGCGATTCCGATGAAGCTCGCCGATGCGGTCGGGCGCACCAAATATGCCGTCTCCGGCCATCGCATCGCCTATCTCGTGCCGTGCCGCGGTGTGCCGTTGCGGATCGTGCATGACCCCGCGCTCTACGCGCCGGCGCCGCCGTTCACGAACAACCCGGAGTTTCGCACCAATGCGGCCGCAGTCGATGCCGAGCTCGCGCTGCTGGCGCAGACCAACCACGCCATCAATGGCTTCGCGCCGAACCCGCTTTACCACGACGACCACCCAACGGCGCTCGACGCCGCCACGGTGGTCAAGGTTTCGCGGCTCGACGGCCCGACCGCCGCCGCCGCACTGGCACTGGTCGATCATGCGGTCGCAGGCGAGCGCACCGGAGTGCTCGGACGCGCCTATATCGACATCGGCGGCAATCACCCCGACGGCGAACGCTGGCTCGAGTCCGCCGCCAAGCAACTTGCCGAACTCGGTTTCGACACTGACGTGGACCGGGCGCGCACGACGATTCCCGCCACCGCGCGGTTCGATGCGCCGGTGCTTTATTTCGGCTGGTATGCGGGTGCGTTGAACGGACCGTTCGCGCTGCCGGGGTTCCAGTTTCCCCCGGGCGCGATCGCGCTGCATATCCACAGCTATTCGGCGGAAACGCTGCGTTCGGCCGACGCGCGCTGGTGTGGCCCGCTGATCGCGCGCGGCGTGGCCGCGACCGTGGGCAACGTCTTCGAGCCCTATCTGCAATTCACCCACCGACCCGACCTGCTGCTGCGTGCGCTGGCGCGCGGCGACACCTGGGGCGATGCGGTCTGCTACGCGCTGCCGGTGCTGAGTTGGCAGGCCGTCGCGATCGGCGATCCGCTTTACCGGCCGTTCGCCGTCTCGTTCGAGGCGCAGTGGGGAAATCGCGCGCATCTTCCGCCGCGGCTGGCCGGATACGCCGTGTTGCGCAAAATGAACCAACTCGACGCCGCCGACAAAGCCGCCGAGGCCACCGCGCTCGCGCGAGCGGCGCAGCGCGAGCAGCCGAGCTTCGCGGTGGGCTTCGAGCTGGCGCAACGCTTGCAGGCCGCCGGCGACGCGAAGGGCGCGGCGGACACGCTTGGTTTTGTGCCGTTGCTTGGAAATTATCGCACCGACGAATGGGCGCTCGCCCGCAACGCGGCGGCGTTGCTGGTCGAGTGCGGACAGCCGGCGGGTGCGACCGCGACCTACCGGAATATTTTTCGCGCGAAAAATCTGCCGCGCGAACTGCGCGTCGCGTGGCTGCCCGAGGCGCGCGCGGCGGCGGTCGCGGCGCACGACAGCGAACAGGCGGAGACGTGGCAGCGGGAGATGAACGCGCTCAGCGAATCGGCGCCCGTGCCGCAATAAATTTTTTCCACTCGGCGGCGCGAGTTAGCGGCCGAGTTTTTGGCGGAGCAGAAGCCAGAGCACGGCGGCGGCCAGCAAGTCGGTCGCGGCAGCGAGGAGCCGGAGCGGCAGGGGAATCGCCGTCGCGAGCGTCGCGACAAGGATCGCGCCGAGCACGAGCACGGCGATCACGATTTTCGCAATCAGTTTCTGGCGGGCGGGATTTGGCGCGGGGAAAAACACGGCGCAAAGATGGACGGGTCGCGGCTATCTCGTGAGTGGCAGGCTGACGCGCATCGTCGTGCCGGTGGGGCCGGTGGCCATGAGCGCGATGTCGCCGTGATGGCTTTCGAGGATGCGTTTCGCGATCGCAAGGCCGAGGCCGGTGCCGCCGGGCCGGCCGGAGAGGAACGAATCGAAAATACGCGGCGCGAGTTCGGGCGGAATGCCGTGGCCGGTGTCGATCACGTCGATCGTTGCAAAGGGCATCAAGCCGCGCGATTCCTCGCCGAGCACGAGCGCAAGTTTGCCGCCGCCGGGCATCGCCTCGGTCGAGTTGAAGATCAGGTTGAGCAGCACCTGCTGAAGCTGGCCCTTGTGCGCATCGACCACGAGGGTGCGCACGGGCGGATCGAAGCGGAGTTTGATCTTGGACTGCGCGAGTTTTTGGCGGACAAGCACGAGCGTGTCGGAGACGATTTCCGCGAGCGACCAGTGCGAGTGAAGCGCGGCGGGCGCTTTCGCGAAGTTCAGCACGCGGAGCACGATCGCCTCGAGCTGGTCGAGTTTCTCGTTGATGACGCGCAGGTCGGTGTGTCGCGGGTCGCGTGATTGAAAATTCAGCCCGAGCCCGCCGTGGAGCAGCTTCAGCACGGTGAGCGGATTGCGGATTTCGTGGGCGATCTCGGCGGCGAGCAGGCCGAGCGTGGTGAGCTGCTCGTTCTTGCGGAGCGTTTCCTCGCTCTGGAAAACGCGGGCGTAAAGTCGCGCGTTCTGGAGGGCGACGGCGCCGAGGCTGGCGAGCGTGGCGCAGGCGCGTTTTTCGTCGTCGTCGAAGCGGTGCAGGCGGTCGAGAAAGACGGCGAGGACGCCGAAAATCTCGCCCTCGAAAATGAGCGGCGTGAACAGCGCGGCGCGCAGGGTCGGATCGGCGGGGAGGTCGGCGACGTCGTGAAATCCCGGCGACCGGAGATCGGCAAATTCGACGGTGCGCTTGGTGCGAAACGCCGCGGCGACGAGGCAGGCCTCGACCGGGAGATCGCCGGCGGGCGGCGACGGCGGATTCGGTTCGGAGGCCTCGAAGGCGGCGCAGCGGACGGTGCGTTGCGCCGCGTCGTGCAGGTAGAGCGCGCAGAGCCGGGCCTGCATCATCCGGCAGGTATCGCGGGTGAGGGCGGCGAAGAGCTCCTGGGTTTCGAGCTTCGCGACGAGCGACTGGCCGGTGGTGAGCAGCGTTTCGAGCTGGCGGGCCTTGGCTTGCAGGTGGCGGGTGCGCCACAAATGGAGGACAAGGTTGGTCGCCTCGACGGCGAGCCGCTCGAGCAAGGCGAGATCGGTGGGCGTGAAGCCGTTGACGCGGTCGCTTTCGAGATCGATGACGCCGATCACGAGGTCGTCGTCGCTCATCGGCGCGGCCATTTCGCAGCGCGCGCCGGGACGCACGGCGATGTAGCGCGGTTCGACGGATACGTCGGGCACGAGGAGGGCGCGGGCGTTGAGCACGCACCAGCCGGTGACGCCGTGGCCGAGTTTCAGGCCGAAATGATCGTTGCCCGGAGGCATCCCGGCCTGCACTTCGGTTTCGAGCCGGCCGCTGCTGGGATTAAGCAACGCGATCGAGCCGGCATCGGCGGAAAAGGTGGCGATGAGTTCGGCGAGGACTTCGCGCAGCGCGGCGTGAGCGTCCTCGGCGCGACCGCCGAGCGAGGTGAGCCGGTAGAGGGCGGGAAGCGCGCGCGGGTCGGCGAAGGTCTGCATGGTGACGCGCGAGTGTGAGCAGGCGCGGCGTGCGGGAACAATCTGAAACGCGGTCAGGCAGGAAGCGCGCTGCCAGCGAGTTCGCGGGCTTTTTCGGTCTTGAGGCGGAGCTGGCCGCAGGCGGCGGCGATGTCGTGGCCTTTTTCGCGGCGGAGCGTGACCGAGAGGCGGGCGTCGCGCAGGATGTCGGCGAAGCGTTCCTGGCGCGTGATCGACGGACGTTTCCAGGGCAGGCCGTCAACGGTGTTGTAGGGGATCAGGTTCACGTGCGCGTGGAGGTCGAGCGCGATGGCGCGGAGCGCGGCGGCCTGATCGAGGGAATCGTTCACGTCCTCGATGAGGATGAATTCGAGGGTGATCATGCGGCCGTGTTTTTCGGAAAAGGTGCGGACGGCGGGGATGAGTTTCGCGAGGGGAAAGGCCTTGTTCACCGGCATGATTTTCTCGCGGATTTCGTCGGTCGCGCCGTGGAGCGAGATGGCGAGGCGGAAGCCAAGGGGTTCGTCGGCGAGTTTCAGGATTTTCGGGACGAGGCCGCTGGTGGAAATCGTGATGCGGCGGGCGCCGAAGCCGAGGCCCCAGTCGGCGTTGAGGATCGTGAGGGCGCGGATAAGGGCGTGGTAATTCGCGAGTGGTTCGCCCATGCCCATGACGACGATGTTGTCGAAGGAGGCTAGTTCCATGTGGGCGCGGGGCGTGCGTGCGTCTTCGCGATAGCAGACTTGGAGAAGCTGCGCGACGATCTCGCCGGCGGAGAGGTCGCGCTTGAGGCCGGCGAGTCCGCTGGCGCAGAAGACGCAGGCCATCGCGCAGCCGACCTGGGTGGAGATGCAGATGGTTTTGCGCGAGTGGTCGAGGCCGACGCCTTCCTGCGGGGCGCGGATGATGACGGTCTCGATCAGCGACTGGTCGCGGAGTTCGAGGAGGAGTTTGTCGGTGACATCCTCGGATTGTTTGTTGAGGACGAGGTCGGCGGGCAGGAGGTCGAAGGTGTCGGCGAGCCAGGTGCGGAGCGGCTTGGAGAGATTCGTCATCTCGTCCCAGGAGCGGACGCGTTTTTTGTAGAGCCAAGCGAGGATTTGCCTCGCGCGGAACGCGGGCTCGCCGCGCGCGCGGAGTTTTTCCGTGAGCGAGTCGAGGGTTTCGCCGGTGAGCGGCGGCTTGGCGGGCACGAACTTCATGAAGATTAACGGGAGAGTGGAGGCGGCGCGTTTGACGTGCAAGGCGAGTGATGGCATTCGGCGGACGAGACCGGGTCTGCAACGTCCTGGCGGCTCATGCGTCTGGCTCGCATTGAACCCCATGAAACACAAACTACCCCGGATCGTTTTTTTTCTTTCGTTGCTGTGGGCGAGCCTTCGGGCCGAGGAATTCAAGGGCCGGATCGAGCGGTTCGATCCGGCGTTCGACAAGCTGGTCGCGGCGGATGCAAAGATCGAGAAGCTCGCAGAGGGTTTCACATGGTCCGAGGGCCCGGTGTGGTTCGAGGGCGAGGTGATTTTTTCCGACGTGCCACAGAACACCGCCTATCGCTGGAAAGAGGGCATGACGACGGCGGAAGTTTTTTTGAAACCGAGCGGATTGATGGAGCCGAATCCGGCGTTTCGCGAGCCCGGCAGCAACGGGCTCACGGTCGATCATCAGGGGCGGTTGTTACTCTGCCAGCACGGCGAGCGGCGCATCGCGCGTTACGCGGACGGGAAATTCACGGTGATTGCGGACCGGTTTGAGGGAAAGCGTTTCAACAGCCCGAACGATCTCGCGGTGCGCAAGAACGGAGAAATCTATTTCACCGATCCGCCTTACGGCCTCGACAAGGGCGACGCGTCGCCGCTGAAGGAGACGCCATGGCACGGCGTTTATCGCGTGGCGGCAGACGGGACGGTGACGCTGCTGACGAAGGCGATGAAGTTTCCCAACGGCATCGCGTTTTCACCCGACGAGAAAATCCTCTACGTGGGATCGACGGAAGACGGCAATCCGCACATCATGGCGTTCGACGTGCAGGCGGATGGCACGCTGGCGAACGAGCGGATGTTTTTCGACGCGCGGCCGCTCAGCAAGCCGGACCTGCCCGGCTCGTGCGACGGCATGAAGATCGATCGCGACGGCAATGTGTGGACCGCGGGGCCGGGCGGAATTCTGGTGCTCACGCCGGCGGGCAAGCTGATCGGGCGGCTCAACACGGGCGTGCCCACGGCGAACTGCAACTGGGGCGACGACGGGAGCACGCTCTACATCGCGGCGAACCATTTTCTCCTGCGCGTGAAAACGCGGACGAAGGGGAACGGGTGGTGAACGGTGAGGCGCGGCCGTTCACTTACAGGGTTCGTAACACGTCTTGCCGGTCGATGCCTTTGTGCTGTGCGACGGCGCGAACGATGGCGTTCAGCGTGCCGGCGCGCACAGGGCTGTGGTCGGGCACGGACAGGCGATGCGGCGATGGCGAGTCAGTTTGAAGGATGATGTGGCTACCGACCTGATGCACCTCGCGATAACCCCAATCACGGCAGAGGGCCTTGACGACGTCTCGGCCGCTGGCGTCGCGGGGCAACTTCATCAGGCGACGGCGAGCACCTCGTCGCGCACAAAGTGGAGGCGGATGCTCTGCGGCGCTGGACGGTCGAAATAAAACGCCGTGACCGCTTCGCGGACGTTGGCGCGCAACTCGGCCCAAGTGTCGGCTTCGGCGAAAATACTTTCGCCGAGCGCCTCGGCGACGAAGCCGCCGTCGGCCTCTTGAGTCACTTCGAAGACCAGTTCGTTCATGGGGAAGGATTGATAAGCGGGACAGGCGTTTCAGCAAGCGCGAGTTCTGGCTCCCTGCGCACGCGTGATCTTTCCCTGCGAGGCTCGAGCGGCCAGGCGGTGAGCGGGATTCAGCATGGTTCAGCGCCGTCCTTGCCTCGTGGAAAGCGCCTTTATGAGGCGTTCGCGTTCCAGATACATCTTTTCCAGCGTGCGCTCAATCAGCGCGACGACTGCTTCGCCGTCGGGCAACGAAGGAGGACGATTGGACGCCACGGTTGGCCTTCCAGGATATGGGGGGATATACACCTTGGCCTCTTTCAGTGTCAGGTCCGAGTGGGCTAGAACTTGATCCCGAAGGTCGAGGATCTGTTGGTGCAGATTCAGGTATTCGGCGGGAAGGTCAGGTGGCGGTAGCTTATAGGCGTTCTTCCCTTTTTTGAGAGTGCCGTCCGAACGGCAATAGGGCTTCGCATACTCGATCAGAGCAAAGCTGAAGGCCATCGCATGTAAGCCGGACTTTGGCTCGATGGCACGCAGCTCCTGCAAGATGCGCCAAGCGCGATTCAAGCTGTCGATGCACTCGACGTAGTGAACATACTCTTCTTCGCTCGCGGTCATGATCCGCCTCATCTTTTTCCCAGCGCGCGGTTAAGCGCGCTGACGATCGCTTTGATCGAGGCGAGTTCGATGTTCGTATCGACGCCGGCGCCGAAGAGGGTGCGGTTGCGGTCGGTCTTGATCTGGATGTAGGAAACCGCACGGGCCTGCGCGCCTTTGCCGAGCGAGTGCTCGGCGTAGTTCAGGAGTTCGAATTTGGGCAGCGAGGTTTCGCCGAGGGCGCGGACGAAGGCGTCGATCGGGCCGTTGCCTTCGCCGGTCAGGGCGACGGACTCGCCATCGATAGCGAGGCGGGCTTCGCATTTGACGGTGCTGTCGCGCTCGACGGTTTTGAAGTGCTGGAGCGCGAGCGGCGCGGTGCGATCGAGGTATTCGCGCTGGAAGGCGGCGTGGATTTCGTCGGCAGTGAGTTCACGACCGGTGGCATCGGCGAGGTCGTTGACGATGCGGCCGATTTCCTTGTGCATGAGTTTCGGGAGCTGGTAGCCGAACTCGTGTTCGAGGACGTAGGCGACGCCGCCTTTGCCGGACTGGCTGTTGATGCGGATGATGGCCTTGTAGCTGCGGCCGATGTCGGCGGGATCGATCGGGATGTAGAGGACGTCCCAAGGCGCGCCGGGTTTTTGGGCGGCCCAGGATTTGTTGATGGCGTCCTGGTGCGAGCCGCTGAAGGCGGTGAAGACGAGTTCGCCGGCGTAGGGCTGGCGCGGTGGGACTTCGAGGCGCGTGCAGCGTTCGTAGGTGTCGCGGATTTCGTTGATGTTCGAAAAATCGAGACCCGGGTGGATGCCTTGCGTGTAGAGATTCAGCGCGACGGCGACGATGTCGACATTGCCGGTGCGCTCGCCGTTGCCGAAGAGCGTGCCCTCGACGCGGTCGGCGCCGGCGAGGAGCGCGAGCTCGGTCGCGGCGACGCCGCAACCGCGGTCGTTGTGAGTGTGGAGCGAAACGATGGTGCGGTCGCGGCGGGTGAGGTGCGTGCACATCCACTCGATCTGGTCGGCGTGGACGTTGGGCGTGGCGTATTCGACGGTGGCGGGGAGGTTGAGGATGATTTTATTCTCGACGGTCGGCTGCCAGACGTCGGTGACGGCTTCGCAAATCTCCAGGGCGAAATCGAGTTCGGTGCTGGTGAAACTCTCGGGCGAGTATTCGAGACGAATCCCGGTGCCGGCGGCGACGTGCGGCGCCATGTTTTTTTTCAGGAACGCGATGGCGTGCGTGGCGATGGCGACGATGGCGGGTTTGTCGGCGTTGAAGACGTAGCGGCGCTGGGCGGGCGAGGTGGAGTTGTAGAGATGGAAGATGACGTGCTTCGCGCCGGCGAGGGCTTCGAGCGAGCGCGTGATCAGATCCTCGCGGCACTGGCAGAGGATTTGGATCGCGACGTCGTCGGGGATGCGGTTTTCCTCGATCAGGCGGCGGCAGAAATCGAACTCGATCTGCGAGGCGGACGGGAAGCCGACCTCGATTTCCTTGAAGCCGATCTTCACGAGCAGGTCGAAGAACTCGAGTTTCTCCTCGACGCTCATGGGTTGGGCGAGGGCCTGGTTGCCGTCGCGGAGATCGACGCTGCACCAGATCGGGGGGCGCGAGAGTGTGCGGTTGGGCCACTGGCGGTTGGGCAGGGCGACGGGCGGGAAGGGTCGGTATTTGCTGACGGGAGCGGGTTGCATGATGCGGGAGAGCGAAAATTAGAGACGAAAATGCGGACGAAGGGAATGAAACACACACCGCGACGGGGCGGCGGACGGGCACAGG
>Ga0265314_10002679_pt1 | contig 17839 bp, 12 predicted proteins | sample 4126metaG_FD_203106 | JGI IMG/M metagenome (GOLD analysis project Ga0265314, IMG submission 203106) | Rhizosphere microbial communities from Carex aquatilis grown in University of Washington, Seatle, WA, United States - 4-1-26 metaG | ecosystem: Host-associated > Plants > Roots > Rhizosphere >... | reverse complement strand
AGAGGCCACAGCGGCGGCCGCCGCGACCTTCTCATCAACGGCGAGCGCGCGCCGTCGGGCGCGCATCGCCTGCCGCATCGCGGTTTTTGTCTCTTCCATCCCGAGATCGATTTCTCGACGCGGGACGGGCACTTGCGGTCGGTGTTCTCAGGTCACGCGAGCAAGCTCGACGCGCCTTCGAAAAACCATGGACGCGCCGTTTGCCGAATCTGCCAATGCGATCTCCACCACGTCTCTTGAATTGCCGACCTTATCGTTCTGCTCGCGCGTATCTAACCGGTACCCGAGTGTTGCGTTCCACCCCACCGCCGACCCCGCCGACCGCTGGCCACCTCGTGCCCAACCGCCGGTCAAGTCACCCGTTCCGAATCGCAGTCTCCTTTGCGCCTGCACTCAGCTCTCCGCCCGCGGCTTCCCCGCTGGCGGCCCCCAGACGCTGCGTCAGACGATCCACCGTCGCCTGCACCAGCGCGACATCCTGGCGCAGTTTCTGACATTCGCTGGCGATATTCAACGCGGCAAGTACAGCCGCAGTGAACGATGAGACGACTTTGCCGCCGTCGGCGATGTCGCGCATCGTGCGGTCGACCAGCGTCGCGACCTGACGGACGTGCTCCTCCCCGTCATCGCTGATGACGGAAAAGGTCTGCCCCATGATCACGACCTCGACCGGTTTGGCCATGCATTCAGCTCAGGTCGAGCCCCTCGAGGCGCCCGAGAATGCTTTCGACGCGAGCCCGAATCTGCGCCCGCTCTTTTTCGATTCCATCGAGGCGCGCGGTCATTTCCGCCAGCCGCGCGCGCGCTTCGGCGAGCTCCTGGCGCAGTCGGTCGCGCTCCGTGCAAACCGCCGCGTGCCGGGTCAGCACGTCATCGACCCGATCCTCGAGAACTTTCAAGTTTTCCAGGCCCATGGAAACCCGTTCTTCAACTTTCGCTTCGGCCGCGTATACGCCCTGGCCGTGGCCGTTTTCAAGCGTCATCAGTCCCGTCCTCCTCGCTGAACAGCGCCGCCGCGAACGCCTCGGCGTCGAACGGCGCGAGATCTTCTGGTTTCTCACCGAGCCCGACAAAGCGGATCGGCAATCCGAGCTCGGCGCGAATCGCCAGCGCCACACCACCCTTGGCCGTGCCGTCGAGCTTGGTCAGGACGACCCCGGTTATGCCGAGCGCTGCATGGAAGATGCGCGCCTGCGTCATGGCGTTTTGACCGCTGGTCGCGTCGATCACCAGCAGCACCTGGTGCGGCGCGCCGGGAATCAGCTTGCCGGTGGTGCGAGCGATCTTCTTCACCTCTTCCATGAGATGCTCTTTGACGTGCAACCGACCGGCGGTGTCGACGATGATGACGTCGGCGCCGCGCGCCAGTCCGGCCTGCATGCCGTCGTAGGTGACCGCCGATGGATCGGCGCCGTGCTGGTGCCTCACCAGATCGGTGCCGGAGCGCTCGGCCCACTGCTGCAGCTGCTCGATGGCCGCGGCACGGAAGGTATCGCCGGCGACCAGCAGCACCTTCTTCCCCTCGCGGCTGAAGCGATGCGCCAACTTGCCGATCGTGGTGGTCTTGCCGACGCCGTTGACGCCGACGACGACGATCACCTCGGGCGTGTGCTGCGGCGGCGGCGCATCGGGCTCGCGCAACAGATCGCACACCGCCTGCTGGACGGCCGCGCGCACCGCGTCCGGCCCGTCGGCGTCGCGCAGCGAGCGACCGAGGCGCGCCAGCAGCGCCTGGGTCGCCTTTACGCCGACGTCGGAGCTGAGCAGGATCTCTTCGACTTGCAGCAGCCAGGCGTCGCGATCGGCGCTGCCGCTCCACGCGTCGAGCAGCCGCCGCGCCAGATTGCCGCGCGTCTTGGCCAGGCCCGCAGTCCACGCCGTGTGCCGCGGCGCCGCCGCCGCGCCGGGCTGCACGATCGCCGCGCGCCGGCGGCGCCGCACAATAAGCACGGCGAGCGCGACGACCGCCAAGAACAGCGCGGCGGCAGCGCCCAATAGGAGTGCCGGGTCATACCCGGTTGCGGCGAGCGCCTGATGCAGCCGTTCGCCGAGGTTCGCCGGCGTCATCAGCCGATGTTCACCGAGATGAGCTTCGAGACGCCGGGCTCCTGCATGGTGACGCCGTACAGCACGCCGGCGCTCTCCATGGTGCGCTTGTTGTGCGTGATCAGGATGAACTGCGAGTGCTCGCTCATCTCCCGGATCATCTGGCTGAAGCGTCCGATGTTGGCGTCGTCGAGCGGCGCGTCGACCTCATCCAGAATGCAGAACGGCGTCGGATTGATCAGGAACAGCGAGAAGATCAGGCTCACCGCCACCAACGCCTTCTCACCGCCGGACAGCAGGCTCACGGTGTCGAGGCGCTTGCCCGGCGGGCGCACGACGATCTCGACGCCGGTCTCCAGCAGATCGTCCTCGTTGGTCAGCACCAACTTGCCCTCGCCGCCGCGGAACAGGCGCGGGAAGACGGTTTGGAACGTTTCGTTCGCCTTGGCGAAGGTCTCGGCGAACTTGGTGCGCGAGGCGCGGTTGAGCTTTTGAATCGTGCGCTCGAGGTCGGCGAGCGAGGTCTCCAGATCGTCGCGCTGGGCGCGCAGGAAGTTGCCGCGCTCTTGATACTCGCGCAGCTCCTCGATCGCCCCGACGTTGACCTCGCCCAGCCGCAGCAAGCGTTGGCGCAATGCCTCGACGCGGGCGCGCTCATCGTCGTCGCTGCCCTCGGGCTCGGCCGGCTCGACGGTGGTGACGTCGGTCTCGTACTTTTCGCGCATCGCCTCGATCAGATGCTCGCCGCGCAGCCGCACCTCGGAGCGCGCGATGTCGGCGTGTGTTTGCGCCTGCCGCACGCCGTCCAGCTCCTCTTGCAGGGCGCGGCCGCGCTGCTCGGCGATGCGCAATGCCGCAACCGCCTCGTCGACCGCTGCCGCCGCCGTGCCGACGCCCGCGTCCAAGGCGACGCGCTGCGCGACTTGCGCGGCTTCGCGCGCGCGCGCTGCGCTCAGCTCTTCTTCCAGCTGGGCGCGCTCGCGCGCCGCTTGCATCCGCTCCGCATCGAGCGCGGCGACCCGCTCGGTCAGCTGGGCATGCTGCAGGCGCAACGTCTCGACCGCGGTGATCGACGCCTGTTGGCGCTCGCGGCGTTCGGCCACCCGCACCTTCAGCGCCGTCACCGTGTTGCCCAATGACTCGACGCGACCCGCTGCGTCGTCCGCTTCGCCGCGCCGCGCCGCCAGCGCCTCTTCCAATGACGCGTGCTGCGAGGCGAGCGTCGCGGCGCGCTCGCGCACCGTCGCTTCGTCCGCAGCAGCGCGGCGTTCTTCGTCGACCAGCGTCTCGATCTCGTAGCGCACCACGTCGCGCCGGCTGAGGCACTGCGGCCGCTCGAGCTCCAGGCGCTCGACGTCTTTCTCCGCCGTGACGATCTGCAGGGTCAGCGCGTGGGCGCCTTCGCCGAGCGCCTTCAGCGCCTCCTCCGCCGACGCCAGCGCTAGCGACACCTGGTCGAGCTCGGCGCGCGTCGCCGTCAGGCGCTCGCGGCTGTGCTCGACGACGCTGCGCAACGCGTCGATCTCGCGCCGCCGCGCCAGGATCTCTTCCTCGATCGGCCGGTCGCTACCGCCGGTGATCACCCCGGTCGGATCGAGCACGTCACCATCCGGCGTGACCAACGTCACGCGCACGCCGTGCTGTTTCCACAGACTGATGGCCGACGGCAGATCGGGCACCAGCACGACTTCCCCGAGCAGCGCCTGCGCGACGCCGCGGTACTCCTCGCGCACGCGGATCAGATCGAGCATCTGGCGCGAGGTGCCGTTCAGGCTCTGCACCGCGGTCAGATCCGGAACGCGCGGCGTCAGCGGGATGAAGCTCGAACGGCCCGACGCCTCCTGGCGCAGCCGATCGACCGCTTCCGCGCCGGCGTCCTCGCCGGACACGATGACGTACTGCAAACGGTCGCCGAGGACGGCCGCGACCGCGCGCTCGTACTCCTGCGGGATGTCGATGACGTCGGCGACGACGCCGAGCACGCCGTCGGCGTGTTGCTCGTGCCGCATGATGGCGCGCACGCCGCGCTGGAAGCCTTCGTAGTTGTGTTGGATTTGTTCGAGCGATTCGAGCCGCGAGCGGCTCTGCAGCAGCGCGCCCTGATGCTCCTGGACCTCGCGCTCCCAGCGACGCCGCGCCTCGGCCAAGGCGCGCAACTCGTTGCCGCGCGCTTCCTGTTCACCGGTGGCGTGCGCCTGTTCGCTGCGCAGCCGCTCCAGATCGGCGCGCCGTGCCGCGAGCTCGGTCTCGAGCGCCGCGCGCCGCTCTTCGAGCGTCCGCTCTTCGGCGCGCAGCTTGTCGAGCTGACGCGCGATCTCCTCGCGCCGCCGCACGTGCGCGGCGATGGCGTTGCGCGCCTCCGCCTCGCGCGCCACGTGCTCGATCAGCGCGTTCTTGGCCGTCTCCAACGTGCCGGCCAAGCTGGCGAGCGCGCCGCGCGCCGCGCTGAGCTGGGCGTCGAGCGTCTGCAGCTCGCCTTCGTCGAAACGCAGATATTGCGCCGACGCGTCGCGCTCGCGCTCGGCGTGGCGCTGTTTCTCCGCCCCGGCCGCCAGCCCGGCGCGCGTCGCGTCGCCGTCTTCAGTGAGGCGCGCCTGACGGCGCTCGCGCTCGACGCGCTGCTCGTCGAGCATGGCGATGCGCTGCTGGACGCTGGCGCGCTCGGCTTCGAGCACCGCCAACCGCTCGCGCGCCGCGGCGTGGCGATGTTCCGCCTCGGCGACGGCTGCGGCCGCCAGCTCATGCGCCGTCTGGCTCTCGGTCAAGCCGCCGCGCACGCGCGCCTCATCGTCCGCCAGGCGGGCGCGCTGGCCATCGAGCTCCGCGAGCTCCTGCTGCAGGGCGTGCCAGTTGCGGCTGGCGACGCGCAGCTCCAGGCCGCGCAGCTCTTCGACGATGCGATGATGCGCTTCGGCCTTCTTCGCTTGCCGTTCCAACGAGGCCGACTGGCGATCGATCTCGTGCAGGATGTCGTTGACGCGCGACAGATTCTCGCGCGCGCGCTCCATCTTGCGCTCGGCGGCCAGCTTGCGCGCGCGATACAACGTCGTGCCCGCGGCTTCTTCGATGAAGAGGCGCCGGTCTTCCGGCTTGGCATTGATCAGTTGCTCGACGCGTCCCTGCTCGATGATCGCGTACGCCTTCGAGCCGACACCGGTGCCGAGGAAGAGCTCGGTGATGTCTTTCAGCCGGCACGGCGTGCGATTGATGAAGTACTCCGCCTCGCCGGAGCGGAAGTAGCGGCGCGTGACGGTGATCTCGGGCATCTCGCGGATGTGCGCCGGAAGCGTCGACACTTCGAGGTCGAGATCCGTCGGCGGCGCCAGCGGCGCATCGTTGTCGAAGGTGAGCGAGACCTCGGCCATGCCAAGCGGCGCGAGCTTCTCATTGCCGTTGAAGACCACGGCTTCCATCACGTCGCCGCGCAGCTGTTTCGGCGATTGCTCGCCCAGCACCCAGCGGATCGCGTCGACGATGTTGGACTTGCCGCAGCCGTTCGGTCCGACGACGCCGGTCACGCCGCGCGGGAAGTCCAGGACCGTACGCTGGGGAAATGATTTGAAACCGACCAGCTCAAGTTGCTTGATCCGCATGCCCAACCACCGCCCACGTGAGTGTGCGGCGGTACATCGCACAGCCACCTTCGAGCTGTCAACTGCTTGGGGATGGTCAGGGCCCGGTGCGCTATATGTTGTGTATTTGGACCCAAGGCGCATTTTCTCCCGTCGCCGCCCGAGCGCCGCCTTTGCGATTGCCCTAAGTGCCGCGCTGCGCCAGGTTGGGCGTCGACTTGGGGCGTGCAACACGGACCGGCGCTCCATTAGTTGGGGGGGATCGTCGATGAGAATCGGACACACGCTGTTGCGCCGAGCGGGGTTGGTCGGCGGTCTGTCGCTCGCCTTCGCTGCGAGCGCTGCGCCGACACATGCCGCGGACGCCGCGCTCAGCTGCGAGCAGGCCGCCGGCAAAAGCCTCGTGAGCTGCATCGGTGCGGTCGCCAAGCTGCAAGAGAAATGTGTCGTCGACAGCGGTACGACCTGCGCCCCCGACGACGCGAAGGTCGCCAAGGCGTTGGCGCGCATCGCCAAGACGCTGGCGAAGAAGTGCGTCGGCGATGCGACGGTCCAAGGCGCCGGCTACGGACCGTCGCTGACGCTGGCCGGTCTGACCACCCGACTGCAGACGTCGTGCAAAGCCGAGACGTCGTCGCTGGCGGCGCGCACGTTCGGCGGACCGCAAGCCGCCGTATGGGCGGCTGCCGATGCGAGCGGCCGCGCTTGTCTGCAAGCCGCGCACGAACAAGGCCGCAAGCTGCTCACCGCCCGGGCGAAACGTCAGAACGCCTGCGTCGACAAGCAGCGCAAGAGCGGCAATTGCGATGCCGGGAAGACCGATGACAAGTTGGCGGCGTTGGCAGGCCACGCCAGCGTCTCGATCGCCCTGGCCTGCGGCGTGCCCGATCCGCTGCCAGGTCTGATCACCCTGCCCGCGGCGGAGTACCTCGCCCGCACAGAGGCCCAGGCCCGCTGCGCCACCGCCGCGGCGCATCCCGACGCCGCGCCGCTCGCCCTCGACTGCGGGCCGCGCGCCAGCGTCCCGGCGGCGCCGCGCGGCACCGCGGTGCAGATCGTTCTGGACCCCGCCACCACCGGCACGCTGTGCGGCAACGGCAGCCCGTACGCGTTCTGGCTACGCCTGGCTCCCAATGGGCAGCCGCCGGAGAACATCGTCCTGCAGATGCAGGGCGGCGGCGTCTGTCTCAGCGACAGCGACTGCGCCGGAACCAGCCCGAGTCTGTTCAGCGCGCTCGACGATCCGCTGTCGCAAACCGGCATCATGTCGAACGATCCGGCGGTCAGCCCGTTTGCGAATTGGACCAAGGTCTACCTGCCGTACTGCACGCAAGACATCTTTGCCGGCGGCGGCGCGACCAGCGTCTTCCCGGACATCACCGTGCAGCGCTACGGCGCGCGCGACGTGCGTGCCGCGCTGCAGTACGTGCGCGATGTCCTGTGGCGCGAGCTCGATGAGACGACGCCGGAGGGCTACAACCCCGAGCGCGTCCGCATGCTGTTCGGCGGCACGTCGGCCGGCGGTTTCGGCACGCTGTACAACTACCACTACGTGCTCGACGACCTGCAGTGGGCGCATACCTCGGCGTGGCCCGATGCGAGCTTGGCGCTCGACAACGGATCGGCTGCCAGCGTCAAGACACTCGGCGCGATCGCGCTCGGCACCACGCCTCCCTACGCCTGGGGCACGCAGGCGTATCTGCCGCCGTACTGCGCCACGGGCGACTGCTTCGTCGGCCCGACGATGTACGCCGCGTCGGCGCCGCGCCTCAAAGCGGTGCCCGAGCAACAGTTCCTCGTCCTGTCCAATCAGGTCGACGGCACGCAGGAGGCCACCACGCTGTTCCCGAGCATGCCCGCCTTCGTCAACACGCTACGACAATCATATTGCAGCACCGCCGGCACCAACGGCTTGCACTACTTCCTGCCGGCGATCCCGACCGACACGCACGTCATCGCGATCCGGCAGAATCTCTACACTGGCTACGCGGTCGACGGGATCATCATGCGCGATTGGCTGGACCAAGCGATGAGCGCCCCGGACGCCGTCGTCGACGCAGTCGAGGAAGGCACGCTGGTGACGAGTATCCCCGGCGTCACCCCCTTCCCCTGCCCGATCGATTGAGCGGAAGGTGTGAAGGGACGACAGCTAAATTCCCGGAGCTTCGCCAGTAGCGACATCGATCTTCTCTGCCGAACTTACGAACAACATCGTTCGTTGAGCGGATGGTTCTGGGCAGTCGACTAGCTCTAGCTGCGGCGCGAGCTTGTGGGGGGTATGAATGTGACGCTGGAGAGCGAAAGCCGGCGTGACCGCGCCTGCCGGATCGCAGCAGCCGGCGCGGGCCCATCCGTTGCTCGGGCATACGGGAATGATGTGGTCCGCGCGGCTCGACAGCTTTCGGCCAGTATCGACGACATGACGGCGTTGAAGAAGCTCGCGATCGTCGGCGGCGGCTATATCGCGGCCTTCTCCATCGCGGCAGCGGCAGTTGTCGCCCACATGGTGATCACCGGCGAAGACGCCCAGACGTCGGGCGGTATGTACGCGTTCGGCGACCTGCTGCTCTTCGTCGCGGTGCTGGGCGGCTTGTCGGTCGCACCGACGGGTGCGGCACTGTTCTTTCTCAGGCCGTATCGTCGCTTCTGGACGCTGCTGTCCGCATGCGGTCTCGCCGTAGCCGCAGGGAGTGGCGCGGCTGCCGTCCTCTTCGCGATCGGCCGGCATGCGACATCATCGCCTCTCGCGACATGGGCGAGCCTCTCGGCGCTCGGCTTCGTGGTGGCGCCGCTGCTCGCCTTGACGTTTCTGGTCTGCGCGCTCGTCGCGCCGCACCGCGCGCCGCGCTGGGCCCTGCTCGCTGCGACTGTGATGGAGGCGGCACTGGGCGCGTACGGCGGGTGGGTTTTGTTCGCGTCGATCTTCTTGCCGAATTCGTAGTCGAGGAAGGTTTCAGGCGTCTGGGATTTGGCGCCAGGGGGGCTGATCGCGGATCCCTGCCCTGACGCCAGCCCCAGTCCCTAGGGTTGCAGCTCGGTGTTCCAGTACGCGGCGTCGACGGTCGACAGGAACGGCAGCCACTCGCGATAGCGGCGCAGGCTGAAGGTCTCGAGCATGAACGGCGTCCACTCCGGCCGGCGCGGCGGAAGCAGCAGCTTCATGCCGGCTTCTTTCGGCGTGCGACCACCCTTGCGGCGGTTGCACGCATGGCACGAGCAGACGATGTTCTCCCAGGTCGACATCCCGCCTTGCGAGCGCGGTACGACATGGTCGAGATTGAGCTCGGGCCGGGCGAAATGCCGCCCGCAGTACTGGCAGGTGTTGCGGTCGCGGGCATAGACGTTGAACCGATTGAAGCGCACCTGACGCTTCGGAATGCGATCGTATGTCAAGAGCAGGATGACGCGCGGCACGCGGATGACGCGGCCGATCAGGCCGATCGTGTCGTCATGCACGCTAGCCGACAGCCCCGACCACGAATCGAAGTCGAAGGTGCGATACTGGTCGTCGACCGCTTCGGCGAGGCCCTGATACAGCAGGGAAAAGGCGCGACGAACCGACGTGACATGAACCGGCAGATAATTCCGGTTCAGAACCAACACTTTCGTGTTGAGCACCACCGCCCCAGCCACCATTGGCACGCCGCCCTCCTGGTTGCCGTTACTTCCGCCGAGCGTTACTGGGGCGCTGTTTTGAAGTCAAGGCGCTTCGCAGCCCGATCCCGAGGCTGTTCGCGCCCCGCGGCAAAGCTGCAAGTCGCGGAAACGCAACGCACTTCGCGGCGCGACGCGAAATGGAACAGCGACTCGTGCACCACCGTCGTCGATCTGTCGACGAGTGCCGGCAGGTTGCTCCGCGTCGGGGATGCCCCTATCATCCGGCGGCTTCGAGCCGCCGATGACGATTTGTGCCGAGACTTATGAGCGCCTGCTCGCCAGGGTTGAGAAACCCGGCCGCTATCTCGGCAACGAGCTCGGCGCCGTGCGCAAGGATCCGGCAGCCGTGGAATTGCGCTTCGCCCTCGCTTTTCCAGAGGTCTACGAGATCGCGCAGTCGCACCCCGGTCTGCAGCTGCTGTACGATTTGTTGAACCGCCGGCCGGAGATCTGCGCCGAGCGCGTCTACGCGCCGTGGATCGACCTCGAAGCCGTGCTGCGCGAAGCTGGGCATCCGCTGGTCTCGCTCGAGACTTACACGCCGCTGAGCGAGTTCCACATCGTCGGCTTCAGCCTTCAGTACGAGCTGACCTACACCAATCTGTTGGCGATGCTCGATCTCGGCGGCATTCCGCTGCGCGCCGCAGAGCGCAACGCTGCGCATCCGCTGGTCGTCGCCGGTGGGCCCTGTGCTTTCAATCCGGAGCCGCTCGCCGACTTCCTCGACGCGGTGCTGCTCGGCGACGGCGAAGAAGCCATCCACGATCTGTGCGATGTGTACCGAGCCTGGGATCGACGCGACCGCGACGCGCTGCTCGACGCCGTGGCGAAAATCCCCGGCATCTACGTGCCGGCCTTCTACGCGCCGCGCTATGACGACAGCGGTCGCCTGCTGGCCGTCGAGCCGACGCGCCCCGGCCTGCCGAAGGTGATTGAGAAGCGCATCCTGCGCGATCTCGACAGCGTGCCGCTCACCGAGACGCACGTCGTGCCGAACATTCGCGTCGTCCACGGTCGCCCGAGCCTCGAAGTGATGCGCGGCTGCGTCAAAGGGTGCCGCTTCTGTCAGGCGGGCTACATCTACCGCCCGCTGCGCGAACGCGACCCGCGCCGCGTGCTGGCGCAGGCGGAGCGCGCCGTGGCGGCGACCGGTACCGATGAGCTGTCGCTGCTCAGCCTCAGCACCGGCGACTACTCGTGCGTCAACCCGGTGCTCACCGAGCTGATGAACAAGTTCGCCGGCGATCGCGTCGCGGTATCGTTGCCGTCGACGCGCGTCGACGCCCTGGCGCCGTCGCTGCTCGAGCAGATTCGCCGCGTGCGCAAGACCGGCTTCACGCTGGCGCCGGAAGCCGGCTCGCAGCGCATGCGCGACATCATTCAGAAAGAATACGACGAGGACGAGCTGATCGAGGCGGCGCGCCAGATCTTCGGCCTCGGCTGGCGCGCGCTGAAGCTCTATTTCATGCTTGGGTTACCGGGTGAGCGCGACGAAGACCTCGTCGCCATCGCCGAGCTGGCGGCGCGCGTCGCCGCCGCCGGCAAGGGCAAAGCGGAAGTCACCGCAAGCGTCTCCACCTTCGTCCCCAAGCCGCACACGCCGTTGCAGTGGGCGGCGCAGGTCGACGTGCGCGAGACCGACGCGCGCCAATCGCTGCTGCGCTACGAGCTCGGCAGACGTCGCATCAAGTTCAAATGGCACGACGCGCAGACGTCGTATCTCGAAGGCATCTTCTCGCGCGGCGATCGCCGCCTGGGGGCGCTGCTGCTCGCCGCCTATCGGCGCGGCTGCCGCTTCGACGGCTGGACCGAGCAGTGTCGTTGGGACGCCTGGGAAGCGGCGCTGGCGGAGACGGGGATCGATCCGGCGCAGTACCTGCGCCGCCGCTTTCTCAACGAAGTGTTGCCGTGGGATCACCTCAGCTGCGGCGTCACCAAGGAATACCTGCAGCGCGAGCTGGCCTACGCGGTCGAAGGCAAGCTGACGCCCGACTGCAGCATCGAGCGCTGCACCTACTGCGGCGCCTGCGATTTCACTCAAGTGCGCAACGTCACCTACCACGTGCGCGGCGCCAAAGGCGGCGAGCACCGCGGCAGCGTGATCGACAACTGGGCGCAGATCACGGTGAACGACGTCGAGTCCTCCGGCAGCTGGGAACCGCGCGGGTGGCAGAAGATTCAAGACGAGCTCGAGCGCGGCCCGGCACGCGCACGCGGCGACACGGTCCGCGGCGACTCCAGACCGAGCCCGGCGCCATCGGCGTCGCCGCGCGCGCCGGGTGACGCCGCGCCGGCGCGCGGTCTGGGCAATGCCGAGGAGTGGCTCAACGCCGGCACCGAAGCGTTGGCGCCGGCCGTCGCCATCCTGCCGACGGCGATGCGCGCACGGCTGACCTACAGCAAGCGCGACAAGGCGCGCTTCATCTCGCATCTCGAGCTCATCGAGATCTTCGCCCGCGCCTGCCGGCGCGCCAAGCTGCCGCTCGCCTTCTCGCAGGGGTTTCGCCCGGCGCCCAAGCTGCGCTTCAGCCCGGGCTTGCCGGTCGGCGCCGAGAGCGACTGTGAAGTGCTCGACGTCGATCTCTCGGAAGCGTTGCCGATCGCCGAGGTGGCGGCGCGCTTCGGCGCCCATCTGCCGGATGGGCTGCGCGTCATCGGCGCCGAGTCGATCGCCCTGCGCGCTCCAAGCCTGGAGCACGACTTGGTCGGCTTCCGCTATCGCGTCGATCTGCGTGACGTCGACGCCGGCAGCGACCAGATCGATTCCCAGCTGGCGGCGTTTCTCGCCGCCGAGGCCTTCCCGCTGCGCAAACGCACCGGGCACGGTGAGAAGACGATCGACGCGCGCCAGTTGGTCAGCCGTATGACCCGGGTCGCGCCCCAGGTGATCGAGCTCGACGTGCGCTTCTCGCCGGCCGGCTCGCTGAAGCCGACCGAGCTGGTGGGCGCGCTCTTCGAGCTCTCCGCCGAAGCGGCGCGCGCCCTGCCCTTGCACAAGACGCACGCATTCTACGCGGCGCCGCCCGGTCCGCATTCGCCCGACGCCGCGGCGGCGGGAGCGTAAGGCGCGCGCCGTGCCGCGGCAGATCATCATCAACTCGACGCCGCAGGAAGCGCGCGTTGCGACGATGGAGAACGCGCGCCTGCTCGAGATCCAGATCGAGCGCGTGCGCGAGCGCAGCCTGGCCGGCAGCATCTGCAAGGGCCGCGTGCTGCGCGTGTTGCCCGGTATGCAGGCGGCGTTCGTCGACATCGGCTTGGAAAAGGCGGCATTCCTGCCCGGCGCCGACTTCTTTCCGCTCAGCGCCGACGAGTACGCCGACGCGACACCGGAAGACGCGCACGAACCGCCGCCACCCGACGCGCCGGCAGCGGAGGGCGAGGACGGCGCCGACGCCAAGCGCCGCCAGCGCGTGCTGCCGCCGATCGAAGAGCGCCTGCAGAAGGGCCAAGACGTCATCGTGCAGATCAGCAAAGAGCCGATCGGCACCAAGGGCGCGCGCGTCACCTCCAACATCTCGCTGCCCGGCCGCTACCTCGTCTACCTGCCGTACAGCGGACAGATCGGCGTCTCGCGCCGTATCGCCAGCGACGAAGAGCGCCAGCGCTTGCGCGAAGCGGTCGAAGCCGTCGCGCCCGACAGCGGCGGTATCATCATTCGCACCGCCTGCGAGGGCGTGTCGAAGAAGGAGATTCAGTCGGACTTGCGCCTGCTGCGCCGCCAGTGGCAGCACTTGTCGAAGAAGGCGGAGAGCTTCCCCGCGCCGGCGATCCTGCATCAAGAGCTCGACGTCATCTTGCGCACCATGCGCGACCTCTCGGCGCCCGACGTGACGCGCATCGTCGTCGACAATCGTCGCGACTATCAGCGCATCCTCGACTTCATCGACGAGGTGATGCCGCGCTGGCGGCCGCGCGTCGAGCTGTACGAGTTGGTCGAGCCGATCTTCGAGCGCTACGGCATCGAGGCGCAGATCAACAAAGCGCTGGAACGCAAGGTGTGGCTCAAGTCGGGCGGCTACATCGTCATCGACCACACCGAGGCGCTGACCGCGATCGACGTCAACACCGGCCGCTTCGTCGGCAAGACCGACCAGCACGACACGATGCTGCGCACCAATCTCGAGGCGGCGCGCGTCATCGTCGACCAGCTGCGGCTGCGCAACATCGGCGGCCTGATCATCATCGACTTCATCGACATGGAGAGCGCTGAGGATCGCAAAGCGGTCTTGGCGGCGCTCAATGAGGCGCTGAAAGGCGACAAGGCGCGCGCCACGATCCTCGGTCTTTCCGAGCTCGGCTTGGTCGAGATGACGCGCCAGCGGACGCGCGAGAGCCTGACGCAACGCCTGTGCGAGCCGTGCCCGACCTGCGGCGAGCGCGGCCACGTCAAAGCCGTGGCGACCACCGCCTATGAAGTTCTGCGCCGCGTGCGCCGCGAGGCGACGATGAACGCCGCCGTACAGCGCATCGAGCTGACCGTGCATCCGCAGATCGCCGCATTCCTCGCCCAACACGAACCGGCGGCGCTGCGCGAGATCGAGCGCGAGCTGGGAATGCCGGTGGCGATGCGCCAGGCGGACAGCGGCAACAGCGCCGAGTATGCGGTCCTGGCGGTCGTCGCGCAGGGCGCCGCGCAGTAGAACCGATCCCCGCAAGCACGGCCCTGCCGCCGCTTCGTCGGCGCGCGTGCTGGTCGGCCGGACCACGTGCCAGAAACGCGCCGGGCGCGCTTTGCGCGGCGCGCTAGTGCTGCGCAGGCGGCGCGCCGGATTGCTCCACCCGGCGCAGTGCCCGGCTCGGTTGGACGGCCCCGTGGCCGGCGCCCCGAAAGGGCGCCTCGCATCGCACCGCGGCAGCCTCGAACAGGCGCCACGAGCCCGCCGCAGAACCGCCGTTGAATCTCCTCTAGGGCGCCGATATAGCCCTGAGGTGGTGCGGCGGTTGCGCGGCACCGACCCGGGGGGATTCGGCGGGCGGAGCGGTTGCGGGAGAGAACGGAGAGCACGATGGAACCAGAGAGCGCCACCGCGTCGGTGGCAGGCGCGGGCACGCCGAAGCGATTCGAGGAACGCGACGAAGTCGTGATCCGTTTCGCCGGTGACTCGGGCGACGGCATGCAGCTCGCCGGCCAGCATTTCACCAATGAAACGGCGCTGGCCGGCAACGATCTCAGCACACTGCCCGACTTCCCGGCCGAGATCCGCGCGCCGACCGGCACGCTGGCCGGGGTCAGCGGTTTCCAGCTGCACTTCTCCAGCCGCGATGTGTTCACGCCGGGCGACGCGCCCGACGTGCTGGTGGCGATGAACCCCGCCGCGCTCAAAGTGAACATCGGCGACCTGCAGGCCAACGGCATCCTCATCGTCGACAAGGAACAGTTCAACGAGCAGAACCTGAAGAAAGCGGAGTTCGCCTCGAACCCGTTGACCGACGGCTCGCTCGACAAGTTCCAGGTCTTCGAAGTCGACATCACCAAGCTGACGATCAACGCGCTCAAAGATCTCGGCTTGGCGACGCGCGCCATGATGCGGTCGCGCAACTTCTTCGCGCTCGGCCTCACCTCCTGGCTGTTCCAGCGTCCGATCGAGCCGACGCTCAAGTGGATCGATCAGAAGTTCAAGAAGAACGCCGCGCTCGGCGACGCCAACGCGCGCGTCATCAAAGCCGGCTGGAACTTCGGCGAGACAGCGGAAATGTTCCGCACCGCCTACACGGTCAAGCCGGCGACCATCGCGCCGGGCCGCTACCGCAACATCACCGGCAATCAGGCCGCCGCGCTCGGCTTCGTCGCCGCGGCGCGCCGCGCCGGTCTGCCGCTGTTCCTCGGCAGCTATCCGATCACGCCGGCCAGCGACATCCTGCACGAGCTGTCGACCTACAAGAACTTCAACGTCCTGACCTTCCAGGCCGAAGACGAGATCGCCGGCATCGGCTCGGCGCTCGGCGCGGCGTTCGGCGGCGCCGTCGCGCTGACCAGCACCAGCGGTCCCGGCGTCTGCCTCAAGGCGGAGACGATCAACCTGGCGATCTGCACCGAGCTGCCGCTGATCATCGCCGACATTCAACGCGGCGGCCCGAGCACCGGCCTGCCGACCAAGACCGAGCAGGCCGATCTGCTGCTCGCCATGTTCGGCCGCAACAGCGATTCGCCGATCCCGATCATCGCGCCGGCGACGCCGGCCGAATGCTTCTCGATGGCGTTCGAGGCGGTGCGCATCGCGCTCACCTACATGACGCCGGTGTTCTTCTTGTCCGACGGCTACCTGGCCAACGGCGCCGAGCCGTGGTCGATCCCCAAGGCCGCCGACCTGCCGGAGATCAAGGTCGAGTACCGCACCGATCCGAGCGGCTACTTCCCGTATCTGCGCGATGCCGAGACGCTGGCGCGTCCGTGGGCCGTACCCGGCACGCCGGGCTTGGAGCATCGCATCGGCGGTTTGGAGAAAGACTATCTCACCGGCAACGTCAGCTACGCACCGGCCAACCACGAGCAGATGGTGCGCGTGCGCTTCCGCAAGATCGCCGGCATCGCGCGCGAGATCCCGCCGACGCCGATCAACGGCGAGCCGGGCGGCGAGCTGCTGCTGCTCGGCTGGGGCAGCACCTACGGCGCGCTCGAAGCGGCGACGCGCGCGCTCAACGCCGACGGCCACCGGGTCGGCCATGTGCACCTGCGCTATCTCAATCCGATGCCGCAGGACCTGGTCGAGATCATGCACCGCTTCCGGCGTGTGCTGGTGCCGGAGCTCAACATGGGCCAGCTGGTGAAGCTGATCCGCGCCGAGCACCTGATCGACGCCATCGGCCTCAACAAGATCCAAGGCCAGCCCTTCAAGGTCAGTGAGATCGTCGCCAAGGCGAAGAAGATGATGGAGACCGCGCAATGAGCACCATCGCCGCGACCCCGACCCTGTCACGCAAGGATTTCGTCACCGATCAGGACGTCCGCTGGTGCCCCGGCTGTGGCGACTACTCGATCCTGGCGCAGGTGCAGAAAGTGATGCCGGAGCTCGGCATCGCACGCGAGAACATCGTCTTCGTCTCCGGCATCGGCTGCTCGAGCCGCTTCCCGTACTACATGAACACGTACGGCTTTCACTCCATCCACGGCCGCGCGCCGGCGATCGCCACCGGACTGAAGGCGACGCGGCCGGAGCTGTCGGTGTGGGTGGTGACGGGCGACGGCGACGGCCTCAGCATCGGCGGCAACCACCTGCTGCATGTGCTGCGGCGCAACGTCGACGTCAATCTGCTGCTGTTCAACAACCGCATTTACGGCCTCACCAAGGGGCAGTACTCGCCGACCTCTGAGATGGGCAAGGTCACGAAGTCGACACCGCTCGGCTCGATCGACTACCCACTCAACCCGATCTCGGTGGCGCTCGGCGCCGAGGCCTCGTTCGTCGCGCGCACCGTCGACGTCGACGCCAAGCACCTGCAGGAGATGATCCGCCGCGCCAGCGACCACCGCGGCGCCGCCTTCGTCGAGATCCTGCAGAACTGCAACATCTTCAACGACGGCGCCTGGTCGGCGGTGTCGGAGAAGGAAAGCAAGCTCGACAGCGCGCTGCTGCTCGAGCACGGCAAGCCGATGATCTTCGGCAAGCAGCGCGACAAGGGCATCCGCATGAACGGCCACAAGCTCGAAGTCGTGAGCTTGGGCAACGGTGTCAGCGACAGCGACCTGTTGGTGCACGACGAGCAGGATCCAGTGCTCGCCTTCCTGCTCGGCGCCATGAACGGGCCGGCGTTCCCCATTCCGCTCGGCGTGCTGCGCGCCACCAGCCGCCCAACTTACGACGAGGCGCTCAACGCCCAGGTCGCATCGGCAACGGAAAAGCAGGGCCCGGGCGACCTCGACGAGCTGTTTGCGCGCGGCGATACGTGGGAAGTCTGAGCGAAGAATCGGCCTGAGCGGCAACCAGTAACCGGTAGGAACCTACTGGTCACCGGTCACTCACGCAGTTTTTCCTAGCTGAACAGCATCAACCCGATCAGGTCGACGGCAAAGTAGGCCGCGACCACCGCCGCCCCGGCGTAATCCTTTGCGAAGCGCTGGCCGGTGACCAGCGCCAGCAGCGCGACGCCCGACACGCCCAAGCCGAGCGACGCGACGTTCATCCCCGGGTGGCGGAAGCGCAAGAACAGCACGCCAAGGCCACACAGGATGCCGGCCGACGCCTCCAGCGCCGTCAGCGTCCAGAACAGCAGATTCACGCTGTCGGGCGGGAACGGGCTCTGCTTGAAGTGCTCGCGCATGAAGCCGAGGTTGCCCTCGCTGTCGGTGAGCTTGTCGAGCGCCGACTGCAGAAAGACCACTGCGAAGAACGACGTGGCGAGGAAGCGCGCAAAAATCACTGGACCCATGCGGCCGGCGAGTACCACCTGCGCCCGCAACCGACAAGCCACGTTCGCTTGCTCACTCCGACGAAACGTTTCACCACAGAGGCACGGAATGCATAGAGAAGGCCTGCATTTGCGGTGCTGGCCTGCGGGCATTCAAACCGCATAACCGATGGCCTTTGAAACAACGCCGGTCGCCGCATTCCCCTCTGCTCTCT